>ERZ1673753.187-NODE-187-length-85967-cov-164.802682_pt1 | contig 85967 bp, 69 predicted proteins | sample MGYA00580201_ERZ1673753 | MGnify/ENA primary metagenome ERZ1673753 (study PRJEB41218, sample SAMN15661747) | gut metagenome | host: Homo sapiens | place: Canada: London | collected 2015-08-20/2019-03-30 | study: EMG produced TPA metagenomics assembly of... | reverse complement strand
AAGTGAGTATGATGTCCATATTTTTTTGTGTTGCACTTGATATTATAATCTACCATATCATGCCAAGAACCCCTTAAGGTGTTACATTTTTTCGGTGATAATGTTGATCGTTGTTTCGATCGGCATGAACTATCTTCTTTATATGGAAGATTGGGTATACTATGTCGTTTTGGCGACCTCAGTATCGGTCATGTTTATACTTGCTCCCGTAGAAGATAGGAACAAACCGTTGGACGAAACGGAGCATAAGGTTTACAAAAGGCGTACAACGCTGATAGCGGTGATTGAACTTATTATTGCCCTGTTGTTGAAGCTGTTGATATCGGACAGCTTGTTTGTTGCCATAGTATACTCATTCGTCGTGTTGAGTCTTATGCTTATTGCCGGAAAAGTAAAAAATCGCTTTGACGTGTCAAAGTGAAAATGTCGTTTACCACTAAAGGAAATTTAAATTTATAAGCAGGTTTATGGCAGTTGATAAAGTCAGCCGCTATAACTGCAGAAAGCGAGGAAATAACGAACAGCAAGTTTAAGCAAACCGCTAAGAGGCTCTTATCGGGCTTTATTGCAACGGCAACGGCAGTAACCATGCTTCCCGAAATCCCCGCAATGGCAGAGAATTTCGGATGCTATCCCTACACCTTGTTTGCGGGTTCATCCGCCGAGGGAGCGATTACGACGACCGCATCGAATTTCGGTGTGAACGGAAATGTAGCGACAAACGGTACGATCTCGGCAACCGGAAATATGAATATCAACGGCACTAAAACCGAAAATGCCGGTTTTGATATGATATATATTTTTGATAAAATTGATACTAAATACTTTTCCGGCAACAATGTTGAGGAGCATACCGAGGATTATGTTCTTGACGAGCTTAATATCAACATTATCACTCCGACCGAAGTACTTGGCGAGGCTGAACTGACAGGAAACATTAACATCAATACTGCTCTCAAAGCCTTTGAAGATGTTACATTGAACGGCGAGGTAAAGAATACAAACGACTCTGTGATTTTTTCAAAGTACGGAGATATTGTCATTGACAGCACAAATGTAAATCTTAACGGCTTGGTATACGCTCCGTTCGGTAGCGTTGAAGTCAAGGCAATGAACCTTAATCTAAACAATGTTGTGATTATTGCAGACAGCATTGTCTTGGATTGCCCGAATGTCAATGCTAACTACAGTACAAATGCCGCAGATTTTGTCGGAACAGTTTCCGAGCCGCTGAATATCCCAAAAGATGAGTGGCAGTATATGAAAGATGAAAACGAGAACGGTCTTCCCGATTTCTTTGAGAATTTTGATAACTGGTCGAAGCTTGCCGATACTGACGGCGATGGTTTGCCTGACAGCGTTGAGGAATATCTCGGCAGCGATCCTGACAATACAGACACGGACGGTGATGGGCTTAACGATTATTATGAAGTATTCGGCACATATACCGACCCGACCAAGGCTGATTCCGATGAAAATGGCGTAAATGACGGCGATGAAGACTTTGATGAGGACGGTTTGACTAACCTTGAAGAGTTTCTTAACAATACTTATCCTTACATAGACGACAGTGATAATGACGGTTTGTCTGACGGTGATGAGGTTAATAAATATGGAACAGATCCGCTTGTTGCCGATACAGATGGTGATGGACTGGATGATGGTGACGAGATTATTCTCGGCACAAATCCGTTGGTACAAGACACCGACGGTGACGGCATTATCGACAGCAAGGAAAAATTTCAGCAGACATTTACCCATAAGGTAAAGAACGACGACTGTGCGGTAACCGAGGTCATTGTTGATATGGAGTGCACCGGCAACATTAACAAAACAACCTCTGTTGAGAGTGTTATGAATACAGATATTCTCTGCACGGACGTTGTGGGGCTTGTCGGTGAGCCTTTTGAGATTGAAACCAATTCCGAATTTGATAAAGCGACATTAATGTTTAAGGTTGATAAGAATAAATTGGGCAATGTTGAATTTGAAAATTTGTTATTCTTGTGGTATAATGAAGAAGAGAACGAATTCATTGAGCTTGAAACCATTCTTGATGAAGTGAACAGCACTGCGAGCATCACAACCACTCATTTCAGTAAATATATGGTTGTTGATAAAAGGGCTTGGTTTGAGGCATGGGCGGTAGAATTGGACTATAATCCGACAGGCGGTGCTCCTGGGGCTCCTTCTATTCCTGTTAAATACAATACCGTGCTTGCAATCGACTGCTCCGGAAGCATGGATTGGAATGATCACATTTCTGTAAAAAGTGGTATCAACTCCGCCTATGATGCTCAGTATCCATATACATGTAACAGAATTACTGCGGCAGAGGGTTTTATAAGATATATGCACCCTATCGATGAAACAGCGATTGTATTCTTTACAAGCAGTACTACCGTTGCTGCCAAAATGACAAATGATAAAGAAACACTCAAGCTTGCTCTTCAAGGTATGAAAGATAATGGCGGAACAAGTTTTAGTGCTGCAATAAACGCTTCAATAGCACAGATAGACAGTGCTGAAAAAATATCTAACGGTGCAAACAAAAATCGCATAATACTCTTATCCGATGGTGATGATGGTGATTCTGCAAGTAAACGTAATGTTGCTGTTCAGAAATGTAAGGATAAGTTTATTGAGGTATATACGGTTGGTTTTGGTTCTGCAAATGATGCCATTCTCCGGAAAATTGCAGAAGAAACAGGCGGAGAGTATTATAGAGCTATGGACGCTGAGGAAATTGTCGATATTTTCGCCAAGTTGGGTTATATGGACGATTTTGATATGACGGATACTGACGGTGACGGTCTACCGGATGCGGTTGAAGTGGCTGGTATAAGATTGCAAAACGGCAAAATAATATATCTTGATCCTACTGACTATGATTGTGATGACGATGGATTATTGGATGGCGAGGAAATTGATCCGAAACCCTTTTACAGCGTGAAGGAAGATAACGGTTTATTTGGTCTTTACAAGTTGTTAGGTATTAATACAGTGCAGGGATATTACTTTAAAATGCGGTCAGACCCGAGATTTGCGGATTCCGATTATGATGGCATTGATGACAACAAAGATGGTGAACCAAATAATAACAGTTTTTCGGGTACTATGACAGATCAAAACGCAACTTGGGATGTTAATTTTAATGTAGATTATAGAGAGTTTTTTATTGACACCCCTGCATTTAGCCGTAATCTTGCAATTCTTGGTTCTATTTATGCCAATCTTGCCTACAATGATCCTTATTTAGATATTACATCGGGTGTTAGTGGAAATTACAACATAACACAGATATATGATATTTTTGGATTGTCTGATATTGTAGATTATAAATTGGTGGATTATTATCCTGATGACGATATATCGGAAATGATTATTGGACACAGATGTGTTTCGTATATGGGTGAAAAAAAGGATATTATAGTAGTTTCTGTACGAGGCACTGATTCCACCATTGAAGAATGGTCTAGCAATTTTGACGTGGGAGCAGATACAGATGCATATTGGGATAGAGATAATCCACACTGGAGAAACAAGGAAAACCACAAAGGGTTTGATGTTGCAGCAAATAGACTTTTTGATTTAATTGGTGAATATGTGAAATCTCATATAGCTTCTAATATGCAAAAAGCAATTTATATTGTTGGTCATTCACGTGGTGCTGCAATAGCAAATATATTGGGAGCTGAATTTGAAAATGATCACAGTTATGATTCTTTTACATATACATTTGCTACACCAAACACAACCACAAATACTAATTTCATAGAATATAACACTATTTTTAATTTTGTTAATAAAGATGATTTGGTACCATATCTACCGTTGAAACACTGGAATTTCAACAAATATGGGACTACTTACCAAACAAGTATTAAAGACAGTTATGAAAAAGATTGGGAGAAAGCCATTGACCCATCTTCAAAAACTCTTGGTTGTATAATCGACTACAATTATAATGGCCATTTGCATGATACCATTAACGCTTTTGAGGGCATCGCGGCTTGTCGGGATGATTTGTATTGTTATTCTGATGATGCTATATATGTATATAGTGATGAAAAATATTTCACTCATGAGGAAATCAGCAATGCAATGTCTGAACAATTAGAAAAATACGGGGACCGCATCTCAAAATACTGTATGGTTTCATATGAATCAGCTGGATATTATCCAATAAAAGGCACATTACAACCCGAGGTTGAGGGGTATTATGTTGCTGTCAAGCAAACTCCAGCATTTTTGATGATGAACCTCGCCAATTTTACTGCGTCAAAATGTCATACAGAAAATTCGTACGGACAAGATGAAATCGTGGAGCGAAGTGATACGGGCATAGATGAATGTGAAATAAAATTTTTGCATTTGTTTACAATAAAAAAGGGGTTTAATGTTGCGTCAAAATATAAACCCGCATTAGAAAAGTATTGTAAATCAGGTGCAGATACTTTATTATCTGCTATTAATTTTGGCGGAACTATTCATGCACATATGCCTGCAACTTATTATTTCATATCTTCAAATTATAATCCTTTATGATTTTAGGGTTCAGAGATGTGCAAAGCTCAATTTCACAAACGAATATATGCATATATAGCCTGCGTTTATATAATGCTAACCATATAAGGTCTATGTGTTTTGAGAAAATCATGTTTTGCACATCTCTATTTTAGGATTATATTGGGAATGATATTTGTCAAATATCAAGTGATGTCAGACTTTGGCAACTACTATTGGGAGGGCTTATGAAACATATTTCCGCAAATAAAAAGGCTATTGGTTCATTAATTTTTCCAGTAGCCATATTTCTAATATTTGGAACTCTCTTTGTGTTTTTTTCTGTTGTAGATATATTAGATATATTAAGGCTCGGATGCTTGGTTAGCTCATTAATTGGTGGTTTGCTACCAACATTGATTACATTGGTTGCAAAAACCGATACAAGTTTTTATCTGAAAAACAGAGTCCTTATGTTGTTGATTTCTTTAATTTTGATCTTTATAGCATGGGTTATAAATGCCTTACTTGATTCCATCTGTTATGTATGGTGCGTTTTTTTCTTGTCTGTTATTTTATCATCAATTTATTACATACGAAAAGGCAGAACCGTTTTAGAACGATTAATTATCGTTATTTCAAATCCAGTTCTATATTTAGCAATATGTTTAATGTGTTTCGGTTGTGATTTAAACATTGCATTTACCAACTAACTTAAGGTAAATATTCAAGGTTATGTGACAGAGCATCTTGAAAACCATGTTATCATTAAAAATCAAATATTGACCGATGAAAAAATCTTTACATCCGGGATGAACCAACCGCCTCGAATATTCTCTTATGGCTTTAGCATACTCAACCACTGCTTGAAGCACTGGTGCAAACCACACATTTAATGCGTGATTTTGATTATGCATAATCAGTAAATGCATTCATTGAATGTTTGGCTCATGGCTGACAAATTATATAGGGAGTTGATTATCATAATCCAAGCAGCCTGTGGAATCAAAAGGCTGTTTGGTAGTATCGGCAAAACACCGAAAAATCAATCGGCACATTTTGATAATTTCAAATCCGAGGCGGAACACCGTCTCGGATATTTTTTTGACCAAAAGCGTATAACGGCTCGGTGCAGGTCTCCTCCTTGTGTAAATTGATGAACGCAAACAAAAATCAATTTACATAGGAGGGACAAACAATGTCCAAAAAATACATTATTAAGAACGGCACAGCCGTTGAGGTTAGCGAGGAATTGCACGATTACCTCACAAAGTCTGATCGAAAAATCAGATACATTGAAAAAGATCTGAAGCGAAACAATTACATAATCGACTCTGAAAACGAAAAGGTTACCGTGATACCGAGCCGAGAGGATTCGCTTGATCGTTTGATGGATATCGGAAAAGATTATCCAAACCAATCATCTGACTTCAGGCAGTCAACAATTGAAAAAATAATGCTTGAAAAAGCACTTGAAAAGCTGAACGAAAAGGAAAGATACCTTATCGTTCAGCTTTTTTATTTGGGCAGAACCGAACGGGAGCTTGCGGCGGAATTGCATATTGCACAGCAAAATATTAACAAAACCAAGCAGCGAATTTTGTGTAAGTTATATGAAATTTTTCAAGATTAAAAATTTTTTCAAAATTTAGGGTGTCAAACACCCTTTCCCAACGGCAAATATTCTAGAGGGGTAAATTTTTCCTCAAGTTCATTGACAATTGAATAGCAGTATTTCAGATACCTTCCCTTGCGCAGCCCATAGTGGTTGAAAGCGAAAGGATTCGACACGATGTCGAAAGGTTCACGCCCAAAGCGGCGCACGATGCGCCGCATACCAAGCGTGAACTTGCGCTCCGCCAAGACGTTCACTGAATCACAAAATCGGACAAGCACGGCACTTTGCCGAACGAGCTTTGACTCAATATTATTCCGTAAGATGATTTATAACCAAGCGATAAAGAGCAGCTCCCGAAACTTGCGTGGTAGCAAGTGCGCGATGACCTGCACAAGGGGATAATGATACTTCCGTCCGGTCATAAGTTAGAAGCGGTGAGGGCGGCGGCATGAGAACCATGCCGAGGTGAGAGTCCTATGACATCGTGACAACTTTGTTGGCGCAGCATCCGTGCTGCGCCTTGGGGTTGTCACTTCGCAACATCGTGTTGCGTTGTGCCAGCGATGGTCTGAAATATTCCCGATTGTCGGGGGTGCGGGGCAAATACGACAGTTTTTACAGGCAAACAAGCGGAGAAATCCGCTTTAATATACAAAGTCAAGGCTCTGTGTAATTTTACGCAGAGCCGAGATTTTACATAAGTAAAGGTGAAAAATGAACAAGAAAAACATAAGGCGCGGCGAAATATATCTCGCCGATTTAGAGCCTATCATCGGCAGCGAACAGGGCGGAATCCGTCCCGTTCTGATAATTCAGAACAACAAAGGCAACAAGCATAGCGGCACAACGATCGCCGCACCCATAACCACAAAGCGAATTCCGAACAGGCTTCCCGTGCACGTTTTCACGTTCGCGGGTTCAAGCGGACTGCCGCAAAATTCAAGCGTAATGCTTGAACAAATTCGCGTGTTGGATAAATCGAGATTGACCGATTATGTCGGCAGGATCAACGATTTTACAATGGAAGAAATAGACCGCGCCTTGAAAATAAGCGTTGGTCTGAACAAAAAATATAATTGAGGTAAGCATGGATAACGAAGCAATCATAAGGTACAAATTCCACTTGTGCCATAACTTCTTGGACAAGCTGTTAAGCGAAAACCTTATCACCGAAGCACAGCGCAGAAAAATCGAAAAGGCTGTCATAAAGCGGCTCTCCGAGGTTTGAACCCTCGTCCGCTTTTGTTGGTTTTGATAGGATTTCCCGTAGATATTTCGGTGGCATTAGTAATAGATAAGTCCGAACAGTTTCGGTATACTGTGTTGTGAAAGGAGTGATTGCAATGGCAGAAATCACAATAATACCCGCAAAAGACCGCTCGGACGAAATTGTCCGAACAGCCGCCTATGCCCGAGTATCAAGCGACAGCGAGGATCAGCTGAACTCATTCGCGGCACAAATTCGCTACTACACGGAACTGCTCAAGGACAGCACCGACGCGGTATTCGTTGATATGTACGCGGACGCGGGAATATCAGGAACTTCGGCGGCAAAGCGCACCGAGTTCCAAAGGTTGATGAGCGACTGCCGAAAGGGAAAAATCGACAGGATACTTACAAAATCAATATCAAGATTTGCGAGAAACACAAAGGACAGCCTTGAAGCAGTACGCGAGCTGAAAACGCTTGGCATATCGGTGTATTTTGAAAAAGAGAATATCGACACGGGAGAAATAAGCTCGGAGATGATGTTGGCGATATATAGCCAGTTCGCTCAAGAAGAATCTATATCGATATCCCGCAACTGCCGATTGGGCGTGAAAAAGCGTATGATGGACGGTACTTACAAAACCGCTTCTACCCCGTTCGGATATGATTATGTAGAGGGCAAATTGCAAATCAATCACGAAAAGGCAGCAATCGTAAAACAGATATTCGATTGGTATGTCGGCGGCATAGGCATGGATGAAATAGCTTCTCGCTTGAATTCGGCGGGAGTTCGCAAAGAGGTCTGGCGGCACGGAACAATTCGCTGCATATTAACGAATGAACGGTACATCGGCGATAAACTTCTGCAAAAGCGTTATACCACCGACACCCTGCCGTTCAAAACCGCCGTAAATCGCGGCGAAAAGGAGCAATATTACATCAGCGGCACTCATGAGCCGATTATTGAAAAATCAATTTTCGATACCGCCCAAAAAATATTTTCTGCACGAGAAAAACCAAGCGGACACGCAATAGGAAACAGCGCGTTCCGAGGAAAAATCCAATGCGGGAACTGCGGAAATACATTCAGGCTAAAAACACGCAAGGATTGTGTACGCTGGGTATGCAGAAATCATGACGAATCTGCTGCGAATTGTAGCATTAGGCAGATAAGAGAAACGGAATTTCAAGCCGCTTTTATACGGCTATGGAAAAAACTCCAAGCACATTACAAAACGATACTCTCTCCCATGCTTCGCCAATTTGAAGCGCTCTCCGAAAGAGAAAAATACGGCAACGCCCAACTTGCCGAGGTCCGCAGGGAAATATCCGAGATAAAGCAGCAAACCTACTTGCTGACCATGCTTAATTCGCAAGGCACACTTGACGGAGCATACTTTAAGGAACGCAGTCTGGAACTCGACCGAAAACTGCAAACTGCCCAAAAGCAGCTTCACGCCAACCTTAATGATAAGGACGGCGAAAGGCTTGACGAGCTGCGGAAGCTGATCGGGATATTCGAGAGAGCCGAGCCTATAACAGATTTCGATGAAATCAAGTTCGGACAAATCGTTGAAAAAATAACGGTGCTGTCCGAAACGGAAATACGGTTTGATTTAATAGGCAATATCGGTTTTACAGAGCGGATTGAGAGGTGAGAATATGCTGAAAAATAGGAGCATACCGTTCGGTTACTGCGTGGTGAACGGAAAATATACTATTAGCGAAAACGAAGCGGAGGCTGTACGGAAAATATTTGCTGACTACATAGGCGGTAAAACGTTGATACCCATTGCCGCCGAAATGACAATCCCGTACAACACGGGAAAATCAACTTGGAACAAAAATATGGTCTGCCGTGTGCTTGAAAACAGAAAATATATCGGCGAGAATGGCTATCCCCCAATAATCTCCGTCGAGGACTTCAAGCAAGCGGCTTGCATAAAAGCAGAGCGGAACACCTACCGAAAACCCGCTCCGCAGAACGACCCGAGGCAAGCAGAGGTAACAATCACGGAATACGAACCGACCGATGAAATTCAACGAATGAGCAATGAAATCAATCGGCTGCTCGATTCCGAAATTCCCGATAAAGAAAAGGCAGAGGCACTTATAATAAACTGCGCTAAACTGGAATACGCAACCATAAGAGAGGTGAAATTACAATGACTACCACAACAGCAGTACCGAATATGCGAATCGTAATAATCCCCGCCAAGACCCAAGAGGAAATCAAAAAGGCGGAAAAATGCTTGAAAGTAGCGGCGTACTGCCGCGTCAGCACCGATGAGGAAGAACAGAAAAACAGCTATCAAGCGCAAATCGAATACTACACCGACAAAATCAACAAGAACCCCGAATGGCAAATGGCTGGCATATTCGCCGACGAGGGCATTACGGGAACACAAGCTAAGAAATGTCCCGAGTTTCTGAAAATGATAAGGCTGTGCAGACAAGGCAAAATAGACGTGATACTTACGAAGTCCCTGTCACGTTTCGCCCGCAACACTGTGGACAGCTTGAATTATATCCGAGAACTGAGGACGCTCGGAATCGCAGTAATTTCGGAAAAGGAGAACATAAACACCTTAACGGCAGAGAGCGAAATGCTGATAACAATCATGAGCTGCTTCGCCCAAGCCGAAAGCGAGTCCATAAGCAAAAACGTGGCTTGGGGCATTAGGCAGAGCTTCAAAAACGGTAATGTGCCGATGCAATATAAGAAATTGCTTGGCTATAAAAAGGGAGCGGACGGAAACGCGGAAATAGTTTCCGATGAAGCAGAGATTGTCAAAGAAATATACCGCTGCTACCTCGACGGAGCAAGTCTTAACCAAATTGCGGATATGCTGAATAACAGAGGATTAACAACAAAGGGAGCAACTCGCCGTATCGAAAAGAAGTTATTCAGCGAATACTTACAAACGAAAAATACACGGGCGACGCTCTCCTGCAAAAGACCTACATAACCGATTGCATTACGAAGAAAAGCCGTAAAAACAACGGCGAATTGCCGATGTACCTTGTGAAGAACCACCACGAACCGATAATATCCCGAACCGATTTCAATCGAGTGCAGGAAGAAATGGCACGACGCTCTGCCAAGCGGTCTATCGCAGAAAAACTTACAAAAACCGAACAGGGCAAATACAGTGCAAAATATGCGCTGTCAGAGTTGCTTATCTGCGGAGAATGCGGTTCACATTATCGCCGAGTAACTTGGACGGCAAAGGGCTTCAAGGAGATAAAGTGGCGGTGCATCAACCGCATTCAATACGGCAAGAAAAACTGCCACAGTTCCCCTACCATAGATGAACAAGCGCTCCATAAGGCGATTATTAGCGCAATAAACGAGTTCTGCGAAGTCAAGGACGAAGTGGCAAAGGCACTTCGGGAAAGCATAACCGAAGTGCTTGACCCGAATCTGAATGGAAGCATACAGGCGGCACAACAGCGTATCGACGAGCTTGCCCACAATATCGACGAGCTGATAAAGCTGGCAACCGTACCCGAAACGGCAGCTACGGCAATGGCTGATATTGAGAAATTCAGCGAGGAAATGAAAACGCTCCGTGAGTTCATCGAAACCGAGAAAGCGAAACAGATAGCAGTACAAAGAGGCTCTGCCGAGCTTGATGCGATACTGAAACGGCTTGAAAAAGAGGACTTCACTATGACCGAGTATAATGACGTGGCGGTACGGCAACTGATCGAAAAGGTCACGGTGGAAAGCAAAAACGTCATAACGGTCGCCTTCAAGGGCGGCTTAGAAATAAGAAAGGAGCTTGATATTGGAGATTGAAATTCCGGAGTGGCTTTATGAACTGCTTCTGATTAGGGCAGCCGAAACGGATTCCGCAGTCGAGCAGATTGCGGAATCTGCTTTTAGAAAATTTATGGAGAGGATGGACAACAATGTCGACTAACGAGAAAAAAGGCGTTACCGTCAAGATCGACGCGGATTTACACGCCGAGGTCAAACGGTACATTGAGGAACATGGCATAACAATGGGGGATTTCGTCGCACTGGCACTTCAGGACGAACTCCACCCGAAACTTAATATTAGGGAGGACAAGAACATGAGCAATATGAGGACGCTGGCATTCCAGGTACCGGAGGAACTTTTTCAGCAGATTAAGGGCTATCTGCAGCGGAACAACATGACACAGAAAGAATTTGTAATCGGTCTTATCGAAAACGAGATTGAACGTGACCTTACACAGCGGGCGGCTATGAGCGAGGCACCGACCAATGTCAAGGAAAGCGCAGACGAACACATAGAGCGGCAGGAGTCAGCCGCTGTAAGCGATTGTGTGAGCGTTTCCGAAGAAGTCGGGGAACAATCCGAGGAACAGGAAAGCACCGATTTTTCGGACGATTTTGACGACGAGAGCGAGGAAACCGAAAGCCTCGACGAGGACTTGAATGAAAATGGAGAACAGGACGAATCCGAGGATATGGGGATGTTGATGGGAATGTAAGGTGGTATTTTTGTTGAAGTCCGAACATAAACAACTTCGGATTTCAACAATGCATTTAGGCTCATTGTGAAAACGCACAAGGAGGCTCCGGCAATTTTGGCTAATCGAACAAAAATCTTGCATATTGCGCAAAAATTCGACTTTTTGCGTAAATGTGGTTGAAAAATTATCCAAAGTGTACTATAATAAATATAGGGTTTGATTGTCCACCAGAGGATAATTGTATATTATCACTAAGTTGTTTAATGACAATTGAAAATATGGAGGAAATTATGAAAACAAGCAACAAATCTAAAGTATGGAAAATTTTTGTTTCGTCTACATATGAGGATATGATTCCATTTAGGGAAGCTGTTTTAGATGCAATTACAGGTTTGGAACAGTCGCCAATAGGAATGGAACATTTTGTTTCATCTTCTGAAAAATCTTTAGATGTTTGTCTTTCTGATGTGAGACGATGTAATTTATATGTGCTGTTGGTTGGAATGCGCTATGGCAGCATTGATGAAGAGACGGGAAAATCATTTACTGAGTTGGAATATGAAGAAGCTTTGCGAAATAATATTCCCGTATTGCCATTTGTTATTGACGAAAACGAATGCCCTGTTTTACCTAAATTTGTCGATGATGGAAGTAACGCAGAGAAACTAAGGGATTTTAAAAAGCGCTTAAATAGTTCCCATTTGGTTTCACGTTTTAAATCTGCAGATGATTTGAAACAATTGGTCATTAGATCTGTAGAGAAGCAGATTCAGCAAGCTGTTGAGAAGGAGACAGAGGACAAAATTACATCATCTAATGAGGATGTACTTGGTATAGACATTTACAGAAAATTCATTCTTCTTCCCGAACGATACAAGAATAAGATTATTTCCCTACGGATTAGAATTGATGGTACATATGGTTCGTGGCAACAACGTGATGATCTTTTTTTAGCCTATGGTCTAGCACCGGGAGATACATTAAGAATTAATGACGTCACACCGTTAGGAGTTGAATTGTCGGATATAAATTCTGGAAATGCTGGAATGGATTTATTTGCGGAAGGGAAAATGGCAGACTGGATATTAGACACTGGTGTTACTCGTCGCTCCGTTGTAGAGGGCAAATTTAAGTTGCTTTATGAGAATGTTAGAAATATAACACCAACTGGTGATGCAAAAATAGCGGCATTACTTATAATTGAAGGGAAGAAAGTAATAAATCCAACCAAATAAATCGCGTTATTGTCAAGTGGTGGTTAATTATAGTTAGGAGTGTGCCTTCGAATTTTGTTATTTTTGAGAGTTTTTTGCTGAATGTCGAAAAAATCTTTTTGGTAACGATGTCACAAGACAAGTCGTAGAAATACGGCTTGTTTTTTTATTGCTGATACATTTTAAAACAGCAGTGGCGGAATTGCACCAAATCTTTGATTTGGTGGAAGCGGAACTTGTTCCGCAGCACGAAATCTTCGATTTCGTGGAAGCGGAAATGCTTGGCGTTTCCGCAGCTTGACAAGCACTATCTTCAGGTGCCGGTGACGCAGAATGCTTAAGATTTACGCCAACTGAAAAGCCACTATACCCACGATGCAGATAATACTTCTCAGAAACACAGAGCAGGTTCTATGAAATTTGTAAATCAACTGCTGACATCAAAAGATAAAAAAAGGCATCACGTTTTGATACATGGTGCCTTTTTCCTATTGTAGCTTTGCATAAACCTGCCGGATACGATCAGTTATTTTTACGTCCTGCTCTGTTCAGCAGCAGGAGCGATACCATAAGGATCAAGGGAAACGCACAGCCTGAAAGCATACCTTTCTGCATATCATTACCTGCATTCTGGGTGATATTTCCTACAATAGCAGGACCGAGTGCTCCGCCGAGGTCGCCCGCCATAGCGAGAAGTGCAAACATTGCAGTTCCGCCGGTTGATATTTTGCCTGAGCAGATGCTTATAGATCCGGGCCACATAATACCTACCGAGAATCCGCACATTATGCAGCCAAGAAGACCGATTACAGGTATTCCCGACAGGGAGGCGGTGATATAACAGATCAGACACAGCATTGCCGAGCCTATCATGAATTTCATAAGATCGAGCTTTTCGCCGTACTTTCCGTAGAGCGTGCGACTTATGCCCATCGTCACCGCAAACATACACGGTCCTGCAATATCGCCGACTGATTTGGTCATTCCGAGAGCGGATTCTGCAAACGCCGATGCCCACTGTGCCATTGAAAGCTCCGAGGCTCCCGCACATACCATAAGCAGTATCGCAAGCCAGAACAGCGGTACTCTGAGCAGGTCACGGATACGCATACCTTTGCCGTCCTCGACAGGATGTTCAATGGGACATACTGAAAAATTGTATATGTTCACAAGTGGAATTATCGCCCAGATACAAGAGAGCCACTTCCAGTTCTCTATGCCGAAAACAGTAAAAAACAGTGTTGAAATGAGTATGACTCCGACCGAACCCCAGCAGTAGAATGAATGCAGCAGACTCATTGCGGCTTCTTTATGCTCAAACGGGCAGGCTTCAACAATCGGACTTACAAGCACCTCGGTCAGACCGCTTCCCATTGCATATATGATCGTGCTTACGATTATTCCTGTGAACGGGTCGGGAAGCAGTTCAGGCAAAAAGGCAAGTCCGATAAGTCCCAGTGCCGAAAAAGCCTGCGAACCGATAACGCATTTCCGATAACCGATTTTGTCGGCGAAACGTGCGCACAGCACATCTATGATAAGCTGAGTAACAAAAAATACCGACGAGATAAGGGCGATTTTTCCAAGCGGGATACCATAGCCGTTGTGAAATGTGAGAAATAGAAGCGGGGCGAAATTAGCCGCTATTGCCTGCGTGATGAATCCAAGATAGCAGGATATGAGTGTTTTTCTGTAATTCACAGCCATATTGACAAACTCCTTGATGATTGATATAATCAGATTATATAGCAAACATCATAACATTTCAATGCACAAAATCACATTTTTATTACACAATATCGTAAATCAGGTGAGAATATGAGTGATGAAATCAAAAAGGACAGGATCATAACGGATGAAACCTTGCGTGAAACTGCAAGTCACGGCAGCGAAGAATACCCCTTCTGCTACTATTATGAGGACATCCGGGATTTCGACTTTCACTGCATCGACTGGCACTGGCACCCGGAGGTCGAATTTGTTTATGTACAGCAGGGTATGGCTGATTTTCTGGTGGGCGGAAACAGGTATGTTCTCAGCTCCGGCGATGGAATCTTTATAAACTCTCAGGTGATACACAGGTTTGAAGCCACGGACAGCGCCATCATTCCTAACATTGTTTTTTCACCTGTTCTGCTTGCGCCGCAGGGCAGTCTTATATACAGCAGATACATCAGACCGATAATCGAATCAACTACTGAATGTGTGATTTTTTCCGCCGAAGAAACAGCGCACCACAGCATTATAGAAACAATGAGGTCGATATTTGCCGTGCAGGGTTCGGGCACAGCGTCTGAAATGAAAACAGCAGAGCTGCTGCTGAAACTATGGCGTCTTTTATATGAAAGCATACTGATAACAGATTGCGGTTCTATGTCCGTGCATTCCGCACAGACGCAGGCTAAGCTTCAGATAATGATGCAGTATATTCACGATAATTACAGCGGTCAGATAACACTGGACGATATTGCCCGAACGGTTCTTATAAGCAAAAGCAGTGTTCTCAATATTTTCAGGACATACCTGCATACATCGCCGATAAATTACGTTGTAGAATACAGACTGAAACGTGCGTCAAAGCTCCTTGTTGATACCGAAAACAGCGTTTGCACCATAGCGCATGAAACAGGATTTGAGAACATAGGCTATTTCTGTCGCAGATTCAAAAAGCTGTACGGCGTTACACCGATATATTACAGGAATCATTGCCACAGTGCAGAGTAAAAATCAGGTACGCTCTGATTTTCATTTTAACGATTCAGCCTTAGTGCCATCGCCTTATCTTTCTTACTGCGTAGATTTTACAAGTCGTAGAAATACGGCTTGTTTTTTTATTCGCCATACTCCGACGCATATAATTATCATTCAACATAACGACCGGTATACATACAAGTATATTTGATACAACCGTCTGATAATATTCTCAAAATATACAATAAATATACATAGTTTATTTTGACATGGAAATATATATGAATACAGCAACAGATTTTTATTTTATTTTCCGAATAATGTTAGTTTAAGCTGACTTAATCATATTATAGCGGTAAGGCACTTACTATTCACCTATCTTTCGATTTTTACTTTTTGAGTGTAGCTATTTGGCGAGATATTAACATTTTTTTACTTGCATCATACAGATTTAAATGATATAATACAAAATGAGGTGTATAATATGAGAATTTGCTATATAGATGATAACGAAGAATACCTGAACAGTTTCAAAGATAATTTCAAAGATGTATTTTGTGAAAATGATTTCACTTTTATGCAGTATCCGAATGAATACATCGGCTCTGATGAGGTCGCTGATATTGTTATGCTTGATATAGAGTTCGGCAGTGAGGGCAACGGACTTGATTATCTGGATTGTATCACGAAGAAATCAGGTTATACCCAGATAGTGATAGTCACCGCTTATACCGAAAAATACATAGAAGATATTTTTATGCAAAAAGAGAATGTTGCAGGGTTTCTGAAAAAGCCTATCGACAGGGAAACTATGCTCAGGGTCTTTGCTAAAGCAGAGATGCTTATAAGAAACAAAAAGGCGGAAGTAACCGTTAGAACCGGAAAGTATGAATATGTGACATTGAAAGCGGATGATATTTTGTACATTGAATCTGCCGGTCACAATCTCAATTACATTACCCGAACAAAAAAGTATACAACACAGGGAAAGCTGGACGACCTTATCGAGCAGCTTCCGTCGTTTTTTGTCAGATGTCACAAGAGTTATTTTGTCAATCTCAATAAAATCAAAGGCTTCACGGGCGATTATATTCTTATAGACGGAAAGCCGGATATTTCCGTGTCACGCTCCAAAAAGACCGAATTCATAGAAGCATACAGAAACCATCTTCAGAAATAAAACGGACAGGGAAAAATATGAAAATAATCAATGTTGACAATATATACGCATGGGCGATACTTGTATCTTCAATATCGCAGGTCATTATTACGGGATGGACATTTTCGCAGTGCTTCAAAATCAAGATTTCTAAGGTCTTGTTTACGGCATTGATTATCCTTGTTTCCTGCATTGCAATCGTACCGCCGACCTTTTTTCAGATTTATTTTCCGATAAAAGCGGCGGTTTTGTTTATTCTTGTGTTTGTTGTGTTCAAGCTGTCGTCTGAATCTGATTTTGTTAAACCGTTTATCTTTCTCTGCCTTGATATGCTTGTAAATATTACGCTTGAAATGCTGTTGCTGATGACGGTTACATTTATCGGTATCAACGATTTTCAGGATGTAAACGACGTCTATACGTTCAATCGCATGATATCGTCGCTTATGTTTACAGTGATTTGTATACCGTTCAAATATTTCATAACACTGCTGTGGAACAGGATAGTAAATAAAAGTACGTCCTCAAGGCTCAATTTAAGCCTGATATTATTTCCTGCGGCACAGACCTTTGCAATGGTCGGTATGGTCGCAGATCACGCAGGCAATGCCGATGCAAAGCAGCACCCTATGGTTCAGGCAAATTCGACACTGGTGCTGACGATTTCGTTCCTTACGTTTCTTGTCGCAGATATAGTGTATCTTTATTTTATGGCAGATCTTGAGAAAAAGGCAGCGCTTGAACGTGAGGTGAACTCCTTGAAATATGCCCGTCAGCTTGAAGAACAGCACTTTAAGCAGATTGAGGAAAAGCGTTATGAGGTGGCGAAGATACGTCACGATATAAATAATCAGCTTATTGCGATAAGAAGTATGATGAAGGACGGACATATAGAGCAGGCAGACGAAATGCTGGGCACACTTGAAACAAGAGTTGCAAGAACAAAAGAGGCACAGCTATGCTCTATACCGGTGGTAAATGCCGTGCTGGAAGAAAAAGCCGTTGAAGCACAAAAGTACGGTATAAGACTTGAAACGAAAATCGATCTTTACGATACAAGAAATATTTCTCAGAATCATCTATGCAGTGCGTTTGCAAATATGATCGACAACGCTATCCGTGCGGAGCGTGGCTTCACGGAAAAAGACAGCGACAAGAAAATCATCAATGTCGATGCGGTGAGCGATTCGGTAAGCGTGTATATAACCGTCAGAAATTATGTATCGGGTGTTGAGATTTCAAGAGAGGACGATTCCTCGCTTCACGGTTACGGACAGCAGATACTCGGTGATATAGCGCAGATTTATTCGGGAAGGTTTGAAAAGTCGGAAAAGAACGGCGAGTATACCTGTACTCTCGTTATGCAGATGCAGGAACGTCAGGCAGAGGATTTTGCCTGATTATCCGTAAGTGCTTTTTGGGGGATAAAATGGATTTGATAAATACGGAAAATATTTTTGCGTGGGGTACGCTGATTGCTTATTTCACGCACGGGATTATTACAGGGTGGTCATATTCGCTGTGCTTTAAGGTCAAGGTGACGAAGCCTGTTTATATGGCGATAATGATTATGGCTACTGCGGTGATACTGGTGCCGTCTGTATTTTTCAATTTTTATGCGCCTATAAAGTCGATAGTATTGTTTTTCGTTGTGTTTCTTGTACTCAAACTTTTGTCGGAATCGAATTTGGTCAAATCGTTCATTTTCTGTTGCTTCGATATGCTGATAAACGTAGGACTTGAGCTTTTGCTGCTGGGCTTGTTGAACTTGCTCGGAATGAATGATTTTTATGATGTCAGCGAATTTTACACGTTCAGCAGAATGGTAAGTGCGATTGTATTTGCGGTTATCTGTATTCCTTTCAAATATCTTTATGCATTGCTGTGGAACAGGATAGTAAACAAAAGAATATCCTCAAAGCTAAATCTGAGCCTTATACTTTTTCCGTTTGCCGAGATGCTTGCGATAATAGGAGTTGTAGCCGATCATCTGAATCAGACGCACGGTAATTATCAGGAAACGGCGCAAAAGTCCAATGTTATTCTGACGGTTTCGTTCATAACGTTTATCGTTGCGGATATTGTCTATATGTATTTTATATCCGATATTGAGAAAAAGGCTGTGCTTGAACGTGAGGTAAACTCACTGAAATATGCCCGTCAGCTTGAAGAACAGCACTTTAAGCAGATAGAGGAAAAGCGTTATGAGGTGGCGAAGATACGTCACGATATAAATAATCAGCTTGCAAGCATAAAAAATATGGTGCATAGCAGACATATAGAACAGGCTGAGGAACTGATAGGCGAGCTTGAAAATACTGTGAGAAATACGCAGGAATACCGGTATTACTCGATACCTGTAGTAAATGCGGTCATATCCGAGAAAAACAAAGAGGCTGAAAAGTACGGCATACGGCTTGTAACAAAGATAGATATTCCCGATTCCGCCGGAATAACACAGCATCATCTTTGCAGTGCGTTTGCAAATATGATCGACAACGCTATCCGTGCGGAGCGTGGCTTCACGGAAAAAGACAGCGACAAGAAAATCATCAATGTCGATGCGGTGAGCGATTCGGTAAGCGTGTATATAACCGTCAGAAATTATGTATCGGGAGTTGAGATCTCAAGAGAGGACGATTCCTCGCTTCACGGCTACGGACAAAAAATACTGGGCGATATTGCCGAAATATATTCGGGTACATTTAATACAACGGAAAAGAACGGAGAGTATACCTGTACGCTCGTTATGCAGATGAAGGAACGTCAGACAGAAAATATATAAAGGTTGCAAAAAGTAATATGAAAATTGTTAATATTGATAATGTATATGCGTGGCTGTATCTTTTTTCTTCGGTACCGCAGATGATTTTTACCGCATGGGCGTTTTCACGATGCTTTGAACTGAAAGTGTCGCAGAAAGTATATTATATTGCTTTTACCGGACTTTCCTTCGCTCATCTCGTTCCACAGATATTTTTCGGCTTATATGTCCCTGCAAAGACGTTTGTCCTGCTTGCACTGCAGATAGTCCTGATGTGGCTGATGTCAAAAAGCGGTATAGTTAAAGCGATTATTTTCAACGGCTTTGATATGGTTATCAATATGCTGCTGGAATTTATAATATTCCTGAGTTTTTTCGGGATTTTTATTACAAATAACGGCATTACTACAGATGTATATACAAGCGAAAGAGTAGTCAGCTCCGTGCTTTTTACAACGCTTTCGTTACCGCTTAAATATCTGCTTGCTGCTGTATGGAACAAGATAGCCGGAAAGAAACAATCAAAACTTCGTATGAGCCTTATAGCTTTTCCCGTAGCGCAGGTGCTTGTTATCACAGCAATCGTATCAAGTTTTTTACAGGTGTATATGAATATACTTAAAGTCGATATATTGCTTGTCACAACAATAGGTCTTGTGATTTTTGCGATTGCCGACCTTATATATATGTTCTTTATTTCGGATATTGAAAAGAAGAACGCACTTGAACTTGAGGTAAACTCGCTGAAATATGCCCGTCAGCTTGAAGAACAGCACTTTAAGCAGATAGAGGAAAAGCGTTATGAGGTGGCGAAGATACGTCACGATATAAATAATCAGCTTGCAAGCATAAAAAATATGGTGCATAGCAGACATATAGAACAGGCTGAGGAACTGATAGGCGAACTTGAAAATACTGTGAGAAATACGCAGGAATACCGGTATTGCTCGATTCCGGTAGTAAATGCGGTAATATCCGAGAAGAACAAAGAGGCTGAAAAGTACGGCATACAGCTTGTAACAAAGATAGACATTCCCGATTCTGCCGGAATAACACAGCATCATCTTTGCAGTGCGTTTGCGAATATGATCGACAACGCTATCCGAGCGGAGCGTGGCTTCACGGAAAAAGACAGCGACAGGAAAATCATCAATGTCGATGCGGTGAGCGATTCGGTAAGCGTGTATATAACCGTCAGAAATTATGTATCGGGTGTTGAGATTTCAAGAGAGGACGATTCCTCGCTTCACGGTTACGGACAGCAGATACTCGGTGATATAGCGCAGATTTATTCGGGAAGGTTTGAAAAGTCGGAAAAGAACGGAGAGTATACCTGTACACTTATACTCGGTAAAAAAGCGTACAGCGAGGAAAAGATATAATTGACAGCAAAAAGGGCAGGTAAATCCACCTGCTCTTTTTTATTTCGCAATAAAAAATTATCGAAAAACGATAAAAATCTATTGACAAACGAAAATTGGTGTGATAAAATACAGATAACAAAAAAACGATAAATGCGTCAGGAAAGGGCGATATTATGAAAAAACAAAATTATTCTGTAATGACAACCTCAATACTTGTAAAGGCGGTATTCGTGCTTATAATCGTATGCTGTATATTCGCACCTTTAATTGTCCGTGTCTATGATAACGGTATCATCGCACTGACAGGAAGGTCGGTGTATCTGCCTATGATAATCACTCTTTATCTTGCGGCGGCGGTAGCACTTGTGATAGTTACGGCGCTTGACCGTCTGCTGTCAAACATAAGGCACGACAAGGTGTTCATACCCGCCAACGTGAAAATATTACGGCTTATATCGTATTGCTGTTTTGCCGTAAGTGTTATCTTTATCTATTTCAGCTTTATAAGAGCGTTTGCGTGGCTTGTGGTTATAGCGGCGGCATTTTTCGGACTGATACTGCGTGTTATAAAGAACGTCTTTGAACAGGCAATCATATTAAAGGAAGAGAACGACTTTACTATCTGAGCTGTGAGGTACTGATATGGCAATTGAAATAAATCTTGATGTAATGATGGCAAAGCGGAAAATCTCATCCAACGAGCTTGCCGCCGCAATAGGCATAACGCCTGCAAATCTGTCGGTGCTGAAAACGGGCAAGGCAAAGGCAATAAGATTTTCAACGCTTGAAAAGATATGCGAGGTGCTGCAGTGTCAGCCCGGAGATATTCTGTACTATAAAGGCGGTGGAGAAGATGAATGAATACTATAATTATGCGGAAAACCCTGAGCAGTGCGGTAACGTTCCGCCGGTGAATGTATACGGCAGAGCAGACGGGCAGTTCGTACAGCCTCAAAGGCAGCTGCAAGGTCCGCCCGAAGCGAAGAAAATATACGGCATCCGTGACTTCATATTCGCTGTAATGACCGTTATAATCGGCTTTATAACACTGAAGCTGTTCTTTACCGAGGGCGAAATATTCCCGTTTGCAGAGGTTATAGCGTCGGGCTGGTATCACGTTATAGTGGCTACCCTTGCGGTTATGGCAGTGATATATATCGGCAAAAAGCCGACCGCTTCACAATGGGCGATTTTCGGCTGTGTGATACTGTTCTGTGCCGTTCCTGTGTTTTCATCGACAGGGCTTGTAAGATTTTTGTCGTGGGTATATGCCGCAATACTGCTCTGTTACTTTGCTTACAGCTTTATAACATCAAAACCGCTGTTTTCGGACGGATTCTTAAGGGAAATATGCGAGGCTGTATTCGCAGTGCCGTTTGCAAACTTTTCCGTTGCACCAAAGTGCGTGGCTGTTCCTTTTGCAAATAAGGAAAAAGGAGAAAAAAGCAAAACAGCGTTATATATTCTGCTCGGAGTGCTTTGCTCAATTCCTGCCGTGATTATAGCGTGTACGGCACTTTCGAGCGCCGATGATAATTTCGGAAGATTATTATCAGGTATAACCGGCGGATTTTTCGACAACTTTTTCACTAACGTTATAATTCTTGCGGTAAGCATACCGCTGTCATTCCTGCTGTTCGGAGCAATGAGCGGTGCGAAAGGCAGAAAGCGTAAAATGACAGGCGACACAGGGAGAGCGGCAAAGGTGCCTGCTGTCGCAATATGTTCTGCGCTGACGCCGCTTATACTTATCTATCTTCTGTTCTTCGCCTGCCAGCTGCCGTACTATATGAGTGCATTCGGCGGAGTCCTTCCCGACGGCTACAGCTATAGTGGATATGCAAGACAAGGCTTTTTTGAGCTGTGCGGAGTGGCAGTGCTTGACCTTCTGGTAATATTTCTTGCGGGTGTTCTTGCAAAGAGAAACGAAAACGGCAGAAAGCCCGTTGCCGTAAGAATATACTCGGCGGTTTTCAGTCTGATCACGATACTGCTTATATGCAGTGCAATGTCAAAGATGATAATGTATATTGGTGAATATGGGCTTACCGGGCTTAGATTCTATACATCGTGGTTTATGATACTTCTCGGCATAGTTTTCCTTGTGCTGATATTGCACGAGATATTCCCCGGTATGAAAACAGTGGCAACGCTTTTCATATCCTTTACCGTAATGTTCAGTGCGCTGTGCTTTTGCGACCCCGATGCAAGAATAGCACAGTACAATGTCGAAAGCTATCTCAGCGGTGAAATCGCTGAAACAGACACAGGAAGCCTTGCTATGCTGTCCGAAGGAGCCGCTCCTTATGTAGAGCGTCTGAGGGACAGCGACAGTGCTTATTACAACTGCTGTAACCGTGTATTGATAACAATGAAGGAGAGTCGGACTTCAGGTGTATACTTCCCTTTGTCGTTTACTTCTTTAAAAGCAAATGAAATATATGACAGGATATAATTTTTTTGCGGATGGCGATTTTTCGCATTAAAATGCCGATTTAGCTATTGACTAATTTTCAGCGTTATGTTATACTAATGTGAGAAAGATTATCAGTTTATCCACGGAGGTGTAATATGACGATATTCTATGAGTTTGAAGGTAAGCTTTATGCTAATATAACAAACAGATGTCCGTGTTCGTGCATTTTCTGCATAAGAAAGAACGGCGACAGCGTTGCGGATAATGACAGCCTGTGGCTTGAGCACGAGCCGAGTTATGAAGAAATTATCAAGGCGTTTGACGATTTTGATAAAACAGGACTTCACGAACTTGTTTTCTGCGGTTACGGCGAGCCTATGGAGCGTGCCGATGTTCTGCTTGAGGTCGCAAAGTATGTAAAGCAGACTACCGATATGAAAATCCGTATCAACACAAACGGACTTGTTGATTTTATCAACCCTGCGTTTGATTCATACAAGATGAGATATATAATAGATTGTATTTCCATAAGCCTTAACGCTCCCGACCCTGAGAGTTATCTTGAGGTCTCACGTCCTAAGTTCGGGCTTCCGTCATTCAATTCTATGCTTAATTTTGCCACAACGGTAAAAACTATCGTGCCTGAGGTTATGTTTACCGTGGTTGATATAATAAAGCCTGAGCAGATTGAGCAGTGCAAGGAGCTTGCAGAGGGGCTTGGTATTCCTCTGAGAGTTCGTCATTGGGTCACGGATAACGAGAGTTATACCTGACAGGAGGGCAGTATGAATTATTCTCAACAGAGAAATTGCATAATGAATATCGTTGTTTCAAATCCTGTCCACCCTACCGCTGAGCAGGTCTACGATATAGCCAGACGCAGTTATCCTAAAATCAGCCTCGGTACAGTTTACCGTAATCTCAATCAGCTTGCGGAACACGGCATACTGAAGAAAATATGCAGTTCTTACGGAAGCGTGCGTTTTGACGGCAGGACAGATCCGCATTTTCATATGATATGCAGCTGCTGTGAAAAGGTCTTTGATGTGGAACTTGGTGAAATGATGTGTCTTAACGATAAGATACGCACAAAGTATGACTTTGATGTTACCGAGTACGAGATAAGCATCAAGGGTATATGCAGTGAGTGCAGAGAGAAGCTGGGTAAAGGCGAATCGGCGTGAATTATCTCGAAGATTATATAATTAAAGTGGGCAATTTTGTATTTGCTCACTTTATTTTTATCTGAAAAAACAGGGAAACGCTTTCAATCTATTGCTTTTTTATCCGAATAAGGCTATAATAAATAGGATAACTTAAAAAGGAACGTGATACAATGCTTATAAGAATAGCAGGTACGGTCAGCGAGTCTATTGTAGACGGACCGGGAATAAGATATACAATATTTACACAGGGCTGTCCGCATCACTGTGAGGGCTGTCACAATCCCGAAACGCACGATTTCAGCGGCGGCAGACTTGCGGATACCGACAAGATATATAATCACATTGCGGAAAATCCTCTGCTGAAGGGTGTTACTTTTTCGGGCGGAGAGCCGTTCTGCCAGCCTGCACCGTTATATGACCTTGCAAAGAGGATAAAGGAGAACACAAAGCTCGATATAATGGCATATACCGGGTTTACTTTTGAGCAGCTTATTGAAAAATCAAAGACGGACGAGGATGTTAAAAATCTGCTGTCGGTAGTGGATATACTGGTCGACGGAAAATTTATACTTGCCCAGAGAAGCCTTGAACTTCATTTCAAAGGAAGCCGCAATCAGAGGATAATTGATTGCAAGAAATCACTGGAAACGGGTAATGTTGTAATTAAGGAGTTGTGATGAAGAAAAGAACGACAATTCGCATTTCTGCGTTTTTGCTGTGCTTATGCTGTGCTTTTTTCACCTCGTGTAAAGAGGATGACGGCAAGGGATATGTGTTCGGTTATGATATATCATCGAATCCCGGAAGCCTTGACCCTCAATACGCTTCGGACAGGGAATCATATCTTATAATCGGCTCAGTGTTCGAGGGCTTGTTCAGGATCGGAGCAGACGGCAATGCGGAAAAAGCAATGGCTGAAAGCTATACCGTTTCGGATGACGGGCTTACATATAGCTTCAAACTGAAGCAGGACAGATACTGGACAGATGTAAACGGCTACAACAAGAAGGTCACAGCCGCCGATTTTGTTTTCGGCTTCAGAAGATTATTCCTGCCGGAAACCAGAGCGCCGAAGGCATCGGAATATTTCTGCATAAAAAATTCCGATAAGATAAACAGCGGAGAAATCACCGACCTGTCACAGCTCGGAGTTACGGCGCAGGGAGATTATTCGCTTACAATAGAACTGCAATATACCGAGCCGTCATTAGCGATGCTTCTTGCTATGCCGGCGGCTATGCCGTGCAACGAGGAATATTTTATCAAGGCACAGGGCAAATACGGTCTTGATGCAGAGCGAACTGCGTCAAACGGCCCGTTTTATGTTAAGACGTGGAATTATGACGCTTGGAGCAACAATAACAATAACCTCGTTCTTCGTTACAGCGACAAGTATAATGAGCATGACGAGGTAACTCCGCTCGGACTTAACTTCTTCATTGAAGATAATCATATTACTGATTTCACCGACGGAACATCGCAGAGCATCGTTCTTTCAGGCGGTAAGGCAAAGAGCTATCTTGACAAAAATTATATCTATGACGAATTCTCGACCGCTGTTTACGGCATTACAATGAACACATCAAATTCGATATTCAAGAGCGATAAGCTCCGCTACGCCTTACTGTATGCGACCGATACCGCAGAACTTGAAATGCCTTTCGGATATACCGTTGCGGATGGAGCAGTACCTCCGTCCGTAAAAAATTCGCTCGGCAGCTATCGTGATGTTGTGGGCGGCAAGGCAGTGGTAAAGCCCGATGAGATAAAGGCATATACGGCATATCAGAGTGCGTGTGCCAATATTGACAAGGCAGATTTGTACAGCGTCAATATAATCGCTGTAGAAAACCGTGACGAAGAAATAGGCGAATCGGTAAAGGGCATTTTACAGCAGTGGCAGGCAAAACTCGGAATGTATTGCAGTATCTCGTATATCAGCGAAAGCGAATATGACGAGAAGCTGAAAAACGGCGATTATACGCTTGCACTGACACGTCTTAACGGCAGTTATAATTGCCCTGAGGCGTATCTTAACAGCTTTACGGATAACGTGAACAAATACAGTGCTATGAACAGCGATTATTCGAAACTGCTCGAAAAAGCATCGCAGGCGAAGGATGAGAAGGCGGAATATGAGTTGTGCAGACAGGCGGAAAAACAGCTTATATCCGACGGCAGATTCATTCCCGTTGCATATATTACCGAATACTTTATCAGTACAAAAAACTGCGAAAATATAATTTATGACGCATTTACAGGACAAATTGACTATCGCAATGCGCTCTATTTCGACTGATAATATGACAGCAAAGAGAAAAAACGATAAAAATTGCGGGTATTGATTGACTTTTTATTATAGGTATGATAAAATCAATGTAAGTGTTTACAAAGGCAAAGGAGGCAAATTTGTATGGAAAATAAAACAGAATTACAGCCGTACAGCGTCCTTATGTCAGTATACAGCGGTGAAAAGCCTGAGTTTTTCGCTCAGAGCCTTGAAAGCCTGTATACACAGACTTATCCTGCGGATGAGATAGTTGTTGTATGTGACGGTGAACTTAACGAACAGCTTGACGGAGTGCTTGAGCAATACAGCAAAAAGTTCGGCGGTAAGCTGAAGATACATCGCCTTGAAAGTCACGGCGGCACGGCAAAATGTGCTAACACAGGGCTTGCTATTTGTAAGAATGAATATATAATGAAGATGGATTCCGATGATATATGCCTTGAAAACAGGGCGGAGAAGCAGATGACATATCTTGCACAACACCCTGAGGTGTCAATACTCGGCAGTTATATTCAGGAATTCGACAGCAATACAGGCAATGATATTGCTGTCAGAAAACCGCCGACAGAAAATGAAGCGATAAGAAAATTCGCAAAACGCAGAGCGCCGTTCAATAACCAGACGCTTGTATATAAAAAGTCGCTTGCGTTGTCGATAGGCGGATACTGCGAGGAGCTTGAACGCTGTGAAGATTATGACTTTATGGTGCGTATGCTGATTGGCGGTGCGATAGCTGCAAACATTCCCGAAGTGCTTGTACGCTACAGGGTAACGGCGGGAAATCTGAACCGCAGACGCAACTGGCGAAACACAAAGAGCTTTATTGCGGTCAGAAAAAAGATAAGGAAGATGGGCTTCTCCGGCTTTATGGATTTCCTTATTCCTTGTGCAAGCCAGATAGTTCTGTTTATCGTACCCGGCTTTGTGACCGGATTTATCTATAAAAAACTGCTCAGAAAATAAGAATGACCTTTGCAAAAGCAGAGGTCATTCTTATTTTCGGATATACAAATCCCCCGACTTTGAAAATCGGGGGATACGTTTTACTTAGCGGTAGTTACCGCCGCTCTTATATAGTTGCTGTACTTTGTTGAACTGCCGGAGGTCTTATATGCTCTGATTCTGAACGTATAAGTAGTGTTTGCCTTAAGTCCTTTTGCAGTGCAGGTAAGTGTACTGTTGCTTGTTGTCTTTGCTATCTGAGTCCACTTACCGCCCTTGTACTGTTCGACAATGTAGCCTGTAGCGGTTGTGTTTTTGTTCCACTTCAGAGTAGCGGTCGTTTTGGTAACAGATTTCTTTGTAAAGCCTGTTACATTCGTAACGCTCGGTGCGGATGTTCCCGCAGCAAGTCTTATATAAGCGGTTTCGGTGGTTTTGCCGTTTACCGTCTTGTATGTTTTGATGCGGAATGTGTAAGTTGTGCTTGCTTTCAGGTTCTTCGCAGTGTACGAAGTATTGGTGTTTGACGCTGTTTTTGTAAGCTGTACCCACTTTCCGCCTGTGTACTGTTCAAGAACATATCCTGTAGCGCATGAATTCCTGTTCCATTTTACAGTAATGCTTGAATCTGTAGAGGATTGCTTTGCAAAGCCCGTAACATTTGCAAGTGTGGTGGTACCTGCAACATTCGAATATAATCCGGTCAACACAGTGTCACCGTATCGGTACGCCCTGATTCTGAATGAGTAGGTCGTTCCGTTTATAAGGCCTTTTTCAGTATAGCTTGTTGTGTCAACAGGAAGCTCTGCTATATCGCACCACGATCCGTTCTTGTATCGTTCAACAAAGTAACCGACTTCACCTTCACATTTATCCCACTGTAACGTAACTGAATTTGTTGTAGCTGATTTTACCTTGAAGTTAGTAACATTTTTAACGACCAGCTTGGCAGTTCTTGCCGCAAAGCGTACATAATCGCTGTAGGCATAGATTCCCTTTTGGGTTTTATACGCCCTTATCCTTAAAGTGTAAACCGTATCCGGTTTCAGATTGTATAAATCGACCGCAGGATATTCACTGTCATTTATCTGTACCCACTTACCGCCTTTGTACTGTTCGGTAATATATCCATCGGCGTCTTCAACTTTATCCCAATTGATGAAAATTTCCGTGGTGGTTGTATGCCTTGCTGTGCAATTGGTAACACTTGCGGGAGGAGTCAGCTTTTCGGGTATCTGTGACTTCTTGCCGTACTTTATTACAGCATCAACAAAAGCCTTATCATACCAGCCGAGTGTTGAACGGTTGAGGTGACCGTGGCATTCGCCTCTGTCACCGCCATTGAACACATTGTTATCCCACAGCATACAAGGTACGCCGTATTCGGCGGATTTGCCCATATAATACTGCGCCCACTTTACACGTTCAGCTGCATTGTTTTTGTTGGAAGCACTGGTTTCACCGATTATGGCAGGGATACCCTTATCAATGAAATGCGATTTTATTGTGCTGTACAGATAATCCACTTCATTTTTCAGATTATTCGTAAATTCAGCCGTGCCGTTTGCGTTAAGAGCAAAATTATAAGGTGTATATGCGTGTACCGACACGATAAGACGATTGGGCGTAGAATCATCCGGTAATTTGAAAGTTGATGTTGTACAGCCGTCTATAGAGGCACCGTATCCCGGAACCATTATACATCTGTCGTTATTTTTGCCGCCAGCCGCACGGATAACGTCAACCGCTGTCTGATTGAGTGTGTTTATTACACTGATCGAATCAAGAACCGCACTGTTGGGATTATTTACAGGAAACCACCATTCATCGCCTGTGCCGACAAGTCTTGGCTCGTTGAGCGTTTCAAATACAAGATGCTGGTCGTAGTCCTTGAAATATTTCGCTACCTGCGTCCATATTGATTTTACGAATTTCACCGACTGTGTTTTATATGTAGATGAAGGGTAGTAGTATTGTGTGGATGTGTCGTGGTGAATGTTCAGGATAACGTACATATCGTTATCAATGCAGTAGTCTACAACTTCTTTTACTCTTGCAAGCCACTTAGAGTCGATAGTGAAGTTGTCGCCGGTCGTGTGGTTGCCCCACGATACAGGTACTCTTACTGTGTTGAAGCCTTGTGCTTTTACGGCATCTATCATCGCCTTTGTTGTTTTCGGATTTCCCCATGACGTTTCGCTGTAAAGGCTGTTTCCGCCTCCTGTAGCGTCAAGGGTGTTTCCTAAGTTCCAGCCTGTGCCGATGAAGCTTACAAGCTCTGTTGCTGTGTTACCGTTCATCTCTGCCGCTGATGCGACCTGAGTAACACACATCGTCATCAAAGCCGCAATTGCAAAAATTGCTACGGCTGTAATGACAGAAAGGGTTTTCTTTGCTGTTGACATTTTTCTCTCCTTATTCCCGGTAATTTGCCATTATAACATTTCTATTATAATATTCTTTATATCAGAAAGCGGAGCCTGTTTTATGACTGCGCCTTCTTCAAAAGCAACACACGGCATACCATATACAACACAGGAATCTTTGTCCTGACCTATCGTATATGCGCCGGATTTTCTCATTTCGGCAAGACCTGAAGCACCGTCACGTCCCATGCCTGTGAGAATTATACCTATAGTTCCTTTTCCTGTAACCTTTGCTACAGAACTGAACAAAACATCAACAGAAGGGCAGTGGCCCGAAACCTTTTCACCGGGCTTGGATGTAACATATAACCCACCTGAGTCCCTGTGCACTTCAAGCTGCTCCGAGCCGTGTCCGAGTATTATAAGGCCCTGTCGCAGTCTGTCGCCGTTTTCGGCTTCTTTAGCGTTCATCTTGCATATGCGGTCAAGGCGGTCGGCGTACATTTTCGTGAATCCGACAGGCATATGCTGTACTATTACGATAGGCGGAGTATCCGCAGGAAGATCCTGCACAACTTCTATTATGGCGTCTGTACCGCCCGTGCTTGCGCCTATCGCTATCATTTCAATCTTACCGCTTTTGCTGTAAGGTCTGATTATATCGCTCCGCTTGCTTTTCTGCGGCGCTGTCGCTTTTTTGAAAAGAACAGCAGGATCGCTACCGTCCGGCGACTGCATGATTTTATCAAAGTGCGGTTTATCGGCAGATTTACGCTCGAGCGTATTATGAGTGCCGTTATTGATGATAGCTATCAGCTCTTTTTCAAAAGCAACAAGACCCGCCGCACCGCCGCTTGTGTTTTTGATTGCACCAAAAAGCCCGAATCGCTTCGGGTCGGTCAGTATTCTGTCATTATTGGTTATGAGCACCGACGGAACATCGTTCAGTGCCGACGGCAGACGATAATATACATCCGCCATCAGATCGTTTATAACGGCAAAATCATAGTCTGCTTTTTCGGCAGAAAGAGAAAGCTGTTTATAGTCAACTATTTCAGATTTACAGTTATGCAGACTGCGGTCGATGATAGTTTTCGTGACCTGACTTACAGCTGCACTGGTTCCTGTTATAAGTATGCGTAGAGGCAAAACCTCACCTCCGTCTGCGGCATTATGCCGTCATATTGTGCAAAGCCGTTATTTAAGCGGTCTGCGGTAAATAGCAGGTTTAATATATTCATAATCGGTTGAATCTCTCGGAATACTTTCTGCGTGACCGATGAACAGGTATCCGCCCGGTCTTAACACATCGTAAAACCGCTTTACTAAAGCCAGTTTCGTTTCCATTTCAAAATAAATCATTACGTTACGGCAGAAAATCAGATCAAACGGAGCTTTTTTAAAGGGTATCGGCTCCATCAGATTGAACGTGCGGAAAATCACTTCGTTGCGAAGCGCCGGCTTTACCTTACATTTTTCGCTGTCTATCCTGTCAAAATACTTCTCAAGCCAGCCGGGTGGCAGATCCGTAAGTCCGCTTTCCAGATATACTCCGTTCTGAGCGCCTGCAAGCGTTTTCAGCGAAATATCGGTAGCGAGTATCCTTGTATCCCACGAGGATTTTTCACTGCCCAGAAATTCGCTTATGTGCATAGCCGTAGTGTACGCTTCTTCTCCGCTTGAACAGCCTGCGCTCCATATACGCATTGTTTTGCTTTTTGCGTTGGCCTGCTTTATAAACGGAAGAACGGTGCTTGTAAGGTAGGTAAAATGCTCCGGTTCACGCATAAAATAAGTATGATTCGTGGTCAGCTTTATAAGCAGACCATCAAGCTCTTTACCGCTTCTGTCATTCATACAGCAGTCAAGATACTCGTCATAGTTTTTGAATCCTCGCTCAAAAAGCATATTACCGAGTCTGCCCTCGATAAGTGTGCGTTTGTGAGAAAGGTTTATGCCGTAGCGCTCTCTCATGAATGATACCAGACGGTTGAATTCATTATCTGTTATTTTAAGCATTACGGCTCACCTGCCTTACTTCATTTCTTCGCTTGCGTGTTCGTCTATCAGTTTTGAAACGTCAAGGACGAGTTTTATTCCATCGTTCATTTCAAGAATGGACTTGATAAATTTATTCGAGTTTACACCGGTAAGCTCCGGTGTCTTTGATATATGCTGTTCGGTTACGGGAATAACGTCCGCAACGCTGTCAACGATAAGTCCGACCGATACATCACCTGTCGAAACGATGATTATGCAGGTGCGGTCGTTGAAAGGAATCTCTTCCTTGCCGAATCTGCTTCTTATGTTCACAACAGGAACGATCTTACTGCGGACATTGATTATGCCCTTGATATAAGACGGTACACCGGGTACGGCGGTTATGGGCGGTACTTCGATGATTTCGATGACATCGGGTATTTCAATGCCGTAAACCTGCTCGCCGATATAGAAGGTCAGTACCTTAGTTATTTCTGTATTCTGAGGATCTTTCTTTGCGTCCTCCATTGCCTTCTGCGTGTTCAGAAGTTCCTGTAATTTATCATTATAATTCTCTGACAAAGTAAAGCCTCCGTTTCCTTAGCCGATAAGATTATTTACATCTATTATGAGCGATATTGTGCCGTCGCCCATTACGGTACAGCCCGACAGACCCTCCGCCTTGATATTGTACTGGCTGAGGTATTTCGGGAACGGTTTTACAACCACGGGCTGTTCGCCTATCAGCTTATCTGCAAACAGGCAGACATTCTTTCCACCGACATCGACAAGAAGCAGGATACCGTCCTCCAGGTTCGTGACCTCTGTAGGCATATTGAACTTTTCGTGCAGACGGAGGATAGGATAGCACACGCCTCTTATCATTATCATTTCGCCCTGCTTTGTATCGTTGAGCAACTGGTTGTTTGCAACCATAAGGCTTTCCTTTATAGATGAAATCGGCACTGTAAAGATAGTAGAGCCGACTTTCAGCTTCATACCCTCGACAATGGCAAGAGTAAGCGGAATTCTGATGATGAAGCTGGAGCCTTTGCCCTCTTCGCTTTCAACGGTAAGTGTACCACCGCACTGTTCGATATTACTGCGTACAACGTCCATACCTACGCCTCTGCCGCTGTATTCCGTAACCGTATCATTGGTCGAGAAGCCGGGCAGGAGAATCATGTTCTGGATTTCCTTCGTTGTATATTCGCTTTCGGGCTTTGTAAGAAGTCCGTTTTCCTTTGCCTTTTCAAGAACCTTTTCGCAGTTGATGCCTGCACCGTCATCTGAAACGGTGATGATAACTTCACCTGCCGAGTGCTTTGCAGACAGCTTTACAGTACCCTTTTCGGGCTTACCCTCGGCAATGCGGACATTTATATCGTCCTCTATGCCGTGATCCATACAGTTTCTTACAAGGTGCATAAGAGGATCGTTCAGGTTATCTACTATGCTCTTGTCAACCTCGGTCGTTTCACCTTCAAGAACAAGCTCTGCTTCCTTGTTCAGCTTTATCTTCATATCACGGACAATTCTGCCCATCTTCTGAAATACGCCTGCAAGGGGTACCATTCTGATAGACATTACAGTATCCTGAAGCTCGTCTGTCAGCTTTCTGAGCTGTCTTGCAGCCTTTGAGAAGCTCTCAAGCTCAAGGCCCTCAAGATCGGGGTTTGCTATTACCATTGACTCGGTCGTTATGATTTCACCGACAATATCATGCAGTGTGTCAAGCTTTGACAGATTTACGCTGATAAGGCTATGCTTCTGACCGCCGTTAGCCTTTTTAATGTCCTCCTGAGCCTTTGTGACCGCACTCTTTGCGGCAGGCTTTGCAGGAGCAGGCTGAGCCTGCGGCTTTTCTTCCGTCTTTGCAGGGGCGGCAACAGGGGCAGCCTCTTTAACCGGTGCGGTAGCAGGCTTTTCTTCGGCAGGTGTCGCAGACGGTGTGTCTATTATTTCGTAAGACTCAACGTTGACTGCACCTTCTATAGCTTTAATTACCGTATCATTGTCGCCGTCAAAGCCCTTGAAGGTCACAAGGAAGCCGTTCTCGACAATATCCTTTGCCGTATCCGCATTGGATTCAACATCGGGAGGAGTACAACTGATAACTTCGGCAACATCCTTTATCTTTGTCAGCAGAAGGAAAGCACGGAGGTTTTCCATCTTACAGCCGTCCTCGAAGAATACACGGACGGTCATGCTTCCCTCAACGTTGCTTCCTGCAGGAGCGGCAGATGCTTCCTTCTTTGCCGCAGGAGCGCTTTCCGAAGGAGCGCTTTCCGAAGGAGCGGCACCGCTTTCCATTGCTTTTAATCTTTCCGTTGCGTCTTCGAGCTTTTTGAACGTTTCCGAGAAGTCGGTAGGCGTATAGTCGTCATCCCCCGAATTCTGTATATACTCGATTTCTGCCTTGTATAGATCGGAAACCTCAAATATAAGTTCATATACAAAATGTGCGTCCTTCGCAATTTCGGGCTTCTCCCTTATTACAAAGAACATATCCTCGCCCTTGTGCGCAAGATGCTGGAGATTTTCAAATCCCATCATCGCAGACGAGCCTTTGATTGTGTGCATTATTCTGAATATCTCGTTGATATCCTCCTGCGAGAATACATTTGCATCCTCTGTTCTGAGAAGAATTTCATCGAGCTGTTCAAGCAACGTATTGGTTTCAAATATGTACATTTCGAGCATGGATTCCATGCCGGGTTCAACCTTTGCCATATACAAAACCGCCTTTCCCTGATTTTTTTATTTTACAATCGTAAGATTGATATTGATAAATCCCTTGAAATGTGCTAAACTTAAAGTCAAGCAATGCGATGCACGGCTTTAAAATGTGCATCTGAAAGGAAATATATATGCCCAACATTCCACAGATTACGGCTCCTGTTTCCAACAGTAAGAGCTATTCGTTCACTAACCGGCAGTATGACGGTAATATAGAACCGTTTGATATGGTCGAGCTTGCTCAGCCTATCAAAGCATCTACGGCGCAGGATAACGATTCCGCCGCCGCTATGATGATGGGCAGAAAGAATCTCGCTCCGCTTACTGTTCAGATAAAAGATCCCACTATGGCGGTCGAAACGCTCAAGAACCTGTTAAGTTCGGATCTGCTCGAGCAGACGATGATCAACGGTTACACAGAGCTTTACGACGATATGGATGAGCTTATCAAGAGCTTTTATCTTGCTCCCGAAAAGCTGGTCCGTGAGATTCAGAACCAGGAAAAGCAGAACACGATGTTCAGCGGTGATGAGTTTTACAAGCTGCTTCACGGTATCCTGAAGACCACCACAAGCCCCGATATAAAAGAAAGTATCGGTCAGCTACTGAAAGCACTCAACTATTCGTCAAACAAGCAGGAGATACTTAATGCACTCGGTGCGAATCTCAAATTCCTGTCCGAATATTTTTCACCGAACGAGTCGCTCTCCCGCAAGCTCTCCGATTTGTCTTCACAATGGAAGAGCAGTAGTGCGGCTGATATGTTCGAGCCGCTCAAGAGTGAAACGCTCGCACTGCTGAAGGACGTTTCCGCAAGTCTTCTGAACGATGAAAGAACACAGACGTTCATTCCGCTCATAATACATAATCTTTCACGCTACAACACCAACAACGGTATGCTCAAGGAGAGCTTTGCAAATCTCCTTGCATATATTCCGTCTGACGATATGCGTAGGGAGCTGTCTGTTGCATTTGTAAATCTTCTTAAAAAGATTTTCAGCAAAAAACAGCTCAGCGAGATGTCGGATATTCCTGATAGTTATAATAATACACTAAATCAGTCCGAAAATCAAGACTATTTAAGCATTTTTGACAATAAAGCTGAAAAATTATCTCTGTCTTTGTTTATTAAGTCACATTTATCCGATGAAAGCTATCTTGCGGAGCTGGATTTGTCCAGGGATAAGCTGGAATTTCTGACATCGCCGTTTGATGAAGGAAAACAATCCGGATTGCAGACACTTAAGAATATAATAATGGCAATGCTGACAGGCACTGACAGCCGACAGATTATTCCTGCGGTACATCGTGATTTTCAGGGGATCAAGGATATGGCGGCACTTGTCGATTATCTCAACGAGATTCTCCGTGAAATGCCGGATATACCTCAGCGTGACACGCTTTTTGAGTTTTTCACCAATATAGTAAATGAGATGGCACAGCGTAAGGAACTGCCGCCTTCGAGCAATATCCCTTCCGCACCGTCTACTCTTGATAAGCTGACCGATTTTATCGGTAAGAATATAAATCACGAGGCTATTCAGTCGCTGGACGATTTCAATGCGTCAAATCTTCTGCAGAGCCTTCTCAATGCACCGGGTGTATTCACACCTCTTGCGCACTATATCCTGCCGTTGCAGATCGAGGATACAAAGGCGTTCGGCGAGTTGTGGGTCGATAACGATGAGAACAACCCCAACAACACGCCTGTCGGACAGAAGAATTATCACTTGTTCCTGACATTTGACGTTGAATCTATAGGACGTTTTGAGGTCGATATGTACGCACTGGGTGAAAATATCAATCTGTCGCTTCTTTATCCCGAAAAGTTCGGCTTCAAGATAAAAAGGCTTAGCGATAAAATTGACCTTATAATAAGGAATATCGGCTATAAGCCCGCAAAATTTGAAACTGCGGTGCTGAGAAAGCCTCATGTGCTGACAGAGGTTTTCCCGAAAATAATTGACAGGAGGAAGGGTCTTAATGTCCAAGCGTAATTTAGGAAAGCAGGCTGCGGCGGCGCTTAAGTACAATCCCGACCTTAACTATGCTCCGGTCGTGGTAGCGTCCGGCCTTGGCGAGCTTGCGAAGAAGATTATAAATATCGCAGACGAGAACGGCGTTCCCGTTTACCGTGACGACAGCACGGCGGCGCTTCTTGTAATGCTCAACAGCGGTGAAACGATACCGGTCGAGCTGTACAGAATTATTGCGGCTATCTATGCGGAGGTCGTTTACTCCGCCAATGATATGAAAAAAGGCAAATAAGCCAAATACAAAAGAAAGAAGACAAAAGAAATGGTAAAGACAAAAAATCTCACATTAATGGTTACGGCAGCTGTGCTTGCCGCACTTACCTGTGTTGCGACAATGGTGGTACAGATACCTATGCCGCTAAAGGGCTATGTAAATCTCGGCGATGTAATGGTGCTTACATCGGTATGGCTTATCGGCTCGCCGTGGGGAGTTGCGGCGGCAGGCATAGGCTCTGCGATGGCGGATCTGCTTACAGGTTATGCTTATTATGCGCCTGCAACGCTGATAATCAAGGCACTTATGGCAGTAGCGGCATTCTACATTGCAAAGTGCTTTATGAACGGCTCTTATTTCAAGTCGCTTGTCGGCAAGGTAATCGGCGGCACTGTGGCAGAAATAATTATGGTGGCAGGCTACTTCGTTTATGATATTATACTTTACGGCAACGTAGCAACAGCGGCGGCAGGCATTTTAGGAAACGCAATACAGGGCGCTGTAGGGCTTATAGCAGGCGTGCTTCTGACAGTTGCGCTTGAAAAAGCAGGAACGAAGAAATTGCTCGGTTTTGATAAGTAATCATTCTTTATAGTCAGGCGGCGAAGGTAATTATACCATTCGCCGCCATTTTTTGACCGTTCGTGCCATATTTGTTGAAATTCTCTTTATGGAATGTTACAATTGTATGATAGATAAGTAACGCATATCGTTACTTGAAATTTGCCGGATAAGGAGAGACAAATGAAAAGAAAATTTTCAACCAGAATCATAACTTGCATAGCAACATCTGCCGTCCTTGCAGTCGGCACGTTGTCATTTACAGTAATCAACGCAATTGCCGATGAAGCGGTGAGTTATTACGGACTGTCCGCAGACGGTACTGTTATAAGCGGAACGGTTACTGATTATACAAAGATAGCTTCAACTGATACTGCATGGGGCACTGCCGGTAAAGAAACGTGGTATGTGGCTGACGGTATCTTTAATATCATCACAACAACCTATGATTATGACAACAATAAAAATGTATATAATCCTGTAGAAATTAAAGGAAATGTAAATGTCATACTCAAGAACGGTGCAGTGGTAAGTGTAGTGAACGGCATTGCCGGCACAGATGCAACAATAACTTTTTATAGTGAGAGTGAAAACGCAAGCGGTGTTATTGGCTTTATCGGAGCGTACGGCGATAATGGCGGATGGGGTTCGACGGATAGCGGTTCCGATAAGGCTAACGGAAAAAACGGTGAGGACGGCAAAGTTGCGGTAAATGTTTCGTCGTTCACGGTTGCAGGCGGCACAGTAACTGTTATCGGCGGCAATGGCGGTAAAGGCGGCGATGCAGGTTATAACACTGACTACGATACAAATGAAAAGTATTACGGCATTGGCGGCGACGGCGGTAACGGCAGTGCGGCTATAACCGATAATACAAAGGTGTATCTTAATGGCGGCAGACTTAACGTTACAGCCGGCAGAGGCGGAAACCCCGGTACAAATACCAATGTACCGTCTGAACAGCAGGATAATTATAAAGGCAAGCCGGGAAATGACGGAACATCGGTAAGCGGAATATATGCCGTAAACGGTATTCTCAATGTCAATAAGCTTGATGATTCCGATGCCGCCGATACTTCTGGCGATTTTAAGCTCCTGTCTGTGAACGGTTACGAAAATGCAAAGCTTGATATAATCGGTCACGGAACGGCAAAGGTAACTGACGGCACTGTTATTAAAACTTACGGCGATATTTCCGTAGCAGGCACTCTGTCTGTCGATAACGGTACGATACTCACAAACGGCAGTATCACAAAAGCCGACAGTGCGGCACAGATAACAAAGACGAACGGCGGTGTTATCCGCAGGTTCACACCTGCTTACGGTGCCGGATATACACTGGATTATGCAAGCGGTAAGTGCATTGCGGAAACCGGCTATAAAATAAAGCTGTCGGACGGAAATACTTTAATCGATGTTGCCGATGCCTACACAATAGTATCGGAATCAAACAGACTTAATATTGTCCGCATCGGTGACGGTGAAATAATAGATGACAGCGAGCCATGCACAAATGTAATGCCCTATTGCATAAAGGCAAATAATACGAATGAAACAACCGTAACGGACGGAAATGTCTTTGCTGTAGCAGGAGATTCTTCAAGGTTTACGTTTGCACTGAACGATCCCGATGAATACCGTTTCTCAGGTGTTACGGTAACAGATGCTGACGGTAATGCGGTACCTGACAATATGTACACGTTTGACAGCACGACAGGTGAGTTCATAGCACTTTCGGTTGATCGCAACCTTATCGTGACCGTAGACGCAAGTCTTAAAGATGTTGAAATATCTGTAACAGACAGTGAAAACAATCCTGTGTCAACTGTTGACATCGGTACAGATTTTGATAACGCCAACCCGACAAAGACAGTTTCGCTCAAGGTGAAAGTCACAGAGGGCGGTTCTATAGCAAAGTACAGAGTAGTAAAGGAATCAGACCTTAATAAAGCAAGCGGTGTCATAACTGATACTTCTTCGTTCACAGTATCATACACTGCCGGCGATGATTGGGGTACTGCCGATGACGGCTCTTCAAAGCTTGCAAAGGGCGCAACTGCAACATTCACAGTTAAGCCCGACAGCAATTTAGCCACAGGAACTTATACCGAAGATTTCATCGTTATAACAGACAGAACCGCTTATGCGGATGCGTCTGCAGGCACTCAGGATAAGGCTCTGGCACGTTTCACGCTGACTTATAAGGTTGAACACGAGAGTGACGGTAAACTGTATTATTCCGATCTTACCGGACACTATAGTCTTTGTAAGAACTGTCAGGCAAAAATCAATAAAGAAAATCATACATTTGATATAAAGACCGTAAACGAGGATACGCTTGCACTTCCTGCAGATTGCGTAAATCCTGCCAAGTATTTCTATTCGTGCGAATGCGGAGCACACACGAATGACACAACGCTTGTATTTGAAAGCGGTGCTCCAAGCGGTCACAAATTCGGCGAGTGGAAAGAAAGCAAATCGGCAAACTGCGAAGAAGGCGGTAAGGAAAAGCATATCTGCTCCGTATGCCAATTTGAAGAAGAACGTGACACAGCACCGCTCGGACACGACTGGAATGACGAATACACAACAGATGTAAAGCCCACTTGTACAAAGCCCGGTTCAAAGTCGATTCACTGCTCAAGATGTGATGCGACAAAGGATGTAACAGAGATTGAACCTCTGGGACATGACTGGGAAGATGATTTTACAATAGATGTAAAGCCTACTTGCACACAGCCCGGTTCAAAGTCGATACATTGTTCAAGATGTGATGCGACAAAGGATGTAACAGAGATCGAACCGACAGGACATTCATTTGGTGAGTGGACGGTATCAAAAGACTCTACCTGTGTTGCAGGCGGTCAGAAAACAAGAAAATGTGAGACCTGCGGATACACTGAATATGAAGATACCGATATAGACCCGGACGCTCACGAGTGGGAAGAGGATTACACGATAGACAAGGAACCTACCTGCACGACCGAAGGCTCTAAATCAATCCATTGCTCACGCTGTGACGCAACAAAGGATTCAACGGTTATCCCCGTTACAGATCACACCTACGGCGAATGGGAGGTAGTAACACCTTCAACCTGTACTGAAAACGGCGTTAAGAAACACGCTTGTATCCATTGCGGTTTCGAACAGACCGGAATTATAGAGCCGGCGCACGAATGGGAGGATTCCCGTACTGTTGATATTGCACCGTCATGCACTGAGCAAGGCGAGGATTCTGTACATTGCAGAAATTGCGATGAAAGAAAAGACATAAAGGAGATTTCTCCGAAGGGACACGACTGGTCCGAGTGGAAAACTCTCGTTGAGCCGACAATCACATCTGAGGGTAAAGAGTACAGAGCCTGCAACGTTTGCGGCATCAAGGAGGAGAAAGCACTTCCTAAGCTTAGCGGTAAGAAGGAATGGAAACACGATAAGAATAAGCACTGGCACGTTGATGACAATGGCAATATAATCGATGCTGACGACCACGAGTTCAAGTGGGTGGTAGATAAAGAGCCTACCGCCACAGAGCCGGGTATAGGCCATTATGAGTGTATAGCCTGTGCGTTTGAAAAAGCTCCAGAAGAATTCGGAAAGAAAAACCCCGAAACAGGCGCATCGTCACTTGCCGCCTGGATTGCGGTAGCGGCTGTTGCCGGCGGAGCAGTTCCTGTAACGTATAAGGCAAGAAAGAGAAAGAATAAGTAAGTAAAAACATCGCAGAGCAGACGAAAGTCTGCTCTGTATTTTTTCACACAAAAATGCCCTGCAACGTTCTAAATACGTTGCAGGGCAGATTTTATGCGGTTTTAATGTTAAATTCTGAAGTAGTCAACGCCACCCTTGAACAGAAGCTGTTCCTTGTTGCCGTCAACATTAACGCAGGTGTCTGAACTTATACGCTCTGTATGACCCATCTTACCGAGTACACGGCCGTCGGGAGAGATGATACCCTCGATAGCACACATCGAGCTGTTGGGATTGTATGCAAGAGCCATTGTAGGCTCGCCGTTAAGGTCAACATACTGAGTAGCAATCTGACCGTTTTCGATGAGCTTTGCGATAACCTCGTCACTTGCTACAAAACGTCCTTCGCCGTGCGAAATCGGTATGTTGTAAACCTCGCCCACCTTGCAGTGCATAAGCCACGGTGACTTGTTGGTGCAAATCTTAGTAAGAGCAAGCTGTGACTGGTGTCTGCCTATGGTGTTATATGTAAGCGTGGGGCTTTCGCTTGACAGAGGAACTATCTTGCCGAAAGGCACAAGACCAAGCTTGATAAGAGCCTGGAAGCCGTTGCATATACCAATCATAAGACCGTCACGGGCATAGAGCATATTCTCTACGGCATCCTTGATTTTAGGATTGCGGAAGAATGCGTTGATGAACTTAGCCGAGCCTTCGGGTTCGTCACCGCCTGAGAAACCGCCGGGAACAGCTATCATCTGGCTGCCTTCGATTCTCTTTGCAAATTCGTTTACGCTGTCTTCCATATTCTTTGCAGAAAGGTTTCTGATAACGAATATTTCAGCTTCACCGCCGTATCTGTTGAATGCGGCAGCCATATCGTATTCGCAGTTAGTACCGGGGAATACGGGGATAAGTACCTTAGGCTTTGCGATAGTGCCGGGAGCCTTGTTTGTGAGAAGATCACAACCCTTGTCGTAAGCAACCGATACGGGCCTCGGCATTTCGGGGAGCGAATTCTTGAAGATAGGTTCAAGAACAGCGTCATACTTCTTCTCAAGATCTGCAATGTCAAGCTTGACATCGCCTGCCGTAATCGTGTAGTCGCTCACTGTTTCACCGATAAGCTCTGCGCCCTCTATTGCGCCCTTAGCCTCGATGATGAATGCACCGTAGTGCAGACCGAACAGCTTTTCATCGTCCATAGCTTTAAGCTTTGCACCGATTCTGTTACCGAGCGACATCTTGAAGATACCTTCTGCAATACCGCCGTGAGCCAAAGTCCATACTGACAGGGCAGTGCCGTCGGCAATTGCCTTTTCTACTGTAGCAAATACCTTCTTGACGCTGTCAAAGTCGGGCATACCGTTTTCATCGTATGCAGGTGCAATGTAGTAAATATCACTGCAGGGGAGCTTGAATTCGGCGGAAATTATCTTGTCTGACTTTGCAGTTGAAACTGCGAAAGAAACGAGCGTGGGCGGAACATCTATATGCTCAAATGTACCCGACATTGAGTCCTTGCCGCCTATAGCACCGCTTGAGAGTGCAATCTGAGCCTTATATGCACCGAGAAGTGCGGCAAAAGGCTTGCCCCAACGCTCAGGATCGCCCTGTGTACGTTCAAAATATTCCTGGAATGTGAGCCAGCATTTTTCGCTCTTACCGCCTGCGGCTACTACCTTAGCCATACTCTCGACTACTGCAAGAGCGGCTGCGTGATAGGGCGACTGACGGCTTACGAAAGGATCAAAGCCCCATGCCATTATGGAAGCTGTCTTTGTGTTGCCCGAAAGTACGGGGAGCTTTGCCGCCATAGCCTGTACGGGTGTCTGCTGTGTCTTGCCCGAATAAGGCATAAGTACAGTACCTGCGCCGATCGTTGAGTCAAAGCGCTGTACAAGACCCTTCTGAGAGCATACGTTAAGGTCGGTAACGAGCTTTTCCCATTCTTCCTTAGTGTTGTGTCTGCCTGTAGAATAGCTTACCGTTGGAGCGGGAACATATATATCCGTGTGCTTTTCCGCACCGTTTGAATTCAGGAATTCTCTTGAAATGTCGCAGATAGTCTTGCCGTTCCAGTTCATCTTGAGTCTGGGGTTTTCGGTAACTACCGCAACTGGAGTAGCCTCAAGGTTTTCCTTGCCTGCAAGAGCGATGAACTTGTCAACATCGTTCTTGTCAACTACAACTGCCATTCTTTCCTGCGACTCAGAGATGGCAAGCTCTGTTCCGTCAAGACCGTCGTACTTCTTGGGAACTGCGTTGAGGTCGATTTCAAGACCGTCAGCAAGCTCGCCTATAGCGACGGAAACACCGCCTGCACCAAAGTCGTTGCAACGCTTTATCAGCTTTGTTGCGTTCTTGTCACGGAATAATCTCTGGAGTTTTCTTTCTTCGGGAGCGTTACCCTTCTGAACCTCAGCACCGCAGGTTTCGAGCGATTCAACGCTGTGCGACTTTGATGAGCCTGTAGCGCCGCCGCAACCGTCACGGCCTGTTCTGCCGCCAAGCAGGATGATTATGTCACCGGGGACGGGGCGTTCACGGACAACGTTCTCAGCAGGAGCGGCACCGATTACAGCACCAATCTCCATACGCTTAGCCATATATCCGGGGTCATATATCTCAGCAACGTGACCTGTTGCAAGACCGATCTGGTTACCGTATGACGAATAGCCCTGTGCGGCTGTTGTTGTTATCTTTCTCGGAGGGAGCTTGCCGGGGATCGTCTGATCTACAGGGAGCAGGGGGTCCGAAGCGCCCGTTACACGCATAGCCTGATAAACGTAAGAACGACCCGAAAGCGGATCTCTTATAGCACCGCCGAGGCAGGTTGCCGCACCACCGAAAGGTTCGATCTCAGTGGGGTGGTTGTGAGTTTCGTTTTTGAACATAAGAAGCCACTGCTCGTCCTTGCCGTCAACGTCAACGGTTATTTTTACGGAGCAGGCATTTATTTCTTCACTCTCGTCAAGGTCGGGGAGAAGACCGTCTTTTTTCAGCTTTCTTACTGCGGCGGTCGCAATATCCATAAGGCAGACAGGCTTTGCACTTCTGCCAAGCTCCTCCTTGTCGAGCTTGTATTCCTTATAAGTTTCGGCAATGTAGGGAGCGTCAATCTTCGCATTGTCGATTATTGTTCCGAATGTTGTGTGACGGCAGTGATCCGACCAGTATGTATCTATCATTCTGATTTCGGTAAGGGTAGGATCTCTCTGCTCCTTCTTGAAATATTCCTGACAGAACTTTATATCGCCAAGGTCCATAGCAAGTGCGTACTTCTTGATAAACTCGGCAAGCTCGTCTTCGGAAAGACCGATAAATCCGTCAAGCACAGCTACATCCTTCGGGATATCATACTTTACATCAAGCGTTTCATACTGCTCAAAGCCGCATTCTCTTGCTTCTACGGCATTTATGAGATAGTGCTTTATCTTAGTAAAATCCTCATCTGAAATATCGCCCTTAAGGATATACAGCTTTGCGTATTTAACCGTGGGACGTTCGCCCTGACACAGCATCTGTATACACTGAGCGGCTGAGTCTGCTCTCTGATCGAACTGACCGGGTAAAAACTCGGTTGCGAACATCTTTTCATCAGCCTCAATCTCAGGCAGTGAATAATAAACATCGTCAACAGGCGGTTCTGAGAATACGGTGGGAGTAGCTTTTTCAAAATTCTCCTTTGTGATACCCTCTGCATCGTAACGGTTTACGATACGCACATCCTTGATACCTTTAATCTGAAGTGCGGTTTTAAGGTCTGAGAGAACAGCTTTTCCCTCAACGGCAAACTGCGGTTTCTTTTCCACATAAATGCGATAAACTGACATAAACTTCCTCCGTCGTTTTTTGTGATAGTGCCACAGGCTTTTGCAAGCGTGTAAAGGCACAAAACTATCAATACCTTTTAATTATACTACAATATCTGCCCGATTACAAGCATTTTATTTCTTCTCCGACACAAAAATCACTGTCCGATGCTCCTGTAATTTGTACAGTAATTATATCCTGCCTGTTTGCGTCACTGCCGTATATGCGCACGGGAACGTACTGCGGGGTAAGGCCGTTTGCATATTCTTCGCTTTCCCTGCGCTGAATAAGCACCTTTTCCGTCTTTCCCACGCACGAGCGGAAATATTCCTCTTTCAGCTTTTTTGCAAGGCTGCTCATAGCGTGGTATCTCTTTACGGCAATATCGTGCGCAACGTGGTCTGTGCGTCTTGCCGCCGCTGTACCCTCTCTTATCGAGTAGGTAAAAACGTGCATTGCCGCAAAACCGACTTTTTGGGCAAATTCGCAGGATTCTTTGAATTCTTCGTCGGTTTCCCCTGCAAACCCTACCATAATATCGGTGGTTATCGCACAATCCGGAAACGCTTTTCGCAGCCTCAGGACTATATCATAGTATTCATCGGGCGTATAATGCCTGTTCATACGCTTCAATGTATCACTGCTTCCGGACTGGAGCGACAGGTGAAAATGCGGACAGAGCTTCTTTTGCGCCGCCATTCTTGCTATATCCTCATCTGTCAGCAGCTCCGGCTCAAGCGATGACAAACGTACACGCTCCACACCATCCACAGAGCATACCGCCTCTATTGCGTCCGCAAGCCTCAGCCCGATTTCCTGACCGTAGCAGGAAAGGTTGATGCCGACAAGCACCATCTCCTTATGACCGCACGATACCTGAAACCTTACCTCCTCGGTTATATCCTGCAAGGAACGTGACCTTACAGAGCCTCTTGCGGTAGGTATTATGCAGTAACTGCAGAATCTGTCACAGCCGTCCTCAATCTTTATAAACGCTCTCGTCTTGCCCATATCGGCGTTTTTCTGCTTTTCGTATTGCTTTTTAACGGGTCTTGGCGGTATGGCTACCTGCTTTACCTTGTTGCCGGTAAAAACGTCTATCATATCCGCAATGCTGTCTTTATGCTCGGTACCCGTTACTATATCGGCTGACAGCTTTGAAGCTGTTTCGGGAAAAGCCTGCGGAAAACAGCCCGTAAGCACGACTATCTTCATAGGGTCGCTGCTTTTTATCCTGTTTATAAGCTGTTTCGCCTTTTTATCGCTGTTTTCCGTCACTGAACAGCTGTTTATTATAACAATATCCGCCGTGAAAATATCGTCTGTTTTCTCGTATCCGTGTTCGTCCATAGCCTTTGCTACCGAAGCACTTTCATATTGGTTGACTTTACACCCGAAGGTCTGTACGGTATATCTGATAATATCACTTCCATAATTAATTGTGGTGAGTTTCACCAAAAGTAAACTCCCGACAGCCTAATTATACTTTATTATTACGAAATTTGCAAGCTGTGGCGATTTTTTGACAATAATACTCTTGACCGTATCGTGAAATGTGTTATTATATAGCTGTAAGGAGCGATAAGCACTTACAGTGATAAGGCGGAAACGGGAAAACAGGTTAACGGTTATTTCTCCGATTGAAAAAAATAAGTAAATTCAGTTAAAAGCAATTGACAACCGCCTTACATTTTGGTAAAATGAAATCAATCGGTCAGGAGCCGAAATAAGACCTGAAATATGAAAGGTAGGTTTTTTGTATGAAAACAGCTAATATCAGAATCAATACTATTGAAGACGTTAAGAATTTCGTAACAACAGTTACAAAGTGCAACTACGAAGTTGACATCGTAAGCGGCAGATATGCAATTGACGCAAAGTCAATAATGGGTATCTTCAGCCTGGATCTTTCAAAGCCCCTCGAGCTTCGTGTTCACAGCGATGATTGCGATGAGCTTATGGCTGAGCTTGACAAGTATATCGTTAAGTAATCTGTGATGCTTAATAACGAGAGCCGCCGTGCTATCTGCACGGCGGCTTTTTTGTGCCTTATTCGGTTACGGTTATCGAATTAGCGTATTTTATTTTGCACACAACGGTGTTCTTATCGCCCGACAGCATTCCTATGCGGCTTCCGTTTGAATAGAGAATATCTCCGTCTGAAAGCAGTCTGTAATCCATTATCCGCTTTTTTAAAACGGTTATATTACCGCTTTTATCACGCTTTACAAGCTCCCAGTCCGATGGGATTATACCGTCGTCTGCGTCACCGCTCAGCTGTTTTTCGGCTTTTATCAGATTTCCCTCGATGAAGGCTTCACGCTCGTCTGCGGCTTTGCTCTTTGCCGGATTTTTACCGCCGGTACGCAAAGGTTCTCCGCCGAACGCCATTGAAAACACGCTTAAAAATCCGCCGATAGCTTTGATTATCCTGACAGGGAACATCAGTATATCCATTGCCAGATTGCTTTTCTGCTTTGTCGGAACGTATTTTCTGCGTATGTAGTATATGTTTCCGTCGGCATCATCCTGCGGTTTTATGCAGTCGAATCCTTCCTCTGCGATAAATTCGTCTATTGTTCCGCTCCGTGTATCGAAAAGACATATCGTACACGGGCTTTTTTCCGCAATCTCACCTCCGCCGCTTGTCGCAAAGCCCATAGCCGTATAGTAGATTATATCGCTGTTCCTGCGTGAAATAAACGGGTGCGTTTCGCTGGTAAACCCTTCTGTGAGCTGTTCAAAACTGCCGTTTTTCGTATCGACAAGGGCAATGTGATTTTCGTAATACCCGTTTCCTGCGCTGACTACGCACTTCCCGTCATAGCAGTCAATATCGTTGATTATTTCTTCACGGTTTGCGAAAATATAGTTTTCTCCCTCGCTATCCTTGAAGTACATACCGCCGACATTATCCGCAAAAGTCGTGTATATCAGCCTGTCACCGCACGAACCGATGCCCCTGAGCATATCGAATGCTTCATTTTCGCCGTATTCCTTCTGCTCAACGCCCATGAACTTTGCACCTTTACCTGTGGTTTTCCATTCATCACGAGCCTTCATCTTACGCACTGCGTCACGGTAGCTCTCCACACGCTCACAGTGAACGAGGTGTTCCTTGCCGTTTTCGATATTATAAAGCTCGCCTTCCGATAGGCAGTAAATATTCATATTATTCCCCCAAAGCAGTTATTTTTGTCCGTAATATGCGTTAGCGCCGTGCTTTCTCAGATAGTGCTTATCAAGAAGCTCCTGCTGCATAGGCTCGATATTTCTGTCAAGCAGAAGGTTGAACATGGCCATCTTTGCGACATTTTCAAGCACGACCGCATTGTGTACAGCGTCGATTGCGTCCTTGCCCCAGGCAAAAGGTCCGTGAGAGTGTACATTTACTGCAGGTACGGAATCGGGATCGATGTTACGCTTTTTGAACGTATCAATGATTATCGTGCCTGTTTCCTTTTCGTATTCGCCGCCGATAGCTTCGGGCGTCATCTTGTCGGTGCAGGGTATAGCACCGTAGAAATAGTCGCCGTGCGTTGTGCCGAGTGCAGGAATATCAAGTCCGCTCTGCGCAAAGGTCGTACTCCACTGAGAATGCGTATGAACTATACCGCCGATGTTAGGAAATGCCTTGTACAGTTCAAGATGTGTCGGCGTGTCGCTTGACGGTCTTAAATCACCCTCGACCTGCTCGCCGTCAAGAGTTACTACAACAAGATCGTCTACCGTCATACCGTCATATTCAACGCCGGATGGCTTTATTACGACAAGTCCTCTTTCACGGTCTATCCCCGATACGTTGCCCCATGTGAATGTTATAAGGTTGTATTTCGGAAGCAGTAGATTTGCTTCAAGCACCTGCTTTTTGAGCTTTTTCAACATAATGCCGTCCTCCTGTTTTATTTGCATTTTTTGACGAACCTTCCGTCCATTTTCTTTATAAAATAGTTTCTTACATTCAGCGTTTCCTGCGGTGTAAGCTGATTTTTCGGCAGGCAGAACGCAAGGTTATATCTGAAATAGATTATAAAGCACTTTTCAATCTCGTATATCTTGAAAATCGTATTCCACTGTGCGTTTATATCGGTAGCTGTCCTTCCGCCGAACACCCTTACCGATGCCGCATCATAGCTGAAGGTACGCTTTGCGTTAAGCACCACCTTGCCGTACTTTATACCGTCCTTTGCTTTCTTTGAAATGATAAGAACATCGGCAAGAATTACCGCAACGCAAATAAGGCATACAGCCGCCGAAATATACAGCGGAATTATTCCCGCAAGTCCGATAACGAGCGATGCCACAGCAAGTACCGCCATAGCGATAAACAGAATGTTATTCGACTTTTTGAGCGAGTATTCGGTAAATTTTACCAATGTGCGGTAGTCCTCCGCAGTAGTTGTTATCTCCTTTGAGAACAAGTTTTATTCTTCCTTTCGGTTATTATTGATTTCTTCCGAGCTTACAAAGCTGTCGTTTTTTCTTTTCGGCTCGGGTGTAATGTCGGTTTCTGCTTTTGTTACAGGCGTTTTTTCTTCGTCAAGGACTTTGTATATCTCATCTTTTTTCTGGACAAAGAGCAATTCGTCCTCGCCTGTAACTATATCGACCTTTTCGCCCGATTCAATATCCGTGTGATATACGGATATTGCGTCAAAGCGGTAATTCAGCCCGTTATATTTCACCCGAACCTTCCCGTAGCCGCTGCCTGCTATATTTTCAAGTGCGACAGCCTCGTATCCCGTAAGATCATCGGGCTTCGGCGCTTTGCCGTTCACAAAACTTTTCACGGCAGGAGAAAGAAAGTGCATACCGATAAAGTTCACAATAAAACCCATAGCAATATCGGCGGGAACTATGAAGTACCACGGCAGTGAAAGCTGCAGCAGCATCAGCCCGAAATATCCGAATACAGCGGTAAATACCGCATATCCGTATATCCCTTGAGGAATAAACTGCTCGATAGGTATAGTCCTGCCCTTCGGCAGTCTGAAGCCGAGGTTTATTTTCAGCCTGAAGAACAGCAGCATTACAAGAAGTCCGCATATGCCGACAGTACCAAGTACGGCGCAGACTATAAACAGTACACGCATATTATTCCTTATTTTCGGATTTGGGAATAACGGTAAGGCGTACCTTTACTATTCTTCTTTCGCTGACTTTAAGAACCGTTATTCTGAAATCGTCTGTTGTAACGCTTTCGTTTGTTTCAGGGATCTTGCCGAAAAGCTCAAGCACCCAGCCGCCGACGGTCTTTGCGTTGCCATCTATTTTCGGACTATCTCCCGTGCGGTTATGCCAGTAACGCTTGAAAGCGGTCAGCGATACATCGCCGTTGACGTTGAACTCGTTTTCCGATACGAATGTGACAGGGGCGATTATCTCATCGTTCTCGTCCCATATTTCACCGACAAGCTGTTCGAGTATGTCTTCAAGAGTAACTATACCGAGCGTTCCGCCGTACTGGTCGAGTACGACAGCCATATGTACCTTGTCCTTCTGCATCTGCTTCATTATATCGCTTATCTTCATCAGATGAGGAACATAGTGAATCTCCTGCATTATATCACGCAGTAAGAACGTTTCGTCTTCTTTTTTAGTAAGATATTTCTTGAAAAAGTCCTTCTGGCTCACAAAGCCGATAATGTGGTCTATAGAGCCTTCATAAACGGGAAGTCTTGAATATTCCTCGTTGATAAAGGTTTTCTTTACTGTTTCAATATCTTCGTTTACGTCGACCGCAATAACGTCTACACGGTGAGTGATTATCTCGTCAACTACCGTTTCGTCAAATTCAAGAGCAGACTTCACAAGGTCACGCTCCTGTTCTTCAAGTACGCCCTCGTCCTCGATTTCGTCTATTATAGCCATAAGCTCCTGTTCTGTTACGGTAACCTCCTTCTTGTTGCCGAACAGTTTGTTTGCGAGCTTTTTAAGCAGTATAAATAAAGCCGACAGGGGAGTGAATATGAATGTAAGAAATGTGATTATTCCGCTCGTTGCGACCGTCATCCCTTCCGAGTGGTCTTTCGCAAGGCTTTTCGGCATTACCTCACCGAATGTGAGTATCACAAGTGTCAGTACCACTGTCGATACCAGAGCCGCATTGTCAGGACCTACTATTGCTGTCGCAAGTATAGTACCCAGTGAAGATGCGGTTATGTTTACTATGTTGTTGCCGATAAGTATTGTTGTGATAACCTTATCGTATCTGTCAAGCAGTTTAAGCGCCATTTTAGCGCCCTTAGAGCCGTTTTCAGCCATGCTTTTGAGCCTTATGCGGTTAGCACCGGTAAGTGCCGTTTCACTGGCGGAAAAGAACGCCGAACAGGCGATCATTATTATGATTATTACGAGTAATTGTATTTCCATACGTTAAAATATACCTCTTCTTTTTTGATATAGGCGGTACAGTTTCTTCTGCAGCCTGCTAAAAAATATATGCACATTAATATTACCATATCTGCGGCACACGGTCAATATTTTTATCCGAAAATTTACTTTTTTCTTCCACTAAGGCCGATACTATTTATAATTTACACGTTAATACTTGAACTTGAAAGCAGAATGTGATATACTTAATTGTATTATTGCATATAAAGAACGAAAGAAGAGGAAGAGCTATGGCAAAGAAAAGAATAGCCGTGCTGTTCGGCGGTGCGTCCGCTGACCATGCCGCTTCACTGCATACCGCATACAGCGTTCTCAGCTCCTTACCCAAGGAGATCGAGCCGCTTGCAATAGGCATCACAAGAGCAGGAAGATGGCTTTTTTATCCCGGTAGCTATGAGAATATAAAAGACGGCAGCTGGGAGCAGGACAGCGACTGCTGTTCGTGCGTGATAAGCCCCGATATGACGAACAAGGGCGTTATAAAGATAATTTCCGACGGCGAAAGCACTATTCACCGTATAGATGCCGTGTTCCCCGTGCTTCACGGAAAATACGGCGAGGACGGCAGGGTACAGGGCTTGTGCAAGCTGGCAGGCCTTCCCGTCATCGGCAACGATTTTGCGGCGGCGGCACTGTGCAACGACAGACGCATAATGGACCTTGTGCTGTCCGACAGCAACATAAAGGTTATCGAGAACGTAACCTTGCACCGCAGTGAGATGAACGATATGACGGCGGCGATAAAAAAGATAACCGGCAAGCTGAGCTTCCCGATATACACAGCACCGACAAGCTGCTCAACATCGGTCGGCGCCTGCAGGGCAGAAAACGAAAAGGAACTTGAAGAAGCGATAAAGGCGAGCTTTTCGCACCACCCCTATATCATAGCCGAGAGTGCCGTTAAAGGCAGAGAGCTTACCTGTGCCGTACTCGGCGCAAAGCATCACGATGAGCGGGTAGCGATAGGCGAGCTTGTAAGAACGGACGACAGCATTGATAAGCTGTCCGAATATATAGCGTCTACATCGGAGCTTAAAGTGCCTGCAAAGCTGGACGGCCTTACTCAGAACAAGATAAAGCAGACAGCAAGAGCCGCATACGATGCACTTTCCTGCAAGTGCTTTGCAAGAGTCGATATGGTGCTTGACAATGACGGAGAGGTCTATGTAAGACGTGTAAGAGGAATACCCGGCCTTGACAGACAGAGCATATTCACAAGGCTTGTGACAGAAAGCGCATACAGCTACGAGGAAATGCTGAGAATGCTCATCGGCGCTGTAGTTGACCTCGATTGAGGCTTTGAAAGGAACAACGGATAATAAATGAAAAAGAACGTATGTATTACGATAAAAAGTACGCAGACGGTAGATCAGGATAAGGATTCCACCGAGTTGTTTACATTCGGCGCTATGGAAAGCACCGAGAACGGCTTCCGTCTGTATTACGATGAAAGCGAGGCTACCGGTTTTGCCGGAAGCTCAGTGACGCTTGAGGTGACCGATGAAATGGTGACTATGACAAGGAGCGGCAAAGCCATCAGCTCCTTGTTCATAGAAAAAGGAAAGAAGCACCACTGCCATTACGGTACGGAGTTCGGCGACTTTATGATAGGCGTATGCACTGATGAAATAAGAAACGAGCTTGAAGAAACGGGCGGAGAAATATATCTTAAATATACGCTCGACATCAATTCAAGCTATATGTCAGAAAATGAAATGTTTATAAATGTCAAGGAGTGTAACTGATGAACAATATGATAGAGCTTGCTAAACAGCAGGTAAAGGAAACGGTAATGAACGCACTGGGCAGACTTGTTGCCGAGGGCAAGATAGAGGCAGTACCCCTGCCGGCTTTCAATGTTGAGCGTCCTGCAGACGTATCACACGGAGATTTCTCCTGCAATGCCGCAATGGCAAGTGCAAAGGCACTCAGAAACAATCCGAGAGCAATAGGTCAGATGATAGCCGATGCTGCAGTGCTTGACGGCACAGTATTCGAAAAGATTGAGGTCGCAGGACCCGGCTTTCTGAATTTCTTTATAAGCCCTTTATGGTTCAACGAAACTGTCGGCGAGGTTATTTCAAGCGGCAGCGACTACGGTAAGACCGAGCTTGGCAAGGGCAAGAGAGTGCTTGTTGAATTCGTATCGGCAAACCCCACAGGCCCTATGCACATCGGTAACGCAAGAGGCGGCGCACTCGGCGACAGCTTATCTTCCGTACTTCAGTTTGCAGGCTATGAGGTAGAGCGTGAATTCTATGTAAACGATGCAGGAAACCAGATAGAAAAGTTCGGCAAATCGCTGTCCATAAGATATATGCAGATAGCGGACGGCAACAAGGCTGATGTTATCGCATCATACGGCGATGATGACGTATGCCGCAAGATATTTGAAGATGAAGAAAACTTTCCTATGCCCGAGGACGTTTACAAGGGTGTTGACATAATCGAACACGCATATAATTTCTATAAGATAAACGGCGACAAGTTTGTAAATGCAGATGAGGAAAGCCGTAAGTCCGCACTGGTAGAATACGCTCTGCCGCTCAACATAGACGGGCTTGAGAAGGATCTTGCAAAATACCGTATCGTATACGATACTTGGTTCAGAGAAAGCTCGCTTCATAAGAGCGGTGCGGTAAAGCAGATAGTTGATATGCTGACAGAAAAGGGTCAGACATACGAAAAGGACGGTGCAATCTGGTTCAAGGCGTCCGATTTCGGTGACGATCAGGACAGAGTTCTTGTCCGTGCAAACGGTATCCCTACCTACTTCGTACCCGATATTGCATATCACTACAACAAGCTCGTTACAAGAGGCTTTGACAAGGCGATAGACATTCTCGGTGCGGACCACCACGGATACATCGCAAGAATGAAAGCCGCCCTGACAGCGCTCGGCGTTGACGCAAGCAAGCTTGATATTGTTATAATGCAGATGGTAATGTTGGTCAGAAACGGTGAAACGGTAAAGCTGTCAAAGCGTTCAGGCAAGGCTATAACGCTTTCGACCCTTCTTGACGAAGTACCGATAGATGCGGCAAGATTCTTCTTCAATTTAAGAGATCCCAACACTCACCTTGAATTTGACCTTGAGCTTGCCATTGAGGAAAGCTCAAACAACCCCGTGTTCTACGTTCAGTACGCTCACGCAAGAATATGCAGCATTCTGCGCCGTATGGAAGAAGAAGGCACAGGCTACAGCAACATTCCCGTATCGGAGCTTAACTTCAATCATCCCGCAGAGCTTGCGCTTATACGTCATATTGCGGCTCTGCCGAACTGCATAAACGAAGCGGCAAAGGATTATAATCCCTCAAAGATAACAAAGTATCTGTGCGACCTTGCACAGCTTTTCCACAAGTTCTACGACAACTGCAAGATAAAGGGTGAGGAGGAGAATATCCTTCAGTCAAGACTTTCTCTTTGCGTTGCCACAAAGACAGTATTCAAGAATCTGCTCGATCTGCTTAAGGTCGATGCACCCGAAAAAATGTAACTTCAGAAAGGAATCAATATGGACAGCAATCCCGTCAGTCAGGATATACCTATACGATTGCCGATACTGCTTGACGGCGGTACCGGCACAGGACTTGAAAAATACGGCTACGACCATACCGTTTCAACGGCTCAGTTTGTCTGTGCCAACCCTGAGGCTCTGATTGAGCTTCAGCAGGGTTTTGTTGACGCAGGCTCGCAGATACTCTACACCGCAACGCACGGCGCAAACCGTGAGAATCTGAAGGCATACGGTGTCGAGGACAAAACAGAACAGCTTAATGCCGCCGCCGCAAAGATAACCTATGACAGCTTTCACGAAAAGGCGCTCATTGCAGGCTGTCTGTCGTCAACGGGACTTTACATAGAGCCTTACGGCGACTACACGTTTACCGAGATAATGTCGGTCTACAGACAGCAGGTGAAGGCTTTATCGCCTTACTGCGATATGTTTGTTATCGAAACGGTGCCTGCGCTCTGGAATATGAGAGCCGCCGTGCTTGCCTGCAAAAAGGAAAACAAGCCGATAATAGCAACAATGAAGGTAGACGAGGACGGAGAAACCGCAATAGGCACAAATGTGCTGTGCACCTTGCTTGTATTGCAGGCTATGGGTATATCGGCATTCGGTCTTAACTGTACCTCGGCAGATCTTTGCCCCGATATTATTTCCGAGATTGCTCCGTATGCGAAAATTCCTCTTATAGTAAAGCCGAGCGCCGTATATGAACAGGACGGCGAAAGGCAGAGCATATCGCCCGAAGAATTCGCATTCGCCGTAAAGAAGTCGGTTCTGAGCGGCGCTGAGATTGCAGGCGGTTGCTGCGGTACGGGAAAAGAGCATATCGCCGCACTGCGTGAAATGTTTGCATCTCTTGATGCATCCGAGATAAATCCCGTTGAAAAGCAGGATACCTCTCTTGCACTGGCGACCGAAAACCAGATGTTCTTCTTAGACCCCGAAACAACGGAGTTCTCGCCTGCGGTTGAATGCGGTCCTTATATGGAGGACGACATTGCACAGATGTGCGGCGAAAGCTATGATGTCCTGACAGTAAGCATAAACTCTCCCGACGACGCTATCGACTTCGGCAGGAATATGCACATGGCTACACTGCCTGTAGCGTTTTTATCGGATGACGAGATCTCGCTCAAGATGGCACTTATGCTGTATCAGGGCAGAGCAATAATAGACAGAAAATCACTTATAGAGCCTGAAAAGCTGGAGGCTATGGCTGAAAAATACGGCGCTGTGCTGTATTAAACAGCCGAAATATTCTTCATCACGGAAGGAAACACGGAATGTACAAATCTGAAAAGCTATACTACCGAAAAGCGTTCTTTATGGCAATGATAATGGGTGCTATACTCTTTTTGCCGTTTGTTCTCATAGACGGCGGATATTTCATCTATTACGGCGATTATAACGCTCAGCAGATACCTTTTTATACACTTTGCAATCAGGCAATTAAAAACGGCAGCTTTATGTGGAGCTGGCAGACGGATCTCGGTGCAAACTTCATCGGTTCATATTCGTTCTATACGCTCGGAAGCCCGTTCTTCTGGCTGAGTATGCCGTTCCCGGCGGAGTTTGCAAAATATCTTATGGCGCCCTTGCTGGTGCTTAAAATATCGTGCTGTTCGCTGTTTGCTTTCGCATATATCAGAAGATTTGTAAGAAAGCCGCAGTCGGCGCTTATCGGCGGACTGCTGTACGCATTCTCCGGCTTCTCGATGTATAATGTGTTCTTCAACCATTTCCATGAGGCTATGGTAGTATTCCCTCTTATGCTTATAGCCCTTGAAGAAACCGTAGTAAACAAGAGGAGAGTATTCTTTGCGCTTACTGTTGCGCTCAACGCATTTGTAAACTACTTCTTCTTTATCGGAGAATGTATTTTCCTTGTGATTTATTTTCTGTGCAGGCTCACCGACCCCAAGTTCAAGATTACGGTTAAAACGTTCCTTGTGCTTGCGTTTGAATCGGTCATCGGCGTTGCGCTTGCCGGCGCAATGTTTGTTCCTGCAATATTGACCTGTATAGATACGCCCCGTTCAAGCAATACTTTAAACGGATGGAATCTCGTATTCCATAATCCCGCACAGAGATACGGACTGATTTTCCAGAGCCTGTTCTTCCCTGCGGATATTCCTGCAAGACAGAACTTCTTCCCCGATTCATCGGCAAGATGGGCAAGCGTATCGGCATATCTTCCGCTTTTCTCTATGGCAGGTGTCATATCGTTCATCAAGTACAAGAAAAAACACTGGGCAAAGTGGCTTATGCCGATATGCCTTCTGTTTGCGCTTATCCCCGTTCTTAATTCCAGCTTCGTGCTTTTCAACAACAACTATTACACACGCTGGTTCTATATGCCGATACTTGTCGCTTGCTTTATGACGGCTTATGCCCTTGAAAACAGCGAGATAGATATGAAGTACGGCCTTAAGTGGTGTGGATTTGCCGTAGTGCTTATATCTATGGTCGGAATACTTCCGTCTGAGGTATCGAAGGACATAGTCGATATCGGCACGGGAGATACGACAACAACAAAGGTGACCGAGCTTTTCAAATTGCCTAATGAGAAGCTGCCGTTCTGGATTTCCGTCGCTCTTGCAATAACCGCAATTTTAGTATGCTTCCTCCTTGTAAGAAACAAAGCGAAAATCAGAACAAATAAATTCCTGCAAAAATCCTATTGCTTTACTATGGTTGCGTGCCTCTGCTTCTCGTACTACACGCTGATATACGGCAGAGCGATAGGTCCGAAGGTGGGCGATTACAACAATATTGTAAACGCTACGATAGAGCTTGACGATGACAGCTTTTACAGGGTAGAAACCTACGGAGTTACCAATAACGCAAATATGCTGTGGGGAATGTACGGCTTCCGCAGCTTCCACAGCATTCTTCCCGGCTCTGCATTTGAGTACTACAGCGGAATGGGATTCAACCGTTCGGTAAATACCGATCCCGACGGATCATATTACGCTATGCGCTCGGTAAATTCCACAAAATATCTCATTATTCAAAGCTACAAGCTGGAGTACAGCGATACGGTAACGTTACTTGAAAATCTCAAGAACTTTGAAAAGATTGACGAGCAGGACGGATTTACTATATTCAAGAACAAGGCTTATATCCCGATAGGTTATTCGAACAGCTACTATATTTCCGATGACGAGTACGAAAAGATTGCTAAGAGTAACCGTGACAATATGCTCGCCCGTGCTGTCGTGTTGACAGATGAACAGATTGAAAAATACGGCGATATTCTGCCCGAGCTTGAACCTGACAGATATTCCGATTTCAACTATTATACATTTGAAAAGGACGCACAGGAGCTTGCAAAGACAGCTGTAGATACGTTCACGCCTACGGCAAACGGCTTTAAGGCTACTTCCTCGTTCACTGAGGACAGATTCGTTACGTTCACTGTACCGTGGGAAAGCGGCTGGAGCGCAACAATCAACGGCGAGACAGCCGAGATAGAAAAGGTAAACCGTGGCGTGATGGGAATAAAAGTACCTGCAGGCGAATGCAATATAGAATTCAATTATGTTACACCCGGACTTAAAGCAGGCGTTGTCTGCACGGTCGGAGCGGCATTTATTATCGTTATATATTACATCGTTCTGAAAAAGGTATTCAGATATAAGCCGAACCCCAATGTTCATCTGTACGAACAGCAACAGCTTGATACCGTTATAAATCATAACGCATATATCAGAACGATAGAAAAAACGGTTGACGAACAGCTTGAAAGCAATGAACTGTCCAAGGGAGATAACGACAGTGATGAAAGCAATGAAAATGCGGATATATCCGATGATGATACAGCAGAATAAACCGCAGAAAAGAGGACAATATGCATTTATTTGAAAAGACGATCGACAGCGAAGTAAAGTACGAGGGAAAGATTCTCACCGTATGCTCGGATAAGGCGGAGCTTGAAAACGGTGCGATAGTATCCCGTGACGTTATCCGCCACAGCGGCGGTGTGGGCGTTGTTCCCGTTACCGATGAGGGAGATGTTCTGTTTGTAAGGCAGTTCAGATACCCGTTCCAGAAGGTACTTATGGAAATTCCCGCAGGAAAGCTCAACGCAGGCGAAGATCACGCAGAAGCCGGCAGGAGAGAGCTGCAGGAGGAAACAGGCTGCACCTGCAAGCAGTTCAGATATATGGGATATATGATTCCTACACCAGCCTACTGTCAGGAGATAACGCATATGTACCTTGCGACAGGACTTGAGGGCGGAAAGCAGAATCTTGACGATGACGAATTTCTTGAGGTCGTGAAGATACCGCTTGATAAAGCCGTTGAAATGGTTATGAACGGCGAAATCGAGGACGGAAAGACACAGCTCGCTTTACTTAAAGCAAAGATGATACTCGGCTGAGCGACCGCATATAATCAACTCTATTGACTGAAAGGACAGGAGTACAATGGAAGATTTCCTTACAGGAAAAAAGCACGTTCATTTTATCGGCATAGGCGGAAGCGGTATGTATCCGCTGGCGCAGATACTTCACAGCAAGGGCTTTTATCTTACAGGCTCTGACAATAACGAAACAGAAACGCTCAAAGCGGTACGCAATATGGGGATACCCGTATATATGGGGCAGAGAGCCGAAAATATAGATGGTGCTGACCTTATAGTATACACTGCGGCTATAATGAGCGATAATCCTGAGCTTATCGCCGCTAAAGCAAGCGGTGTAAAGACCGTAGAACGCTGTGAGCTGCTCGGACTTGTTACAAGCTGGTACAATAAGGCTGTATGCGTATCAGGTACACACGGCAAGACAACAACATCTTCAATGCTGACGCATATGTATCTTGCGCAGAACGTTGACCTGTCTACCGTTATCGGCGGAAAGCTGAAAGCTATAGGCGGCAGCGGAAGGGCAGGCTCAAGCGATGTTATGGTATGCGAGGCGTGCGAATTCTCAAATACATTCCTGCACCTGTTCCCCAATATTTCTATAATACTGAACATTGACGCAGACCACCTTGATTTCTTCAAGACAATGGATAATCTCAGAGCGTCATTCACGAAGTTCTGCGATAATACGACCGACATTCTTGTCGTAAACGGCGATGATGAAAACACGATGAGAGCCGTTAAGGCATCGGGCTTTGACAAGCAGATCATCACATTCGGAAAGTCTGATAAGAACAGATATTACCCGGAAAATATCAAGCGCATATCCGATTTTCAGACCGACTTTGACCTTATGGAAAACGGTAAGAAAATCGAACGTATTTCAATACACGTTCCCGGTGCGCATAATGTGCTTAATGCGGTAGCCGCCTGTGCCGCCGCACTTGCTACGGGAGTTACCCCCGAAAACATCAATAAAGGACTCAGCACATTCTGGGGTGCCGGAAGAAGATTTGAACGTCTTGCGACTATCGGAGGCATAACCGTTGTTGACGATTACGCTCATCACCCTGCCGAAGTAGCCGCAACGTTAAAGACGGCAAAGGCTATGCAGGATTTCAAGCGTGTATGGGCTGTACATCAGCCGTTCACCTATTCGAGAACCTTCACGCTCATGGATGATTTTGCCTCTGCACTTGAAATAGCTGACAGGGTAGTGCTTACCGAGATAATGGGCAGCCGTGAAAAGAACACATACAACGTCTATTCTGCCGACCTTGCGGCTAAGATTCCCGGTTGCAAGTGGTTCCCCACCTTTGAAGAAGTGGCACGTTATGTTGCAGACAACGCCGAAAGCGGCGATATGATAATCACGCTGGGCTGCGGCGATGTGTATAAGGTCGCATTCAGGATTGAGGAGATTCTGAGAGAGAAGTACGGCAAGTAATTCAAATAATTCGACATTTAAAAGCTGTTCGCATTAATTTGCGGACGGCTTTTTACAGCTTTTATTGACCGTTTCGGATAATTATGCTATAATTTAAATATATCAAGTACATAAAAGGAGAAAAAATGGGACTTGGAATATTTAACAAACTTTCGGCACCGATAGTTCTGAAAGAAGACAGCAATGCCGAAGAACAGTTAAGACAGATGGAATATTATCTGCTCGTTGCTCCCGAAGCCACAAAGCAAGTTATAGAGCGTGACAAGCAATTCGTAAAATACGGTATAGCAGGGGAAAATGCTATTATGTATGAACTGAAAAACAGTCATATTCCTATGTATATAATTCATGATTTGTACTTGGAACATAACGGCTGTACCGCTCAGATTGATTTTCTTATTATAACCAGAAAAGTAACAATACTAATTGAAAGCAAAAATCTTTACGGTAATATTTTTGTTGACAGCAATGGCAATTTCATACGCAGAACAGGAAACGGAAAAACGTTCAGACAAGAAGGCATGTACAGCCCGATAACGCAGAATGAAAGACATCTGGCTCTTATAAAAGAAATGCGCAAAGGCACCAAAAACTTTTTGACAAGAGGATTGTTTGAAAACAATTTTGATAACAATTACCGTTCACTTATTGTAATGGCTAACACTAAAAGTATTATAGATTACAGATATGCTCCGAAAGACATAAAGGATAAAATCGTCAGAGCGGACGGACTTGTAAGAAAAATCAATGAGATCTGTTCCGATAACAATATCAGCGAAATGTCGGATAAGCAGATGAAAGAACTGGCTGATTTCTTTATGGCTCATCATACTCTTAACAAGAAAAATTATACGGCTAAATATCAGAATATGATAAATCAAGAAACAGCGAAAGAAACGACTGATAAGCCCGTTTCCTGCTCTTTTGCGAAAGATAACGCTTCTATCCCGCAATGCGTTGCCACACCCTTATGTACTGCCGATATAAGCGGATTCGATGCTACCTTATTGTCAAATATGGCTGATGAAAATATAGCCAACTATGAAAACCTGCCTTTATACAAGGCACTTAAACAATACCGTTACGAAAAGAGCAAAGCCGAAAACATCAAGGCATATTATGTATTTAAGAATGATGAACTGATAGAAATTATCAAGCTGATGCCAACTGCCCCTGAACAACTCAAAAGTATAAGAGGATTCGGCGAGGGAAAAATACAAAAATTCGGCAATGAAATTGTAAATATTGTTAACAAGTACCGGTAAATAACTGCCCCCCTGCATCTTTACAGAGGGGTTTATTTTGTTATTGATAAACTTACTTTGCATTGATTGTCATTTTATTTTTTGCGAATTTCTTTGTACGAACTATCTGAATACATTCCTTTTCCTCAAAAATTCCGCTGTCATCAAAACAATCCCCCACCCCCACACAGCTCGTAAGGCTTACTTTTGTTCACAATTAACCTACACAAAAAACACCCCTGCGTTGCATTAAATTGCAACGCAGGGGTGTTATCCGTTTTCATTTACTGAGCAGTAGTTTCTGCCGCTGTTGTATTGTCGGGAGCGGGAGTTTCCACTGTGGTCGTATCGCTCGGAGCGGGAGTAGTCGCTGACGGGCGGATGCTCTTTCTTGTAGTGGTGGTAGCCTCTGTTTCGGTTATTGTCGGGATTGTGGCGATTTCGATCTTCTTGATTATTATCGAAACTGCGGGTTTAGAGGCGATGCCGGCCTCATCGTCAATGGAATTGCCGGATGAAACCTCGACAGCACTTATCTTGTCAAGGAAATCAAGCCCTTCTATAGCCTGCCCGAATATCGTATATTTACCGTCAATGCTGAATGCACCGCCGCTTGAAAGGTACTTTGCTTTTACATCGTCCGGAACGGAGTTGAGCTTTGAAAGATAATCGGTATAAGTCTTTTTGTCCTCCTCCTTCAGTCTGTCCTTGTATTCTTCAAGGTCGGAGGAAATATTCGCAGCAGTCTTTGCAATGTCAAACGGCGTTTTGTTGTTAACGATAAAGAACTGGCTGTTGATGCCGTCACTGCCTTCCGCATATCCCAGCGCACCGTAATAAGCTCTCATACGGTTGTTCGTTTCACGGGGAATCTCGGTCTTGTCGGCTGTTGTTCCGCCTGTGCCGTTACCCCTGAGCGAGCCGCCCTGTATCATAAAATCCTTGATTACTCTGTGGATTGTCTTGCCGTCATAATATCCGCTCTGAGCCAGCTTGACAAAGTTATCGACTCCCTTAGGCGCAACCTCGGGGAAGAGTTTGAAACGTATCTTTCCCGTTTCCTCGCCTATCTGAATCGTCATTTCGGCAAGGGTATCGCCGGGTCCTACGGTTATTTCTGCTGTGTTATCGTTTTTCTCGTTATTACAGCCGCTTGCCGTTATCATGGCTGCGGCGAGAGTTACCGCCGCTGCAGCTTTGCATAAAGACTTAAACCTCATTTTTATCGGTCCTTTCGCCTGCAGGCTTTAGTTTGATGATGAATCCGAAGAACCTGCCGTTGAGCTGTTACTGCCGCTTGTACCGTTGGATTCGTTTTGAAGCTCTGCAATTTCTTTGGCAGTAAGATATTTGTCGGAAGTAGGTTCTTCTATGGTGAACTTTCCGTCCTTGTAGGAGTCAAGTGTAACTTTTACTATTTTGATTTCCTCAAGAGGCTTCATAGTGCTCTTGTCGGAAGCCGACCAGAGTATCTTGTCGAGCGTGTCAAAGCCGTTTATCACCTGTCCGAAAACTGTGTAAGTGCCGGCAAAGCCCGGAACACTGCCTCTTTTCTCAAAGGCTGTTATAAGCTCATCGGGGATTACTTGTGCGCTTGTTTCCTGGTCTGTATAGCCTCTCAGCTCTTTTTTGTTTTCTTCGGTTATCTCTAGCGCTCCTGTGAAGAAGAAACGGCTGTCCGAGTAGCCCTGCTGTGAGCTGTATCCTAAAAGTGCGCCCTTGAACGGCCAAAGGTTGACCGAGCATTCGTTCTCAATGAACTTGCCGTCGTCGGTAATGCCCTCCGTACCTTCATCGTTTGAAGCGCCGGTAATTGCGTAAATACCTTTTTGTAACGCAAAGAACGGCTTTCCGTCATAGAATCCCTCCTCGGCACGCTTCTTGAAGTTTGCCACGGTTTTGGGTGCAAATTCGGCATATAAAACAGCCGTTATCGTGCCAAGATTTGTTTCTATCACTGCAACGTCCTGACCCTCCGATGGCTTGTTGAGCTGTACCAGATCCATCTGTGTAAAGTCGTAAGTGCCGAGTGCGTTAGTTGTCTGATTGCCGAGCATTGAACAGCCCGAAAAGGCGGTTACCGTAATTATTCCGGCTAATACCGCCGCTAATTTTCTTCTGAATTTCAATTTGTATTCCTTTCAGTTTATGCTTTTTATAAACATTTTGTCTTAAAGGAAAGCCTGCTGCTGCAGACAGTCCTTCTTTTGCCTGTTTTATTTATTATATTTCACACCGCTTTAAAAGTCAAGAAATCAGCGGGTTAAAAGCGTTTTGAGCCACGTTTTGACAAATGAGATAAAACACTCAGTCGCCGAGCCTTAACATTTCGTCTATGCAACGCTTTGCGCCGAGCCTGATTTCTTCGTCAAGCACGATTTCTTCTCCTGCATTGCCGCATACGCATTTGTATACTGTGGCGAGATTTGTAAGGTGCATATTGTGACAGACGCAGTCCTTTGACAGCGGATAGAATTTCTTGTCCGGCTCGTCAAAGCTGAGATGCTCCACTATGCTGTTTTCTGTGCCGATGATAAATTCTTTTGCGTCACTTTTTTTGGCATAACTCATTATGCCCGTTGTACTGCCTGCATAGTCAGCAAGAGCCGTTACCGCCGGAGCACATTCGGGATGAACAAGAAGAAGTGCGTCAGGGTGCTGTGCCTTTGCTTTTTCAACATCCTTTACTGTCATACGCAGATGGGTAGGACAGCCGCCGCTCACCAGCTTGAATGTCTTGTCGGGGCATTGCTTCTGAACATAATCGCCAAGGTTGCAATCGGGTATGAAGAGTATCTTGTCGCTGTCCAGCTTTTTCACTATCTTTACAGCACTTGACGAGGTCACGCATACATCGCATACCGTTTTAAGCTCCGAGGTCGTATTGATATAAGCCACGACCTTATAGTCAGGGTACATCTCCTTAAGCTGCAGGATAAGGTCCTTATCCATCTGTTCAGCCATAGGACAGCCTGCATTGCTGTCTGAAAGTAAAACCTTCTTTTGAGGTGAAAGTATCTTTACCGTTTCAGCCATAAAGCGTACTCCGCACATAAGAACAGTGCTTTGAGGCGCTTTTGCCGCCATCTGACTCAATGCAAACGAATCACCGACAAAATCGGCTACATCCAGTATATCCTGTCTTTGATATGCGTGAGCCAGTATGCAGATGTCTTTTTCTTTCTTTATTCTCAGGATTTCATCCTGCATTTCTCTAACTGTCATTGCTTGTCCCTTTCTTAAAACCGGCGGGTTGATTTATTTGCATAAGATTATTATACCGTTTTTTACGGTTATCGTCAAGTGAAAAGCCACGAACGGCAATAAAAGTATGCAGAAATTCACAGCAAGGTACTTTGTATGAGCCTTAAAGCCGTTTCGGCAATTCTGCGTGATATAATTATTCGCAGAGCCGTTTACAGCCCTGCGAATATATCGGCTTACCGGTTTGTGCGGTTATGCGGCAAAAACCGCATATTAAAGCTGCTGTATTGCGAGGATTGAGCTGTTGTAGCTTGATTTCAGCTCGTCCAGCATTTCCGGAGTGGTTTTGTCCGTTTTCTGACGCAGAGCCTCGGTGACCTTATATGCGGCTTTGTAGAGATTTTCAAGCCCGAGATTAAGGCAGATACCTTTAAGCGTATGTGCCGCACGAAAAGCCGTTTCATAATCATTGTTTTCAAGTGCGGTAAAAATATCCCTGTAGCTTGTGTCCTCTGTGAACTTGTTGAGATATTTTGTTATCATCTTGTCGTCAATCAGCCTTGCAAGAACTTCCGAATAACTTCCTCCTAGCGCCCTGTAACATTCTTCGAGAGTCATTTTCCCTCCTTTGAAGCGTTCTTATCTAAATACATAAGTCTGTCCGCTTCTGTCAATGCGTTTTCTATCGGTTGGATTCCGTACACACCGCCGATAGCGGCGGCACATTTAATATCAGGGTAATCAGGCAGCTTTATTTCCGAGATTCTTTGCTTTATCTCCGAAATTTTCTGATAAAACACAATTTCGGGAATATTAGCCATGAGAAGCACAAACTCATCGCCGCCAAGCCTTATAAGAATATCACTGCTTCTTATACATTCCTTTATGCTTTCGCATACCGCCTTCAGCACGCAATCTCCTGCGGCGTGTCCGTAATGATCGTTTATGCCCTTGAAATTGTTAGCGTCAAGCATCGCAACAGCGTCAATATAACGCATGGATTTAGCCTGTTCTTCATAATAACGGCGGTTGTAAGTGCCTGTCAGCGCATCGTGATACAGCTGTCTGTTATAGTTTACGATATTGTCCATAAAATCGGTTTTACCGTAAGCACCGAGCAGAACGCCGTCATTATCCTTGTATATCATCTCAAGCACATACGGCTTTCCGCTGATTTCAACATATTTTGAAATTATCTGGAATATGCTGTCGTCGGCAAATTCCAGCTTGCTGACCTGCCCACGCTTTTCAAAAGCCTTTGACGATACGCAGTTCTTGCAACGCTGTGTCTTGCCCCATATCGCATAGCATTTATCCCCACGGCAAGCGTTTATCATTTCCTCGTTGCCGGGCTTACAGCCGCTTCTGACGATTTCGTTGTCGGTTATATCGACCAGTCTTACCACATCGAATACCTGAGTCAGCTTGCTTATCGTTTGCCTTATTTCTGTGTCGTCGTTTTCTGAAATGCGGTATTCGGGACGAACAATAGCAAGCTCGCTGTCATTTATATCAATTATTCTGCCGAGTATACCCGTATATTTCGGATTTTCCTCGTTGCTCCAGAGCGTCCTTATCCTTATTTCGTACCAGCGACGTGGCCCGTTTAGCGAAATATGCTTCTTTATTTTTACGACAGGCTTTTCTAAAGAAGCCTCGCTTTGCATAGCGTCCAGTATAGTCTGTATATTCTGTGCGCCGAGATAACCCTGCTTAAGACCTCTCGGATGCATAGTCAGCTCCTGAAGTCCCAGTACCTTAGCGCCGTATTTGGTCAATCGCAGTACATCAAGTATTGCGTCATACTCAAACTGAATTTCTCCCGAGCCGTCAGAGAAGAAATTCCAGCGATCTCTTGCGGCAATAGGCAGGTGAGCGGAGAAGTCGATTTTGTCCGAAGAAATCTTGTTTTCTACAAGCTCCTCGGTCGCACGGATGAGCAGTCTGTCGTCCTGAGTTGTGTCTATCGAGTCTGAAAACTCCGCAAGGATCTGCTTTTCACAGTCCTTAAGGCACTGAAGAAGCACAGGGTTGAAAGCACCGCATTGCCCGTCGAGTATCATTTCCATCGCTTTTTCGTGCGAAAACGCCTTTTTATAGCATCGGTTGCTTGTCAGTGCGTCATATACATCCGCAAGAGAAGTGACCTGAGCCGAGATAGGTATCTCCTCGCCTTTCAGCCCGTCGGGATAGCCTTTTCCGTCATATCTCTCGTGGTGCCAGCGACATATCTCATAGGCTTTGTCAAAAAGGGGATAGTTGTGCGTGTTATGCAGATCGTTAAGCATTTCCGCACCGATGACCGAGTGAGTTTTTATAACCTCAAATTCTTCCGCCGTCAGTCTTCCTGGCTTGTTGAGTATCTTGTCGTCTATCGAGATTTTTCCTATATCGTGCAGGGAGGATGCTGTGCTGATAAGCAGTATATCGTTTTCTGTAAGGTGATACTTGTCCGTCTTTTCGATAAGATTCTGCAGAAGTATAGATGTAAGCTGTTTTATGTGATGAACGTGCATTCCGCTCTCGCCATTTCTGAATTCAACGATATGGGCAAGAACGTTTATCATCATACTGTTGTTCTTTTCGTTCTCGTAAACCTGCTCCTCAAGGGCACTTAGCAGCTTTTTTTGCTTGCGGTAGAGCATAAGCGTATTCGAAACACGTTTGTGTATGATAAAGCTGTCAAACGGTCTGATAATATAGTCGGTAACACCGAGTTCGAACGCTTTTCGGATGTAGCTCTGCGATGTTTCGGAGGAAATCATTATTACAGGAGTGTTATCTATCCAGTGGTAGCGTTTCATAACATCAAGCACACCGAATCCGTCAACAGCAGGCATTATTATATCAAGCAGAACGAGATCTATATCATATACACGCTCTTTGAGGATACTGAGCGCTTCTTCTCCGTCAGCCGCTTCGACAATATCATAATCATCGCTCAGCATATCACTCAGCATATCACGGTTCATCTCAGAGTCGTCAACAATAAGTATACGGGCGTTCTTTTCCGCCGCATTATTCACATTATCCCTCCTTTGCAGATTATAGTTATCGGATTCTATTATCACTATATTTAAGTATAACCTTTTTTGGCTTTCAAGTCAATAGAAATCATCGAATTAGTGCATTGACAGCCAAATCGGCAATTCAGACGGATAACGTTAAAAGCCTTTTGATATAGCTGAAACGAGCCTTTTGCTTTTTTGCAAACGACTATAATTTTTAAAAATGGGGTCGCAGGGGCGTAGCCCCCGACAGGGTCTAGGGGCGGTAGCCCCAGTAGAATCCCCCTTTCCCGGGGAAAGGGGGCAGGGGGATAGGGGTAGTGAGTTAGAAGTTTGTTTCAAAAACATACTTTTTCTACAATCTGACGAGCCGTTTGCCAAAAAGCAAACGGCTCATTCGTTTTAATCTAAATATTGTATAAAACCTGTCTTTTCCTTATCGTCATAACCTGTCTTACGGTAGAAATTCAGCGTGCTATCGAGTTTTGAGCCTGTCATAAGTATAAGCCTGTAGCAGTTTTCGGACTTCGCTATCTCCTTTGCCCTTTCAAGACACGCAGTTGCAAGCCCTCTGCCACGATATTCGCTGTCTGTCACTACATTCTCAACAAACGCATAAGGACGAGGCCCGTGCGTCATATTCGGCACTATTATGCAGGTACAGCTTGAAACTATCTTTCCGTTCTCCTTAGCTGCTATTAAGTGATAGTCGGGATCATTCACAAGCCTTTGCCACAGTTCTTTGGTTTTGCCCTTATATTCCGGTACGCTTGTTTTGTGCAGCTGACAATAAAGGCTCATCAGCTGTTCGTATTCATCTTCGTTGACTTCTCTTATCATATAGCCTCCTTTGACAAATCAATCAGATTCCGATAAAAAAAGAGTGTCACTTTCGCAACACTCTTTTTAACTTTAATTACTGCTGCTGTTCTGCAGTATCATCAGCTGTATCGGGAGTAACGGCATCACCGATATTGTTGTTATCGCTTCCGCCGATAACATCTTCCTCCTCAACCTTGTCAAGAACGGGTCTTTCAACCATTTCCTTGTTGAGAATACCGAAGTTCGACTTACCGTTCTTCTTGATTTTGTACATTGCATCGTCAGCCATACCGATTATCTCATCAACGTGCATCGAAGAATCCTTGATGATTGAAATACCGATACTTGCATTGACGCTGAGCTTGTCGCCGTTATCCGATGTAAAGCCTTCCTTAAGTCCCGACAGAATATCACGGGCTACTCTTGTAGGCTCGTTTGTTTCAATGTTTCTTACGCAGGCTACAAATTCGTCACCGCCGTAACGACCCGCAGTACCGAATCCCTTGATTACAAAATTGATTGTATTTGCAACGAATTTCAGTACCTGATCACCTGTAGCGTGGCTGTATTTGTCGTTGTAAATCTTGAAGTCATCAACGTCAATGAACAGAATTGCCACCTCGCTCTTGCGGACATTGATAAGCTCGATCTCGTTATCAATGGTACGCTCGATGGATTCACGGTTATAAAGACCCGTAAGGCTGTCGTAGCTTGCTCTTTCCGTAAGGAGTTTTTCACTCTTCTTTGCACGGTCAATATCAACGATAACACCGACGATCTTAGCAATATTTCCATCTCTGTCACGGATAGTCGCAGTACGCATAAGTATCCATATATAGTCGCCGTAGATGTTCTTCCAGCGATATTCGTTGCCTTCGAATTCCTCGCCCTTTGAAAGCTTTTCGAGGTCCTTGTGATAACGGTCGTTGTCCTCAGGATGAACCTTAACTTTAAGAAGGAAGCTGTCACCGAAGTGGTCGGAGGGGGCACGGTAGCTGAACTTCTTGTTGAAGTTATTTGAGAAGAATACATCGTTAGACTTGAAATTCCACTCAAAGATTATGTTATCCGACATTTCGATAATAGTACGGTATCTTCCTTCACTTACAACAATATCATCTATAAGATCGTTGAATGTACGGGCAATCTGACCATACTCGTTGTTTGCGATAACGTTGATTCTTGCCTCGTGGTCGCCTCTGAGTACCTTTACAAGCGTTTCTTCGATAACCTTGATAGGCTTTGTTATAATGAATACCAGTACGATCGCACCTGCTGTGAAAATAATCGCAACTAATACTATCATGCCGACAATGGCACCCATCGCTTCACCGGATAAGGTGTATGCCTTATCGGTTTCGGCAATTATCGCAAGCGTCCAGTTGCCTTCTTCGCCTTCATTTATGGTAGGCATCTTTGAAGTAAAGCCGATTGTGGGAATAACACCGCTGTCTGTACCCTTGAAGTTGTCGACCTCGACAGCAGAGCCGGTCTGTGCGGCTTCCGTAAACTTGAGATAAGCGCTGTTCTTCTTGTCCGAAGTATTGCCTATGTAGCTGTCGTGCATGATCGAGCCGTTAGGATCTATCAGTACAAGCTTACTGTTGTTTGCAAACTGAGAAGAGGTTGCGAATGACTTGAGGGCAGTGTTATTGAAGAATGTTACTATATAATAGTCGCCGACTGAATACTTTACCACAAGTCGCAGGCTGTTTGCTGTTTTTCCGGGGAAGAGAGGATCGTTCTTTTCCTTGTCGCCTTCATTGAAGTTTGTATATACATCGGGAGTATAGAATGTAACCTCTCCGTCTTTTCTTTCACATATATTCTTGAGAGTACCGTACAGAACATCATCTCTGGTAAGATCGTTAAAATCTTCGTTTGTTCCGACAACGGGTCTGAAGTCGCTCTTGTTGACGATCATAATTCTGTCGATTCTGACATTTGGATTGTCGGCAGAAGCTATATTTGAATATATAGCCAAAGCGTCTGTAGTTGTAGGATTTTTTTCCTTGTCGAAGCTCAGTATATCCGGATTGTCGGCTATCTGCTTTGCACTCGCCGAAATTATACGGAAATACTCCGATATGTTATATGTCTGATTTTCAGCCATAGATTGCGCTGTCTGCTTGTAATTCTTCATGGCAAGTTTATTCATCTCGACATCTGCGATACAAGCAAATGCAACAGACGGAATGATTACAAAGCACGCAAGTACCGTGATCAGTAAGCTCTTGATTTTCATAAAAAAATAACCAACCTTTCCCACGTCTTTTACGGTATATTCCTATCCTTTACGGACGATGGTCATACTAATTCTCAGGATATTATATCATATTTTTGTCTGATAGTAAAGCGTTTGTAGCGATTTTATTAGATTTCACTAATACAAAGCGGCTCGTTTTGTGCAAAAAAGCGAATTTGTGTAATTGCTTAACCGAAAACCGTTTCAGCAATTGAAAAACTGGTGTTTCACTTATAATTATGCGGTGCCTTTGAATCGGCAGGTATGAAAACAGGTCTTGGCTTCCCGCTAATATTCCCCGTACTGCTCGTTATCGGTATGATATTCTTTAATTATAGGAGAAAACGCAGATTATCCTGACTTCTCGCATTTTTCCTTTACAAACCCCATAAAATATGTTAAAATATGAATTTGGAATACTGTTTTTAAACGTTTTAAGATAAAATGAATTTACAGGAAAATTGCGAATGAAAATTGATCAGATAAAAATGGGCTCGCTCCTCTCATATCTGTCGCTGATACTTGGTACGGTTGTTTCGCTTGTCTACACGCCTATAATGATAGAAAGGCTCGGACAAAGCGAATACGGCGTTTACTCCATAGTTCTGCCTATGGTATCGTATCTCAATCTTTTCAGCTTCGGTCTTGGCAGTGCGTACACAAGATTCTATACAAGATACAAGGAAGCGAACGACAAATACAATATGGCAAAGCTGAACGGTATGTTCCTTGTCATATACTCCCTGCTCGGCGTACTTGTGCTGATAGTCGGATTTACGATAGCCGCAAACCCCCGTCTTGCATTCGGTCAGAAGCTGACGGAAGAGGAAATAGAGCTTGCCGTAAGACTTATGTATATTATGACCGTCACAGCGGCGGTCAGCTTTCCGCTGAGCGTATTTGAATCGAATACTATGGTCAACGAGCGGTACATTTTTCTTAAACTGCTTGCCATAGTAAAGTCGGTAATCAACCCCCTGCTTATAATACCCCTTCTGATGATAGGGCTTCGCTCTGAGGCTATAGCGTATATGAGCCTTGCCTTCACGCTGTTTTCGGGCTTGCTGAATATCATATACTGCAACAAAAAGCTTGCTATACGGTTTTATTTCCGTGACTTTGATTTCAAGCTGCTCAAATCAATGTTCAAGTTCACAGGCTGGGTATTTGTCGGCATTGTGGTCGATCAGCTAAACTGGAGCGTCGATAAGCTCCTGCTTGCATGGATGCACGGCTCGAACGAGGTAGCGACCTACAACGTAGCATCACAGCTTAACATCTACTATATGTCTATGGCTACCACATTTTCGGGAATTCTCACCCCGAGAGTTCATCAGATGGTGGCAAATAAAGTCCCCGACAAGCAGATAAGCGATCTGTTTATCCGTGTCGGACGCTTTCAGTTTACCATCCTCACAATGATTCTGTTCGGATTCGTGGCGGTAGGTTATCCCTTCGTTCTTCTGTGGGCAGGTGAAGCCAACGCAAACGCATTTGTTATTGCGCTTTTGTTGTTCATACCGACTATTCTTCCGAGTATTCAGAATCTCGGCATCGAAATTCTGCGAGCAAAAAATATGCACAAATTCCGCTCGCTTGTATATGTGCTTGTCGCCGTGCTTAATATAGTGATAAGTATACCGCTGTGCGCCCTTTTCGGTGCCGTCGGTGTGGCGATAGGTACGGCTATCCCTGTTTTTATCGGCAACGGACTTATAATGAACTGGTATTACAATAAATATATCGGACTTGATATTCCGAGATTCTGGAGGAGGATTACAGCGCTTCTTCCCTCGCTTGTCGTTCCTGCGATAGCGGCGATACTGATTGCCTGCCTTGCTCACGCTTCGGGCTATCTCGGAATACTGTTCTGGGGCGTTATCTACGTTGTTATATTTATAGTATCGGTATGGCTCATAGGACTCACTCCGAGAGAAAAGGAGATCGTAACTTCTCCGCTTAAGCGCATAATATATAAGATATTATCAAAGTTACTCAGATTATAAACAAGAGGTTTTGTAAATGACAAAGTTAAAGACATTCTTCCGCAGGCTGTTTGCAGGCAGCTTTAAACGTATGTTCGGCTATATCGGAACGATCCATAAGGAAACCGGCAAGAACAGATTCATAATGTTCTTTGATATGATATGGTGCATTTTCCGTTATTCTGTCGGCTATATGGATTACCGTGTGTTCGGCTTTGCGAATATTAAAGGCAAAAACAGACGCACGTTTATGACGATGAACGATAATATAACCATCTCAAAGCGTTGCAATGACAGGACGTATTTTCATATATTCGATAACAAATCCGAATTCGACGAGGCGTTCAGGGAATACATCGGCAGAGATTTTCTGAATCTTGAAAAAGCAACGGCGGACGATCTGCGTGAATTCTGCAAGGGTCGTGAAACTGTATTCGCAAAGCCTGTAAATCAGTTCGGCGGCGAGGGCATAACCAAAGAAACAGTAACTCCCGAAACCGATTATGAGGCGCTTTACAAGCGTCTTTGCGACAACAAGCAATATCTTGTCGAAGAAACGATAAAGCAGAATGAACAGATGGACAGGCTCAGCCCGTCGTCCATCAATACAATCCGTATGGTAACGCTCCTGCATGACGGAAAGGTACATTTTATGTATGCTCTTGTCCGTATGAGCAACGGCACTAACTGTGTTGACAATATCTGCAGCGGCGGTATGTATGTTTCGATAGGCGCAGACGGCGTGATACACAAGAATGCCTACTGTGACGCTACCGGCGTATATTACGAGGAACACCCTTTTACACATACAAAATTCAACGGCTTTGAAATCCCAATGTTTTTCGAAGCAGTCGAAATGTGCAAAAAGGCGGCTCTTGTAGTACCGCAGGTCGGCTACATAGGCTGGGACGTTGCGATAACTCCCACAAGACCTGTTCTGGTGGAAGGAAACACCCTGCCGAGCTACGATATGTGCCAGAACTACGGTCACATCGACAATAAGACAGGCGTCAAACCCAGATTCATCGAGATTCTCGGCGAAGAGTACTTCAAATAATCCGACTTTTAAAAACGGTGAGCGTACAGTGTGCGTTCACCGTTTTTTGTTTACCCGTCCGCCGTTAAAACCATATTCCTCCTCTTGACAAAGGGCATTCTGTATGTTATAATCAACATTGTTCTAAATAGAACGATTTCTTGAAAGGGAGTTGACGATTTGTTTTTCTGGGATCACCACAGGACGATTACCTGCTATTATGAAAAGCTAACCGGTGCGGTCTGCGATAAATACGATCTTACGCAAATGGAATATGACATATTGATGTTCCTGCACGATAATCCGCAGTATAATACCGCCGCCGAAATCGTTAAGATACGCAAATCCACCAAATCGCACGTTTCCACTTCGCTTAGAATGCTCGAAGAAAAGGGACTCATAGAGAAAAGACAAAGCGAGGATAATAAAAAGTACATTGCTATTATTCTTTTGGATAAAGCGAAAACTATAGTAAATGAAGGCACAGCCGTTCAGAAGCAGTTCGCAAGGGATATACTGGACGGACTTTCCGAAGAGGAAATGGATATGTGCAAGGCGGTATTCGAAAAAATTTACGAAAATGCGGAAAAACGTCTGAAGCAATTTAAATAATCGGAGAAGATATAATGTTTAAAGTTAAAAAGAGGACGCTTTTATTGATAGCGGGTGTTGTATGGCTTATTGCCGGATTCAATGTCGCAAGGCTCGGAGTATTGTCTTACCTTGTTATCGAGAGGCAATGGTTTATGTATCTGCTGTTGGTAGTTGTATTTGTCGCTTTCGGAATGATGTTTCTTAAAATGAGCGGTAAGCATACAAGAAGAATACTCGGATATGAAGACCGCCGCCCGTTCTGGCATTTCTTCGACCTTAAGGCGTATATTATTATGGCTTGTATGATGGGCGGAGGAATAGGGCTGAGAGAAGCAGGAGTATTCCCCGATGTCTTTGTGGGATTTTTCTATACCGGACTTGGCTGTGCGCTGGCATCGGCAGGAATATCTTTTATCGCAAATTTCATAAGATACGATAAACTGGTCTGAAAAGTTTATTTATAACAAGCAGTTTATGTGGCAGGGCAGAATGCCTCAGCCGGTAACAGAAGAGAATGGTATGCGAATATGACGAATCAGCCGTGCATCCTGCCGAGCTTGTATATTATTAATTGAAAACTTCGACAGTGCCTTGTTGCTTCCCTATAAAAAAGATTTAAACAGGCTAAAATTACTTGCCCGTAACATTCCGGATATAATAAGAACCCCCTTGTCGCTTGACAAGGGGGTTCGTTGTTATTTGATTTAACCGAAGATATTCAGAAGAACACCTGCGGCAACGGCAGAACCGATAACACCTGCAACGTTCGGTCCCATAGCGTGCATGAGAAGGAAGTTTGAGGGGTTTTCCTTAGAGCCGACTGTCTGCGAAACACGGGCAGCCATAGGAACAGCGGATACACCTGCTGAACCGATAAGGGGGTTTATCTTGCCGCCTGAGAGCTTGTTCATGAGCTTTGCAAGTAACAGACCGCCTGCTGTACCGAAGCAGAATGCGATAAGTCCGAGTGCAACTATAATAAGCGTCTTTACTGTCAGGAAGTTTTCGGCTGTTGCTGTAGCACCTACAACAGTACCGAGCATTATAGTGATAATGTTCATCAGTTCGTTTGATGCTGTCTTTACAAGTCTGTCAACAACACCGCTCTCTCTGAAGAGGTTACCGAGCATCAGCATACCAACAAGGGGAGTAGCGTCGGGAACGATGAAAGCAACGATAAGCGTAACTGCTACAGGGAATATTATCTTTTCTCTCTTTGTAACGGGACGTAAGCTCTCCATTACAATGGCACGTTCCTTCTTTGTTGTGAGCAGCTTCATTATAGGAGGCTGGATTACGGGAACGAGCGCCATATATGAATATGCGGCAACCGCTATCGAGCCTAGTAGCTGCGGAGCCAGCTTTGAAGTAAGGAATATCGCCGTAGGTCCGTCCGCACCGCCTATGATACCTATTGAAGCGGCTTCTTTAAATGAGAAGTCGACACCTTCAATACCCGTAAGGCTGAATGCACAGGCACCGAGGAAGGTTACGAAGATACCAAGCTGTGCAGCTGCACCGAGCAGTAAGCTCTTGGGGTTTGCTATCAGAGGACCGAAGTCTGTCATACAGCCGATACCTAAGAATATCAGCGGAGGGAATATCTGAAGCTTAACGCCGAGATACAGTATATCAAGCAGACCGCCGTTATGAAGCACCTCGCCGTAGTTGACACCGTTTTCGGCAAAGTTCGCCGCTATCGCAGGGTCAGGGCTGATACCGAACATTTCCGGGTGGAACATATTCGCACCGGGAATATTGGTAAGCATCATACCAAAGGCGATAGGCAGTAACAGCAGAGGTTCAAACTTTCTTACTATCGCAAGATACATAAGTAAGAATGAAACGGCTATCATAAATCCCTGCTGAGGGGTTATGTTACAGAAGCCCGATTTTTGTGCAAGCGCAACAAGGGCATTCCAGAAAACGTCTAAAATTTCCATCTTGTTCTCCTTTTATTTGATCTGAGCTTTAAAACGAACGGGTATTCTCGTTTACACCCGCATTGCCCCAGCTTGAACGAGGCTGTTTCTCGGCACGTTTGATTCTCTTGATTGCATAGGTCTTTCCGTCACCTGCCGTATAAGCGGCGATTGCGGCTGAAATAACAGCAATAACCTCATCGTCGTTCTCGTCCTCTTCGATAAGCTCAACAGGAGCGGGAGCCGGTGCAGGCTGAGCGACTGTCTGGTCAGGCTTAGCATCCTTTTTCTTCTTGTTTCCCAGATTGCAGAAGAAGGAAATGATGTAAAGCAGTCCTATAAGCAGTCCTAAGATCAGGAAAACAACAACCATACCGGTAATTACCGTTGCCCACATACCGCTTATGTTTTCAGCGGCTGTCTTTTCGGTGATTATCGCCATAGTACGCAGTAAATTGTCCGTCATGCATAATTCTCCATTCTTAATTGTTCTCGCAATGCTATGCCGTTTTTTGAGCACAACGGCATAGCATAAAACTAATATAATTATACCTTATTTCAGATTTAAATTCAACGCTTTTCTTTGTAGATTTTTTAACAAATTTTCTTGATGAATTATGTGTATTTTTAGCGTAATTTTAGATAATATCACAAAAACGCAGTCGAAAGCCGTGTATCGTACTGTTAATGATGTATGAAGTGTTGCAGGAAAATCAAGAGGTGCCGCAAAAAAACGGCACCTAAGATTATAGAAAAGTCTTTTATTTGATGTTCTGTGCTTCTGCTATATCGTTCAGCTCTGACTATGATAGCAGGCTACCGATAGTGCTATTTGTCGGATAGCACTTCTCGGGTTCGCTATTCGAATAAATACACTTGTCAATATTGACGAGGGAAAGAACCAAAGAGACTAGGTGCAAGTCTGAGCCTCGCTTACGCAAGGCTCGTGCACTCCGCTAAAGCTCCGCTGGACTTGACAGCCCAGTGAAGCAAAGCGAAACGTCCGAGTGCTTGCGTAAGCAAGACTCAGCCCTATACTCTTAGGTTCTCTCCCTCGTGGCTCCCTCTTTCCTTACTCACACCCCCACCCCGTCGGGGTGTTGGCTGAACTCGAATAAACCACCTGAACATTGTATGTCCTGTCAATGCAGGGACGCTTAACGCTACACGTCCGCAGGTTAGTACATATATCTTAGGTTAGTGGCGTTTTTTTGAAGGGTCAATGTCAGTGCAGTTGCACTGATACACTCACGAAAATATTAATGCCTTGTCAGTACGGAAAGTGTTTTTGGCGGTGTTGGCGATATATTTCACTTTGTGTCTTTAATAATAATCTGTTTATCGACAAACCGAGGTGCCGCAAAAACGGCACCTCAATTCTTAATATTTATCGTTTTCGTCCTCTGTAAACTCATTTTCCGAATTTACAGCCGTGTCAAAATGCGAGATTCCTACAGCTTTCGTTTTCTTTTGTGCAGGAGCCTCCGTTTTGAAGTCGGCAGATATGGCTTTTATTGCCGATTCGCTGTTTTTCTTCTTGTTTTCGGCTGTGCTTTCGTTTTTCTTTATCTGCGTACTTGCAACCGGCTTGCCTTCGTTTTTCTTTATCTGCGTGCTTGCAACCGGCTTGCTTTCGTTTTTCTTTATCTGTGTACTTGCAACCGGCTTGCTTTCAGGTGCCTTTTTATCAGTGGTCATATCCGCAGGCTTGCTTGCGACACCAGACTTATCGGCTTTTATTTCTTTAGCCTCAGCAGTGGTTTTCTTTATTTCCTGCTTGCTTTTTACCGGCTTTTCCTTGTCACGCTTTGGCTCGGACGGCTTTTTAGCTTCCGGGTTATCAGCTTTTTCCGGTTTTGCCGAAGCTGTTTTCTCGCTTTCGGCAGCCTTGCCTGCGGCTTTCACAGGTTCTTCCGCAATCGCCTTTTGGCTTAATTTGAATTTGCTTACCATACCGTCAAGGATAGTCGCCTGTGAAGATAATTCTTCTGCTGATGCGGCACATTCTTCGCTTGTAGCGGAGTTTGTCTGTACAACGGAGGAAATCTGATCGACACCTGCTGTTATCTGAGATATAGCCGTTGCCTGTTCTTCACAGGCTGTTGAAATATCCTCAATCAGATCAGCCGTCTGCGTGGTGGTTTCAACGATAAGAGCGAGCGTTTGCGCCGTATCGTTTGCGATTGCGGTACCGTCCTCTACCGCCTTGATAGAATCCCCGATAAGCGTTGTGGTATCGCTTGCCGCCTGTGCGACCTTGCCTGCAAGATTTCTTACCTCGTCCGCAACTACGGCAAAGCCCTTGCCGGCTTCTCCCGCTCTTGCCGCTTCAACGGCGGCATTGAGTGCAAGAATATTTGTCTGGAACGAAATATCGTCGATGGCTCTTATGATATTTGCTATCTGCTTTGAAGTATCGTCTATCTTGTGCATAGCCTCAAGCAGAATATTCATCTTCTCATTTCCCGAATCAACAAGCTTTGCGGCTTGTTCGGAATTCTTGGCTGCGTCGCCTGCTCTTGCGGCATTGCGGTTTACCTTTTCGGATACTTCCGCAAGCGAAGCGGAAAGCTCTTCCACAGAAGCCGCCTGCCTTGTAGCACCCTCCGAAAGATTTGCGGCGGCGGATGATACCTGCTCCGCACCGTTCGATACCTGAACGCCTGCTGTGCTGATACCGCTCATCGTCTTGTTGAGTGAGAGCATTATTCTTTCGTATGAAGCTCTCAGCTTTGCAAAATCACCAATATAAACATCGGCGGGAGAATATGTAAGATCGCCGTTTCCGAGTGCGGCGAGCATATTGTCAAGGTCTGTGATAATTGCGTTTATCTGTGTTGTTATCTGATTCGTGCTTTCGCTGAGCTGGCTTATTTCCTTGTCGATATTTTTGCCGAAGTCGAGCGGCTCGGCATGAAGATCTCCCTGTGAAAGCGTCACTATCCTGTCAGAGCAGAGCTTGACGGGCTTGATAACCTTCTTGACTATCGTGAGGATCACCAGAACCGATACGACAAAGCAGATAACGGCTACCGCAGTTCCTATACACAGCGACATTTTTATGCTGTCCGTGTATTCCGACGGGGTAGCGACAACAAGACAGCTCCATCCTTCCGTATTCGCAATAGGAGCATAGGTCACATATTTATCCATGCCGTCAAGCGTTACCTCCGCAAAGCCTTTTTCGCCTTTTATGGCATTGCTTATGCAGTCCGCTATGCCCTGATATGAGCTGTCCGCCTGCGCAAGCGTCTTGTAGTTTATGCGCTCTGTCAGCTTGGTTTCATCGGGATACGCTATTATCGTACCCGTCTGGTCTATTGCCATGGCATAGCCTGTTTCGCCTATTTCCGTCTGACCTATAACGGCTGAGAATGTGTTCATGTCAACACACGCCATAAGTACGCTTCTGAGCGTTGTATTGTCACTGTCGAACATAGGTATCGCAACGTCCATCAGAACGTGCTTCAGATCCTTTGCGGCATAAGGCTCGCCCTGTGCTGTTTTTTTGGTTTCCACGGCTTTTTTGAAGCTCTCGTTTTCCGAGTAATCAAGCGTTTCGGCATAGAAACACTTGCCGTCTGTATTCACGATCTTTACATCGGTCAGCATAGGGTTCTTTGTAAGTATCGAGAAGCACTTAGCGGAAAGAGCACCCGTATCCGTCAGATCGTCAAATCCCGAATCATACGCAATCTGCTGCAGCTCCGCAGTGATGGAACTAAGCTGATTGGAAACGGTATTCGAAGACATATCTGCAACCTCGGTCAGCTGATTTTTCAGCGACTCCTGTAAAAAGCTGTAGTTTATGCCTATATTCACACCGCCGACGATAAGGAGCGAGCCGCCTACCGCAAGGCACATCCATTTGAAGATCCTGCCTGTGAGCGATTTACGCTTTTTCTGCACCTGCTTTGCACCGTCGGAGATTTTGTCAAGTTCTTTTGATATATCCTTTTTAGCTGACATTAGCTTGTCCTCCCGGATTTGTTATGTTGTATGTTATTACTAAATCATACCACATTATAAGAGTAAAGTCAAATGAATGAAGCATTTTCTACTGCAGTTTTCACAACTGCGATAAAAATTGAATTGTGGAATTGTTTATTCTGCACATATTTATCATTGCTCAGTTTGTCGCTGTTATTTCGTATGCCTGTTTATGTACTTGCTGTGCAGCTTTGAGTACATTATCTTCTGACCCGTGTAAAGTCCGTAGTAGCCCGATAAAATATAGCTTACCGAGCAGGCGGCGGCAAAGAATATTATGCCCTCTCCGCCGAAAAGCTCAATGCTGAGTAAAAGCGAGGTTACAGGGCAGTTTACCACGCCGCAGAACAGCGAAACAAGTCCGAGTGCGGCAGTGAACTGAGGCGGCAGACCGACCAGTGTTCCGAACAGATTTCCGAATGTAGCGCCTATGAAAAATGACGGAACTATCTCTCCGCCCTTGTAGCCGCCTGCAATGGTTATCACGGTGAATAACAGCTTCAGTGCGAATGCTTCTGGGCGTGTAGTGCCTGACATAGCGTCAGCAATGATATTCATTCCCGCTCCGTTGTAATCCGTTCCGAATACAGCGGTCAGTATTACTATCGCACAGCCGCATACGAAAATTCTGATATAGTTGTTCTTGATTTTTGCCGATAACAGCTTTGACAGCTTATGGAGCGAATAGCAGAAGACAATGCTTAGCAATGCCGTGCCTACGCCGAGTATCATCGCAAACGCTATGTTCATAACGGAAATATCCGGCATCACTACTTTATATGTCACCGGCACTATTCCGAACAGGTGCGATATTCCCAGCGCAACCGCCGCAGAGAAAAAGCACGGCACGATAGCCGAGTAGTAAAACACTCCTACGCTGATAACCTCCATAGCGAAGAATGTTGCAGTGACAGGAGTACCGAACAGTGCCGAAAAAAGTCCGCTCATTCCGCACATTACCAGAAGATTGCCGTTGCGTTCATCCATCTTGAGAATTCTCGCTATTTCCGCCGACAGCCCTCCGCCTATCTGGAGCGCCGCACCCTCACGACCTGCCGAGCCGCCGAACAGATGAGTGATGAAGGCGGATATGAAAATAAGAGGAGCCATTCTGACCGGTATTTTTCCTTCGGTTCTGATTGAGGTGATTATTATATTGGTGCCTGGGTCGTTTTTCAGACCGCAGATACTGTAGAGGAAAACTATTACAAGACCTGCGACCGGCAGGAAGTATACCATAAATGAATGCCCTGTGCGGAATTCTGTCGCAAACTCCATACAAAGATGGAACAGCGAGCCGATAACGCCACAGCAAATGCCCGTTATCCCCGACAGCAAAAGCCACTTGAAAAATGTTTTGAGCGTTATGTAGAGCCTTTCACTGCGGATACGCAGATGATTAAGCAGTTTGTTCATAATTATATCTGACCCTCTCTGACGGAAACTTCTGCAGATGACAACGTGTGCATATCCCCGTTTTCATCTCTTACTATCAATCTTGCATTTTTATCAATGTCAACGGCGGTAGCATAATATTCCGTATTTGACGATATGACCCTTATCCGCTTTCCAAGCACGACCGAGTAGCTTTTGTACTCTTCCGTCAGCTTATCTACGGACATACGTTCGCATATATCGAAGAAATTGTTCAGTATTTCGGCGGCAAGAGCGCATTTCAGCTCGTTTCCTGCCGCTTCTTCGGAATAAAGGCTGGAGGCAATATCGGAGATCTCGGACGGGAAACCGCCTTTCGGACGGCTGATATTGACACCGAGTCCCATTACGGCATATTGCAGGCTTCCGCTTTCAAAGTCGGTGACCGCTTCGGTGAGGATACCGCAGATTTTTTTGCCGTTCAGCATTATATCGTTTATCCACTTGATACCGGCTTTTATTCCGCATACCTTTTCGATGGCTCTTACAACCGATACAGCCGCACCTGTGGTAATGAAGAACGCTTTGTCGGCTTTGAAATCGGGGCGGAGAAGCACAGACATATAAATGCCTGTGTCAGCAGGCGAGTAGAAGCTCTTTCCGTGTCTGCCTCTGCCTTCGGTCTGCTCGTTTGCAATAAGAACGGTTTTGCTTGGTGCGCCGTTTTCAGCGGATATGCGGAGCAGAGTATTTGTGGATGTGACAGTATCCTTTATCGTAATATCGGCGTCTGCGGCAGATTTTTTCAGTAGCTGCCTTATGCGAAGAATACCGTAGCGTGTGAAATCGTCCGTTTCGCCGCCCGAAAGCAGATAGCCCTTGTTCTGCGCCGCATCAATTATAAATCCGTCCGCCCTTAAAGAGTTGATGGCTTTCCAGACAGCGTTACGGCTGACGTAAAGCTGCTTTGATATTTCTTCGCCGGAAACGAAATTTCCTTTACTGCTCATAAGTATAAGCAGGACTTGTTCTTTCAATTTCATAATAAGTTTTTACCTTTCGCTGTCACCCTGCGGATTTTAAGGTTGACAATACGGATGTTCAAAACCGCAGAATATATCTGCGGTCAGAGGTATCAATTACAGCTTTTCGAGCATATCGGTCGTTTCGTCAAGCCAATCTCCGTCATAAAGTTCGATAAGACCCTTATCGCAGGCGGCGGCTAATTTCGGGTTTATAGGCATTCTTGCTATATTCTTTATGCCGTATTTTGCGGCAACTTCGTCTATATGACTTTCACCGAAAATGCTGTGACGTGACTTGCAGTCGGGGCATTCGAAATATGACATATTTTCAACTATACCGAGTACGGAAACGTCCATCATTTCAGCCATTTTAACAGCCTTGCCGACGATCATCGAAACCAGCTCCTGAGGAGAGGTTACAACAATAATTCCGTCAACGGGAAGTGACTGGAACACGGTAAGCGGTACGTCGCCCGTTCCGGGAGGCATATCGACAAACATATAATCAACATCGTTCCAGATTACGTCAGTCCAGAACTGCTTTACTGTATTTGCGATAACAGGGCCTCTCCATACAACAGGGTCTGTTTCATCGGGCAGAAGCAGGTTAACAGACATGACCTCAATACCGGTCTTTGTCATAACGGGGTAGATGCCGTTGTTGTCGCCGGTAGCTTTTCCGTGAAGACCGAACGCCTTCGGGATAGACGGACCTGTTATATCTGCGTCAAGAACTGCCGTCTTGAAGCCTTTTCTCTGCATAGCTACGGCAAGGAGAGATGTGACCATAGACTTACCTACGCCGCCCTTACCGCTGACAATTCCTATAACCTTCTTTATATGTGACAGCTCGTGGGGCTTTTCAAGAAAGCTCTGAGGTGTCTTTCTTTCACCGCAGTTCTGTGAACATGAACTGCAATCGTGAGTACATTCGCTCATAAAATCGTTTCCTTTCAATCGGCGAAAGCCGTTTATTCTGCGCTTTATCCGGCTTTATTTGTTATTTGATAGTATACCACTATCGCATTCAAAAATCAAGGCGGATATTAAAAGAGTAAATCAGTCCGTTTTTGAACAAAACAAAACCGCCGGAACGGTCCGGCGGTTCAGATCGCTTTTAATTAATCGTGGTGGCAACCGCAGTCGCATTCCTCGTCCTCTAAGCAGCTGAGATCAAATTCAAGATTTTCTCCGCAGTTAGGGCAGGGAATCTCACCCGACTGAATAACGTCGAAATCAACTGTGATAGTGTTTCCGCAGTTAGGGCAGGTTACTTCGTACATATCGTCGTCATAATCGTCCTCATCGCAGCATTCGTCACAATCACAATCATCGTAATCGTCTTCTTCATCGCCGTAAACGACATCTTCAAGGCAGTCAACGCTTTCTTCCATATCGGTCATAACGTCTGCAACATCGTTCAGTTCTTCGTCAATATCGCCGAGTGTCAGTGCAATATCGTCAAGAACGTCAACGATAGCTACAAGCACTTTGCCTTCCTTAGTTGAATCATCAACACCCAGACCTTCTGCAAGTCCCTTGATGTATGATACCTTTTCTGCAACTGTCATAGTAAAAATCCTCCTTTTACTGTCTGCAATTACTTCAAGCAACCGTTATATGATTACTTGTTTGTTACACGCTCCATATATTCGCCTGTTCTTGTATCGATACGGATTATATCTCCGATCTCAACGAACAGAGGAACACGGATTTCAGCGCCTGTTTCAAGAGTAGCGGGCTTAGTTACGTTTGTAGCTGTATCGCCTCTGAAGCCGGGGTCTGTATCTGTGATTTCAAGCTCTACAAAGTTGGGAGGCTCTACACCGAAAACCTTTCCCTTATATGAAAGAACTTTACATACCATATTTTCCTTTACGAACTTGAAGTTGTCCGAAAGCTCTGCCTTGTTTATCGGCACGTCCTCGTATGTCTCTGAATCCATGAAGTGATAGAGATCGCCGTCATTATAGGTGTACTCCATGTCTTTTCTTTCAACATAAGCTGTGGGGAACTTAGCTGTGGGGTTGTAGGACTTTTCAACTACCGAGCCGGTAATTACGTTTCTGATCTTGGTTCTGACGAAAGCGGCACCTTTACCGGGCTTTACGTGCTGGAACTCAATGATCTGCATTACGTTGCCGTCCTCTTCAAAGGTCATACCGTTTCTGAAATCGCCTGCTGTGATCATATTTTAAAATACCTCCGTATATTTTATCGGGTTTATGCGGAAAAATACCGCCGCTGAAAGCCGTTTTTATTTTTTATCTCTCAGCCCCATATTCTATCTATTATATTTTACATTATTCCCGCCGTAATTGCAATACCTTTTTGAAACCTTTTTTAAATTTTTTTGTTTTTCGCTTTTGCTTTGGTTCATAATTACGGTTTTATACTTTTAAAATAGATTATTTAAATAGCGGACTGTCGATAAACTGATTCTTATTAAAGCCACACAGTGAAATATATTGCTAACACCGCCGCTAACACTTTCCGTACCGACAAGGCGTTAATAATTTCGTGAGTATATCTGTACAACTGCACTGACATTGACCCTTCAAAAAAACGCCACTAACCTGAGATATAT
>ERZ1673753.181-NODE-181-length-86852-cov-190.968732_pt1 | contig 86852 bp, 95 predicted proteins | sample MGYA00580201_ERZ1673753 | MGnify/ENA primary metagenome ERZ1673753 (study PRJEB41218, sample SAMN15661747) | gut metagenome | host: Homo sapiens | place: Canada: London | collected 2015-08-20/2019-03-30 | study: EMG produced TPA metagenomics assembly of... | reverse complement strand
AACATGTAAACCATGTGCTTGCACAAAGTGTAAACCATGTTACTCTTGACACAAGACCTCTCCCCTACGAAAAGCGAGTGGGATAGTGCGGATGCGAAACCGTATAAGCACGCACAGACGCTCGCCATACGAAAAGAACAATGTTATAGTACGAATGCCAAATCATATCAGCACGCTAACGCTCGTTCTGCGAAAAATAATACAATATAATAAAACTCGCCGCCGTGATGTAAATTCATCACGGCGGCGAGTTTTGTTATGGTTTATCTTATAAAATATTCCCCGACTTTTCAATCGGGGAATAGATTATAACTGAATTATTACTTCATCTTCTCGATAGAAAGCATTATCTTTTCCATCTTTTCCTGAGCCTTAGCAAACTTTACACGCTCGTTTTCGATCTGCTGTGCGGGTGCTTTTGACAGGAAGCCCTGATTGCTCAGCTTGCCGGAAAGGAAGTCGATGTCCTTCTGAGCCGCCTTGCGTTCCTTTTCAAGTCTTGCAAGTTCCTTTTCCTTATCAACAAGCTCGCCCATAGGCATAAATACTCTTGCGTTTGCGGTAACGATAGTTACCATATCATCACTTGTTTCTGCCTTTTCTGATACTGTCAGTTCGCCTGCGCCTGCAAGACGCTCGAAGAATGCCTTTGCGCCCTCGAACAGTGCCGTTTCGGCGGTTTCAATGTACATTGTTACCTTCTTTGACGGCGGTACGTTAAGCTCGTTACGCTGTACACGGATAGCACGGATAGCGTCAACAACCTTTGTGAAGTCTGTCTGTTCAGCCGCAAAGTGAAGCTTTTCATCATATACCGGCCAAGCCGAAATCATTATGCTTTCGGGGTTGTTGTCCTTATCGGCAACTATAGGCATCGACTGCCATATTTCCTCTGTGATGAACGGCATAAAGGGGTGTAACAGCTTTAAGATGCCCTGCATAACGTAAACGAGTACGTTCTGAGCGGCACGGGCTGTTTCTCCGCCCTCTGCGATACGGGGCTTTGTAAGTTCGATATACCAGTCGCAGTAAACATCCCAGATAAAGTCGAACAGATTCTGTACAGCAACACCAAGCTCGTAGCTGTCGAGATTTGACGTAACGTTCTTTATTAGGTCATTGTACAGTGATAATATCCACTTATCCTCGATAGGAAGATTTTCGGGGAGAACTGCGCCCTGCATATCCTCGGGAAGATTCATCAGGATATATCTTGAAGCATTCCACAGCTTGTTTGCAAAGTTACGGGAATTTGTAACCTTTGTTTCTGTCCAGCGCATATCGTTACCGGGTGCGTTACCTGTAACAAGAGTAAGACGCAGTGCGTCAGCACCGTACTTGTCGATAACCTCAAGCGGATCTACGCCGTTGCCGAGCGACTTACTCATCTTTCTGCCCAACTCATCACGGACAAGACCGTGTATAAGTACATCCTTGAACGGCTTCTGACCTGTATGCTCAAGTCCGCTGAATATCATTCTTGCAACCCAGAACGGAATTATATCATAGCCTGTAACAAGCGTATTTGTAGGGTAGAAATACTCAAAATCTGCTGTCTTTTCAGGCCAGCCGAGCGTTGAGAACGGCCATAATGCAGATGAGAACCATGTATCGAGAGTGTCCTCGTCCTGCTTCATAGGTGCGCCGCACTTGGGGCAGGTGTCTATGCCATCAAGAGTAATCTCTGTGTGTCCGCATTCTTTATTCTGACAGTAGTAAGCAGGTATTCTGTGTCCCCACCAGAGCTGACGTGAAATGCACCAGTCACGGATATTTTCCATCCAGTAAAGATAACCGTTTTCAAATCTCTGAGGGATATATCTCAGCTCACCGCTCTTCACTACATCTATAGCGGGCTGTGCAAGCTGTTTCATAGATACGAACCACTGATAGCTGGCTCTCGGTTCAACGGTAGTGCCGCAACGCTGACAGCAGCCTACATTGTGCTTATGAGGCTCGACCTTTACGAGTAAGCCCTGTGCTTCGAGGTCGGCTACCATAGCCTTTCTTGCTTCATATCTGTCCATACCTGCGTACTTGCCGCCGATGCCGTCCATAATAGTAGCGTCGTCGTTCATCATATGAATAACGGGTAAGTTGTGACGCTTGCCTACCTCAAAGTCGTTAGGGTCGTGTGCAGGTGTAATCTTAACTACGCCTGTACCGAATTTCACATCAACATATTCATCGGCAATAACGGGAATCTCTCTGTCGGTAAGAGGAAGCTTAACCATCTTGCCTACTATGCTCTTGTATCTTTCGTCATCGGGGTTAACGGCTAAAGCGCTGTCGCCGAGCAGTGTTTCGGGACGTGTTGTAGCTATCTCTACACTGCCGCTTCCGTCAGAAAGAGGATAATTGATATGCCAGAAGAAGCTGTCCTGCTCTTCATATTCGCATTCAATATCGGAAATTGATGTCTTACAGTTCGGACACCAGTTGATGATTCTTTCGCCGTGATAGATAAGACCCTTGTTGTAAAGGTCGATGAATACCTTCTGTACAGCCTTTGAACAGCCCTCGTCAAGAGTGAAACGTTCTCTGTCCCAGTCGCAAGACGAGCCGAGCTTCTTTAACTGCTGAACGATACGTCCGCCGTAAACCTTTTTCCATTCCCACGCACGCTCGAGGAAGCCTTCTCTGCCTACATCGTCCTTAGTAAGACCCTCTTCCTTCATAGCGTTTACTATCTTTGCCTCTGTAGCGATTGAAGCGTGGTCTGTGCCGGGCAGCCACAGTGCGCTGTAGCCCTGCATTCTCTTATAGCGGATAAGAATATCCTGCAATGTGTTGTCAAGAGCGTGTCCCATATGAAGCTGTCCGGTTATGTTCGGAGGGGGGATAACTATCGTATAGGGCTTCTTCTTGGGGTCTATTTCTGCGTGGAAGTACTTCTTTTCCTCCCATTCGTGATAAAGCCTGTCCTCAAAATCCTTAGGAGAATAGGTCTTTGCGAGTTCTTTCTTCATTTTATTTTTATCCTTTCTTTGATTACCCGATTATTTTCATGCCTCTACCCTTGCAAAAAGCTGTTCATCTGGGTCTACAAGCACCGTGTAATTGTTTGTGAATATCACCATACCCGGCTTTGCGCCGTTGGGCTTCTTCACAAATCTTATCCGTGTGTAGTCAACAGGCACTTTTGTGCTGTTCTGCGCCTTTGAGCAGTATGCCGCAAGGCTTGCCGCCTGCAGAATGGCATTATCCGATATTTCGCCGTTCTTCGCCTTTATTATGACGTGCGAGCCTGCTATATTCTTCGTATGAAGCCACATATCGTCCGGCTCGGCGGTTTTTACGGTCAGCTTGTCATTCTGTATGTTGTTCCTGCCTATATACACATCGTAACCGTCATCGGTCACAAAGTGCATAGGAGGTTTCGGTTTTACCTGTGTCTTTTTATTGACGGTATTCGTGTGGATATAGCCATTTGCCGCTAATTCCTGCTTTATCTCGCTTATCTCTGCATTGGAGGTGGCACGGGATGCGGCATCGAATACGCTGTCGATATATATAAGCTCGTTTTCGCCGTCTGCTATCAGCTTTGTAAGCATTCTTTCGGCTTTTTCGAGCTTCTTGTATTCCGCATAGTATTTCTGGGCGTTCTGCGAGGGGGTGAGCCTTACGTCAAGCGGAACGGTCACGGTTTCGCCCGTGCTGTAATCCTCGGCGGTAAGCTCGGTCATACCTTTTTCCATACGGTATATGTTCGCACTTACAACATCGCCACGGACTCGGAATACCTCCCTTTCTCCGCACTGTGCAAGCTCGCCCTTCTGAAGCTCCAGCTTTCTTGCTATTCGCTCATAGGTGTTCATCAGCATTTTCAGCAAATCCCTTGAACGCTGTTTCATACGTTCGTTTTCCGCTTTACTGCCGTAGAATATATCCAGCAGTGCGTTTGCACCGTCTGCGTGGGATACAAGCATCTGCGTGCCGTATTGCTCTATCGGCATAAAGCAGAAATCCTTGTATGCGCCGTTCAGGTCACGCAGAATCGTAAAACCGTTTTTATCTGTAACATATTCTCTTGCACGTTTTATAAAAAACAGCAGGCGGTCGTAGTTATCATCCGTCATATCGTCAACCGCAAAATCGGTATCCCTGCACGAATAATAAGCGCACTCCCTCGCAAATACGGGGGATATGCCCTCAAGACAGGCGGTCAGGTGCTTTGACAGCCGTTTTCCCTCGCCCTGTTTTACAGCGTTTATAAACTCGCTGTCGGAACAAATAAGGAAGTTTACACGGGTCAGATCTCTCGGCGGTGTTTCGTATACGATATTCGGAAGTATACGTCTTACCGATGAAACATCGTCCGTGATACGCTTTATGCTGTCGGTAACACGGTACACGCCGTCCTTTTTTGCCATAAGTATTATATTGCTGTGCCTGCCCATTATTTCGGCGGTAAGGCGGTTTACTACCATATCGCCTATTTCGTTCATGCACTCAAAATCGAAGTTTATTATACGCTCAAGTCCGTCCTGCGTTATATCGAGCAGCTTTCCTCCGCTGAGGTGCTTTCTGAGAAGCATACAGAACATAGGAGGGGCGGACGGATTTTCCGCCGCACGCTCTGTCATACACACCCGTGCCGACATTGAATTTGAGCTTATCAGTATCTTATTGTGCTTTCCTGCACTGCGTATCGAAATAATTATCTCCTCACGGGAGGGCTGATAGATCTTGTCTATTCTTCCGCCGACAAGCCCTGCCGACAGCATTTCAGATACCACGCAGTGAAGAAAAGTGCCGTCAAGTGACATCGGCAGTCCTTTCCGTCACACGTTAAATTATATATGAGCAGGGGTCTTTACTGCTCTGTGCGACAAATATCTGTGTATTGTGGAATTTGCGGCTAAGAACACCGCAAAGATAATTGCAAAGTATATTTTCCGTGTGGAAATGACCTGCGTCAATAAGGCAGAAATCCCTGTTGACAGCGTCTATCCACACATCGTGCTTTATATCGCCCGTTATAAGAGCGTCACAGCCTGCGAAAACGGCAAGCGGCAATGTGCTTCCGCCTGCACCGGAACAGACGGCTACACGCTTTATCGGTCTGTCGGTTTCGGTATAGCGTACCACCGTGCAGTCAAACGCTTTCTTACAACACTCAGCAAGAGCCTTGGCGTGAGTGGCAATAGGCAGTTCGCATATTTTACCGTAGCCTGTTCCATCGGGCATAACGGGTTCAAGTATCTTGTCGGAGCGCTCAAATTCGAGCAGGTCGAGCATAATATCGGTAACGCCGTTTTTGGTCATATCCGCATTGGTATGAACGCATACAGCGTTCAGCTTATTCTTTATAAGCTCGTAAACCGGCATACCATCCGTCACGCTTTTCAGCGGATCGAAAATAACAGGGTGATGCGATATTATAAGATTGGCTTTGTTCGCCACTGCCTCTTTTATCACATCGTTGGTTATGTCAAGGCAAAGGCATATACCCTTAACTGTGGCATTCATGTCGCCGACAAGAAATCCGCTGTTGTCAAACTTATCCTGCACCGAAAACGGTGCGTATTCATTCAGAAACTCGTAGATAGCGCTTACTTTCATAACCTTCCCCCAAAAAAATCATAATGTTGATATTATATTTTCTATTTCCTGTGCGGTATTGCACAGCTTCTCGCTTTTTGCCGTATCGGACGATGAGCAGCATTCTCCTGCATGTCTTAGCTTACGGCACACCAAGCTCAGATACTCCTTATCCGTTACCTTTCCGGAATATGCAAAAGCATCGGTTATCTCACGGCTCTCGCCGTCATAGTACACCGACATAATAACGTAATTTCTGTCGTTTTCCCTTGCGGTAAGCTCTTTTTCTATATAAAAGCCGTTTTTGTACAGTTCTTTTCTTAATATCTCAGCCTTTGTCATAGGCTGGAGGATAAAATGTGTATCACGGCTTAAGAAACGGCAACCGAGAACTATCCTTGCTATAAGTTCGCCGCCCATACCTGCGATTATCACATCGTCGGCATGATCTATTTTTTCAAGTCCGTCCGACAGCACAAGACGCACAGCATCTTCTTTTCCTATGTAGTGCATTACCGTCTGTTTTGCCGAAAGCAAAGGACCTTCGTTTATATCCGCCGCCGTGAGCTTTCTTTCACCGTCAAGATAGAGCCTGCAGGGGAGCAGGGCGTGATCCGTACCGACATCGCAGATCTCTCCGCCTTTACGCACCATTCCTGCCGCCGCCGCAAGTCTTGGCGAGAGTATCGGCTCGTGCATCAGTTGCCGACAGCCTCGTTCAGCTTCTTAACCAGCTCGTCCGCATCAACACCGTGAACGTCGCACGCCTGTGCAACAGTTTCACCTCTTGACGCAGGGCAGCCTAAGCAGTGCATACCCATTTCAAGAAAGAAGGGGGCTGTTACCTCTCCGTATGCGTCTAAAATATCGCCGATTATTGAATCCTTTGTGATAGTCATGTTTTTTACATTCCTTCCGATAGAAATTTCAGTATATAAATATACATTATTTATTATACACCAATCCGAGTGAAATTACAATAGCGGAAATGAGAATTTGCGATGTGGGGGTTGAGGGAAAACGGGTTGGATTACTAAGGAGTGGTTTTCTGACGCTTGTCGTGCAAATAACAGTGATAGCAAGCTACCGATAGTTCTTTTTGTCGGATAGCACTTCTCGGGTTTGCTATTCGAGTGGGTACACCTGTCAATATGAAAGAGGGGGATCACCAAAGCGATTAGGAAAACAACTTCTAAGCAATTACAATCCCCACCGTCACGGCTCGGAAATATTAGAGATATATAAAAGCCGGATTTCTAACTTATATGCTGAAAAGTGCCGAAGTTGTTTTATTAGCCGTGCCACCTCCCCTTTTTCGAGGGGAGGCAAGGGACGTGGTGCAGGACGAACGGTTTGTGATAGTTTATAACTATTGTGAAAATGACAAGGTTCAGTGCAAAATTGCAATATGATTAAAATGTTTAAACGCAACAACGGCAGATACGCTTTCGCATATCTGCCGTAATTCGTTTATAAAATTTATGATACCGTTAATTCCCGCCGTTTCGCTATCCTGCGGACAGCTCTGACAATTCAAAAGGCGGAATTTGGTGCGGCACATTGCCGCAAGTCACAATAAGTCAAAATATCGTTTATTCCCGACCGTTCCACTAATCTTAGTTACTCACCGACCTTTAAAAAGGTCGGAACAGTCAGCGGCGACTCGCCGCTCGGCACTTAGACGGTGGGCTTCTGGCGTACCTTTATGTGTACTTCACGCAGCTGCTGTTCGGTTACCTCTGTGGGTGCGCCGAGCAGGAGATCCTGTGCGTTAGAGTTCATCGGGAATGCGATAACCTCTCTTATGCTCTCATCGCCTGTGAGGAGCATTATCATACGGTCAACACCGGGTGCCATACCTGCGTGGGGCGGAGCGCCGTACTGGAACGCATTGTAAAGAGCGCCGAACTTCTCGGCAACGTCCTGCTCTGTGTAGCCGGCAATCTCGAAAGCCTTTATCATTATCTCAAGGTCGTGGTTTCTTACAGCGCCGCTTGAAAGCTCAACGCCGTTGCAGACAATATCGTACTGGTATGCAAGTATGTCAAGCGGATTCTTTGTCATAAGCGCTTCAAGACCGCCCTGCGGCATCGAGAAGGGGTTATGCGTGAATATAGTCTTGCCTGTTTCCTCGTCCTCCTCGTACATCGGGAAGTCAACGATAAAGCACATCTCGTATCTGTCATAGTCAATCATATCCATACGCTTTGCGACTTCTGTACGGATCTGACCTGCAAACTTGGGCGCCATCTTCTTGTTGTCGGCTATGAAGTAAAGAACATCGCCCACTTCAAGAGCGCATCTGTTCTTAAGCTCTTCTCTCTGCTCGTCATTCAGGAACTTGTCGATAGGACCGAGATACTTGAAGCTCTCGTCTACCTTGACATATCCAAGACCCTTCATGCCGATTTCCTTAGCGAATGCTTCCATCTTCTCAAAGAAGCCCTTTGACTGACTTGCCATACCGGGAACTCTGATACCTCTTACGCACTTGTTTGCAAAAGGCTTGAAGTCGCTGTCAACGAATAAGTCAGACAGCTCTGTTATAATAAGAGGGTTACGCAGGTCGGGCTTGTCTGTGCCGTACTTCAGCATTGACTCGGCGTAGGGGATACGCTTGAAGGGTGCGGGAGATACGGGCTTACCGCCGAACTTTTCAAATACAGCGGATAAAACCTCTTCTGCGTTTGCAAAAACGTCTTCCTGTGTTGCAAATGCCATTTCAAAGTCAAGCTGATAGAATTCGCCGGGTGAACGGTCCGCTCTTGCGTCTTCGTCACGGAAACAGGGTGCTATCTGGAAATACTTATCAAAGCCGGATACCATAAGCAGCTGCTTGAATATCTGCGGTGCCTGCGGCAGTGCGTAGAACTTTCCGTGGTGCTTACGGCTGGGGATAAGGTAATCTCTTGCTCCCTCGGGTGAGCTTGTTGAAAGGATGGGGGTCTGTATTTCAAGGAATCCCATCTCGGTCATCTTACTGCGTAAGAATGAGATGACCTGTGAACGCAGTACGATGTTGTTGTGCATTCTCTTGTTACGCAGATCGAGATAACGGTACTTTAAGCGTATATCTTCCTTTGTTTCTGTCGAGGTGGGAACTTCAAACGGGAGCTGTTCAACAGTTACCTTGCCCAGTACCTCAAGACTTTCGGCTACTATCTCGATAGTACCTGTGGAAATCTTATCGTTGTAAGTACCCTCTGCTCTCTTTATTACCGTACCGCCTATTGTAACGGCACACTCCTTGTTTACGCCCTCAAGAAGACCCTCGTTCTTCTGGAATGTAATCTGCACATAGCCGTAATGGTCACGCAGATCTATAAACTTGATTCCTCCGTGGTCACGGATGTTCTCTACCCAGCCTGCAACACGAACGGTCTTGCCGATGTCGTTTTCGCTCAGCATTTCACAGGTGTGAGTGCGGTACTTGTTCTCTAAAAACATTTCTTTCTTGCCTTTCTTTCTTTATAATCAGCCCTTGAGCTTTTCTTCAAGCATTGCCTTTATACTTGCGGGTGAAGCCGCTCCCTTGAGTGCCTTGTTGCACTGTCCCATAAGGAAGCCGAACACCTTTGTTTCACCGCTTCTGTACTGCTCGACAGCCTTAGGATTAGCCTCCATTATGCCGTTTATCGTCTTTTCAAGCAGTGCGTTGTCTTCCTTTATCCACAGCTGCTGTTCTTCGGCGATGGTTTCGGGCTTCTTGCCTGTTTCGAGCATTTCACGAAGGATAATCTTACGGTTATCCTTTGATATTTTGCCGTTTTCGGCAAGCTCTATCAGCTTTGCTAAATCCTCTGCGGTAAATTTCATATTATCAAGATCAAGCTCACCGAGATTTATTCTTCTCATAAGCTCAACCACTATGAACGTGCCTATAGGCTTGGGGTTATTATATGCCTTCAGCGCATTTTCAAACAGGTCGCTGACACGCTTTGAATCTGTCAGCACCTTTGCGTCAGCCGCAGAAATGCCGTATTCGCCTGTGTAACGTGCCACTCTCTGCTCGGGCATTTCGGGAATGTCAGCCTTGATAGCCGCAAGCTCTTCTTCCGTGAAGATTATCGGCGGTATATCGGGGTCGGGGAAATAACGGTAGTCGTGTGCATCCTCCTTGGAACGAAGCGAGCTTGTTTCGCCCGTAGCGTCATTGAAGTGAAGCGTTTCCTGTACTACTCTTTCACCGTTCTCGATAAGCTCTGTCTGGCGGTATATCTCATATTCGATGGCTCTTTGTATAGCCTTTGTGGAGTTAAGGTTCTTTACCTCTGTTCTTGTTCCGAGCTTGTCTGAATCCTTTTCGGCAAGCGAAATATTAACGTCGCATCTCATAGAACCCTGTTCAAGCTTACCGTCGCATACGCCTGCGTACTGGAGCATAAGTCTTATCTTCTCAAAGAACGCTATGACCTCGGCGGCTGAATGGAAATCAGGCTCGGTTACTATCTCGATAAGCGGAATTCCACAACGGTTATAGTCTGCAAGGCTGACACGCTCGATGTCGTCGTGAACGAGCTTTCCTGCGTCCTCTTCAAGATGTATACGGTTTATTCTCATCGTCTTCTGCTCACCGTCAACCGTTACGTCAACGTGACCGCCCAGACACACGGGGCGGGGCATCTGCGAAATCTGATATGCTTTGGGCAGGTCGGGGTAGAAATAATTCTTTCTGTCCCACTTTGTAAAGCGTGATATTTCGCAGTTCATGATGTAGCCTGCTTTTATAATGTACTCAACAGCCTTTGAGTTGAGCACGGGGAGCGTTCCGGGAAGTCCGGAGCAGACAGGACAGCATCTTGAGTTAGGCTCGCCGCCGAACTCAGCCGAGCAGGTGCAGAACACCTTTGAGTTTGTAAGAAGCTCTGCGTGTATTTCAAGTCCTATGGTAGGATATAATTTCATATTGTTACCGTCCCTTCTTAAACCTCGCTGTAACGTCTTTCAAACGTCTTTTCAAAAGCGTCTGCCGTCTGTATCAGCGTAGCCTCGTCCCACTTTCTGCCGACAAGCGACATTCCTATGGGCATACCGTCTGCGTTATATCCGCAGGGTACGGAGATTGCCGGGAGCGATGCGATGTTTACCGTTACGGTGCATATATCTGCAAGATACATCTTTACAGGGTCGGTTTCCTGCTCGCCTATCTTATATGCTACAGTAGGAGCGGTAGGTGTCAGAATAACGTCCGCATTCTCGAATATCTCGTTATATTCCTTTATAATCTGCTGTTTTAATGCCAGCGCCTTTAAATAGTATGCGTCATAGTAACCGCTTGAAAGTGCATAGTTACCGAGAAGTATACGGCGCTTTACCTCATCGCCGAAGCCTCTTGTACGGCTGTCACGAATCATTTCGTCAAAGGTTCTGCCCTCGCCTCGAAGCCCATACTTGATACCGTCAAAGCGTGAAAGGTTGGAAGCCGCCTCGGCACTTGCCACAAGGTAGTAAGCCGATACAGCGTACTTAAGGCTCTTCATCGAGCAGTCAACGAGCGTTGCGCCCATTTCTTCGTATTTCTTAGCCGCCGCAAGAACCGCATTCTTCACTTCATCGTCTGTGCTGTCTGCGAAGAATTCTTTGGGGAGTGCTATCTTCATACCCTTTATATCCTTGCCGACCTTGGCGTTGAAGTCCTCAGCGGGCTTGTTTGCGCTTGTTGCGTCACGGCTGTCCTTGCCGCAGATAACGTTCAGTATAGTACCGCAGTCAACCGCACTGTTTGCGATAGGTCCTATCTGGTCAAGCGAGCTTGCGAATGCCACCAGACCGTAGCGTGATACTCTGCCGTAGGTTGGCTTAAGGCCTGTAACGCCGCAGAATGAAGCAGGCTGTCTTATAGAGCCGCCTGTGTCGCTTCCGAGTGCCGCAGGTGCAAGTCCTGCCGATACTACAGCCGCCGAGCCGCCGCTTGAACCGCCGGGTACACGGGATAAGTCGAAGGGGTTTCTTGTCTTTGCGAATGCGCTTGTCTGTGTAGAGCCGCCCATTGCAAATTCGTCCATACTTGTTTTTCCGAGAAGCACATAATTCTCGGCCTTCAGCTTTTCTATTACGTTTGCGTCATAAGGCGGAACAAAGTTTTCGAGCATCTTTGACGCACAGGTCGTTCTTATCCCGTCCGTGCAGATGTTATCCTTTATTGCAAGAGGTATACCGGTGAGTGCCTTTGCCTCGCCCTTGTCTATAATCTCCTGCGCCTTTTCTGCATTTTTCAGTGCCTCATCTTCGGTCACTGTGATATATCCGAGTACATCGGAATCTTTAGCCTTTATGCTGTCTGAATATTCCTTGCAAAGCTCTGCGGCGCTTATCTGCTTTGTATCGAGCATTTCACGCAGAGAGCCGAGCGTCTGTTTTTTAAGCTCCATTTATTCTCTTATCCTTTCGGCTCGTTTATCAGTCTACCATCTTCGGAACTACATAGCAGTTTCCGCTGGGCTGTGTGTTGCTGAGCAGCTTCTCTGTGGGGAATGAGGGCTTTGCAACATCTTTTCTTACCTCGTCATAGCTTATGCTGTTATTATCCTTGGTATCATCGTAAACTACGTCAAATTCCTTTACGGTGTCCATAAGCTCGATTATTGCGCTCATTTCGCCCATTACCTTTTCTTTACCCTCATCGGTATAATTGAGCTTACTCAGATTACACAGATGGTCAATGGTCTTTATATCCATTATGCCGTCATTCCTTTCCTGCGGGGCTTTTTCTGCCGTTTGTGGCAGAACCTACTGACCCATTATAGTTATACTTTAACTATTATACAACATTGCGAGTCTATTTGCAAGCGTTGGAGGGTAAAAAACTGTGTTAAAGTGAGATTTAGAAGCGTTAAGGTAAGATTTTGATGTACTATAATAACATCAGATTGCAGTCGATTTACAGAAATAGGCTGTTTTACAAAAGATATATTAAACTCTCTATCCCTATCCCCAAACCCCTTCCCCACGGGAAGGGGCTGTGTATGCTTTGTTGGCTCTGCATCTGTGCAATCGTGGTCGTTTGTTGTCGGTGCGTCCTGCACCGACTTTGTTCGACCACTTGTATGCGTCCTTGCATAGAGCCTTTGGGCATACACGCCCGGCGTCCGTGCCGGGGCTGAGTGTGGGGCTGCCGCCCTCACCCCGCTTGGGGCTATGCCCCAAACCCCTTTTTGCGCTACAGCGGCACACAAGAACTCCCCCGACTTTTCATCGGGGGAGTTCCTGCTTATTGATCGAGGGGATGTATATAAACTTTCGTTGTACTTAGCCGGAGCGGTATCGCATCTGCGGTAACTGCGCTCCTATAATAGTACCGCCTGAGCGGTTATCAAGGCACTCGCCTTATCGTCGTCGGAAATCCTTTTCCTTCGACTATGGCTAAATTATAACGCCTGTTTGTTAATTGAATAATAACTGAGGGTGAAAAAATTATGAAAAGGTGTGAAAAGCAGTATTATTCTCCCGAATACCCGTTTACGCAGGACAGTAACCATACTGCGTTTTAAATTGCCTGATACGATTACCGTATGTTTTGAGAAAGGTGTATTATATTTCGGGAGGGGCAAGCCACTCCCCTACAAATATGTCACATTATATCAGACATTTTTTTAATGGCGATACTCAGACTGTTACGCTAAAATCCACAATTAAAACAGATATACTTTTTCCGACTTTTTTCATTTTCCCTATTGACAAATCGCTCGTGTCAGTATATACTGTATATATAACACATAAACAGTTCGATTACCTGTTATGTGACGTAAGCTTACTAATCTGAAAAGGAGGAAATATGAAAATTCTTCTTAATTCCGATATTCCGATATACAAGCAGATTTCAGCCGATTTCAAGGAACGTATTATGAACGGCACGATTTCTGCCGGGGAATATCTTCCCTCGATAAGAGGACTTGCAAAAGAGCTTAAAATCAGCGTAATAACCACTATGAAAGCATACGAGGAACTTTGCTCGGAGGGGCTTGTCAGTGCAGTTCAGGGCAAGGGCTATATAGTCAACGCTCAGGACACGGGTATGATAAAGGAGCAGTATATGCGCCTTCTCGAACAGCATCTGCAGGACGCACTCGACTGTGCAAGGCTTGCGGGGCTGTCCGTTGACGAGGTATGCGAGGTGCTGAAAACACTCGGCAGTATTGAATGATTTATTTAAAAGGAGATAATATGGAAGAGGTAATCAAGGTAAGCAATCTTACCAGAAAATATAAAGATTTTTCGCTGGGTCCTGTTGACCTTTCATTCCCGAAAGGCTTCGCAACGGCGCTTATCGGTGCTAACGGCGCAGGAAAAACAACGCTTATGGATATAATCTGCGGCATCACCGCAAAGACAGACGGCACAGTAACATATTTCGGAGAAACCGACAATGCCGACAAGGGCAATGTAAAGGAGCGCATCGGCTACTGTGCATCACAGGCGATGTTCCCGGCTAACTGGAAGGTGAGGGATATTGCACTTTCCATGAGCCTTGCGTTCGATAAATTCAGCAAGGACAGGTTTTATTCACTTCTCGGTGAGCTTGGCGTTACCGATGAGAAAAACAGTAAAAAGCCTTTATCGAGTATGTCGGACGGTATGAAGATGAGAGTGTTCTTAGCGTCGGCTTTTGCAAGAGATACCGATTTACTGGTGCTTGACGAGCCCGGCTCATCGCTCGACCCGCTTATGCGTGACAGGCTGTGCGACCGCTTCCGTGACTATATAGACAGCGGTAACGGCGAAAGGAGTATAATCTTCTCAACCCACAACATCGCTGATATGGAGAATGCCGCAGACTATGTAATATTTATGGATAACGGCAAGGTAATCGAGCAGGGCTTCACAGAGGACCTGAAGGACAAATATATCGCCCTCAGTGCCGAGCCTGAAAGCCTTGACAAAATATCGCCGCTTCTGCTCTGCTCTTCTCATTCATCGTCTACAGCAACAGGTCTTGCCTTAGCCGAAAACAAGCTGAAGCTCGAAGCACTGGGTGCTGTTACGGAACGTCCTACATTAAGCCAGCTCAGCATTGACCTTATGAAGATTGCGGAAGAAAACGCCTTGCTCTTAAAAAGGAGGCATAAGTATGATGAAATCGGTACGCTTATTCAATGCAAATACGCTGTTCAAGGTTTCTCTCGCTATGATCGTTATGGTTGCCGCAATTTATGTTATAGGCTTCTTAGTCGGCTCTGCCGCAGGAAAAAGCGACAGAGAAAACACAGACGACAGCACAGCGGTCGCAGAGGAAAATGACGATATTGCATATTCCGCCCTTAACACAGTGTGCTGTGTTATCGGCTTTGCAGGTGCGCTATTAATAAACGGCAACGCCATAAACCTTTACTATAAGGTTGACGGCAGTAAATACGCAAGGACGATAAAGCACGGCGGAGAAATGTTTGGCAAGTCGCTTGCAGGCTCTGTTATAATCTCGTCTGTTACTGCGGTGGCAGTATCGCTCGTACTCGGGATTTTCACGCTTGCAGGCGGTGACCTTGAATTTGCAGATCTGCCGCCTATGGTGCTGTTTTCACTGGGCGCATCGCTTCTGTCCGGCATTCTGATACGTCCGCTCGTATCAACAAAAACCGCTAACGCAAGAAGCATTCTTCTTCTGATAACGTTGCTTGTCGCTATGTTTATTCTGTCAGCAACAACAACGGCGGCGAGCCATATAAGCTACATTGCCGCACTTACTATGAGCATTATATTAACAGTAGTCGGGGCGGTCGGAGCAGCTGTTTCAACAGTATCCGCCTGCCGTTACATCAAGGAAAACTGGCAGTTCTGAGGAGGTATATGGAGATATGAAGAATTTTCTTTTATCGCTGAAGTTTATTATAAAGCGTGTTTTCAGGCTTACCGGTGCCAATATTGCGTGGCTTATCGTCACCGCTCTGATCGTTGCGATCGGAACAGAATCAATGGGCGTTGAGCCTGTTGCAAGAGGTGATTATGACTATCAGTTTTATCTGATGATGTTGCCGTACCTGTTGGTCTTTTTGTCTTTCGGATTATCGTCGGCCTATTCGGACGTTTATGCGAGCGTTTATATCCGTACAAGCAGGCTTTACAAGTGCCTGAGGACGAGGGCGGTGCAGGTGTTCATACTGTTGTTTGATGTTGTGTCTCTGATACCGCCTGTTATCGTTACCGCCGTTGTAAATCCTGCCGCACTGCCCGACTTTTTACTTGTATCGGCAATAATAATCGGCATCAGTCTGCCGCTTTCATCGGCTTATTTCCTCATGTGGATGGTCTTCTGCGGATACTCGATATTCAACTTACTGTCGGGCTTTTTCGGGGACGGATATATGGCAGACGGCTTTGCGTTTATGCCGACCGAGCTTTCCGACAGTCTGCCTGTTGCGGCATTGCTTTCAGTGGCGATACTGCTTGCAGGGCTTATAGTTTCATTTATCGTGTCGGATATTATTTTCCGCATAAGAAAGCGTCCTCGTGACAGGCAGATGCCGAAGGGAGCGATGCAGGCGTGAGGGCGTCAACGCTCGCCTTTCAGCATACGGTCTATAGATGCAGATGAGATTTTTATCGTTGTTACAAAAGACGCTGTAAGTACACAAGCAAACATAAACATACAGGATACCGCACCTGCGATAAGCTGAACAGTGCTTATAATCTGCACAGATAAATCAAAATAGCTTTCAAGCCATATGTTATACACGGCATTTACACCGACCGACAGCAGAAATCCGACTATACCCGAAACAAAAACAGCAAGAACCGTTTCCGCAAGAGTTATTCCGTACACATCCGTTTTTGTAGCTCCGAGCGCTCTCATCACAGCTATTCTCTGTGCGGTGTCCGAGTAATACAGCAAAAGTGCGGATGCCGCCGACAGCAACATTGAAACACATATAAGCGGCAGTATAACAATCAGAATCTTTTCGATAAAGGCACTTACTCTGTCTATTCTTGAATATATCATAAGATTGAGTCCGGCAGTTGCGTGAATACCGTTTTTTTCGGCTTGCTCACACGCTTCAAGCGCTTTCTGAAAGCTGTCATAATACAGATTTACTGTGGCATCGCTGTAGCAGAGTTTTGTTTTTTCGGCGGCGCTTTTTGTAATCATCATCGAGCTTTGTTCGAACACGCTTGCGGCAGCCTCACTGCTTGCTATTCCGCAAACGGTAAACCCGTCAAGATATATTTCACCGTTGTCGGTACGTTTCAGTGAAACACGATTGCCTGTCAGCCTTTCCATTTCCTCACGGGTAAATCCCAGTTCGGACAGAAAATCTTCCGAAATAACGACCTCGTCATCGCCGCTTATGTTTCTGCCGTACAAAAAGATCTGTTTGTCGGGATAGTTGTGTTCAAAGCTGATGCGCTGATTTTCCGAAATCACATCATACCGCATATCTACCGCAAGAATATGCTTGTACTGCCGCATCATATCCACAGACGCAGTTTTTTTCATATCGTCACCGCAGATAAGCGTTACATCCTTCACCAGATGGTCTTCACTGTAATTTGACTGTGATATGGAATTCAGATATTCGCTTGTCGTATATATATCGTATTGATAACCGACGTTGCAGGAGATTACTTCTGACACGGCGGTTATTTTTGATATAATATCGTCCGCAGTATCCTCTGCCTGCTTTGCGGTATCGGAATATGCAGACACCATCGCACACGCCTGATCTATATGCTTGTACTGTATATCCGATAATTCATCGGTAACTGCCGACACAAAAACAGCCGCAGAGCAACACAGCAGCACAACAGTCAAAACGCTTACAGCCACCCTCAGCATAATACGCTTGTGTCCGGTCAGATTCTTCATTGCCAGCTTTAATATATCGGTTATTTTCATCTTACGCCTTTCTGTTATCTGTTGTTATTTGACAAGCAGAATCAGAATTTTTGACACGCAAAATACAAAATCAGAATAATTCTCATAAATATTAAAATCTCTTTGCTTTATCAGTTTTTCTCAACATAAACAATAACGATTGTTGAAAAACGGCTGATTTTTCAAAGAGATTTTTGTTTTTCGTTTTTTATATGGAGAAAATTCACTTTAATTGTGCCTGTTTTACAACTATTTAAACGGCGTTTTCACCAGAGCTATTTTATTTACGGAGATAATGGAGCAATGTAGTATTATCATCGTAAAGAAAATAGTGCTGTATCTATCAGTAGTTTCTTATCAACAGTTCCTTAAAACTGCCTGAAGATATATTGTTATTCCGAGAAAGTGAAATAATAGTGTAATCCTTATAGAGATCACGAATAAACATATCATCATTATAAGAAAGCAGAAATTTTCCTTGAATTTGCGAAAGCTGTGACGCAAGACGTTTATGATCATCTTCCGTAAATTCAATATCATAGTATTTTTCTGTTGTGTGATATGGTGGGTCAAGATAGAAAAAGGAACTCGGTCGGTCATAAACCTTAATTAAATTCTCAAAGTCTTTGTTCTCTATTAAAACGTTTTTTAAACGGTCTGAAATAACCGATAGATAATCTTTTGAACGGTAGAGTGGCTTTTTACTGCATCCGAAAGATCTGCCATCGGCACCAAAGGATAAGCGCATTTTTATAAAATAGCGTGCCGCTCTTTGTATATCGGTAAAGCCTCGACAGTTCAACTGTTGAGATACATCATAAAAAATTTCCCTACTGTTATAAAAACCGTCTATTTCACGCTGAAGCTCTGAGCAATGATATTTAATACAACGCATTAAATTAACGAGATTGCCGTCTGCATCGTTGTAAATCTCTAAATCCGCCTGCTTTTCTTTAGAAAAAAGTACCCAACCGCCACCGCCGAATACTTCAATATAACGATTGAATCGTTCACCGCTTGGGAACGAATCACATATTTTAGTGCGCAAAAGACGTTTTCCGCCTATGCGTGGAATCGGACTATTTATCATCATAAGCCTCCTATAAAAAAATAATGGTGGGGCACTTTCGCCCCACCGATGTAATGTTAAACTTTTTTAAGATCTTTAATATTAAATGCTGTATTTATTGCAAGCACTGTGCTATCCGGAGATTTGTTAAGTACTACACGTTTACCGTTTACGCTTGAAACATAAAAACGTTTGAAATAAACCCAGTCATCAACGCTTGAACCGTCATAGGTTTTGCTTCCGCTCTTTATTCGAACGATATCTCCGACATTTATACTCGAAGAATCAGAAGCTGTGTTGCTTTCGGAAACGGCTTTTTTCGATGAAAGCATAAGATCTTTGCAGAACATCCATCCGGTATCCTGTCCTGCTATTCCGATGCAGGCTTCTGTACCGTCTTTCGATAATCGCTGAATAACAAATTCAGTCGTATAAACAGCTGATATAGGTTTTACACCGTTTGAGAAAACCGCACCCGATTTAACCTTAACCTTATCTCCGGGTTTAAAACTCGATATTTTATTTTCGGCTTTATCTTCTTTATTTACGGTATTATTTGATGTAGTGTGTTCTTTGTACCATTTTGCTGTAATTGTAGGGTAGTCCACAAAGCAGATGTTGCTGTCGACTTTTCTGTCATCGACAATCTCCGTTCCCCACTGCCATATTTTCTGATTATAGTCAAATTTGCTCGGAATATCCGGACTTTCCGTCCAGTGTGCAAGCCATATATCTATGTCAGTCAAACGTTCTCTGTCATAGTAATTCTGCATCCATGAAGGGTTTGCGTATACACCCGAAGGTAGCCCGATTTCGGTCATTTTCTTGCAGAATTTCAGTGCCATATCGGTTCTTTCTTTGTTTGTGAGATTGTCGATCTGACGCTGTTCCTCCATGTCGAAAAAAACGGGATATTCAGGTTTTAATCCCTTTACAACCTTCACACAAGCGGCAAGTTCTTTGTCAAACGCTTCGTCCGAAGTTGCTTCGAAATACCAAAACAAACCGTAAGGTATTTTTCGATTAGTACATTCATTGAGATAACGCCGAAAATATGTATCTTCATCGGTGCGTATACCTGCACGAATTATTACAAATTTTGCACCGGATTTCTCAATTTTATCAAAATCGATATTTTCCTGAGCACGATTGATATCAAATCCTTTAATTCTCATCTGTGTTACCCTCCTTGTTATTACTGTCTGCAAGACCCTCGCCGATAGTATAGGCAAGTACTGCAGCTCCCGACATCAAACAACCCGATACGGTAGCCGCTGTTTCGTCCGATCCGCCAAAAGCAATTATCAAACCGGTTATAAAACCGGTTAATGATAACCACCATTTACGGCTTGTTAATTTGCGTTTCCAGTCAATTTTATTCATAGTTTTGTCCTTTCCGCCTATTCGGCTACCTTTTCCATGCCCTGCTGTGCAAGGATTTTTTGTGCTTCTTTGCTGTTGTCGGGCACTACAATTGCACCTTCGAGTGTTTCACCCTCAGTTTCTATGCCGCCCAATACAAAAGTGTCATCTTCAAATATCTGCATATAAGCTCCTTTCATCTGCTGTTTGTGTATCGTATCATAAATGATAACGCAGTTGTTCCTGTCATTGACATCGTAACAGATCCGTTGTCTAACGTTACGCTCTCTGATGAGCCGTTGCTGATAGTCAACATCACACGTTCTATACTCGCCGTAGGTGACAGTGCAAACACTTTACGATTACGCACAGGATTTAGTGCATTATCATAGTATGCTTCGATTTCGACTACGCTGAACCCCTCGCCGTATGTTGTGTATGCGAAGGTTTTCGGATTGTCTTCAGTGACGCTGCCATATACAACGACATCTGTATCACATTTCCATGCTGACCACGCCCCGTCATTGCACCATCTTGTATAAGTCCGTTTTCGTGCTACGGAAGTATAGCGTTGCATGGTATTAAAAGCCCCTGTGTTGATATTTCGGATATTGTCGACCGACAATTCAAACGGTTCATTGGCGGATATCGGACGGTTCTCAATATTCTGCGCAGATACTGATGCGCAAAAATACCGCTTACTTTTACTTTTATCTGATGATTCGTTCAATTTGATATCATCAAGGTTTACTGTCTGTCCGGTTATCTCTGTGGCTTTGAGATAATCCTTGCTGTCAAGCTCATAAGGTGTCACCGCTCCGATTTCTTCAGCCGTGTAAGTGGGCTTACTGTCGGCTTTCGCCCAGTCCGATATGTCACCGGTTTTCAGATATTCCGACAGGTCAATATCGTAAAGGTTGACATATAACAGCTCTGACCATGGAGTATTACCATCGCCTATTTTAATGCCGTGCTGACCGCTTTCAAAGTCGGTTATACACATATATCCTTTTGGGGGTACAAATGAAGAATGAAGAGTCCACTCAGCCGGTGAACGCATATCCTGAAGTAACTGGGCTTCAAGTATTTCCGCCTCCGATGAATTTGGCTCAGCTACAGACTGAATCTGCTTTATCGAAAAATAATCTCTGCCTACGCAATAATAAGCACTGATTTTTGACGACCATTTATATGCAGAATTGTTGCTGCTGTCGATATAGAGAACATCTGTGTCTCCCAGCTCGGGAAAATCCGCTGTTCCGTTCGCTTCAATCACTTTTGATACTATTTGCGTTACATCTTTCTTTTCCAATGGAGATCGTGTTAATTGAACTGCCGAATTATATTCATCAACTGATGAAAAAGAAACATCCACCGCTTGAGAAGATCTCCACATATACTCTTCTGGAGAAACAGACAAATTGTTGTGAAAATTAATTCCAAGTATAACTCTGGCACGTCCGCATGGAAACTCAGTAGATGGCGGATAGATTTCACTCCACTTTAATGCTTTTGAAAAGTTACCGTGTCGTGCTCGTACACTTGTTTCGATTTTTTTTACTGTGTCTCCATCAACAGTCGTGTATTCGGACATCAAATTTATCCAATATTCCGTGTACTCGGAATATTGGATGACTCTCGTTATATCTAAATAAAAGCTAAATTTTACAAACGACTGTGCATATATTTTATCTGATCCGTAAATTCCGTTAAAAACAGTAAAATCACCACAAATAGCCCCTAAACCATCATTATTATATGTTGCTTTGAAACCTTGAACAATAATATCTGTATCTCCACCATCTAAGCCATACGTTATTTTATCGTCTACGCTGTATCCGATTATGCTGTAATCGTATTTCAGATATTCTTTTGTCCTTTCGGAAATTATAACAGGATCATTTATAATAGTAGTGCTGTTGTATTTTCCGGCACCTACATTAGATGTATGATCCCCTGCGGCACTGTACCTATTTGATGACTGTTCAGTGCTTTCAGCTGTAGATGTAATGTGTTCTGAAAAGCCGCTGTCTTTACTGAGTGAGTAAGTTATAGCTGTTATGGTAGCTTTTTTAGTTGCACCATTACTCTGTATGGATATTACATCATCCGGCAACAGCCACCCTCTGCCTCGTCTTGATATATCGGCAGCATAGTAATGATAGCCTCCGAGCTTATTCCAGACATATTCCATAATCTCTACTGTTGCAAGAGGATTAACTGCTTCAAGCACTCCCGGCAGAGTCTCGTCATAAGTAGTACCGTTTGCATCAATATAGAACGCTGTATCGGTGCCGATTGTAAAGCGTATGCCTTTTACAGTAAATCCGCTGTCCTGAGCGACTGATAAGCTTTCGCAAGCACCTTCTTCAATTGTTTCAACGCTGTTTGAAGGACGTGTAAATATCAGTTTATCGTTCGCATCAAATTGAGCACTACAACCGTTGCAGGCGGCAATAAAGCCGATTATTTCACGGTATGTGTAATATTTATTTGTCGGATTTGTTGCCTCGCTATTATAAATCGGTTTCGTTTTTACTTTTGCAAAAGCTTCACAGGTTACGCTCAGGGAAAAGCCGTTAATTTTACTGATATATTTGAGCATTTCCTGATGAGTTGCAGGAAAAGATAAAGATTCGATCTTCCCGTCAGCACTGCCGTTAAAGCTACACGGCTTATCAAGGAAATAAAATCTGTCATACGCTTCAATATTTACATATCCCTTTTCCTGAGCTAAATCCGTTATATAAAAGGTTCCGATTTGTGTCACAGCAGTAAAGCCAATGAAAACGGTCACTTTGAACGCATCCATTGTCGGTAGGAGGTCGGCACGTATAGTTGCTGTCAGCCGAGCCGCTGATGTGTCTCCGACACTTATACCGCCATCAGACGTGGAACGAGAAATATCTAAAGATACTATATCTTCTATTCCGTAATCTACAGATCCGATTGAAATTTTTGCATTTATATTTCGTACCGGCTTAGTAGCGTTGGTTTTATAGCTTGACGATACAGAAATCATATCTCTTCCACCTCCACGGTTGCGTCTTTATAGCACTCGCCGAGTGTTGCATCGGTATAAGCGTATGGAGCAGAAATGTCACCTTTTACATGAACAGTATACGAATCACCGTTTACCTCAAGCGTGAAACTACTGCTTTTTAATATGTTAAAAACAGAGTTCCATTTTGCCACCGGAATAATGCCAAAAGAGATATAACCGGAGCTCTTAAAATCTCCGAATCTGTCCGTATAAGCCGTTCCGTTCAAGCTGTATGAAGTACTCTCGCCACGGCATGAATAACGTAAGTCGCAATTTGTGCCGTACTCGGAAATGTCTGTATTATTGATTTTCACTGTCATACCTATGCCTCCTATAATGGTGATTTTCCTGTTTGCTTCTGTATCTTCTTAATGCCTTTAACAGTAGCTTTTGCTAATGTATACTCATTCGTTTTAAGCGTTACATCAAGTGTATATTGTATCTTTTCCTGTGCGGTTTTCAGCTTTTTCAGTTCCGACACTACATCATTAAGTGTTGCATCTGCTTTTTCTGCTGAAGCGGACATCTTAGAAGCAGCTGATAATCCGCTTATGAGCTTACCTGATTTGCTGTTGCCGACTTTGCTTGCACCTATGCCTGCGGCGAGCTTTGCGTTTGCGGTATCAACATTATCCCAAACTGTCGGTATGTAAGACGTAATATTGATATTTTGCATACCGCTGCTTGAACTGCTCGAACTAGTTTTCTTTGATGATGAGCTTAAAGAGCTTTTAGACTTTGTGCTTGAAGAACTTTTTTTCTTAGTGCTTGACGAGCTTGACGTTTCCTTTTCTTCCTTTTCTTCCGGTACATAAACATAATCTGATGCTTTATATGTAGACGGAGTATAGGTGTATGTCGGAGCTTTGTATGTTGTTTTCCCTGCACTGCTATATGAATAATTTGTTCCGGCACCGGTATATCCTAAAGCTGCTTTTCCTTTACGCTCCTCTTCTTCGGCAATGTTTTGGCTATAAACGGAAGAATGGTCTTCATCGTCTGAATAACCCTGAGAATAAAGTCCGTTATTATTTCTGACGTTGTTATACCACTCTTTAACCTTATCCTCATTGACATAATCCTTTAATTGTGAATCGAAATATTCTTTCTTTTCCGCTGTATCAAGGAATTTGTTTTTGGCATTTGATAATGCCTCATCGGCTGATTTACCGCTTCGTAATTCCTGAACTATGAATTTATTCATATCACCATGCAAATCGGTATATTTCGTGCTCAGCTCATTCGCTCTGATCTCTTCCTGATGTGTAGCGGCATACATTTCCTCGCCGATTTTTTGACAAGCCTCCTTGACTTCGTTGTACCAATTTGAGAGATTGCTGCCGAAGATCGAATCAATTGTGCTTAATACGCCATCAAACAGATTTACAAGACCATTTCCGAAATATTCAAAGCCGCCCATAATATCACCAGATAAGAAATTTGTAACGCCGGAAAAAACATCTGCAAGTGAATTAACAAGCCCCGCAACAATATCAAGAGCCGGACCGAGTATCTGTAACAGCACATCTGCAAGCGATGATATTACAGGCATAATAGGCGATAATGCGCCATCAATAAGACCGATAACAGCTGATAGCAACTTCCCGACTGCTGAGATAACAGTACCGAGCGGTTCGGCAAGCTCATCCACCAGTTCCAGAATCGGAGTAAGCAGTTCGATTACAACATCAAGTATCGGCAGTAATGCTTCGATCACTTCAATAAGCGGCGGAAGCAAGGTGTCTACAATCTTGATTATCGGCGGTAACAGCTTATCAAAAAGCTTAATCAATGTAGGAACAAGCTTCTGAATAATGCGTGTAACGCTTTCGAGTATAGGCTTAAGCAATTCCATAAACTGTGGCAGTATTCCGGTGATCAACTCAATGAGCGGCGGAATAAGCTCGGAAACGCTGTCAAGTATCGGCTTAACCTGCTCAATTATCTGTGGCAGAAGCTCCGAAATAATCGGTTCGATAAGCTCAATAATATCCTTAAGTACGGGAATAATCTGTTCGCCGAGCGGAATCAGAAGCAGTTCAATTGTACGGGAAAGTCCGTTGCACATATCGGATAAGCTGTTGTATTTAACTGATTCCATCTCACCGAGCTTATCACGGGTTTTGTCAATGCTGTTCCCCATGTGTGCCATAGCGAGAACGGCATCTTCTCCGAGGTCTTCCCACTTTGTTCCGTACAAAGCAACACCTGCGGCGTTGCGATCTACATCACTTTTACATTCGGCAAGCTTTTCATTGACAAGCTTGAATGCTTGATACGCACGGTCACCCCCTGCGGCAAATTCTTCGCCGAGCTTTGTTGCATCAAGACCGAGTAAAGCCATACCGTCAGCTGTAGTCTGACTGCCATCCTTTGCTCTGATAGAAAACTCTTTAAAAGCATCATTCAGAAAATCAACTTGAAACGCACCGTTTTTTGCGCCTTCTGCCATCATAGACATGGCTTCTTCGGCAGTAAAGCCCATATCAGCATAGTAAGTGCTGTACTCGGCAAGCTGATCGGCTATGTCACCGTTCTGATTTAAGCCCTTTTCTGCACCCTGAGCAAGGAGATTATACGCTTCTTCAGCTGTAATGCCAAACTGCTTCATTAGAGCATTTGCTCCACGGATACCCTCAGAAACGTCTATATCGTATGTATCTGATAAAAGATATGTGCTTTCAATAACCTTTTGAAGCTCATCGTCTGTGACGTCTTTCATCTGCTGCTTGATGAGAGCGAGCGTGTTGGATATATCATCAAAGCTTTCGCCATAATTATCGCCGTAAACTTTCTTGATGATGTCACCGTATTTTTCGGCTTCTTCCGCCGTAAGACTGAGTGATGCGGTTAGCTGCTTATTTGCTTTATCAAGCTCGTTTGCTGAGGAAATAGCCTTGCCGGTGGTGGCAACGACAGCGGCTCCTGCGGCGGCAAGACCTGCACCGATTGCAACGCCGACACTTTTACCGGCAGATTTCAAACCGGAACCGATTTTAGTGCCTATGTTGCTGTCTGACTTACCGATATTTTTCAGTTCTTTTTCATAATCTTTTAATTGCTGTGTTGTAGCAATTATTTCACGCTGATACTCACGATATTCTTCAACGGGCAATTTACCGGCTTTATATTCTGCGTTGACCTTTTCCTGCTTATCTTTTAAATCGGACAGTTTATCAGAGGTTTTCTTAATTGCGGTTGTTAACAGCTCTTTTTTTTGAGCAAGGAGTGTGCTATTCTTTTTACTTTTTTCAAGTAATTTATTTACATCATCAAGCTCTTCGGAATAAGTTTTGTTAGTCTTTTGTGCTTTTTGTGTGCTTTCAGAAACGCCCTTATTTGCCTTTGAGAGTTTATCTGCCGACGCAGAAGCGTTTTTATTTGAATCTGACACCTTCTCTGTTGCTGCTGCCGCCTCTTTGCTTGAATCGGCAACTGTTTCAACTGAATCTGATACAGATTTATTTGCATCAGCGACCTTTTCTGCACTGTCAGTTACCGCTTTATTGCTGTTTTCTACAGCTTTACCGAGTTCATCAATCTTTTTCTTTGCGTCTGATGAAGCTTTATCTATGACTTTTTCAGCTTCCACCATATCACTGTCGATTTTGCTCAAGTCCGCACGGACTTCAAATTCTACTCTTCCGTCGCTTTCCGGCATAATCTCACCTCTCTTCTGCCTGTTTTTCGAGAATACCCCATAACCGTTCCCAACCGTCCTGAGCCGATTGTTTGTTTACGGGATTTTTAATCGCATACTGTGCTTTGAGTTTTAACAGTGCCGATATCTGTTCCTGATTTTTACCGTTAGGTGCAGGGACAGGGCGTGTGCGTATGTCGATAATATCGCACATCCGTGTATCGGACGGCAAAGCTCCGAGAAGGGAAACAAATTCCCACCACTGTAGCTTTCCTTGTTCTTTGAATAAGTCGATGCCGTAGGCTTGCCTAAATGCGGCATAAATATAAGGTGCATCCTGATCGAAGCTTATCGTTTCTGCTTCCGTGTCAGAGGTATTTTTATCAAAATTGATAAGTTTATCGAAAATTTCATTAACCACATCGACTCTTGCCGAAAGGTTTTTGACTTTCGGAGCAATTACAAACCAATCGAAGATAACATCAAATGAATCGATGCCTTCCAGCTCATCACTGCTCAGCAGTTCAAATGCCGATAAAACACGGTCAAAACTCAAATTTAACGTATAACAAATGCCCCCGACTTCTATACTGCAGGGGCAAGGCTGCGACAATGAATAAGTACTCATTAGCGGTACTTATGTAACGCTCTGATCTGAGCCTTACGATTACGAAGCGTTTCATTTATTTTCGGTACAATAACAGCATTGATAAACGGCACTACCTGTATACCCATTTCAATGTAATTGTCCTCGAAAAATTCAAGCAACTTTTTTGTACCGTCTTCGCCGAATATCAGCTCGAATATTGCGATTACAGCGTTACCATACGCTTCATAAGCACATTCAAGATCTGTTTCAACACCGTTTTTCCGAATTTCTTTAAGGCGTCTTTCTGCGTCTATGACTTCGGTCTGCTTTTTCCTGAACGCCGTGCAGACAGCGTCTGCGTCTATGTCTATATCAATAATATCAATAACGGAACCGTTGCTGTCTGTGAGTTCAAGGGTCTCCGTAATTTTCTGTGTTCGTGTGATTTTGTATGCCATTGTTATCCTCCTGACAAAAATTCAGCAGTGTGCCTGTCGGCACACTGACTGTATTTCTCAACTATTCTCAGCTGCTTGAAACGGACGCAGCCTTTATAGTAGGCTTGCCGTTAAACGCAATTGTACAGCTTATGGTATTCGGTGCTGTAGATTCGCCTCCGCCTATACCGGCTGCGGTAACCGTAACGGGACAGGTAAGTTCCTTGCCATTACGGGTTATTTTGATGTCTGTTACTCGCTTAGAGCCGATTTCATACTGAATCTCGTCAAGAAAAGCGCAGACGGGATCGTCTTTTATAAAATCACCCGCAAGCACTACCGTAGGTGCTGCGCCGACTACCGCAGAGCTTGCAAATCCGCCGTCTGCAAGATAAGTTGCACTGTATACGACCTCGTTTATTGCAGTTGTTACCGACTTGAATGCCTTGCGCATATCCGAATATGTAGCCGATTCTCCTGTAGGAGTAGTATTGATCTCTACCTTTATTTCGCTGTTCAGCTCGGCTTTGCCGACAGTAGGTATTACCTGTTCATTTGCTGCCATATTAGTACCTCCTAAAATGCTATCCTTATATCAACAATCATAGAATATATCCAAAAGTCACCGACCTTACCGACAGGAGCGGCATCGGTTGAAACCGATGCACTTAACAATTGAACGCTGTCATCTTGCGGCAGTTTGGTCGCTTTCGAGATAAGATTGCCAATATTAAATAGCTGTTCCATAGCTACACCCTGTATCTTGTTCTTGGATAAAATAAGCAACGGCAAGGTTCTGTCCTGCCGCTGTCTGTCAAGTGTAGTACCGTTATACTTTGCCGCTTGCGCTTCGGCGGAAAGTCCTCCGCCGACCGGCAAGCCTGCTGTTTCGATTGTATATCCGAGCTTATCTTCTATAAAATTGAGAATAAGCTCGATTGCTTTTTTCTGAGGTGACATTATTTATCACTTCCTGTTAAAAGTTTCTGCAGTTGTCTTCGCCACTGTTCCCCTTTAACCGATTCCGCTTTATGCGCCCACATTTTGCAGGCGTTAGGATTTCTGTCATGAGAATAAACTAAGGGCTTGCCGCTATTAGAAATACCATAGTATTGATAACGAGCATAAGGAGTCTCCCACCTTAAATGAAGCGAGTTATCTATCACTTCGGAATGAATCAAACTGCTGTTAATCAGAATGCTTTGGTCTTTCGGAGCGTAGTAATTGCAGTCTTTCAGCACTTGAGTTTTCATAAGTTCCAAAGCGTCATGAGCTTTTTCCATGAACTTAGCTTTTACAGCCGCACTGTTAATGTTTATTTTCACATTCATAACGATAACCCTATCTCATAATGGTGCGGAGCGTTTGTGTCATACCGCTTTATGCTTGCAATCCTGTATTCCGTTTTTTCAAAAATCACCTTTGCGCCCGGCACAAATTTGAAATTTGACGGAGAGGAATTACGGCAATCGTAATACATGACTGCATCAACCTTTACCTGATTATTCTGCTTATCGCTGGTATAACTCTCTGTTGGTTCTATACGGACATATTTCAATGTTTCCGTAGACGTTTCGTAGATTTCGCCCCATCTGTCGGTCTTTTCGGCAACAACAGCGGCAGTGTGTATCAAAAGACTGCGTGGTATAGGTTTCATCATAACGCATCAAGACCTTTATACATAAGCCCGGTCGATAAAAGCAAGCCGTATGACACATTGCACATCGGTAGTTTTCCATCCGATACGCTACTGTTTCCGCCTGCCGAATAGCTGAAACTGCCGAGTGAAATATTGCTGAAGCTGCCGTCATGCACGAATGAAAGACCGCCGTTTGCTGATATATAATCAACCTGCCAACAGATAGCATCTTTAACAGCCGTCTGAACCTTTTTATCCAGACTGTCGAACTGAGCTATTCTGCCGCAGGTTTCGTTATATATAATAATGTATGCAACCTCAAGGAGCTTAGACAGCTCCTTTTCGTCACCGTCAAACTCGCCGCAGAAAACGTCTTTGTAGTAGTCAGGTGTAACTATCTGCTGCATCGGATACCTCCGCCGGCTTCTTTGACTGCTTAGACTGCTTTTTGTTTGCCGAAGTTGTTTTCTGTTCCTGCTGAACTGTATTATCCGAAATATCTTCGGCTGTAAATCCTACTCTCGTCATGTAAACCTCCTTAGGTCAGCGCCGTTGTATCACGGTTAAGGTAGATACCCTTTACCTTGTTTTCGTATGTTTCAGCAATGCTGTAAGCACGGTAGAAGAACATATAACCGTCATCTGTCTGGTTCTCTTCGGGAGCAACGACCTTGTTTACTGTGTGCTTGCCGAACTGGATAACAGAATCACGGTTGATGATCATAAAGTTTATCTTGTAGCCGCCCGTTGCGCCTGCATATCCGCCTGCGGTCTCGTTGCTTGAAGTGCCATCCTTCATATCGATCGCCGTATAGAATCTTGTCTGCGGAACAGTGATGATCTTTTCAAAACGGTCAAGGATAGCCTTGCTCTTTGTTGTGTCAACGTTTTTCGCAAGCGTAAGCAGTGTAGGCGTAATAAAGAGTATCTTTCCGTCAACGTTTACCTCCGCCTCGTCCTGCGCATTAACAGCGGTCTGAAGAGCCGTCAGGACAGCTGTACCGGCGGTAGGAGTAGCTTCTGCGGCAGAGAGAATGCCTGTAGCACTTGCATATTTTGCAAAGCGGAAAGCATCCATTTCGGGAACGACTTTTGTTCTTATGAACTCGCTTGCAAGCTTGCCGAACGCAATACCAGCCGTTTCTTCGTTGTCCATAGCGTCAACGGAGAACTTGCGACCTCTGTCATAGTTGCACGATTTGGTTTCATAGGTGATCGTGACATCGCCCTTGACATAACCGCTTGAACGAGAGTAATCTGCAAGACCGTCCATGCTCATCTTAGGAATAAGAAACTCTCCTGCTTTTGCGCCCATTCTCACCGTATCCGCATCAGCATCAAGAATAGATGTGGCGGAAGCCTGCTGATAGACTGTATCGAGCTTGTCGATATACGCCTTGAATTTTGTAATTGAATTTGCCATAGTGATTTTCCTTTCCGGGCTTACTTAATGCCCATTATCTTGTTGATTCTTGCTTCGTCGGCTGTCTTCTGTTCATCGTTTACTGTCGCAACAGCTGATGTAACTATTGCCTTGGGAGGTTTTTCGCCCTTGAAGTTGGGATACTTTTCAATTACACTGTCAATAGCCTTGTCAAGTGTAACATCTCCGCCAACCTTTGCCTTTGCAAGCGCAAGCACATCCTCAATGCAATCTGCAGCAACGCCGACAGAAAGTGCGTGAACCTTGCCCTTAAGCTCGGCTATCTCCTGCTTGCTGTTTTCCTCCTGAGAGTTGTCGCTTTCACGGGGGGATTCTGCGCCGCCTGATTTTCCGCCGTCAGCCTTTCCTGTTTCAGAATTTCCGGAAGTCTCGGCTTTCTGCTCAGCCTGCGATTCGGACTGCGTAACAGCTTCCGTGGCAGTGCCGTCCTGTGCACCGTTCTGAGCTGTGGCAGCTGCCTGTTCCGCCTGAGCTGTGCTTTCGGCATTCTCAGGCGCCGATGTTGTGATTTTTTCATCCATAATGATTTTCCTTTCTGTAAAATGGGTAATATAAAAACAGCACCGTTTTAGTGCTGTTTTAAACGTAATTGTAAATTTTCGTATATCAAATTATAATTTCATAAATAACATCAGCGTGATATACACCCTGTTTATCTCGAATAGCATCTTTAAGTATATGCTTTTTCCCGCTGTACTTCTGACAAAATCTATCATAATGCCGCTCTACCGGGTTTCCTTCGATCATTCTCCACTCCAAACGATGAACATGAAATGAATTAATCAGTTTTTCCAATTCTCTGAAAACACTTATTCCGATTATTGGATTTCCCTTATCAAAAGAAAAAAGACTGAAACAGTTTGCATTAGAAGAATACATATCAAGGGCGTAAGAAAAGTACCCAATTAACTTTTTGTCATCTACAATAGCATATTGATATATGCCTTCTCCCTCATCGGATATTTCCGGAGTGCTGAATCCGTTTGATCCTGTATACAAAAACATCTCGTCATCATAAGCGTGATATAATATCTGCTTTTTGATTTCATCTTTGTATAAAATCGCCGGTACTAATGCCATGCTTTACCTCCTTTTTATCATAAGAAAAACACCCTCGAAAGGGTGCTTAATCAATAAATATTCCTTTTTCTTCTTGAGATTTTTTATTTTCGTAATATTCAGCATAGTCCTTTGCCACTCTTGTAATTAAAGAAGTTGGTGTTTCGGGTGGGAAATAAAGAATGTATTCTTTTTCTTTTATTATTGTACCAATGCCGTTATAGCGTCTTTCAAAAGATACAGGGAATACTTGAAAACAACCGTTGGCGTAATCAAAGCGTTTGCTATTCATCTGATTTCAACTCCTTTTTAAAGTACTTAACAATTTTTGTTGCTATTGGCGATTTTGTCGTTCCGTAATAATAATTGCCAAAACTTTGTGAAATAAGCTCGGAGGGATTTTCAGCCATTTTACCGAGTTGTTTACGGCAAGCGTCAAATATTTCGTCAACTGTTTCATCTGAAAAAGCTATTTCATAAACTTTCTCAATAATTTTTTCACGTTCCTCTTTAAATATCTCTGCTTGTAGAATCGTCAATGGCTCTCCATATTTAAATCCACATTTCTTCAATGCTAACACATTATGTGCGGCATGACCTATTTCATGAGCAATTAGACTTTCAATATTATCTGTTTCATAACTCAGTCCTGTAACATAGTCATTAGAAAGAGCTTTTGAAAGAGCATCTGAATTTGAGAATATAGCTTCATCTAAAACAATACTGTTTTGAGCTGTTAGGGCATTAAAGTTACAAGATGCTAAAGCCCCTTCACCTGCATCACCATAAGAAAAACTTAATATTTTGCCTTTAAGTCCTTTAATATCTTCTATGACTTTATTAGCGGCGTCTGTAACTTTTCCATTAACAGTTTCAGATATAGTTTCTGATTTTATGATCTTAACACCACTTTGTTTTGCTAAATCTGGAGATATCTCTTCTGATAGCTTAAATTTTTTACTACTCTTATATTTATCTATTATAACAGTATTATCAAATTTGTCAATCTCAAGTTGCTTAATTTTCTCTTGCTCAGCCTTAACCACCGCCTTATAGCTTGCTGTCGTCTTAGCCGCTTGACTGCGTCCATATCCGGGTGTAGCCGTCCTGTCGGGCTTGTATGTAAGTCCGTTTTTCTCACAGTAGCTTTTAAGCTGCTGCTCCTGCTGCTTGAGCTTATAAGCCGCCTTGTCAAAACCCTCTTTATCTCCGAGAGTGTCAAGAGAGGTACATTCCCGTTTGGAAGCTCTGACCTTGCGTTCAAGAGCACGTTGGTTGCAGATTTTTTCGTACTGCTCGGCATTCTCCTTTTCATTATACGGGAAGTAGGTCTGAACGCTGATACCGGGCAGAAACGGATAGATCTGATGACCGCAATTTATACCAAGAAGCCCTGCAGGCTTGCCGTATGAGCTTGACCTCCAAGAATAGAATTTTATCCGTTTGCCGTCAAGGTCAGTGGTATAGCCTCCGCCGCCATTGCGATTGAATATTTTACCCTGATCTTTAGCACACAGCGGTCTTGCGCCGCTGTGGCTGCTGACTTCGACCAGATCAAGTCCATATTCGTCCATAAGGGAAAACTGAGTTTCTTTAGCAACGCTTCCGACAGTTGAACGTATACACATATTAGTGTATGCTTCCGGCGACCAGTTCCGACCGTTTTTATCGACAAAAGCCGGGACACCTTTCTGCGTCATCTCGCCGATACATTCCCGCATGGCACTCTGACGTGCTTCAATTCCGGTAACGACCTTTCCTGTAGCCTTATTCAGACTGTCTATGTATTCCTGCTTATTTGCAAGCTCGGCGGTACGGTTGATTACCTGCATAGCGGCGTTCTTTGCCTTATACTTCATCGTTGTATTTGTCAGGTTCAGGTCTTTTTTTGCCTGTTTTTGAAGCATTTTAAGGCTGTTTAACATATTGCCGGACATTGACGGCGTGGCTCGTCTATCAATAAGTCCCTCCTGCACCATACGTTTTAATCCCGGCGCAAGCTCCTGAATAGCGGAATTTGCCGCTCTCTGAAGCGTAAGCTCCAGAAGCTCGGGCGTTTTTCCTGCATATTCGGCTATCGTTTTTGCGTTCTGCTTTGTCAGCTTGCCAAGCTCGGCGAGCTTCTTCATTTTCCACTTTGCCGTGTCTTCTTCGATTTTCCCTGCAGCAAGATAGGCGGCTATGTTTGCAATAAGATCGGTTTCCAGTCCGACGATAAGGTCGGTTATTCCCTGCGACAACTGCAGAGAAGTCAGCTTATTCATAGTTGTCACCGTCCAGTATGCTGCCGTCTATGTCGTTTTCCTTTGCAATACGCTGCAGTTCTTCTGCGGCTTCTGCTTCATCAATATTCTGTGCTTCCATAATAGCACGAATTTTTGATTTAAGCCCTGCCTGAACAAGCTTGATATTGTTATCTATACGGGTGTTGTCATCACCGATAATGTTATCCTGCCAATTGACAGAAACCGTATAATCTTTGCTGACTTCCTCCGAAGCCTGTGTTATTTCTATAATCGCCGTTGCAAGACTTTCAAGCACCTCGGATATGATATTCTTATTATTCTGCACGGTGCGAAGTGTGTCCTTTTCATCTGCGGCAACTTCTGTCGCCGTTTTTACGCCGGAATTACTGTCAAATGACAGCGTTCCCGGAGAAAATCCGAGCTGAGTGCTGAGTATATTCAGCTGAAGCTTCAGAGCTTCAACGTGTTCGATTACTCTGAGGGACTGGGTATTGTCGGATATATTCAGCTTCGGCGCATCATCGGCGTTGAATGCCTGATACACTTCGTCATCGGTGTCAAAGTATTTTACTTCGTTGCCGTCGCTGTCATAGGTCGACTTAACACATTCCGAAGGAATAATGATACGCTTCTTGCCGAGTATAAATTCTCGCTCAAGGCTGTCGAATATTACATCTATTTCCCGTAGCGTGTCTATTGAATTTGCAAAGACAGGCAAGCCGAGCGGCAAGTCGAAAACCATATTGTTTCCGACTGCAGGTTTAAAATAGCAGAATAACGGCTTTTGAACGCCTTTGAACACCATTTCATAGTCAAGTTTCGGGAACAGCTCCGAAACGGGAACTTCCTGACCGAGATAACTGCGTGAATCGCTTCGCCGCAGGACGTGGTAAATGTGAACTCCATCAGACTGCAATGCATGATACTCGAACAGCTTGTAGTAGAAACCGTTCTGAACATAGTCGTTGCAGAAAATACCTTCTGTGATCTGACGGTTATTCCATTTTGTCGGAAAGAAACGATCAGCGTTGATGTAGTTCAGGCATATAACATTATCCTCGAGATACACCTTTATAACTCCGCCGCCGAGTGCGTATGACCGGGAAAGAAATTCGGGAAAACGCTCCCAGAAACAGTTATTTTCAAGAACCTCACTTACCGTATCGTTGTACTTTTCGTCATCAACAGATATATCGCACTGTTCTGAAAAAGTCATCGTGGCGAGCTTATCGCAGATAACCTTTGCCATATTCGTCATAGCTCTGGGACGGCTTTTCTTTTTTATTCCGCTGTTTGTAACAGTTCTCCACGGCGGTTTGCCCTGATAGACCCGTTTTGCAGGCTCGATGTGCCGTGTGTAATAGTCGGATATATCGACTATAGGCACATTTGGGAACGCCTGCTTTATATAAGTATATATAGACATCACGTTTTCCTTTCCGCATCGAAGACATTAGTCATATAGGCTTCGGTGCTGTATTCTTGTGCGTCAAGGCTATCAATATTTATGCTTCTGTCATCAAGACGTATTTCGGTCGTCACATTCGGCTTCCAGATAGCGGTCTGGAACGCTTCAATCGTATGCTTGCAGTGCGACATGATTTTATATCTGTCAGACGCAATCAGACGGTTATAGAACAATATACGATTGTTGATTGAACCTTTCCGTGCATTGTGGATATTCACACGGAGCTTTCTCCTCTGAGCGGCGAGACGCACTCCTTTGATAAGTATCTGCTCCGCTGAATCAAGATATATTTCAGTGCATTTCCATCGCCGGCATACACCTTCAATGAAATTACAGAAATCATTTTCAAGCTCATAAGGTGATATTGTTTCCTTGCGATAGTATTCGTCAAGCGTTACAATCGACTGAAAGCCTTTAGTGAATCCGGTAGCGTTAAGGGTATGAGCTGAGCCGTTGCCGCCGAAGTCACCGCCTATGGTAACAAACATAATATCTTCAGGAAGTGTATCAACGATATATCTTGACGGATTATCAGCAAACAGAGGATATATAACACCTTCCGCCGCTACCCAGTTACCTCGGATAAAGCGTTCAAAATAAACGCCGGTATATTCCTTTTTTATCTCACGGACGTATTCTTCAGGAAGCGTTGTGTTATCATCAATCAGAAATCGCAATACTAGCATATCGACTTTCGGATTGTCTATATATTCTTTTTTCAGCCAGTGTGTCGGAACATCCGGGTTTGTTGTAGCAATAAGCTTTGCGCCCTTGACCGACAAACGTGACAGGAGCATCGAAAAAAAGTCCTTAGGGAATAGCGTCAGCTCATCGCAGTACGCTCCGCCAAGTGTCATGCCTCGTATCTTATTCTCGGACTTTGCATCATTAGCACCTTCAAGGAGTATCTTTCTTCCGAACAGCTTACCCTCTTTGGTAGATAGCGAATACTTGAAGTTGTCTTCTCCGACAAGCTCCTGCAATAACATCAAGCAGTTACGCTTTAATGTCTGTAACGTTTTTGCCGACATCAGATAGGCATAATCTGTCGGACGTTCTGCTATCCAGAATGCCCAAAGGATAAGCGATATCCATGTCTTGCCGCTACGGACAGAGCCTTCAAGCAGGTTAAGTCGATGGAGCTTATTGTGTTTGAGCAAGCTCATCAGTTCCTGCTGTTTGGCTGTGAAGATCAAATCATTTGACATTTTTCACAGCCTCCAGTATAGCGTCAAGCTTGCCTGCACCGTCATCTGACATAGCAACGGGAGTTTTGCTGTAGGCATCACCGGCTTTATTTGTAAGGAAAAATTCTACTGCCGATTGATTCGGCGGTACTTCCCGAGTGATTATTTCAACGGTTTTTCTGCCACCGACAATGCGTTCCCTGCGTTCCGTAACGGTGTAACCGGTAGCGGCACGGATCAGTGCCTGTTCAACATCTGCCCGAACAAGCTCAGGGTTGTCGGCTATCAGCTGCCTGACTCCTTCGGAACGGTCGATAATCTGTTGAATAGCCTTTTGCCGCTTGCTTTCGGATGTATTCAGATAGCATTCGACCAGACTTTGAACGGCATTCACTCGCTGTTCGGTATCAGCTTTTTTGTATTTGTCGAGATCGGTTGCAAGGCTGTTTATAGCCCTTTTGCGATTGCTTTTTCTCACAGTTTGCTCACTCCTTTCGGGCAAAAAGAAAAGAGCCTTATAAAAGCCCTTATTCTGCGTTTGATTATGTTGACGTGAAATTATCCCACTTTGATTTTTGAAACGTTTTAAACGGCAATTAAAACGCTTTTATCGGTAAATATCCCGTTGGGATTATATCGGGATATGCTTCGCCATTCCGATTTTGAAAAAAATCAGATTACTTTGCGTATGTATACAGCCGTTCCGGTGGGGAGCGTATCGACCAACACCTTAGTTACTGCACTTGTCTATATCGACCGCACAGGTTATCCTGTGTGACTCACCGTAAAGAGTGATCTCTATAACGGCTTTATGCTGTCTTCGGGAAAATTTCACGATTTTGTGCTCATAGCGTTTGAGATAACCGCTGTCTATCTTTAGTACGCCGTTTTCTATGTGTCCTTTGCTGACCTTGAGTATATCGGGATTGCGACATAACCCGATGATATATTCTTCTTCGGTACAGGACAGGCACGTTGTTTTACTGACAAAATTGCCAACACCGTGTATCTTGCGAATGGCATAATAATCATCGGCTGTCAGGCGATCGGTCTGAAAGAATATGTAACCGTCAAAAAGCGGTTTGATTTCTTCGTGCCATACACCCTTTTTGCGATACTTGTACAACTCTCTCGGCACATACGCTGTATAACCGAGTTCACGCATCGAGTACATAACAGCCGTTTCAGAGCCTGACTGTACATATATTACATATATCATTCGCCGTCACCCTCTTTCTGCTTACCCCTGATATATGCGGCAAGCTGTGAGTACAGCTGAGGATTATCCTTAGCCATAGCGGCGAAGATGTCTTCCTTGAAAACATCATACGCCGCATCCATTGATGAGCGGTTCTTAGCGTCTGTGTCCCGTTTATATGTTGCCGCTTTTATCAGCGATGGCACTGCAGCAATCAGCTTTTCGGGCGGAACATCTTTTAGACTGTCATCGCTTAAGTTCTGGATTGCTTCCATTACTTTATGGTTTGTTAATCGGGCGAGAGCCTCGGAAACATCAAGATCCGGATATTTGGCAAGCTCCTCGTTTATAAGGCGGAAGTTATTGCTAATGAGCATTACTTGCTCCAAAGAAGCATTCAGAGCCTGTGCATAACGTGCTACCGAAGATTTTGAAACCTCATAACCGTTTTCACGGATGAAGTCTACAATGTCACTGTAGCGATATTCTGACGGGTTATTTATCATCATATCAACAGTTTCCCTGATGTCGCACGGCAGCTTGTCGACTTTACCTCTTTTACGATTACGTTTTTTCATAGTATCGCCTCCTTACAGATCTATGCAAGGATCTTCGATAGCACCGTTAACAAGCTGTATGCCCTTAGCGGTCAGCTTACCTGCAAGCTGTGTATAATCGTCGCCGATGCACTCTACAGCCTGTTCGGAACGTATCTTCACGAGCCGTATATATCCACCTTCAAGCAGATAATTAAGACTGTCAAGTGCTTCATTCTCAGCGATCTGTGGCTCAAGAGCGGCAGTTACATCTCCGAGATTGACATAATCGGTACGGAGCAGATTGATTGCTCTGATCACAGCCCCATTGTTTTTTATAAACTTGTTTTTCCTGAGCTGATCTTTTATATTCATCAAATGCCCCTCCTATCGGCAAGATTATCTATCTTTGTTTCCAGACGTGTCATAACACGGATAAACTCGGAATTTTTGACTGCCGTATCCTTAAGTTCATCAATTGCACTGTCAATCTTGTCTATAGTGTGCTTGATTTCTTCGACTTCTGCCTTTGTGGCATATCTGTCGTTCAGGCTTTTGATATCACTCTTACATTCCTTTATCATATCAATATGGCTTTCGAGTTCAGATCTGGTAACGCATTTGTCCTGTCTGTCTATTGTACGTTTGACGAAATACGATATAATGCCGATTGCAGCTGTGATTATTATGTTAATAGCTGTTGATAATATTGCTCCGATTTCCATTATATAAAATCCTTTCAAATGGCTTTATAATGCGTAATTTTTATGTACTATATTTAATGTAATTTTATTTTAACATTTTCGCTGAAAAACAAAAAGACTTAGCGCAATTACTTTTACAGTAATCACACTAAGCCATAAATTTATAAAAATTTTAAATTTTATTATGAAACACTTGACAACCACCTTTTAAGGTGGTATAATGTATTATGGAAGGAGGGAAAGACAGTGTCAAAGAAAAAGCAAAGAAAAAAGAAAAAGCCCACAAAGCTAAAGTACGGCGAAATACTTATAACGGCTTTAATGGACTTAATCATCGGAACGCTACTTCTGATAATCGGTAAAATAATCGAGTAGTAACCGAGATTTAGGTGTCGGGAGCGAAAGCTCCCTCCACTTAAATTCTATCATTCAAAGCAGACATTGTCAATACTACTATGAAAGAAATTTTTATCACGTTAGGCACATTGCTCATCTTGTTCGGCATAGCCAAAATCGTATACTGGCTTTTAAAGAACAGAAAGAAGGATTAACATGAAATTAAGACAGCTTCGCCTAAGCAAGGAACTTACCGTGCCGGCATTATCGCAGATGTCCGGTGTGCCGGTAAGAACCATAGAAAACATCGAGCGCAATGGCGACTGCAAAGTTTCCACAGCTAAAAAACTAGCTGAGGCACTTAAAGTAACGCTCGATGAGCTTTGCGCATAAACGGCATCGCCGGACTATTTCAGTCCGGCGATAATTTTTTCTTGTTCTTTTTTGGACAGCTCAAGTGCCGTCATGACCTCTTCGGAATAACCGTTTTCTTCAGCTATATTCCTTGCGACAGCAAAGCTTATAAGCGTTGACGGCTTTGCAACAGCTATTCGTTCACCGCCAAAGTAGCTGACAAGCTTGCGGTATGCTTCGATACCGATTACCTCAGCTATTTCCGCCTGCGTTCCTGTCAGATGCTTTATCTGCAGATAATCAAGTTTTGATTTTGCCATCGGTACGCTCCTTTCTGCGCTTTTCCGCCCGAACATATCGTTTGATCGTGTCAATAAGTTCCGCACCCTGACGTTCTGAAAAGCCTTTGAAAATGTCACATTTCGGATTGACGGTAATACCAAGCTCTTTTTTAATAATGCCGCATAGCCGTTCTTTGACGGTGACCGCTGATGGGGACAGCTTTGCAAACTCATACATAAGCCCGAAAATCTTGCTTATCTGAGCGTTGCTTATATATGCCTTGACCTCCGGGGTTATTGCCCGGAGGTTAGCTTGCAATTGTTTGATTACTATGTCCGCCTGCTCATCGTTCAGTTCCGATATGGACTCTTTGAGTGTGAGCTGATACACAAAGCCGTGCAGATCATCTGATTTATTCCCATCGTCGACAAGTCCGCACTTGCGTCCAAGGCTGTAGATGTATCTGCGTTTCTGCTTTATATCCATGTTACACCGTGATTTTCGTAGTATCAGATACCGATATAGCACTGTTGATTGCTCTGATGACCTCTTCTACAGTGCGCTTACTTTCAATGGTATCTAAAACAGTCATAAAACGCTGCCATTCAAGCGATTCAGCGAAAAGATATGCGTAATCCGCTGCGTCCTCTTCCGAAAATCCTCCAATGGCAATTAGGTTTTTACAGTCTGTGAGGAAATTTGCGCCTTTGAGTTTCTTGCGAAGTGCGCTCTTTGCGGAATCGTCGCACGGTAACTGATCGTAAAACTCGTCTACCGTCAGCTTGCGTTCAGGGACTGCGATGTCGGCTGAATAAACGCTTGCAAATGTGCGCTCAAGCTCTTTGCTCTTAAATGTGTACTTCGGCTCGACTGTTTCTTTGACAAAATCGCCGAAAGCGTCTCCCATCAGACGCTTCAGAACGGCAGGAGATATAATCTTTACTGTTCTGGCTTCGGTGTATGTAACGTCATGTCCGTCATCATCCTCAAAACTGCAGGTTCTTCTTTTACTGTCACGGAGCTTATCACTGCCGAGCTTCAAAAAGAACGCTTCAAGCTCCTTGAATTTAAGCTCAAGTTCAGCTTTTTCTTTTGTCAGCTTTGCTATTTCGGCTACTTTTGCGGCAATTATTTCATTAGTTACTGTCATTTTATCACCGCCTTTGACATAACATCCGCACACTCCGGACATATATCTATGCCATTGTAATTTACAGCCTCTGTGCGGTTGCCGCAAAATCGGCAAACAGGAACGTGCTTGCGGATATGGATTTCTCCGGTCTGATTATCAACAATCAGATCTACAGCTTCGCCCGGCTGCATACCAACATATTCACACAGATCCTTTGGTAGCGTTATTCCACGCTTTGATGTCAGTCGTTTGCTTTTAATCATTGACATTAGATTTTCCTCCTGTATTTATTTTCTCCGCTCTGCATTTCTCGGGCTTGCGACCGTTACTATTATATAGTAGCTGCATTAGAGCAGGGAGCTTATACTCCCTGATTTTTATAGATTTTTCGTCTGTAGCACCCGAACCCGATAATCGGGCGAAGCTTGTTTTTGCAGGTTGGAGTACCGTCTTTATCGAGATATTTGTACTCACAAGAGTAACATTTCTGTGCTGTATCTCGCTTTTCACTTTCGGGTGTACGCATTTTATGTAGATTATTTGATTTCACGCTGCTTCTGACCTCTTTTCTTCTTGATTGCCACAATCTGCGATAATCTTGCTGCATAGTGCGGATTTTTAGCGATGAACTCGCCGTATGACATACCGCATTTCATAGCTTCGGCAACTATTACTTCTATCTGTTCCATATTGCTCATTTCTTTCACCACCTTTCGTGCACTCTGTCTTTTCACGGGCTTGTGACCGTCCACGGCGACATTACACGGGAGCTTTTGCTCCCTGAGGTTATTCTGATTTGCCTTTGTTATAGCCTTTTTTGTATGCATTGTTGTAAATCTTATCTGCTACTATTATGCTGAAGTACATTTTTGCAAGAATCCATCCTATGTAGAGAATTACAAGCATAAGAGGGATTATAAGAATCTCGCCGCCGATTGATCCGTCGGGACGATCAGCAACGGCGTTTGCATAATCAATTACGCTTACGGTCGCTGTGCCGGCAAAGAAGGCAGCAGCAAGCATCAGAACATTATTTAAAAATTTTCTCATTTATTGTACCATTCCTTTTTTATCAGCTTTGTTTGTCTGTTATGTCGGCAGACAAGAAGCATTATTGTCGGTGTATCTTTGGCAATCAGCCAGTTGTCAGGGTTGATATGAGCTCGTTTCAGATAGTCATACTGTGCTCTTGAAGGTTTCTTCCCGTGCATACTGTCACCTCACAACACTGCGTACATCAATTCGCATAAACTTTGCCATAGATGCAAGACCTTTAAGGGTATAGCATCCGTTGTCGTATGCCTGCGAGAACAGTCTGACTGCCCCTCTGAGTCCGGCTTCGCTCTGAGCAACCTTGTGAAGGAACTCCAGCTCCTGCTCCATGTGTGATGACACAAGAAGAGGAAACATCATATCCACGTCCTCACGCTTGATGTCGGTTGTGACAAATTTAGGCGAGAGCCACTTACGGTTGTTGATCTGACGATAGTTCCGCCGGGTTTTACCCTCGAATTTTTCTTCAATGCCATTGTCGCCGACAAAAGCAACGCCGAGCGTCTGAGCTCTTTCGGAAAAATAATCGGCAAAGCTACGGATAGTTTCTATTCCGTGGAACGTCAGAAGCTGACCTTCGTCAATTATGATAACCATACCGTCATGCAACTTCTGCGCTATTGCAAGCCACAGATCGTCTGTTGACTGCGATATAGGAACGCCCAGTTCAAGTGCAATCAGTTTAAGCACTGCTTTTGCTGATTTAAAGCACGGATTCACAGTGATTACGATACTGTTTACCGGGTTATCGGCGTGATATTTCTGCACAGCTTTTGTTTTGCCGATACCGCTGTCGCCTGTGGCGATAGCAACACCACCTTTGATCTGGCAGGTCTTGATTGTCTGATAGATTTTTTCCGATATGCTTGTCGGTGCATAATCTACTTCGCTGTAGCTCTCTGCGCCCTCTGTCTTGGTGTCAAAATATGCGGCGAGTTTTGCAAACTGAGCATCCTTATTTCCGTTGTATGTGCCTTTTTTGAGCATTGACATTGTCGATGCCGGAATGCCGATGCGATTTGCGGCTTTGTTCGCCGAGCCAATTTCTGCTGCAAACTCGTCAAATTTTGCAAGCAGTGAAACTTCCTTTGTCTGTTCCATGGTTTAATCATCCTTTCCGCTTTATTGCGTTAGTGTTTATCTTATCGATGTCGATGATTACTTCATCAACATCGGCAAGCTCGGGGTTGTCCTCTTTGAACTTATCAGAAAATACCGGTTTGAATTTTGTCGGCTTTTCAATTTTGAATTTTTCTTTGCCTCTTTCGGCACGGTTGATAGTAGCTGTCAGGAAGTCAATAGCCTGTTCCTCAGTGATTGACGCTGTCAAGCCCTTCTTGTAGTCGTGAACGGCGTGAGTAACAGCACGAATTGTCTTTTCACCTGCGGCTATCTCGTTAGGATCATTAGTAATATATGGTACACTCAGATCAGTTTGCAGAGTCCATGTGAAGCGATATGCGTCTGTTGCTTTGTCATAGACACGCACCGTCTTATATTCTGCTGGATCATAGCGCACATAGACTTCTTCGCCTTGGTACTTCCACGCATCTTCCGCCGAGTACCAGAGCTTTTCACCTGCGAGCTCGATATATACGCCGTTGCGCTTGATTTTCTGATACCGGGTAGTTCTGGCAAGCAGAAGCGAAAGATCTTCGTCTTTTGCTTCTCGGAAGGTGGTGTACTTGATTGAAGCGTTCCAGACCTCAATTCTTGTCATGCCCTTGTATTTGCGTTCTTTGCCGCCGTACTCATCGACGTTGAAGTCACCGTCGATGAGGATTTCGAGCGCAGCTCTTATCTGATCGTCTTCGGGAACAATGCCGTATTTCAGCTTGTATTTAAGGCTTTCCGGGCGTTCTATAATACTGCCGCCGCAGAAAGTTTCAATTACTCGGCTGATGTGATTTTTCAGGGTGCCGAATGTACGCTCAATAGGCTTTGCCTTAGCGTTTCTGACAATTGCATTGTGCATTGTAATGTCAAGCAATTGCAGTATGGTCGGTGGTATATCGTCCGCATTCCATGTCTTTCGTGTTCTGTGACCTCTGCCACCTATATCGTGCGTCAAAAATTCAGAACCGTTATCAAAATACACCGATTTCGGAACGCCGAAACGCTTTATTGCGTGACGGAGTGCCAAAAGGGTGCTATGCGAGTCAGGCTGCTCCGTTAAGTTCCAGCCGACCAAAACGCCCGACTTTGCATCAAGAAACGCTGTAAGATACATACGATGTGTCTTCTGGGCGTTATTTTCGCAGTATGTGATGAAATCAAAGGTGTGGTTATCGGCGATCCATACATCATTAGCCTGCAAATCGTCATACAGTCGGTCGATGTAAGGTATGTATTTATCGGTAAATGCCTTTTCACCGTATCTCATCAGCGCAATTACTGCCTGAGGAAGCTTATCGGCTTGCCGGCGAAAACTACGCTCGGAAGGTATCTTATCAAGATCCTGCGGATAAAACTCTGTGACCCACTCTATCATAAGCTGATAGCAGCGGGAAACCGGCAATCTGCGTTCATCAAGATAGAAATACAAAAAAGCGTCAAGTATATGCTTCGGAATATCGGTGTGACCTTTATTCCATCCGCCACGCTTATCTATAAGTCCTTCAATGTCGCCGTTTTTAAATGCGGCGTACTTGCGATACAGTATATCGGTGGATATATCTATCTCGGGATGTTCGAGCTGCATCTTAGCAACAAAAAGCAGATCTGTATCGGCTTTTTTGCGATTACTCTTGTTCCGGTACATCTCCCAGATCTTGAGTATCTTGATCCAGTCAGCCGCCTGCTGCCGTTCGCTTTCCGTGTACTCTTCAAACGGCTTTGCAACAGCCTTTGAACGCTGTTTTTCAACCGTTTTAGGCGGTGCTATTTCAAGTTCTTTGCGCTTGGAGTTATAGTATCGCTCACGGATTTTTTCGTCCATCTGATCAATGTCAAACAGATATTCTTTGCGGTTATTTGCCGCATCGGCTTTTTCCGTAAATGGCAACTTACCGGTTTGGGCAAGCCGTCTTACATATTGTTTTGTGCAACCCTTTATGGTTGCAAGCTCTGCAGTGCTTATCATTGCACCCATCTTGATTAACCTCCTTTCCGACCTGCAATTAGATATTGCGGTCGCTCCCGTCAGGGAGTTACACAATATCTATGGTTCACTAAGCAACATGACCTGCCATCATCAGTACAGGGCGGTCATTCCCTGCAGACGGGCTGTTGCCCGTTTCGGCTTTTATTCTTCGTTCTCCGACGACTGATGAGCGGCAAGGAAATCATTAACCGCTTCGCAGTGGTTGCACAGCTCTGCCTCCACACCGTCCGGCATAATGTAAGTGGTGGTACTACTGCAAAGCGAGCCACAGCAGTCGCATTTTACAAGTGATGAGCCAGAATCCACCTTATCCATAGTCAGATTATATCTGCTACGAGCTGAATGTATTTCCGAAAGTGGAACACCGAAGTGTGATGCAATTGCTCTGTTAGGAATGCCTTTGTAGCATAACTCTTTGAGCTTCCTAAGACTTTTATCGTCCCATTTCATTTGAATAATCCTTTCTGACCTGCCATCATCAGTACAGGGCGGTCATTTCCTGTAGACGGAAAACCTTGCGGCTTTCCGTTTCGACAAATATAGAAAAGATCTGTAGCAAACTTCAAGCAGTTAGCTCTCAGTCTGCATATGTGCTCGTCTTTCCGAGCTGTCACCGATGCAGTCTCCGCCTCTTCGGTTGAGTTCCGTTATCGTACTGCTGATTTGCAGGTGTGTCGGGGTAACCTCCTGCAATGTCTCAGTTCCATGGTAACCGCCCCTACAAACTGGGCTTGATACGCTCAAGCGGGCGGCTCAGGCGAGTGCGATAAACTCACCTTTGCAGTAATCAAACGCTCCGACATAGGAGTCATTGACAAAAACATTGCCGACTGTATCGGTATCGGCATCTATATCAAGATTGCCTTTAGGCAGTCCGCCGTTCTTACGGTAGTAATCCATAAGGATTCTCTTTTTATCCTTAATGCTCATTTAGATCTCCTTCCGAGTATTTCGTCTGTAGTGACCAAAAACAAATCTGCAAGGCAACAGAGATTAGCGATTGATAATGTTTTATTGCCAAGCTCCCAACCACACACAGCCGCTTTTGATACGCCAATTGCATTTGCAACTTCCGCTTGCGACATACCATGTTGCTCACGTAAACGCTTTATATTATCGTTATAGGTCATTCTTACTCCTTTCGCTTGTTTTCGATTGACACCGCTCGGGCGGTATGTTAAAATAACTATGGGTAAGTGTGCCTTATTCGTTTACCCAAGTAAATTATAATCCCAAAATGTGAACTTGTCAACAAAAATATTCACATTTTAGGAAAATAGATGTTTTAAACAGAAAGGATGAGGACGATTTGTGCATAATTGACAACATTCTGAGCCTTTTATCCAAAAAGAAAGTGAATCAAGTTGATTTATGCAAACATATTGGTGTAAGTACAAGCACTATGACAAACTGGAAGATTCGGAAAACAGATCCACCTGCAAGATATATTATCCCAATTTGTGAATATCTGAGTGTTTCTCCGATGCTTCTGCTTACTGGAGAAGAAGCTAACAGCAATGCTATTTCTTTGGATGAAGAAGAATTATTAACTAACTACAGAGCGGTAAATGACATAAAAAAAGCTCAGATCAGAGAGAGAGCCGCCGTCCTTGCTGAGCTTGAAGTGGCAAAGAAAAAGAATAATGTTCAAACACCCTTAAAACAATCATTAAAACGGACTGAAACAGAAGAAAAACAAGAACCGCAATACATATCCCTGCCGTTCCCGGCACTCCCGGTATCCGCAGGAGCTGGCGAGTATCTTCACGAAGATACAACTTCTTATATAAAGGTACCAGCAACAAATCTTACCGGGCGGGCTTCTTTTGCTCTTCGTGTCCACGGAGATTCGATGGAGCCTGATTACTTTGACGGAGATATTGTGCTTGTTGATGCCGATGCGGACGTTAATGTAGGTGATGTAGGAATATTTATTGTGAATGGAGAAGGATATATCAAGCAACGAGGCAAAGATCGACTGATTTCACTTAATAATAAGCATAAGGATATCAGGATCAGCGCAGATGATACTTGCGTGTGCAAGGGAAAGGTTATAGGTTCGTTATGACAACTGATGAAAGAATTAACGAAGCAATAAAGCTACACAATGAAGCTCTTAAAAAAATGTTGGATTTTGCTTCGAAATACGGAACAGATCTTATTGAAGTGTCCGTTCACGGTAGTCCTTGCGAAGAATGCGCAAAGTATCAAGGAAGAATTTACAGTATATCGGGAAACGATAAGCGTTTTCCTAAGTATCCGGATTGGCTTTTATCCAATGCTTGCCCGTACAATTGCGGACTTATGTCTTATCCCTTTATTGAAGGAATTTCTGAACCTACTTATATTAACGGAGATGTAATCGAAGTAAGCAATCGACCGTTTATAGATGACCGAACACCGGAGCAAATTGCTGTATTTGAAGCTCCCCGGGATAAAATACTTAAAGAGCGTCAATATCGCATAGAATATGAACAGCTTCAGAAGCTTTTGCCGAATGAAGCACCTAAAAAGCTGAGTGCTTACTCACGAATGAAAAACAGCAATTCAAAAGGATATTTGAAGCTCAGAGAAAAAGCAAAAGAATATGGATTAGAAATATGACAATATTAACTTTTTCTTTAGATTTTAGGTTAGACAAAAAGCTCAAGAAACTTGTTTTCTGACTCTCGGTATTTTGTTTCTTGAGTTTCTTGCTAACATTTTCAATAAATGGAAATTATTTAAATCTGCACTAAGGCAGAATAAAAGCCGTTAAAACGCTTTGTAATGCGCTTTAACGGCTTTTAAAATACAATTAAAACAGTCTGAAACGGTTATTTAAAACGCTTCTCATTTTCAACAGATATAAAAAAATCGGTGCGTTTTTACACCGATTTTTTTGACAACTCACTTTTGAGCATCGTGCCGGATATACCACTTGTGATACGCAACAAACCGCATAACAATCAGCTTTGTACTGATTTATCCCGCTTTATTTCGGCTTATCCCGTGGTTTCCCACTTTTTGCGTTTTGCGTGGCAGACAACAACTGTCATATTCTCTTACCGTATCAGAGAGGTTTATTCCGCTCAGCGTTCGGAATTTGCAATAAAGCATAACCGCAAGTACGGCTATAAACAAGAGAGCGAATGCCGATATGCCCACAATGCCGCTTGCTGTTTCCAAAGCCACCTCAAAACAAAGCAGGCTTTTTGTCAGGGATGAAACATAGGAAAACAGCAGGTGCATCAGCAAAAATCCGATTGCAGCGCCGAGCAGCAGTGATGAAAAATAAGGGATAAAATATATTGCGTATACGTTGTTTTTTTTCGCCCCCAACAGTATGAAATTTGTCATTATATGCGAGCGTTTCGCTATTGTTACCGAAAATGTATTTAAAACAGAAAAGAAAGCTATCCCTGCAAACAAAACAGCCAGCCCGATAAAAAGTATGTATGCATAGTTAATAGCGGTTATACCCATTTCAAACGCACTTACATCTATATCAAACCCGTTTTGCCTTGCCGCCGTGACCGTTTTGTCATATTGGTGCATGCTGTTTATCGTGCATGAAAAAACGCTGTTAATCTGTCGGTTATTTGCAACCGCACTGTCGTAATATGAATTAAACGGAACGATAACGGGATACGCAAAAACTGTGTTCTCTCCGCTGTATATTCCTGCTATCGTGTATTCCTTTATCGTTTTTTCTTTACTTTTAACACTCAACTTATCACCGACGGCAAGCGATTCCGAAAGGGCTATATATTCATCTATCCACATACTGTCAGATTCCGGAGTATCGAGGCACGGTTTTATATCCTCTCCGCCGATCATTTCACAGTCGAAGCCTGAGGACTCGCTAAGCAGCTCATCAATGAAGTACAGCGGAAGATTTTGCAGAAGCCCGATTTCCTTTCCGCTGTCAGACACATATATACCGGCATCATAATCCGCCGACGACAGATGTACAACTTTATCAAAGCCGCACTCCGACAGCTTGTCCTTAACACCGGCAGTATAACCGCAGGTCACAATGAAGTCGTGTCCTCCCTGCGTCTGTTTATCAAGATAATCGTAATAATCCCGCCGTAAATTCACTGCTGTCAGAAACAGACAGGACGCAACCGCAGAAACTATCGCAAACATAAGTGCGGTAATAATAAGATAAGGCAGACACTTTTTTCCTTCTCTTACAGCAAGCCTTATTTCATCGTATAATTTCATCGCTTACCACCATACCGTCACTGAGCGTAATTATTCTGTCACACAGCCGTGCGTCTGTCTTGCTGTGAGTGACCATCACCACAAGAGTATCTTCATCAACAAGCCCACGCAACAGTTCCATTATGCTTTCACTGTTACGGCTGTCCAGATTTCCGCAAGGCTCATCCGCAAGTATTACATCAGGCGAATGAACAAGCGCCCTTGCAATAGCCACCCTCTGCTTTTCTCCGCCCGACAGCTTGTTGCACTTGGTTCTCAGCTTATCATCAAGCCCCACCCGTGCGACCGCTTTCCTGATCATATCGTCACGCTGTGATCTCGGCACTTTGTTTATTATAAGCGGAAGCTCGATATTGTCATATACCGTGTAGCAATCAATGATATGAAACGCCTGAAAAACAAATCCCACAGTTTTACTGCGGTAAGTGCTAAGCTGTTCTTCGGACAGACCTGCTATATTTTTTCCGTTCGCTATGACCTTTCCGCCGGTTGCGCTGTCTATCGCTCCGAGTATATTTAAAAGCGTTGATTTTCCGCTCCCCGACTCGCCGACAATTGCCACCATCTGACCCTTACTTATATCAAGATTTACATCCCTCAGAGCATAGCACACCCCGTCACCGTCAGCATAGCTTTTATTAAGATTTTCCGTCCGGTACATTATACCGCCCATAAGTTGTCCCTCCGATACCCAAAACGGCACACCGTGTATATTAAGTGTGCCGTAATTGTTACTGTGCAATTTTATATGTTTTATTCAGAAACGTCACGCTCTGTTTGTCGCCTCCGAGCTGCATCGGAATCACAAATTCAGCGGAATCGGAGCTATCGGACTGCAGAACGTTAAACCAAAGCTCATTCGTATCCTTATCAAAATGATATGTATAAGCATCGTCAAGCCTTTCGGCAAGAGCCGTCTTATCTTCTATCATATCACCGACAAGGTCTTTTGCGAGCACTTCAAAATCATATCCGACAAATCTGAAGCTGTTGTCCTCGTTAAAGCTGATGTATTGCTTTGATTTGTCTGCGTCAAGATAGTAGTTTCCCTGCACCGCACCAGGCTCGCCTGACTTGTCAGATCCGCTCTTATCGGCACAGGCACATACGGAAATTGCGGTCATTGTGACAAGCATCAGTACCGCCACAGCTTTTTTAAAACGGTTTTTAATTTTCATCGGTCGAATCGCTCCTTTTAATAGTATCGTTAATAGTATCGCATTCGGCTTTCAAGTAAAATACAGGCAAAATATCCCTGTAAAATAAATTATAGCATATCAGTTATTTTTTGTCAACTCTCCTGCATTCTGCCGTAAACCGCTCAAATACCGAAGTTGAATTTTCAGTCTGCCTCTTGACAAATAAAGTAAGCTGTGTTATAATCCGCTTGTATCGGAAGTTCCGATATTCTAAATTCAAAATGAAAGGACCGAATGCAATGCGTACAAATTCCTGATAAGAGCAGAACGAAATACCCTTATAGCCCCTGCCGCCCTATATGATAAGACGGGCGATGAAACGGGCTTGGTTTCGTGTCTGCAATGCAGGAATGTATTGCTGTCGGTCTTGTATTATGCCCTTTTTCGCCGTGTGTTTATGCGAAAATCGGGATAAAAAGCCGTGGGAGCGTATGTTCCTGCGGCTTTTTTGATACAGAAAGGGGTATGATATTATGTCTATAATCAGTGTAAACAATTTAACCTATTACTATGACGGCTGTGATGAAGCCGTGTATGAGAATGTGTCATTCACGCTTGACACAACGTGGAAAACGGGGCTTATCGGCAGGAACGGACGTGGCAAAACCACACTTCTGAAGCTGTTGACGGGCGAACTTGAAAACGGCGGTGCGGTAAACACAAAGGCAGAGTTCCTGTACTTTCCGTTTGACGTAGAGGACAAGAATATGAGCGGCAGTGAACTTATCGGAATAATCTGTCCTGAGGTGCAGGAGTGGGAGGTAATCCGTGAGCTGTCTTATATGGGTACGGACTGCGACATTCTGTACAGACCGTTCAGTACGCTGTCGGGCGGTGAACAGACAAGGCTTCTGCTGTGCCTGCTGTTTTTGCGTGACAACGCTTTCCTGCTGATAGACGAGCCGACAAACTGCCTTGACCTTGACGCAAGAGAAGCGATAGGCGATTATCTTAAAACAAAGAGCGGATTTATACTCGTGTCGCACGACAGGGACCTGCTCGACAAATGCACTGACCACATACTGTCGCTGAACCGCAGTGATACCGAGGTCATAAGCGGAAACTACAGCGTGTGGAAAGAAAATTTCGACCGTAAAGAAGCAAACGAGCTTATGCGTGACAAGAAGCTGAAAAGTGAGATAGGGCATCTCAAAGCCGCCGCAGAGCGCAGTAAAAAGTGGGCTGACACAGCAGAGGGCAGAAAGATAGGGATCGACCCGTCGAAAACGGAGAAATCGCCTGACAGGAGAGCTGTCGAGGGCGCTAAGGCAAAAGCTATGATGAAACGTATGAAGGCGGTGGAAAGCCGCAGACAGACAGCTATAGATGAAAAATCGGCGCTTCTCAAAAACCGTGAATACATTGATACGCTGAAAATACCGTCAATAAAGGCGAAATCGGCAACGGTGCTTTCGGTGCAGAATCTCGTGCCGTACTATTGCGACTATTGCGATAACGATAACGGCAACGCTATATGCGAGCCTGTTTCATTTACGCTGTCCGACGGGGAAAGGCTGTGTCTGTCGGGCAAAAACGGCTGTGGAAAATCTACAATCCTTAAAATCATCGCAGGAGCGGATATAAGCTACAGCGGAAGTATAGCAAAAGCGCCGGGACTTAAAATATCGGTATTGCCGCAGGATACTAATGGGCTTTGCGGAACGCTTGACGAATTTTCGGGGCGGCTCGGTGTTGACGCAGAGCTTGTCCGTGCGATACTCGCAAAGCTCGGATTTTCACGCAGGGAGCTTATCGGCCGGACGGAAAATCTCAGTGCCGGACAGAAAAAGAAGGTGCTTATAGCGGGCAGTCTTGCTACACCCGCAAACCTTTATATATGGGATGAACCGCTGAACTTCGTTGATATTATTTCAAGGATACAGCTTGAGCGGCTGCTCGGTGCGAATACGCCGACAATGCTTCTTGCGGAGCATGACAGATATTTCTGTGAGAATACGGGGACTAAGAGGCTGTATATAACAAAAGGATAGACATAAGGATAGGTATATAAGTAACGGCTTGTAAACGCAGGCCGTTCAGGCTGTCGAAAAACCTTTATATTTTTGAAAATGAGGGTTAGCGTTGCTTGCTCTGCCGGTTTTGCATCTCTGCAAAGTCAACAGAGCGTCCTAAAGGGGACAGAGATTGAGAACAAGCACTTTTTTGAAAAAACTTTTTCTACAAACTGAAAGCCACAGGGAATAATCTCTGTGGCTTTGATTTATTTATGGACGTTTACGCTTTTTTCTCGCTTGTCTGTCTGAACATCATATTTATAACTCCCGTCTTTGCAAGGGCAAACATAAGAACGGATGCTATCAGCGCACCGCCTACCGTGCTTACGCCGAAGGGGATAACGTAGGTAAATAAAGCCGCCTCTTTGCCCATTACAAATGTGGCAATAGGGAAAGCCGCCATAGCGCCGAGGATACCTGTGCCGATAATCTCACCGAGGAAAGCTATCGGAACACGCTTAGCAAACGACCATTTCGGGAAAATGTATCTGAAAGCAAGTCCGCAGCAGAGTGCGCCTACCATACTTCCGGGAAAAGCAAGCAGTGTGCCTGTACCCATTATAAGTCTTATAAGCGATGTAACAAATGCCATTCCCACAGCGTACCACGGTCCGAGCAGTGTGCCTGCTATCACGTTTACCATATGCTGAATGGGGAAACACTTTGACGCTCCTATCGGGATTGAAAATCCGCTCAGCACTACCGCTAATGCGATGAGAACGCCTGAAATTGCGAGTTTCTGAATACTTACCTTTTTATTCATACAAAAATACCTCTTTTCTTTTGTCCGTCAAAAAAGCTCCCACACTGTCTGCGGGAGCCGATGTTTTTATGCGCACTAAAACAACCGTTCCCTACGTTGGCATTATCCAAATCAGGTTCAAAGGTCGGAATTGCAATTCCCTCTCAGCCCGTTCACGAGCTCCCTTGCTTTATAGATGTTAAAATCGTATAGGATCTGTCTGACAGACACAGTATATAACACATTTGCGGCGGTGTCAATGCTGTTTTTGAGATACCATTGTTATGTATATGTCAAAATATCCCATTTGTAACATACAGGTGCAAATACGCATAAAATGTACTGTAAAGCCGAAAAAACACGAATGAAAGGAGCAAAACGAATATGAATAAGGACGGATTTTTATGCTGCACGGAAAGTGACGGCAGTATTCCTGTAAAAAAGAAGGCGGGATATGCTTACGCACCGTTCCAGCGGCTCGGAAAGCTGTACGATCTGGAAACGGCAATGAGAGCGGGAACTGTCTTCCCCGAACTTAACATTACGTTGGACGAATATGAAAGGGGGCTTTACAATGGCGTATAATATGCCGTCAAGAGCTTCTCAGCTGTTAAGGCAGCTATCCGCCGCAGACTTCTATGCGCAGGACTTAAAGCTGTTCCTCGACACCCACCCGGACGATGAAAAGGCTCTGGAGTTGTACCGTGAGGCAGTGAAGCAGACCGAAGCGTGCCGTTGTGCGTTTGAGAACGAATTCTATCCGCTGAGAGCCTCGTGTGCAGGAAAAGATTGCGGTTGGGACTGGCTGAGCGGTCAGTGGATATTATAAGGAGGGCTTATGTTTATATTTGAAAAAAGGACGCAGATACCTGTCGTCATCAAAAACCGCAATCCGAAGCTCGCAAGCTATATCCTGTCGCAGTACGGCGGACCGGACGGAGAGCTTGGTGCGGCTCTGAGGTATCTGTCACAGCGGTTTGCACAGACAGACAAGAGGGCAATTGCAACACTGACCGATATAGGTGTATCGGTTCAGGAATGATCCCGTAAAACTACAAAATGAAATACTTTCTTTCAATTGACTTTTAACTTTGTCGGTGATATAATTATGTAGAAATTCAAAGGATTTTGTCGAAAGACGGAGGTAAGGGCTATGGGAGCTTTAACAGACGCATTGAAAAATTTCGGACCATTCGTGTCACCGCTTATATTTACCTTGTTCCCGGTGTGCCTTACCCTTCTTATCATATCGGTGGTATGGTCGAGGAAGATACTGAAAAGTATGAGCGTAAACAACGAAATCGACTATAAGAACACCTCGTTCAACTGGATAAACTTCTGCTACTCTGCTTTTATTGCGCTTGTATCAATATTTCCTCTGCTGGGTATGCTCGGAACGGTGCTTGCGTTATTGTCGCTTGATATAACGGGCGGAGCAACTGAAGAACTGAAAGCAAACTTTTTCTTAGCGCTTGACACTACCGCATGGGGTCTTGTGTTCTCGATTTTTTTCAAGGTGCTGAATTCGGTTTTTCAGACAACGGTAGAATCAGCGATTGAAAAAATTGATATTCTCGTAAAAAGCCACTACACCAAAAAGGAAAGCAGTAAAAAATGAAGAAACGACAGATAATCCTCGACTTCACTTCCCTGCTTGACGTTATAATGATTATCCTGTTCTTCTTTATAATCTTCAGCAATCTGGAAACGGACAACCTGAAGAAAGATCTTGAAGATAAACAGCAGCAGGTAAGTGCCGAGCTGGAAGAAGCCAAAGCGAAAAACGACAAGGCAGACGAGCTTCTCGGTGAGGCACAGGAGAAAAACGAACAGGCGGACAAACGGCTTGAAGAAGCCGATTCTGCTGTTGACAGAAGCGGCGAAAACACAGATGCGATAATGGATTTCAGCGAAAACAAGAACCTTAAGCTGCATCTTGATATGAACGGCGAGAACGGCTGGACGCTGAAGTTTGCCAAGGGTGAAGAGATAGTAAAGGAAATACCAAAAGCAGATATAAGCGTAATGACCGATGAAGTTCTGGAGCTGTTCAAGGAGCAGGGCTACACCGCCGATAATACTATTCTTATAGAGTTTTCGTATGACGCTACAGAAAGCGGAACTACCTCGGCATATCTTGACACCATGAAAATAATAAACACGATGAAAAGCGAATATACGCATCTATTCTACTCAGAAACCGATGTTTCGGTTTTTGCGGGCTGATACGAAGGAGCTTAAATGAAAAAGATAAATAATAAAGGTGCAGTACCTGTCGGACTTATAATATTATTAGTTGTTGCCGCTCTGGCGGTTGTTGCGGTATTTGCGTTCAAGGGCTTCGGCTTTGGCGGCGGAAACGGTGACGGCGAAGGCTCAGGCATTGCGGATAACTCAAACACCGTATCGGTTGTAGAGGAGCTTGAATATATCAATGTTACCGTGTCGGGCAACGAATACATATATGATAACAAAAAGGTTACCCTTGACGAGCTTATCGACAGCATAAAGTCGCTCGACAAGAATCTGCCCGTAAAGATAGCCGATGAAGGCTCATCTCTTAAGGCGTACAAAGCTCTTAAAGCCAAGCTTTCGGAAAACAGCATCAGCTTTATCGAAGCACAGTAAAAGAGGTATAATATGAAAAAATTTATTATTGTGATACTCCTGCTTGCCGTATGCGGCGCTTTGGTATATTTCGGCTATCCCGAAATCAGCAAGCTGATAAACGGCGAACAAACGGTAACGTCTTCCGAAGCAGATACGGCATCTGACATAAGCAGTGCGGATAATTCATCGGAAGCGCAGTCAAGCAACATATCCGCCGAGGGCGGAAATCCCGGTAACACCGACAGCTTTGCACTGGAGATCACTATTTCAGAGGATAAGTATTTTGTCAATAATCACGAGATTGGCATCGAAGAATTAAAATCGGAAATAGACGGACTTGAAGCCGGTGCAACAATAAAAATAAACGATGAAAAATCTTCGCTCAAAGCGTTCAATGCCGTCAAGGACTATCTTGACGAAAAGAAGATTGCATACAGCGTCAGCGACCGATAAAGAAAAACTCCCGACCTATGCTCAGCATAAGTCGGGAGTTGTCATTTACAGATTAATCTGTTACCCAGGGTGCGCCGTCCTTAGTTGTAAACTTGCCTGTGCAAACCTGAATCAGGTCTACGAGCCAGCCTATACCGAAGCATCCGTCTGTGAGAAGCCAGATAATGCCTGTTCCGATTTTTCCTGCCATAAAGCGGTGAACGCCAAGTCCGCCGAGGAAAAACGCAATAAGTATTGCCGCAGTTTTGTTCATAATAAAATCCTCCTATATCCGATCAGCTTAAAATATAACCGTATTTACAGTACTTCTCAGCGCTGCAACACAGTCACATTTTACCATACTCACGCTTTTTTGTCAACAGTGTGGCGTATAACGGTCGGAAAATGGCGTAAAACGGCATAAAATCTATGACTGACGGCAACTGAGATTTAATAGGAGTTAAGCATATTCCGCTAAAAAGTATTATACTTTGAAAACTGCCCTGCGTTCTTGCTCAAGTCAGCTTGTCTTATATCCGCTTGTTGTAATCTCGGCTATAAGCGCACCGGTGTTATCGGTGACCGAAACACGATAATAACAGGTCGTTCTTCCGTCACGGACACATTCAGCCGTTGCTATGAGCTTATCGCCCTTGGAGGCTCTTAAAAACGTTATATTTGCGTTTAGCGATACAGTGCCTAATTTTTCGTGGTTTGACGCTACCGCAAAGGCAAAATCTGCAAGGGTGAAAATCGCTCCGCCCATTATTATTCCTGCGGCATTGCGATGGCGTGGTTCTATCTTCATACCGACTGTAGCTGTATTTTTGCCTACAGCTTCGATCACTGCGCCGTTTTCCGTAGCAAAACGGTCTTTTGCGAAAAACTCACGGATCTCATTCAGATCTTCCATCTAATTATTCTCCTGTGTAATTTTCTATCTTTGCGTATTGTGTGAAAATGTCGGGAGTAATATTCGTCAGCGTGTCAAGCATACCGACATACAGCGAGCCTGTACCCTTTGCGGTTTCGCTCGCAATTTCGCCTACCGTTCCGATAAGCGCCGCCGCTGTTACCGCCGCCTCAAAGCTGTCCTCTGTACAGCCGCACAGCGCCGCCACAAGTCCGGACGCAAGACAGCCCGTACCGGTAATCTTGCTCATCATAGGCACACCGTTTGAAACAAGCGCTACCCTGCCGCCGTTTGCTATGACATCTGTACTGCCTGTTACCATAACGGTACAGCTGTAACGCTTTGCCGCTTTTTTTGCAAGCGATATTTTGTCCTCAAGCGTTGTTTCGGCACTGTCCACACCCTTTTCCGCCTTCATAGTAATGGGGCTGGTCGAGAGCAGTGCGGATATTTCGGAAGCGTTGCCTCTTACTGCGGCGAATCTGAACTGACGCAGAAGCTGCATAGTGCTTCGTAATCTGTTATCTGTAGAGCCTGCGCCTACGGGGTCAAGCACTATCGGCTTTGCCATATCCGCCGCCTTCTGTGCGGAAATCAGCATTGCACGAAGCCTGTCCTTGCTGAGCGTACCCATATTGAACAGTACCGCCGATGCCTTTGCGGTTATATCCTCAGCGTCAAGCGGGCTGTCCGCCATAACGGGAGATGCGCCTGCCGCAAGAAGTCCGTTTGCGACGGTGTTTGCGGTAACATAGTTTGTAATGCAATGTACAAGGGGATTCTTCTCCCTGAGTATATCAAGTAATGCGGCACAGTTTTCTGTTGTGATATTTGTCATGAGATATGCTCCTTTTAATAATGCCTTAAATTACATAAAAATCCCTGCGAGCGCCGTATAGTACATCAGTGTAAGCGGCAGTGTGACCATCGAAAGTATGGTACTTACCGCAAATATCTCCGCACTGTAGCCTGCGTCCCTGTCATAAAGCAAGGCAAACATTGTACACATAGCAGCGGCTGGGCAGGCGGTAGCGAGTATGTTTACACCCGCTACGGTCTGATCTATCTTAAACACAAGGCAGATAACGGTAAGCAGTGCAGGAAGCAGGAACAGCTTTACAAAGCAGGTGTAGTAAAGTCTTGGCTTTTTCAGCGCAGGGAGCAGTTTTACCGTAGCTATAGTTGAGCCTGCTATTATCATTGCGAGCGGTGTATTTATGTTTGCAAGGTGCTGTGCCGTTTCAAGAATAACATTCGGCAGAGTGAAGTTGCAAAGGAACAGGATAATACCGATTATCGTAACGATGATGCTCGGAGATAACAGCGACTTCAGCATCTGCTTAAAGTTCGGCTTACCGCCCTTCATCATAATAACTCCGTGCGTCCACGAGCAGAGATTGAACATAGTAACGTATGCCGTAAGGCAGAATACGCCCTCAGTGCCGTACACGCCCTGTATCAGCGGTATGCCCATAAAGGCACAGTTTGAGTAAAGACAGCTGAATCGCTCTATCAGTTGTCCCTCTTTATCCTTACTGCGTATTATCAGCGGAACAAGTATAAACGCTATGACGTAGCTTATTATCGCTATGAGGAACGATAAAAGCAGTGTGTTCAGCGTTTCGGGGTCGAACGGCTTCTGATAGGATACCAGAATAACCATAGGCGTTGCGAAATTAAGCACAACGGTTGAAAGCTTTTTGGTGCAGGCATCGTCAAGCAGCTTCAGCTTACGGCAGAGTATGCCGACGCCTGCGAGCAGAGCCATTATAAAGACCTGCTCAATAATTGCCCAGTTCATAAGTTTACCTCTTGTCTTTTGTTCTTTTTATTTTTCTTTGAATAATTATACTACTTAAAATCGGTAAAATCAATGTTAAAATACTGTAAACAGGGGAATGAGCGGTAATTTTCAGTATTTTTCACAGATAAATTTCATCTGTCGGACGTCAATCGGCGATATAGCAATACTGCACAAAAACAGACAACTAAATTTGTGCATAATACCGCCCTTGAAATGAAAACGATTTACTGATATAATGAAGTTACGCAAAGGAATTTAAAACCCGTAAAACAGCTAGTTTACGGGGAATATAATATCAAGGAGGACTTTCTGATGAATTACGGACATTTTGACCTTGAAAACAAGGAATATGTCATCACAAGACCCGATACTCCCTCGGCATGGGCTAACTACTTAGGCTCACCCGAATACGGTGCTATCATTTCAAACAACGCAGGCGGCTACAGCTTCGTTAAATCCGGTGCAAACGGACGTGTTATCCGTTACCGTTTCAATGCTGTTCCCAACGATCAGCCCGGCAGATATGTATATATCAAGGACGCTGAGGACAATGATTTCTGGTCGGCATCATGGGCACCCGTATGCAAGCCCCTCGACAGCTACAAGAGCGAGTGCCGTCACGGTACAGCCTACACTGTTATCACCTCGGAGTACAAGAAGATAAAGTCTGAGGTTACATACTACGTTCCTATGGACGCTACTTATGAAGTATGGGCTGCAAAGATAACCAACACAGATACAAAGCCCCGTAAACTGAGCGTTACAGGCTACTGCGAGTTCGTTAACGATCCCAACTACGAGCAGGATCAGGTCAACCTCCAGTACACCCTGTTCATCACAAGAACATACTTCAAAAATAAGTATATCCACCAGATGCAGAATGAGATATACAACCCCAACAGCGGACGTTTCTTAGGTCTTGCTTCTGCTAAGGTTGACGCTTACTGCGGCGACCGTGACGCTTTCGTAGGCTCTTACAGAACATACAACAACCCCAAGGGCATTGAAGAAGGCTTAAAGGGCGACTTAAACTACAATACAAACTCCTGCGGCGCACTCCAGAGCGACATCGTTTTACAGCCCGGCGAAACAAAGGTACTCACTTATGTTCTCGGCGGTCAGAAGACAGAGTCTGAAATTGAGGCTATCATCGCTAAGTACGAGAATGAGAACGCTGTAGAGAAGGATCTTGCAGAGCTTAAGAACTACTGGCACTCAAAGCTCGACAATCTGCAGGTAAATACTCCCGATGCAGACTTCAACAATATGGTAAATGTATGGAACGCTTACAACTGCTTCATCACATTCATCTGGTCAAGAGCCGCATCATTCCAGTATTGCGGCCTGAGAAACGGCTTCGGCTACCGTGATACTGTACAGGATATTCAGGGCGTTATCCACCTTGCTCCCGAAATGGCAAAGAAGCAGATCGTATTCATGCTCTCTGCTCAGGTTACAAACGGCGCAGGTCTGCCCCTCGTTAAGTACGATCACAAGGCAGGACAGGAAAACCACCCCGACGAAAACGACGAAAACAGCGTATACGCTAAGCAGACAGGTCACCCCTCATACCGTGCAGATGACGCTCTGTGGCTGTTCCCGACAGTTTACAAGTACATCTCCGAAAGCGGCGACCACGCATTCCTTGACGAAGTTATCTCGTATGCAAACGACGGCGAATCCGGCACAGTATACGATCACTTAAAGAGAGCTATCGACTTCTCGATGAACCACCTCGGCAACCACGGTATGCCAGCAGGTCTTCACGCTGACTGGAACGACTGCTTACGTCTTGGCAAGAAGGGCGAATCTACATTCGTAGCATTCCAGCTTGTTTACGCAGTAAAGATCTTAAAGACTTATGCTCTTGAGAAGAACGATGCAGAGTACGCAAAGTACCTTGATGAAGTGAAGGCTAAGCTCGACGAGATACTGTCAGCTTGCTGGAACGAGGACAGATGGATAAGAGGCTACAAGGAAGACGGCACTGTTATCGGTCAGAGAACAGATCCCGAGGCTTCAATGTGGCTCAATCCTCAGTCTTGGTCAGTCATCTCCGGCTTTGCAAGCAAGGAACAGGCTGAAAAGGCTATGGACAGCGTAGAAAGAGAACTTAACACTCCTTACGGCGCAATGGTTATGTATCCTCCTTATGTCAAGCACGGCTTTGACGGCGCTCTTATGCAGTGCTTCAACAAATGCACAAAGGAAAATGCCGGTATCTTCTCACAGCCTCAGGGTTGGCTGATACTCGCAGAGTCAAAGCTCGGTCACGGCAACCGTGCATATAAGTACTGGAAGGAAGCAGCTCCCGCAACCTACAACGAGAACGCAGAGCACAGAGTTCTTGAGCCCTATGTTTACGGTCAGTTCGTTGAAGGTAAGGACAGCCCCTTCGCAGGTCGTGCTCATGTACACTGGCTGACAGGTACGGCTTCTACCGTTATGGTAGGTACTACAGAGGGTATCCTCGGTCTTAACCCCGAAACAAAGGGTATCGTAATCGATCCTTCTATCCCTTCAGAGTGGAAGGAATACACAATGAAGAAGACATTCAGAGGCAAGAAGCTGAATGTTACCGTTAAGAACCCCAACGGCAGTGAACACGGCGTTAAGAGTGTAACGGTAAACGGTGAAAAGATTGAAGGCAAGCTCATTCTTGACAGCATCTTAAAGGCTGAGAATGATATTGTTATCGAGCTTTAATCGGCAGAATAAATAATAACAGCACCCCCGTTCAATTGAACGGGGGGGGTGCTTATTCTTATACTGCCTTATTTTAGCTTATTTTAGCGGTATGACCACATCGGAGCAGAACACCTTGTCCTTATGATAGAAGGTTGCCGTACCGCCGTGTTTTTCGGCTGTGAACAGCACCGATTCAAGCCCTATGCCGTTACCGCCCTTGGTGGTGGAATAATAGTGTCCGCCCTCACAACGCACTTTGCCGTTAAAATTATTTTCAGCTACTATGTAAAGGTTGCCTGACGCATCGTCAGCCTTTACCGAAAGTGAGATTCTGCGATCGTTGTTTTCAGGAAGCATAAGGCTTGCGTTTACCGCATTTTCAAGTATGTTACCGACTATACAGCAAAGCTCGTCGTCGGTCAGCGCAGTCTCCTTGTTATCGCCATCAATCCGCAATCTGAGAGTAATGCTGTGTTGCTGTGCCTGCTCTTCAAAGTGGCACAGCAGAGCGTTCAGCGCATAGTTTCCGCAGTAACGCATGGGCGATCTGCTCGGGAACGTATCGATATAGTTATCAAGATAGCTTTTCAGTTCCTCTATGTCGCCGTCCTCGGCATGCGTCTTTATTGCAATGATTGAATGCTTGAAATCGTGACGTATGCGTGAGGTATCCTCAAGATATTTCTGCTGGGCGTCATACTGCTTCTTCTGCATTTCAAGCACGCTTATATGCTCCTTGTCCTTGCCGGCTTTCAGCAAAGCGGACGCTATGAAATAAAACACGGTATACATAAGCACGAGCATAATGAACATAAGCGTTGTTATCAGGATATAAACCAGAAAAACACGGTTAAGATAAAGCGTCTGATAATGCACGGGCTGTACCGTAAAATTGAATCCGATAAACATAAGCGACATTACTATCGAAATCAGCCATACCCTTCTGTACGGAAGCCCGTTTATAAGATGAGAGCCGTATTTTGCTACCGGATAAGCAATAGCGGCGGTCACTGCACAGGATATTCCAAGCTGTATCAATGCGCCGTCGGTGCTGAAGGTCGGCGTTCCAAGCTCAGGGTGTATAACTGCATCAATCATTATGGCATAGTTCTTGCAGAAGCTCATTATAGTAAACGACAGCAGAAACGTTGCAAAGCATTTGACAATATCCGCATCGACTATGACCCTGTACGCAAGGAACAAAGGCACCAGCAGAATATAGAAGACTACCTTCGGCTCTACAGGGAGCAATGCCGTTGCGCCCGAAACTATCACCGTCACCATAACAAGCACGCCTAAAAACAACGGGAGGACGTTTTTGATGGAATATTTCATCTTGTCCTTCATAGGCAGTAAGCAAAGCACCGTCGCAGGTACGATTATAAGGCATGATAATGCCTCGTTTACAAATCTACTCAGCATCTCATTCATCTGACCGTCACCTGATCTTTCTCAAATTCGCTGTGAATACGATTCAGAACGAAACGTGTATAGTCGTTTTTGATCTGCGTCATCTTACGGCGGCTTATCGGAACGGTATCGCCGTTTATCATCAGAAAATTTTCACCGTCAATACGGGCTACATTTGCAAGCGACACAAGCACGCCCTTGTTGCAGGAAATCACTCCTTCATATTTTGAAAGCGATTCTTCCATTATCTTATGCGTGGTACGGATCTTCAGCGGCTCGTTTCCGACCAGAAACACGTTTACATAATGTCCGGAACACGAGGTATAGACAAGCGATGACAGCGGTATCACCGTACCGTCGGGGAGCGCCGCCGCACATCCCGTATTCTTAAGCTGTTGTGCTACGGTTTCGGCAAGCTGTTTTATGCTTTCCGCCCTTACGGGCTTCAGCAGATAGAAGTTCGCCTTTACCGCATAGCTTTCACTTGCAAACTCGTTGCTTGTGGTGACAAACACCAGCATAACATTCTTATCCAGCGTCCTGATACGTTTGGCGGTTTCTACGCCGCTCATTCCGCCCATATATATGTCAAGAAATATCAGATCGTATCTGCCGGCGGAAAACTGCCTGAGCAATTCCTCACCGCTTGTATATTCGTCTATATTGCCTACGTTCAGCCCCACTTTTGAAAACGGAGCGATTATTGCCGATGACAGCTTTTCACGCTCTGAGTTAAGGTCGTCCGTAATTGCTATTCTTAGATCCATTGGTTATGCACCTTCCGCTTTGCTTGGTTTACACCGCTGTAATTATGTTCTGTTATGATTATACTATATTTCCGCTTTTTGTGCAATAAAAATTCTGCCCCGCAATGCCTTTTCAAGCCCGATTTGCGCCGATTAAAGCCAATTTGTTGTTACAGCTGAACGTTATTGTTATAATATTTATCGCAAAACATTAAACAGGAGGTTCCTATGGAAAACGAGAACGAAAAAAAGACAGCCGACACTGCTGTCAAAAAAAAGCCGGATATGGACAAGCTCACCGAGCTTATAATAGTAATAATGCTGGGCGTTACCGCCCTGCTCACAGCGTGGGCAAGCTGGATAGGCTCGCTTCACGGCGGAAATCAGGCTACCAACTACGCCACCAGCAACAATCTTGCTTCCGAGGGCAACTCGGAATATAATGCAGGCGTTCAGCAGATGAATCAGGATATGATACTCTGGAACGATATAAGCTCATTGCAGATTGAAATCGTCTTTGCGCAGAACAATAATAACGAGGCTGAGCTTGCAAAGCTGTGCAACCAGCTGTTCTACAAGATGGCGGAGAACGTGAGTGAAACAATGGCGGCAAAGATTGACTGGAACACTGCCGACAACAGCAGCAGCGATCCTCAGGCAACTATACTTGCGTGGCTCGAAAAGGAAAACAGTATGAGCTCGCCCTTCTTTGACGAGAATTATGTCAACAGCTATTTCACAAAAGCAAACGAGCTTCTTGCACAGTCGCAGGAGGTACTTGAACAGGGTCAGAAGGATAATTCAAACGGCGACGCATTCGGTCTTGTAACGGTCATCTACAGCGTTGTACTGTTCTTACTCGGTATTGCCGGCTCATTCAATCATAAGGTGAACAAATATGCTGTGGTAATTATCGCTCTTGTCGCATTTGTTATCGCAACAATCTATATGTTCACCCTGCCTATGCCCACAGGCTTCAGCATCACCAGCTTCTTCAAGGGCTGAACCGATTAATGCCAAAATGCAACCGATTTGCGCCAGTTAATTGAATTAAATCATTTCGGTGAGTATAATTTGCTAAGGTTGGAAAAACAACCGATATTACATAATCAGAGGCGGACATACCGCAAAGAAAGGAATAATTATGAAGAAAGTAATCAAGTCGGTCATTGCACTTGCAATGGCAGCAGTAATGGTAATGGCACTCGCAGCTTGCTCAGGCTCGGCAAAGGATAAGATGAAGGGCGACTGGATTTACGAAACTATCGCAGGCGATTCTGTAGCAGACTATGCGGCTAAGCTCGGCGTTGACGAATCATCATTCGCATCCGTATGGACATTCACAGATGATAAGGTTATAATAAAGTCAGTTGCCGCTACGGAAGAACACAACGTTCAGTACAAGAGCAACGGTGCAGAAGTAATGGAAGTAGGCAGCACAGACAAGATTCAGATGAGCGTAAAGCTTGAAAACGACAAGCTCTCTTTCAAGCTCAAGGGTACTGACGGCAAAGAGTACGACTACGTTATGAAGAAGGGTACTATGGAAATAGGCTCATCTACAGCAGTAAAAGAATAATTTTAAAAGCAACAGCTCCTTACAGTTGTTTTTCTTAATGTCACGTTTGATGTGACGAAGATCTTTTCCTTCAGACAGCGGTATCGGTTTTCCGGTACCGCTGTTCTTTATATACAAATAACCGCCGTCCTGAGAAACGGCGGTTCAGCTTGTAGAAAAAGTCTATTTTTGAAATAGACTTCTGATTTATTATCCCTATCCCCTTTAGGACACTCTATTGGCTTTGCTTCGTGCAAAGCTTGGTGTGTCCTTATTTCGGCATCCTTGCCGAAAACCCCTTTCCCCGTGGTGAAGGGCTGTGTATGCTTTGTTGGCTCTGCATCGTGCAGAGCCTTTGTGCATACACGCCCGGCATCCGTGCCGGGCTGAATGTGGGGCTGCCGCCCTCATCCCGCTTGGGGCTTCGCCCCTGCGACCCCATTTTTAAATAAGCAAGAGGTTTTTCGACAGACTGAACCGCCGTCCTGAGAAACGGCGGTTATTCGTATAGGGAATCAGAAAATATCGGTAATATCAGGCGATTATCGGAGCGTAACGCTCAGACATAAGCGTATCGAGCATAGCTTTGTAGGGGTTAAGCTCACCGCTTGCCACCATCGAGAAAAGTCTGGGCGAACAGCCCGAAACCAGCGCAACACCGTTCTCGTTCATTGTGACAGGCTGCTGAGCTTTTCTGCTCTCAACATTCCAGAAAACTATCTCAGGGAGCGTATATCCTTTTTTGGCATACTTTCTCTTTGCACATTCGAAGTTCGTTTTGCCTGCGTTATCCGCACACTCGTCAAACTCCATATCCGAGATTATATATAACCGTTTCGGAAGCTCTTCCTGCGGAAGATTATACTTTACGGCGGTTTTCAGCAAAAGATTGAACACAGCCGATATATTCGTGTTTGCGACTTCGCTATACCGACGGCAGTACTCAACCTTTCCTGCAATATCACTGCCCTTTATTTCGACAAGCTGAGGTCTTTCAGAGAAGGTTATAAAATGATTGTGGAACCTGCCCTTGTTTCTTTCGGCAAAATATATTCCGAGCGACAGCGCAACAGCAATTGCTCTGGGATACATCGAACCCGAACCGTCAATCACGGCAAGAGCGTTTTCATCGTTGCCGAAATCTTCGAGGGCGTTCCACGTTACGTCCATTGCGTTGCGTTCCTCTGCGGACAGCCCGTCTGAACGCCAGTGGAAGCACGGAGCGATAACATCATACGGGGTCAGTACGCCTGTGTGCATTTTTGCTTTGCCGTTTTTCACATTGTCGATATACTCGCAGTAACGGTCAAAGTCGTTTTCATAAAACGCACCACGATATTTCAGCATTGCGAGAGCGGGCAGTTTTGAATAGTCAAAGGTATAGTCCTGCACACGCAGGCGGTTTTCAACTATATCAATCTTTTTTCTCAGTGCGACAACTGTTTTACGGTACTGCATTTCGCTCATTCCGAGCAGACGTGCAAGACGGCGTGCCGTGCGTACCGTTTCCTTATTTGACGTATTGACAGAGGGGAGCCATTTTGCAAGAAGCGACACGCCCGTGTCAGACGCTATATCCTTTTTGAGCTGACCTTCTATAATCCGCAAAGCGTCCTTCTCGCAGGGCGTACCGATAAGGCACAGCAGATCGTCATATCTGCCGTACTCAGCGATGTATTCTATGTTTCTGCGCACGCTATCAGGCTCATATTTTGCAAGATAGTTCAGTATTATACGGAACACTCTGCGTTCGCCAAGACCCTCACGGACATCACGGGCGAAGAAAAGCGTTTTTACGGCAAGATTCTTATCCTCCGAATACGCTTTAACAAAGCGGTCGATAATATCTTTTTCGGTGCTGCTGCGAATAGCGCCTATTGTCGAAAATAAATCAAGACAATGTGACTTTGTGCTTATGTAGGTCGCTGCACCGTTTTCGGTCAGGGTCATGTTTGATTCTTCTTTTAACTGTTCAAGCATTGTGATTTCCTCCTCTGCGGCGCAGAGCAGGTTACTCACACGCCTTGAAATTATATATCGGTTTCAGCACTTCGATAACATCTACCGACTCTCTGATAACATCAATAATATCCGACAGCGACTTATACGCCATAGGCGCTTCGTCAAGCGTTGAATTATTGACCGAGGTCGTGTATATGCCCTCCATGCTCTTCTTATACTGCTCAATGTCGAGCGTTTCCTTAGCCTTTGTTCTCGACATAATCCTGCCTGCGCCGTGCGGTGCGGAATAATTCCAGTCCGGATTGCCCTTTCCTCTTGCAAGCACGCTTCCGTCCCTCATATTTATCGGAATAAGCACAAGCTCGCCGCTCTTTGCGGAAATTGCACCCTTGCGGAGTATGCGCTCCTTGGTATCAATGTAATTGTGTATCGTATGGAACGCAGACACGGCAGTAAGTCCGCACCTGTCAAGGATCATCTCAGCCATACGCTCACGGTTACGCTTTGCAAAGCGCTGACATATCTCGACATCATAAAGATAATCCTCAAGGTAATTATCGTAAAGATAGCAGAGATCTGCGGGCGTATCGGGGACTTTCGACTGCCACTCTTTTTCCATTGCCTTTAATGCGGACTGAATTTCGGTGCGTCTGCCCTGCTCCTTATATGTCTTTATAAGCTCTGCTTTCTTTTCAAAAAGCTCGCCCTTACCGGACGCAAGCTCAATCGCAAGGTTCTGATAATACTCAGCTACCTGCTTGCCTAAGTTACGGCTGCCCGAATGGATAACAAGGTACTTGTTGCCGTCCGAGGAAACGTCTATCTCGATAAAATGATTACCGCCGCCAAGCGTACCGAGGCTTCTTTCAAGCCGTTTTGCCTGTTCAAGATGTCTGTAGCAACGAAGTCCCGTAAGGTCAAAACGTTCATAACGTCCGTCCCATACATTTCTTCCGCTCGGTATGTAGTGTGCGGCTTCATCTATCTTACTAAGGTCGATTTCCGCCTTTCCAAGCTCTGCTGTGTACATTCCGCAACCGATATCCACACCTACGACATTTGGTACTGCCTTATCGGTTATCGTCATTGTTGTGCCGATAGTGCAACCCTTGCCTGCGTGTACATCGGGCATTATTCTGATTTTTGAGCCTGCGGTGAACTCATAGTCGCACATTCTGCGTATCTGTTCTATCGCTTCGTCCTCGACTACTTTTGCGTAACATATTGCTGTGTTGATTTTCCCTTTGATTTCAAGCATATCTCTGCTCTCCTTTCTCAAAAAATAAGAACAACGTCCCTTAAAAAATATGATGGGAATAGGCAGGGACGCTGTCGTAACAAGACGCAATTAAAAATGGGTGTACGGACTTTAACCGCACTGTAACAAGCCGTAAGGCTGTGTCGCCGTCAGGTCGGCAAAAATGGTGTTTAAAAAACACGGGTGTAAAATGCTGCTGTATGCGTCTTTACAAGGCACTGCTATTTTCCATATATAAATAATATGAACTGCTGTCTGTGCCTTAAACATTCTGCAAGGCACTGTTTTTATCCTCATATAAAAACTGCTGTCAGTGCCTTTTGTCTGCGGTGAAGCTTTCCTTCATCGCATGAGTTTATTATACAGGATGGGATTTGGTTTTTCACGGAAAAAAAGCTGCGAACTATATTTGTTCGCAGCTGATGAATATTCATACCTCTCCACACGCCATCTGCTCTTCCAGTCTTTCCTTTATCAATCCGACAAAGCTATCCGGGCTGATAACTTTAACGCAAGGTCCGAACGACAACACACGGATAACGATCTCCGTTTCATCGGTTGCGTAATATTTCAGATGAAGCAGATACTTATTATCGTCAACACGCTCCGCCTGCTTTTCAAAGTGTGCAAAGTGGAGCATTACACGCTCGAGCGCATTCCGCTCGTCATTTATCTGCAGGGTAAGCTCTCTTATCTGCATTGCTTCCGGCTTTTCGTTCCACTGACCTGTGCCTGTGTACAGCTGACAGTTTATAATTCTGCCGAGGTTTAACTGTCTGTACTTACAGCCGTCCATTATTACTCTTATCTTATCGTCCTTTTCAGAATATTCAAAACCTTTGGGGAAAAATCTCAGCGTTGCTTCCTTGCCATAGCGGTTATTCAGCCTTGCGATTATCGGCAGATCGTTCTTTATGGCATAATATATCAGCCTGAACCGACCGATATAGCCCTCATCGCCAAAATCATCGCCGTCCGAGTATTTATCGTATACTTTATAATCGTCCTCGGTGAAAAGCGGCTCGACATCGGATAAGTCGGGGAACTGTACATCAAACAGCCTCACTCTCTTATCAAGCGATACGGCTTTCAGCCAGCGTTTCTGAAGCAATGTCAGCGGCATTGTCGGCTCGTGCTTTAAAAGCGGTTTTAAACTGCTGTCAAGCAGCCTCCACTTTCCGCTTTTAAGCGACGGCATTATAGTCAGCACGCTTTCGGAAAATGCGTTTTCGCTTACGATACGGTCAAGGTCCTTCTCTGTCGTATTCTTATCGAATGCGGCAGTGATTATCCTTGCGACCGTGTTATAATATGCCGAGTAAAGCTCACTGAATATCATCGCTTTCACCTCCGCTGTCAGCCGTGTTATCCTCCGTGTTATCTTCTATGCCGTATATTTCATACATTTTCTCTATATCGGCTTTAAAATTATTTTCAGCTGTTCTGTCCGAAAAATTGAGCCTTGTTATACGGCAGATAAACGTGCGTATCCACGGTATCATTTCGGTAGTGTCGAATACATCGGCGGAGTATCTGTAATGGTTGTCGTCGATTTTTTCAACCGTACCGCACCGCTTTTCACGCTCAAGGCGGTTTACGATATACTGCTCATCATCGGCTATTCTTATATCAAACTCAACGTGCTGAGTGTCTTGTTTATCAAGCCTGCCGTTTACGCCCCACATACAGCTTTCAGCCACATTCAGCTTCTCCCTGAGCTTATCAAACCTTTCGCACGGTTCGCCGATTTTTACATCGGATATGTAATCAAGCCGATACGAAAACAGCCTGTTCAGCTTTATATTATAGGCTATAAGGTGCTGTCTGCCGTTCTGTGCGCTGATATAAATTCTCAGCGGTACAAGCCCTACTGACATCGGCTTGTCGCTGTGCCTGCCGAGATTTTCCACAGTGACACAGCTTTTCTTCTGCATTGCGTCAAACAGCATAGCCGCTATATCGCTGTCAAGTGCCTGCGTGATATAGTGGTGCTTGAATGTGAAAAGCTTTTCGTGCGGCGGCAATTTGTCCGAGATAAACGAGCCGATAACACCGCACGGTGCGGTTTCCCCGAAAAAGTCGACAACATCGCATAGCTGTGACACATCAACATCGGACGAACGGCTGTAAAGCACCTTTCTGCCCTGCTTTTCGGTTATGATGATGCCCTCGGCGGTGTATTCCTTGAGCTTTTTTCTAAGGGTCGATTCGTCAAACGTAAAATCCCCCGACAACAATGAATCAATCTCATCTACAAGTTCAGACAGCGTCAGCTTTATTTCGGGAGCGCAAAGTATATCGAACACTGCGAAGTGCAGAGTTATATCCCCGTCCGTAAAGCTCTTTGCTTTCCACGCCTTGTAGAAAGGGTTTTTACAGGCGGTGCGGCTGTCTACCGACAGAAATACATTCTTGCCCTCGGCGGTTTTTGCAAAGCGCATATAATCTCCGAGCCAGCTTTCTACCCTGCGCCGTTCATCGTCATACGAGCGTGCGCTTTTTCTGTCATAACCGCTCCTGCTCTTGAAGCCGAATACATAGAACTCACGCATATATGAACGTATTTTCTCAAAGTTCTTTATAAGCTCGCTGTACGCCATATCCGCTCCTTTCGGCATAGTAAGATATACCCGACTGTGAGGACAGTCGGGTAAGACGTTATGTAATTTTATGCTCCTATATCAAGTGCAGGTGCAGTACCTATCGTATATCCGTCTGCACTTACGCCTGCGGTAGTGCCGTCCCAACGGTACTTTATGATCTCATCGCCGTTGTCATCTACCCACGCCTTGCTTGTTCCAAAAGCGGGAACATCGTTTATATCGGAGATATTCGTCGTATCGGGCGTGTACCACACCGACACGCACACGCCTTTTATGCAGTTGGCTCTTATTACGCCGTTGGATATTGTAGGGAAAACATCACGCAAATACATTCCGAGAAGTTCTTCACCGTACTGAGAATTGACAGTATTTGTCGCCTGCGTTACTGTTGCGGCATTTCCCCATGTCACTGTGTCGGGAGAAAATGCTGACGGGTTCTGCGCCGCATCAATATACCACGTTCCGTCAACAACGGAAATAGTAAATACTTCTCGACAATCTTCCCCCATAAGCATATAGTTCTTGCGGTTTGCGTCCGCCATTGTCAGAAAGTAGCCTATCTGCTTTTTCAGTTCCGATGCCGTGGTATTCGCAGACCCCACAGTCGCTCTTATTGTTATTCCGAGCAATGTAGGAATAAGTATTGCGGCAAGTACACCGAGTATCGCTACAACCACTATAAGCTCTACCATTGTAAAACCGCAGTTCTTCATTCTTTTCTTTGCTTTGATTTTCAAATTATGTGTTAACTTTCTCATACTCCCTCCGATTTTAAGTTATTAGTTTAATAATACCATACCTTTATATAAAAATCAATAGTATTTAAGAAAGTTTTACCGTATGAACCGTACAGATACAAAAATCCCCCGACTCAAAGTCGGGGGATAATATGTGCTTTTAGTTAATCAGAAGATTAGCCAAGTGCCAGAACGGGAGCTGTACCAACTGTGAAACCGTCTGATGTGATACCGGCTGTGCTGTTATCCCAAGCGAAAACATCTGCTGACCAAGCGTGCTGAGCGTCAGCACCGAATGTGGGAACACCAGTAACACCAGCTACAGTAGATGAATCTGCAGTGTACCAAACTGCTACACAGCTACCACCGATTATGTTAGCCTTTGCAGCACCGTTTGATAATGAGGGGAATAAATCAGCAAGGTTGATAGCTAAAAGCTCAACTGCTTCTGTTACGCCTGCCTTTGGTGCGCCTGCTGTACCTGTACCGCTGGTAGATGTCCACTTAATTGTGTTACCTGTCTTGAATGCTGTAGTATCCGATACAGTAACTGTCCATGTACCACTTGAAACTTCAATATCAACTGTTGTTGTAGCTGTACCCTTCAGAGGACCGTAACCTGCTGTATCAGCGTCTGTTAAGAACTGGTTGATCTGCTTCTGAATTTCAGATGCAGTTGTGTTAGCAGATGTTACTCTTGAGTTAGTAACGAAGCCCAGCATTGTGGGGATCAGGATAGCTGCGAGTACGCCGATGATAGCGATAACAACGATCAGCTCAACGAGTGTGAAGCCTTTCTTGGCTTTCAGTTTCTGTAATTTCTTTATCATGGGAAATTACCTCCTTGAAAAATGTAAAAGTTTTTTATGTTTAACGGTCTGCGCCGTTAAATCCAAAATTCCCCGTGGGTCTTCAGAATAAATATATGCCGAAGAATTTCTTCTCAGCACCTTTTCTGTTACCCTTGGTGTTTTCTGTACACTAAGAATATCATACTCCATTCAAAAAAGCAATAGCCAAATTGCTAATTTTTGTGTTAATCTTCAATTTTAGTGAATTTTAGATATAAGCGATTTCTTTTTGTGGTACATTTTGCACAATGCTTGTGTAACGGAGTTACACGCAACGCATCTTTTGTCGCATTTTATAATAATCCCACTGAAAACTTACCACAAAATCCGATCAAGTTTTCAGTGAATCCGCTCTTATAAAGCAAGAACCCCCTCCGGCTCTCGCCTGAGGGGGTTCTCTATATTAGTTTAAAACATTATGGAGCTTGCGATTAAACTGTTTCGTCAACGCCGTAGTAAGCATTGAGGTACATCTGCTTTATCTCGCTCATCAGCGGGTATCTGGGGTTAGCGCCTGTGCACTGGTCGTCGAATGCCTGCTCTGTCATAGCGTCAAGTCTGTCTAAGAAGTCCTTCTCATCAATACCGTAGTCCTTGATTGTCTTCTTGATGCCTACAGTTTCCTTGAGCTGTTCGATCTTAGCGATGAACTTCTCGAACTTCTCTTCGTTGTTCTTACCTGTTACGCCGCAGAATTCAGCAACTTCAACGTATCTCTCAAGAGTATGGGGGTGATCATACTGTGAGAATGTACCCATCTTTGTGGGGTTGGGAACTGCGTTGAAACGCATAACGTGTGTGATAAGCAGAGCGTTTGCAACACCGTGAGGCAGGTGGTGGAAAGCACCGAGCTTGTGAGCCATTGAGTGGCAGACACCGAGGAATGCGTTAGCGAATGCGATACCTGCCATAGCAGAAGCATTAGCCATCTTCTCTCTTGCTTCAACATCTGTCTGACCTTCAGCGTAAGCTCTGGGCAGATACTCGAAGATGTTCCTTGCAGCCTTGAGAGCAAGACCGTCTGTGTAGTCTGTAGCCATGATTGATGCGTAAGCCTCGAGGCAGTGTGTGAGTGCGTCAACACCTGAAGCACTTGTCAGGCCCTTAGGCTGTGTCATCATGTTGTCTGTATCAATGATTGCCATGTTGGGCAGTAACTGATAGTCAGCAAGAGGATACTTAACGCCTGTCTTTTCGTCTGTGATAACTGCGAAAGGAGTACACTCAGAACCTGTACCGGAAGAAGTGGGGATAGCTACGAAGTAAGCCTTTTCGCCCATCTTGGGGAATGTGTAAACTCTCTTACGGATATCCATGAATCTCATAGCCATATCAAGGAAGTCAACATCGGGATGCTCGTAAAGTACCCACATGATCTTACCTGCGTCCATAGCAGAACCGCCGCCGAGTGCGATGATAACGTCGGGCTGGAACTGCTTCATCAGCTCTGCACCTTCCTTAGCGCAAGCAAGCGTAGGATCGGGAGCAACGTTGAAGAATACTGTATGAGAAATGCCCATCTGATCGAGCTTATCTGTGATAGCCTTTGTGTTGCCGTTATGATATAAGAAGGAGTCTGTTACGATGAATGCCTTCTTCTTGTTCATTATTGTGCCCAGCTCATCAAGAGCAACAGGCATAGAACCCTTCTTGAAGTAAACCTTCTCAGGAAGTCTCAGCCACAGCATATTCTCTCTCCTCTCAGCGACTGTCTTGATGTTGATGAGGTGCTTAACACCAACGTTTTCGGATACGGAGTTACCGCCCCATGAGCCGCAACCCAGTGTTAATGAGGGGAGAAGCTTGAAGTTGTAAAGGTCACCGATACCGCCGTGTGAAGAAGGTGTGTTAACGAGGATACGGCAGGTCTTCATTCTGTTGCCGAATTCGTTGATCTTCTCACGCTCTGTAACAGCGTTGCAGTACAGAGATGATGTATGACCGTAACCGCCGTCGGCAACGAGCTTTTCAGCCTTTGCAACTGCGTCTTCAAAGTCCTTAGCCTTGTACATAGCGAGTACGGGAGAGAGCTTTTCGTGTGCAAACTCTTCTTCGATGTCTACGCTTTCAACTTCACCGATAAGAACCTTAGTCTTGGGGTCAACCTTAACGCCTGCAAGCTCAGCGATTGTAGCGGCCTTCTGACCAACTATCTTTGCGTTGAGTGCGCCGTTGATAAGGATCGTCTTTCTTACCTTTTCTGTTTCTTCGGGATTTAAGAAGTAGCAACCGAGAGCGGCGAATTCCTTCTTAACCTTGTCATATATCTTGTCGAGTACGATTACTGACTGCTCAGAAGCACAGATCATACCGTTATCAAATGTCTTGGAGTGAACGATTGAAGCAACAGCGAGCTTGATGTCTGCTGTAGTATCAATGATTGCGGGTGTGTTACCTGCACCAACGCCGAGAGCGGGCTTACCTGATGAATAAGCAGCCTTAACCATTCCGGGACCGCCTGTAGCGAGGATTATATCAGCGCTTCTCATAACTTCGTTTGTGAGGTCGAGCGAAGGAACGTCGATCCAGGCGATGATGCCCTTAGGTGCGCCTGCAGCAACTGCAGCGTCCAGAACTACCTTAGCGGCAGCGATTGTGCTCTTCTTAGCTCTGGGGTGGGGGCTGATTATGATACCGTTTCTTGTCTTAAGACAGATAAGTGTCTTGAATATAGCTGTTGATGTGGGGTTTGTTGTAGGAATAACTGCGGCAACAACACCGATAGGCTCTGCAACCTTCATTGTACCGAAAGCCTTGTCTTCTTCGATAACGTCGCAGGTCTTTGTGTTCTTGTAAGCGTTGTAGATGTACTCGGCTGCGTAGTTGTTCTTGATAACCTTATCTTCAACAACGCCCATGCCTGTTTCTTCTACTGCCATCTTAGCGAGCGGGATTCTCATCTGGTTAGCGGCGATTGCTGCTGCCTGGAAGATCTTATCAACCTGCTCCTGTGTAAAGGTTGCGAATTCCTGCTGTGCAGCTCTTACTTCTGCCATACGAGCCTTGAGAGCGTCAACATTGTCAACGATCAGCGGGCTTACGGGAGCAGATTCAGCTGTCTTGTTGCTTACGATTTGCTTCTTAGCCATTTTGTCCTCCTGAATGTTTTAAACTGTTCTTTCTTATTGTGCCGTTTTTGCGGTCTGCTATTATAGTTTACCGCAGGGTCGGCGGTTTACCCATTTGTTATTTTTTTAACAATATCATTATATCAATTTGAAGCGCATTTTGTCAATCTTTTTTTCTATGAAAATGGCTAAAATTAGAGCGCCGCTTTTGTGCATATTGTATAATTGATTGTGCAGAGGGGCGGATATGAGGGATAAAGCGGTATCACTCAGTCTGTTGTGCAAAAACAGCCGTGACTTCACCGCCACGGCTGTGCATTATTTAATTGTAATCAGCTCTTGAAATGCTCCCCATACTTTTCTTTAAGTTTCTTCCACTGGTCTGCATAACAAGGATAATACTTGAAATAGTCCGCATCTTCTTCCTCGCTCATATACACTCTCGGTGCATCATTTTCGAGGTCGAAAACCAAAGTATAATTTTTGACATATTGGTTATTGTCAAACACAAATCCGTTTGATTTCTTATCCAGAACCATTAAATACGACTGCCCTTTTTCTAATAAAACAGTTTTGGTAGCTGTTACAACTTTATTTGATGAAAGATACTTACGATATTCTTTCTATGTTTCAATTAACCGTTTTAATAATTCCTCTGTATAACTGTCTGAAGCATTGTTTAAATCGCGTTCGTTGCTTTTGATGCTTTTATCAATCCATGCAAGAGGTTCGTTTCCGTTATAAGATTCGTAAATGCAGTAATCTTCCATTACATATACAATATCTCCTGTGTTATAGTCGGTTTTAACACCGAAATCATCAATGATTTCATCGATAATAATCGGAGTATAAATACAAGTATAGACGCCTTTGTCACGTTCGTCACGGTAAAATTCAACATCTCCGCATTTACCTTCCAATATATAATAACTATCACCTGCTACGTGGCACTTAACGCCTACCGGAGAATTCAGAATTTTTTTGAAATTTGTATAATTTGGTTCAAACGATTCCCCAAAATCATACGGTGAAATAAGCTTTTTATTATACTTATTATAATTTGTAATCTCATACACAGAAGAATCATACGAAAACGTCTGATACCCCTCGATATTCTTTACAAGGTTTTCTTCACTTTCCTTGCTTGTATTATCAGTTACAGAGCTGTTTTCTGTAGCCAAGCTTTCGCCTGAACTTTCATTTTTACTGTCAGTAACCGAACTTTCGCTCGGCAGCGTAGTATCACCTACATTGCTTTGTGCAGAGTTACTTGCACAACCGAAGAGCATAACTGCTGATAAAATGAGTGCTATTGTTTTGGTTAGTTTTTTTATGATTGATTACCTCGATTTTGTAGTTCCGCGTTATTTCTTGAAATGATCCCCGTATTTTTCTTTAAGTATCTTCCACTGATATCGGTAGCATCGTGCGCTGCTGAAAAACTCATCGTCGCCGACTTCCGTTGAGAAAACAGTCGGCTTATCTTTTTCAAGGTTAAATATTATATGATAGTTTTTAGCATAGATATTACCGTCATTTTCATTGGGTGTTTTGCTGTTGTCAATATACGCAAGATAAGATTCACCCTTTTGCATTGCCAACGGTATGTTGACACTGAATATATACTTACCGTTTCCCTCTTTTAAAGTGTTATACAAACCTACCCATGGATCTTCATAATATCCTGATGTTAATTCTCCGGATTCTGTTTCATAACGTTCCCGCGACATTTGGTAATATTGATCAAAAAACTGCATTATTCCTTTATAAGAAGATGTTACTTCATAAGGTTCACAAATATAAACTATATCACCGTTTTTATATACACATTCTTTACCGCCGTCATCAAGTATTTCATCGATAACGACAGGGGTGTATACTCCTCCTCTTATATCACGGTTCATTACCTGTACATCTCCGCACTTGCCGTTATATACATAATAACTGTCGCCAACGACATGACATTTGATTGCTACAGGCTCAATTGATTCATATGCGTACTCTTTAATATTCTCTATAGTAGGCTCAAAGACTTTATAGATGTCATAATAGTCTGAACCTTCATTTGTGAATATTGTTATATTGGTAATCTCATTTTTATCTTCATCATACGAAAACGTCTGATACCCCTCGATATTCTTTACAAGGTTTTCTTCACTTTCCTTGCTTGTATTATCAGTTGCAGAGCTGTTATCTGTAGCCGAGCTTTCATTTTTACTGTCAGTGACCGAATTTTCCACAGGCGGAGTAGTATCGCCAACGCTGCCGGTTGCAGAGTTACTTGTACAGCCGAATAACATAAGTGCCGATAAGATTAGAGCTGTTGTTTTGGTTAGTTTTTTCATAGCGTTTTACCTCAATTGTGTAGTCCCTTGTTATTTTTTGAAATGCTCCCCGTACTTTTCTTTAAGTATCTTCCACTGATAACGGTATGCATAGCTTGCACTGAACACTCCGTTGTCTTCCTTTTCTGATTTGAATACAAACGGTTCACTTTGCTCTAAATCAAAAACGATAGGATAAGCATTATTGTAAATATTTCCGTCAACTTCATTCGCAGTAGTATCATTGTCGGCAAAAATCAGATAAGATTGACCCTTTTGCAATAAAACAGGATTCCACGTTGTATGTATATATCTTCCGTTTCCACTTCTTAAAGTGTTGTAATATTCCATTTTCCCGTCATAATATTTTTTTTCAATTTCACTGTGTTTACTGCTGTCAAACTCACCCGACTTATTTTCAAATTGAGCTTTCAGATTTTCTTCCGCTGTTTGCACAAAATTTAAGCTTCTGTCGTTATACTGTTCTGTTATATGATAATATTCACTGATATATAATATATCCCCTTTATTATACAAGCATTTTCCGTTATTGGAATCGACAACTTCTTCTATAACAACAGGCATGTAGATTAACGATAAAAACGGCTTCATAATCAACGTTTCACCGCATTTACCGTCAATGATAACATAACTGTCGCCTGCAACTCTGCATTTGAGCGCTACAAGTTCCGATGATTTAACGTCTGTCGTTTCTTTATACAAGTCATCAAGATTCGGCTCAACAGGAGTAAACATATCATATATGGAATAACGTATGTTACAATATATGTAGTCGTTTGTAATCTCATATTTATCCGCATCGTAAGAAAACGTCTGATACCCCTCGATATTCTTTACAAGGTTTTCTTCACTTTCCTTGCTTGTATTATCAGTTGCAGAGCTGTTTTCTGTAGCCGAGCTTTCGGTTTTGCTTTCATTTTTACTGTCGGTAACCGAATTTTCCACAGGCGGAGTAGTATCGCCTACGCCGCCGTTTGCAGAGTTACTTGTACAGCCGAATAGCATAAGCACCGATAAGATCAGTGCTGTTGTTTTTGTAAGTTTTTTCATAATAATTTACCCCCATTTTTTCTTTAAGCTTAACTTATCATACAAAGTAATAGTGTCATTAATATCTGAATGTTGTCCTCTCATTATTGACATTGCCGTAAATGCGCTTTCTCGAGGGGCAACTTTTTCATCTATATGGCACAATTTTAATGCATGACCCACTTCATGCATAACCACTGCTTTTTGACGTGTAAAATTTAAAGAGTTGAAACTGCCGTTATCTTGATTTATAAATATTACACCGCTTGACCAATCTTCTAATAGATTTTTTCTAATGTCGTTATTTGTTTTAAGATAGTTATTTAACGAAGAGTTAGGAATAAAAATTCCATAAGTGGTATAATAAACATCCTCAATTCCTGAGGTAGTTAAATTTTTGCGTGACAGAAAAACGTTTAACCCCGAAGTTGGCGTTACATTAGGTGGATATGCTTTCACAGATATTTTATCACTTATATCATTCCATGCCTCCGCAGAGCTAGCAAAGCTGTTATAATCTGCCTGACTATTGAATATGATATTAAGTTTATATGTATTCGTTTGTCCGGAATATTTTCCATCCCAGTTTGATGGATAATTACTATTTACTTTTGTGAAAATTAGCCTTTGGCTTGAATCGTCGGTTAATCCTAAACGTCCGTTCGATTTTTTGTATAACCACTTATTGTTATACATATTTATCATACAGTACGTATTGTTAGTTATTTTTTCAAATTCCCAGTTGTAATAAGCGCTTATTTCATTAGTGCACGTTGATGTGATGACATTTGATCCATTAGTAGTACACAACGCAGGTTGTACGCCATTTTCACCATTTAATGTATATAAAATATAACCACCGCTTTTTGACTTTTTTACAATCCAAGCTTGGCTGCTATCGGAATAAATTTTAGTATTATATATTGGAACTGTTGCAATAAATGTTTCCGACACGTTTCCTGTTCCATCATAAGCTATGCAATTTTCGCTGTCCGTCTTAAACACATACGCCATACCGTCAATAACAGGATTCCACTCTACAACAACTCTCGGTTTGGAACTGCTGTACTCAGTCATATAGAAAGAGCGGCGTAGTGACGCATTTGTTTCATTGGCATTGGCTATAACTATGCCCTTTTTTATATCGTATCCGGCATACTTGCTTGCTATTGCTAATTCGGTAAAATCAAAAGAACAAACACCGCTCTTTTTTATTGTAGTAGTACTCATCACCTTACCGTTTGCTTTTGTGTTAGCGTATATGGGCGAACTTTCGCTCCAACCTGAATCATTAAGCGAAAATCTTACCTGCAATGTAGAAGTGCCGGAATTTCCCGTACCCTCATACATATACAACTTAACGCTCTCTATCTCACTTGCTTTAAGACTTTTATACGTCTCATTGCTGTCAAGACCCGGGAATCGCATTACAAGTCTGCCTGCACCGTATGTACTGTCCTGATAACCTACTGTACCTATAGAATACGAACCGAAGTTTGTCGTGCTCTTCTTGCTGTATACAGGAGCGTCAAGTATTGTTTTTGAACTTCCGCTTCCGCTCGTGTTGATTTTGATTGTCGGGTCTATTACAACCGGATATACGGCTTCATTTTCAAGCCATTCGTTATCAAGAGTTATAGTTATTGTATATCTTCCATCGTCGTTTTGTACTGCCGTATATCCCGTAACATATCCCTGCGGTACTATCGTGTTTTCGCCGTTTGAGCTGTCAAATAATATAACCTCACTGACAGTACCGACAACCTCATTTATTTCATCGTCAACTATTGAAAAATAACCTTCCTCTTCTCTGAGAACAAGACCGTTCGTATCAACGTCAAAAGAAAACTCATTCTTTCCGTTATATCTGTCAAGTATGATATTCTCTTTTACCCCGTTGAGCTGTGCGCTGTATTCTATTGTTGTATCGACCCCGAATACATCGGTATATTCAACTATGTCGTGTTCGTCATATTTGTTTTCTGTTTCGGTTATAATATCCGATACATCCGCCTTATCCGAATCGACAGGTGACATTTCTATGGTATATTCGCCACTTTTAACGATAATGCCTGTTTCGTTGTCGAGCTGTTCGGGCATATATACGTTTATATTATTATCCGCACTTACAAATGCATAACCGTCTTTGTCCGATTCAGACAGCTTTGTGCTTTTATCACACACAGTACCGTTTTCATCGGTGTACTTTACAGGCTCATCAAAATAGTACATTGTTTTTGAGCCGTCTTTATTCTGATACACTATCGAATAATCATCTGTTTCCTGTGCAAATAAACGGTTTGCGTGTTCCTTTTCCTTTATATCCTTTGCAGATATAACTTCGGGTATCTCATAGTCTTCAAGCTCCTTATTCGACAGTTCAACAAGATCCAGATCGCCCGGCAATAAGTCTTTCATAAGATTTCTGTCAGCTTCTTCAAAGCTTTCTTCATTTGTGCTGTTTTCGTTATCGGCATTTCCGTTTCCTTGTGCATATACAGGTATGCTTGTTGAGAGTAGTGAAATTGCTAATAGTAAAACAGTGAATAAATGCTTTTTCTTTTTCATAAGTACCTCCGTTTTATTTTTAATAAAGAAACACATTCTCTATTGTTAGAATATCATATATACTATACTAAATCAAGACTTGCCCTGATATTTTGTGAAATGTACCCAACATAATTTGTCAAAATAGCCAAGTAACGGCTTGCCCTCGCTCTTTCTTATCTGCTTTAACTTTTCACTGAAATCCATATTGTCTTCCCCCTGTTTTCGTTTGGCTTTTGTGAACAGCTATATCATACCCTGTTTTTCGAGTAGCCGCAATAAACATATGCTTACAATCGTTGTTTTTCTGTGCTACTTTGCGTTGCATACAAGAAAATCGGTATAGCAAAGCGGAATGTGAAGCCACATTCCGCCGTTATTTTCAATTAAACTGCAGCAGCATTACGACAAGTGCCACCATAAACACAGGTGAGAATATTGCAAGCAATTTTCTGTGCTTGTTTTCGCCGCCCACGGCAGTCAGCCTTGCCGCTCCGCAGAACGCAAGCAGTACCGCCACGAACGGCGCCGCAAAGTAGGAGATATTCACGATAATGTTTCCCAGTGCCGCCGCCGCATTTACAAGGCCGTCCCATAAACCGCCGATGCCCGTGAGCTGTTTCTGATACGTTATGACCGTAACAAAGAAGTTATTTATCAGATGAAGCACCATTCCGGGAATTATCGAGTCATATCTCACCGCCATAAGTCCGAAAATCACGCCGCTTAAAAACGCATACGCAAACTGGTCGAAATTTCCGTGAGCAAGCCCGAATATCAGCGCCGACAGGATAATTGCAGGCGTATCGCCTATGGGTTTCAGCGAGCGGAGCAATAAGTGACGGTATATCATTTCTTCAAATACAGGCGCAACGAATGCGGTAAATATAAGCGTTACAATGCCCGATGAGAAGCTCGACGGCGCAATAGCGTCCATCACATTCTCTATCTCTCCCACTCCGAACAGAAGCTGAAGAACATAGTTTATGCAGGTGGTTATATTACTTCCCCACATTGCAAAGGCAAACATCGCAGGGATAAATATAAGCGGATAATACGACTTGTTTTCATACGGCGTATCAAGCCGCCTCAGCGGTCGGTATTTAAGATAGACCGCACCGAACGCCAGTATTTTCGGCAGATATGTCGATATATTGCTGAACGTGTAATTCAGTACAGTAAACAGTGTACTGCCCGTGTCAAGCCCTGCGTTCACAAAGCCCCTGAGCAAAAACACCATCGCAACAAATATTGCCTTCTGAAACAGCACAGATATGATAAGTGCTATTCCAAGATCAAAGCATATCCTGCGTATATCCGCAGGCTTCAGGTTGTCCTTCGAAGTAAGCGCATCAAAATCCTGCTGTCTGTATCTGTCCGCTATGACAGCAATAAGGCTTTTCTGCATTTTAACAGAGTCCTTTCGTTAAATAATCATCACAACTATTATATACGCAGTACACGCAAGAAATCCCACGATAAAAAGCGGATTCTTTGCAATTGCGGCAAATTTCTGCTTTTTTGAAAGCTCCGGGTAATTATTTACCGGACGGTAAAGTCGGTTGTTCTTCAGCTTTCCTATAGCCGCCCCCATTCCGACAAGTGCAATTATCAGCACAAGCACAACATAGATCATCAGCACAGTAAGATAGGCTTCCTCGCCGCTTGTCACAGGGCTTCCCTTCTGCATCTTTGACATCGCCGTTACAAATGTGTCGGTTTTGACCGCAACAACGGCTATTGCCGCTATCGAGTTGAACATTGCGTGCATTATAGTTGTCGGCATAATACTGCCTGTCGCATATCTCACATATCCAAGGCAGATACCCACAATAAATGTATAGCAGAACTGGTGTATATTTCCGTGTGCCATACCGAAGCAAAGAGCGGAAACAAGTATCGCAAATCCGTTGCCGTAAGGCATAAGCGAGGTCTGTATAACGCCTCTGAACCAGTATTCCTCAAACAACGGAGCAAGGATTACCATCTGTATGAACAAAAACGCAAGATACCACGCACCGCTTCCCGTTCCCGAAGAAATTATCGGAGTAAGCGTATCCTCGACCGCCGATTGATTGTGTATAAGCAGAAATGATACGGCAAGCACTATTATATTAGCTATCTGACCTGCGCCGTACATAGGTACAAACCACGATATAGCCTTGCCGAGCCTTTTCGGCTTTTTGTACACCGTCTTGTCAAACCGATAGCCGAAAACCCTTGCGGTAACCGCTATCGCAAGACCGTATAATATAATTACGCTCGAAAGCGACTGCACAGACGATACTATCTGACTGTCGCATCCGCTCATAACAGTAGCTATAAGCCACGCCGCCGCATCTGCAATACAACGTGCCGCAAATATTATTATAAGCGCAAGCCCCGCTTTCCCGCAGGCGCTCTTGAAATCAGCGGCGCACATCAAGCACCTCTCCTGTTTCCAGCATTTCCTTTACATAGCTTGGCAGAGCAAAACAGCCCTTGTGAAGCTCTGTATTATAATATCTTGTCTTAATTCCGAGTGAATTCCAGTGCTGTTCATCAAGATCCTTTATCGGATCAAGTCCCTTGCTTGCAAAGCCGAACAGCCAGTGTCCGCTTGCATATGTCGGGATATGAGCCTGATAAACGGCGCACACGGGGAACACCGACTTTATACGCTCGTGCGCCCTGCACATAGCCTTTGCGTCATTTACATAGAACGGGCTTTCGTGCTGATTCACAAGTACGCCTGTATCGGTCAGTGCATTATAGCAGTTTCCGTAGAACTCAGGTGTGAAAAGTCCCTCGCCCGGTCCGAACGGGTCGGTAGAATCCACTATTATAAGGTCATATTCGCCCTGCTTGCGTCTTACAAAACGAAGTCCGTCGGTAAAATGTATATCAAGTCTGGGGTCGTGCATCGAAACGGTCATTTCAGGGAAATATTCCTCGCAGACCTCGACGACCTTTTTGTCTATCTCGACAAGGTCGATATGCTCTATCGTGCTGTAACGGCACAGCTCTCTTACCGTACCGCCGTCGCCTGCGCCGATAACAAGCACGTTCTTTATATCCTTCTTTACCGCCATAGGAACGTGAACTATCATATCGTGATAGATAAATTCGTCCTTCTGCGTTATCATTACATATCCGTCAAGCGCAAGCAGTCTGCCGAATTCGAGCGACTGAAACACGTCTATGCGCTGATATTCGCTCTGCTCGCTGTAAAGCTGTTTGTCAACTCTTATAGAAAATCTTACACTGTCGCTGTGATTTTCCGTAAACCAAAGATCCATTTGTATTACCGTCCTTTCAATCTGTAAACGCATAAGTCAATGTGGTACGGCGGACGAATTTATTCGTCCAGTATCATAATATTCTTTATTTCGAGGTCCTGTGTACCTGTAAGGAAACAGCCCTTATCCCCTGCATATTTTATATATGCGAGAATTTCGTCTGTTATCTGCTCACCCGGTGCAAGTATCGGTATTCCGGGCGGATAGCACATTACGAATTCACCGCTTATCTTGCCGGAGCTTTGTTCGATCGGTACGCTTTTCTTGTTTCCGTAGAATGCATCCTGCGGCGACAGCTTAACTATAGGATTGATATACTCGTGGTCAAGCATACCCGTCTTATCCTTCGAATAGATACGCTTTATATCGTTGAGCGCTCCGATGAGCCTGTCTAAATACAGCTCCCTGTCGCCTATCGAAACGTAAGCGAGTATATTTCCTATATCTCCGAATTCTATCTGTATGCCGTATCTGTCACGCAGAATATCATACACCTCGATACCCGCAAGTCCTATATCCCTTGTGTGTATCGACAGCTTTGTCACGTCAAAATCATAGAACGCACCGCCGTCGCACAGTTCCTTTGAGAATGCGTAATATCCGCCTATCTCGTTTATCTCGTCACGCATATACTGCGCATAGGACTGCACCTTTGCGAATATTTCCCTGCCGTGAAGCGCAAGGTTTCTTCTCGATATATCAAGGCTCGACATCAGAAGATAGCTTCCGCTTGTCGTCTGCATAAGGTTAATTATCTGCCTTACATAGCCCTCGTTCACCGTGTCCGCTGTAAGTAAAAAACTGCTCTGTGTCAGCGAGCCGCCGCTCTTGTGCATACTTACTGCGGCAAAATCCGCACCTGCCTTCATTCCTGCAAGCGGCATATTGTCACCAAAGTAGAAATGCGTTCCGTGCGCCTCGTCCGCAAGAAGATACATTCCGTGTGCGTGTGCAAGGTCGGCTATCTTCTTTATATCCGAGCATACTCCGTAATAGGTAGGATTATTTACAAATACCGCCTTTGCGTCGGGGTTTTCGAGTATCGCCTTTTCAACATCCTCGACCGTCATTCCCAGCGGTATGCCCAGCTCCTTGTTTACTCCGGGATTAACGTAAACAGGCACCGCTCCGCCGAGAATAAGCGCATTTATCGCACTGCGGTGTACGTTACGGGGCATTATTATCTTCTCGCCACGCTTTGCTACGGCAAGCGCCATAGCCTGCACTGCGGCGGTCGTTCCGTTTACTATAAAGAATGCGTTCTTTGCACCGAAAGCCTCTGCGGCTATCTGCTCCGCCTCTTTTATTACGGAAACCGGGTGACAGAGGTTATCGAGTGGCTTTGACGAGTTCACGTCCACCGTCATACATTCTCTGCCTAAAAATTCCGTCAGTTCGGGGTTGCCCCTGCCCATCTTATGACCGGGTACATCAAAAGGCACTATGCGCTTTGCCCGGTATTCCTTTAACGCCTCATATATAGGCGCACGCTCCTGTGAGAGCATATCATCAGTCCTTTCGGGAAGGAAGTAATGTTGTCATAATATCACATTGATATTTTTGTAGGGGAGGGGCTTGTGTCAAGAGTAACATGGTTTACACTTTGTGCAAGCACAT
>ERZ1673753.172-NODE-172-length-88989-cov-13.660838_pt1 | contig 88989 bp, 79 predicted proteins | sample MGYA00580201_ERZ1673753 | MGnify/ENA primary metagenome ERZ1673753 (study PRJEB41218, sample SAMN15661747) | gut metagenome | host: Homo sapiens | place: Canada: London | collected 2015-08-20/2019-03-30 | study: EMG produced TPA metagenomics assembly of... | reverse complement strand
TTGCCCCGCAAGCCCCATCTATAACCGGCGAGCCGGTTTAGGCGGGGTTGTTGACCACGATAAGTAGAAAACGTATCACAGGAAAGTACTCCGCCTTCCAGATACACTTCTTTGACCGGCGTATGTCCTACCACTTGCAGATATTCGCCGCCGCGATACAAACGTTTTGCATTCTGATTTGGAGACAGCTGCGGGCGATACCAGATAGGAGAATCTGTTGCCCACATTGTTTCACAACTCATTTGGTTGATAGCTTTGACAGCCGCGAGAACATTTTTTCGGTTCTGTGGTGCTACCCGGAGCTGAACAAAGAGATTTGCAAGGCCGCCGTGCATGAAAAGTGTTTTGTCAATTTTGTGGATATATGCAAGCTGACTTTTCTTTGGCAAGGTATTTGTCAACTTTTTAATTTCTTGACACACCAGCCCTCTTTTTTCCGGATGGTATCCGGTTTCCGGTTTTCCCCAGATGTAGCTCAGGTCATGGTTCCCGTAGCACCAGAGAGTATCTGGATGTTCCTTGGCAAACGCAATTGCGGTTTCATAGGTCTCCAGATACTGCGCATCATCATATACCCCGAAATCATCTGCCAGGTCCATGAGACAGACAGCTTTGTCTGCAATGCCTTTTTTCATGATGGTATTTGCCTGCGCAAACATCCAGGGTTTCAAATGGCAATCTGGAATGACTAAGACCTTCATGGCTCTTCACCTCTCTTTTTTGTGTTTACTATTTAGATTATATACGATTCGCACCGAACGTCGAGAATTCCGTTCTGGAGAATCATTGTGTTCGGCCGCCATGGCATCGTGCTGCCGGGCCAAGCTGAGCCACGCCAAATAATGCTGAATCGGAATTCAGTGAAATTGAATTCAACGTTTTTGAGAATACAAGAAGAGCCCCCGCCAAAGAGCGGAGGCTTGTTTTTGTGCAGCAAAGCTCAAAGTCCTAGGGGTATTTTTCCAAACGCCAGGAAATCTCCCTCATAGTTTGCATCGTGCCAGAAATTATTGAAATTATAGAGAATTTTTGCAAGCCCTAGTGTTTACAAGTGCAGTGTTTTAGCGTATAATGTAAACAGCAGAAAGGAGGAAAGGCGATGGATATCAGCAAAAACATCACCTATTATCGTTCTCAAAAAGGCGTTACTCAGCAATGGTTGGCTGACGCAATCGATGTCAGTAAAATGAGCATTTCCCATTTTGAGAATGGTAAACGCCGTCCGGACATTGCAACCATCAAGAAAATTTGTAAAGCGCTGGATGTTACTCTTGGTAAATTCATGGCGTACAATGAGGGAGTTACTGTTTTTAATGGCTCTTTCCGTAAGTCGGACAATCTAGCCGCATCTCAGCAGGATGCTATCGTTGCTCAGATTCGCTACGCTGCACAGCGCTATTACGATGCCTGTTTGTGCGCCAATACCGTTTGTGACGCCAACACTCTACCCAAAGAGAAAATTCCTGTTTTTGAGGATGCAAACCGGTCCGCTTCCTATATGCGCAGCGTTCTTGGCCTGGCTCCGACCGGGCCCGTTGGCAATCTTACCAGCGTACTCGAAAACAAGGGCATCTATGTCGTTCTGGTCGAACAGCGTGACATGGGTGTATCTACCAAGAACTTCTCGGGGTATAATGGACTCTCCAATAAGGGCTTCCCTATCATCGCTGTAAATGAAAGTATGGTCTATGGCCGTCAGCGCTTTACCCTTGCACATGAATTCGCACATTTGCTCTTTACCAATGCTACTGAGCGGCAGATTGACGATATTGCAGGACGGTTTTTATTGCCCAGCGAAGATTTGAAACGAGAAGTTGGTAGCAAACGACCGTTTATCAGTTTTAAGGAAATCGTGTATGTCCAGAATGAATATGGAGTTTCTGAGCAGTGCATTGTTTTTCGTGCAAGGCAGGAGGAAATCATTAGTCAGCGCACTTATGATATTATCCTTAATGCCAAGGAATACCCACAAGATACTACCGATATCAGAGAACATCCTATTCGGTTGGAGCAAATTGTCTGTCGCGCTTATACTGATAATGAAATTAGCGTATCGAAGGCTGCTGAGCTGTTAAATGTCGATACCGTTAAAGCTGCAGCTATTTGTGGGGCAGAAGGAGAAAGCGCATGACTCTGTTTGCCGACACAAATATTCTCGTTGACTCTTTTAAGTTGGACATATATAAGGATTTTCTTGCTCTTGAAGATGACATCTATATGGAAAGCTCTATGTTGGAGGACGAGGTACTCAACCCACCCACTTACGCTGATGAGCTTCGTACTTGTGGGTTAAAAACCACAGACATGACCGATGAAGAATTCGTTTTGGCCGTGGAAACGCGAGAGCTGCATCACAAACTGTCATTTTATGACTGCGTGGCGTATGCTGTTGCTAAAACCAGAGGATGGTCTCTAGTGACCGGAGACAACCGCTTGCGAAAGCTCGCAGAAAAGAACGGAGTCGAGGTTCACGGCATCATCTGGGTAATTCAAAAATGTGGCTTTGATGATGATAGAATGAAAAGTATTTTTGATACAATTCATAGTGACAGTACGATTCTTGTTCCAGAGGACCTCCTGCAAGCAGCATTTCCGGTTTTTGATGACAAATAAAATAGAATGGCCTCTGCCGTATTTGGCAGGGGCCTTTTCATCCGTATTTCCCAAGCGGTCGGGCCTGAAGCAAGGCACTCACATCGAAACTCGAAGCGTTGTACACCGTCACACCATGTTCCAGAGCGTATTTCACCGTATATGCCGTGCCGCCGGTAGTCCTTGTGCAATAGGAGATACAATAGGCAGAACAATCGACTAGATGTCGGTCTCTTTGAAGGTATACTCCCTTACTTGGTTCTTTTGCAGCATATACTATTTTGTCTACCTGCTTGTCAATCTTCTCAGCGTGCCGCTGCTGTTCTAAGCTCCATTTGGAACGGTATCCCTCAAAAGGCAGAACCTCAATGATACGAATACGGGGATGTGCAGCTTTCAGGGAAACCAGCATATCGGCCATGAGAGTATCGAAACCCAAAGAGCCGCCGATGCCAAAATAAGTGACACCTTGCTGGATAAGCGGGATAAGCCGATGCTCAACTCTTGCTAATATTTTGAGTTGTTCTCCTGGCGGAATATCTTTGTGCCCGACAAAGCAGCAGGTTTGTTCTCGATACTTGCTATTCACAGTGCCCCCTCCTTCGCTTCCACGAACCACTTGTCAACCTCATAGTACAAGTATGTTTTTGCTCTGCCTATCTGGCAGGTATAGCGCACCCCAACGCCGCCGGTCTTTGAGTATTTACGCGGCAATACTTCTGAGATGCAGGTGATGTCGAATCTCTGACCTGTGTCCCAGATGACTGTCTGAGGTGTCAATATGCCTTCAGGAGAGAAATCGGCGATGACCTCGACATATTTCTTAGTTTTTTGTTCTGGCATGAATTAGATACTCCCCTGCAAATATCCGTGTGGATGTATGGTGTGGTCTCCCTTTGCATCGCAATGCGAGAGAAACCGGTCTTTGTACATGACGGCTCGCTGCACGGAGTAGTATCCGAACCGATTCCGTATCCCGTCGATTGCGGATTCGAGTCGTTCAGTCTCCTCTTGCTTTTCGGCACTATACTCAAAAGATATCTGATTTGGCTCGGTATCAGGCCGCAGGTCAATGGCACGCACGCCAACTGAGCGAAGATGCTCACTCCATCGGTAGTTCTTCTTGTACAGCTGGTAAGCTGCCTCCGCAATATCCTTTTCCTGCATCGTTGGCTGAGGCAGCTTGACTTGCCGCTCAAAGCTGAAAAGGCTGGAATCTCGGAGACTCACTTCTACTCCTCGACATCGGAAATGATTCTCCCGGAGGCGGGCCGCAACACTCTCCGAAAGAAGATAAAGCACTATCCAGACATCCTCATCAGTTAGGAGGTCTCTTGGCGTGGTCCAACTGTTGCCAATGCTCTTGATAGGAGCCTGGGCTTCCCTGCCCTCGTATTTTGCTACTGTTCCTGTATCGAGACCATTCGCAAATCCCCATAACATGGGGCCAATTTTTCCAAGTTTCTCTTTCAGGAAGTTTGGATTGGCAGTTGCTAAATCACCGATTGTATGGATACAGTAGTTTGATAGCTTTTTCCCCGTTCTGGACCCGACATACAAGAGGTCCGTGGCAGGCAGCGGGAACACGATATCTTTCCAGTTTGACCTTGATATGACGGTGATGGCATCCGGCTTTTTATAGTCGGACCCCAATTTCGCAAAGACTTTATTCCAACTGACTCCGACCGAACAGGTAATGCCGAGTTCATCCTTCACGGTATCAGAGATTTTCTTGGCTATCTTTTCCCCTGTCCCAAAAAGTGACCGGCTTGCGGTACAATCGAGCCACGCCTCATCCAAGCCAAACGGTTCAACCTGGTCCGTGAAGCGCAGGAAGATTTCTCTGGTATAGCCGCTGTATCTGGTATAAAGGTCATAGTGTGCCGGGACAAAGATGATATCTCGGCAATGCTGCTGTGCTTCCCATAGAGGCATTCCGGTTTTCACGCCCATCCATTTGGCCGGATACGAGGCAGTCAACACGATGCCATTTCGCCTTTCCGGGTCACCACATACCGCAATTGGTTTTCCCTGCAGCTTTGGATTGTAGGCCATCTCGCAGCTGGCGTAAAAGCAGTTCATATCACAATGAAGAATGGTTCTTTCGCTTGCCATGATTGGCCTCCTCGGTTCGCGGTAACACCTATTAGTTGTTATTTGTGCCTTGTTGGTTGTTATCGGTTGTTATTAGTATAGCAAATACAACCGTAAGTTGCAATATGTGCGAGCAAAATAGAATTTGGAAGTCCAATCAAATACACTACAACTGACAGAAGGCTTGACAATTCCGAACCACTTGTTCTTGGTATTTGCCTTTTGTGGTATAATGGAAAGAAAAAAGGAGTGTGAAGCATGAATGTTGAAGAACGCGCAGCGGTGGCTGCTGAACTGAAGGCGACCGGGAAATGCAACTGCACACAGTCTGTGGTCAAGGTGTTTGAGGATAAACTACCTATCGATGATGAAACGCTGATGAAGCTGACGGCGGGATACGCTGCCGGGATGGGGTGTATGGAAAGCACTTGCGGGGCCCTGATTGGCGCTGTCATGGTGGCAGGCATTCTCACAGATGGCAAAGGCACGCCCCGTATTTCCAAAGAGCTTGTACAGAATTTCGAGCGTAAATGCGGTGCTACCATCTGCAAGGACCTGAAAGGCATTGGAACCGGCAAAGTTCTGTGTCCCTGCCCTGAATGTGTCCGCAATGCGGTCCTTTCGCTCGGAGAGGTTTTGGAAGAATAAGGCAATAAGAAAAAGAGGAGCTGTTCTAAGCCCCTCTTTTTTCTTTTCCCTATTCTGTTTCTTTGGCAAGGCCCAGAATCTCTTGTGCCTGCGCCATCTCTTTCGGAATCTGGTCTTTGGGACAATACCGAATTTATAGCCAATGTGTGCTTCATCGGTGTCGGGACCACGACCGTATCTCCCTCGCAGATTTCGTCCCCACAGCGGTAATAGCGTGTTCTCACCACGCCATCGATACCACAAAACCTCTGAACTAACGAGCAACCATTCATTTGTATCATGTATACAAATCCCATACTCATTTGCATATTGGTCTTTTACCTCATCTGCCGCAGTTTGTTCCAGGCTGATTTCGATGGATTTCACCTTGTTCTTCGTTTCGGCCTTAACACAAAGACCGAACAGCTCTGGCATTCCGGTTCCAGAAATACACAAGGACTTTCTCGATTCTATCCTGATATTTTCCTGGGTCTACTCGCTCGCAAAACACATATTCCCCTGCCTCGGCTTTCTCAGGACGGCCACATCCGAGCTGCAGCGCCGTTTGTTGAACGCCATGCCGAATCGGTCATCGACACATACAATCGGTGTCACTTGGTATTTACCCTCCTTGCTATCATTGTGCATCGTCTTCAGCTTCCAAACTCAATATTTACGGAACCATCCGCTGAAATCTTGATGCGCATGGTTTTGATATATCGTTCATAAAACTGTTTTTCCTCAGCCTTCGAAAGCTCGATGCGGGTCTGTAGACAAGCTACATTCATCATTTCCTTGACATTAAAGCTTTCAAAGTGCCTGCCGACAAAGCGCTGGCATTCACTGAGCAGTGCATCGACCTTCATTTTGTGAGATTGCCCACCTTGGCAAAACTGGTCCAGATAGCAAAATGGAATATCACTGTCAATCATTTTCTGTACAATTTCGCTGCTGACTTTATTTTGCTCAACCATCACGAGAAATTTGGCAGTGGACACCGAGCTGATAAGCCCCCAATAGTCGGAATCCGATGAAAACAGCAGGAAACTGTCCACCTTGTTGACATAGTGCTCCTTGCAGCACCCCGCCACCAGCATCACATCCACAAGGCTTTTCCCGGTAAGGACTCGTTCTGACATTTGATGTTCAATAACCGCCTTTGTGTGTTTCTGAAGCAGATTCCAGGCAGAAGAAGTATTAACATCATTGTACAAAATGATTTTTGTGATTTTAGCAAGCGTTTCCGGCTGCATACTTTGAAGAGCCGCACACAGTTTCAGCGGGTCACAGTTTTCGCAGTCAACGAGAGCAACCGTCTGTTCGCTGGCATCCACAAATCCATAAATGTTTCTCTTGGTTTCTCTTCCTTCTCCTCTGACATTGGAATAACCGGTGAACACCTCACCATTCTGCTGATAGAGTCGGCTCAGGAACTTTTCGTCATTATAGAGAAGATTCCCCTCTTCGTCTTTGCTCCACCGCCAGTTAATGAACATGCGATACGGATAGCGTTCGAGATTTTCCATATAATACTCGAACACTTCCTTGGATTTCTTTGTGCTATTGCCGCCAGGGATGATAAATAGCTGCCGCACAAACTCCCAATTGACCCAGATTGGAAACAGAGATTTACAGGCATCGATGTGCTGCTGCAAGAGAGCATTGATTTTTGGAAGGTATTCTTCCAGCTTTGGATTCGCTTTTATGATATCGATTCCATCTTTTCGAAGCTGATTAACCATGCCTTGTGTCTGAGGAATCGTATGCAGGTTCTTGAGCTCCATCAGAATTAACATTGAAAAGTGCTTGAAGTTGCGCTCTATCTCGGTTCGTAAGCCACAGAGGTTTCGGATGATGCGAGCATCTCGGTTATCGCTGAGTTGCTCATAAATATCTGAATCCAAACCCGTATACTGGCTCTTCCAGTGAGAGTCTGGCACGCCAATAAGGAAAGCGACTTTTGAGACAACATCATACTCCTCACCACGCCGTTCACGATACTTTTCCCGCTTTGAGAGCTCCTCCGTCTCTGCGTCAATCGTTCGTTCCATATCACATTCCTCCCTCCTTGAATGATATCGGTATTTTCCCGTTCTGCCAAGATTATATTTGTGGTCTTTGTGATTTTCCTTGCTCACGCTTCCCTGCGGCTCATCCGATTCTTGCCCATCTGCTCCACCTGATATCAGTCCTGCGAAACTCAAATGTATGTCATTATTATACAATGGGAAACTGGCTTTGTGAACTGCTTCCATCGAAATTGAATAGCCGAGTTTCTGGCTGAGGTTGTGAGAGAGTCTGCTGAGACAACCGGGCAGCCAAAAAGACAAGCTGGCAGTTGTCACAAGGCCCTGCAGACGTTCTGAACCTATCTTATTGGGACGACTGCGCTCTGCTGAGAAATCTGTATGCCTTGGCATAGATTCGTTTTGACCAGGCCATCCGTTCTGATGAACATTATGAAACCAGACTTTGGACTGATTGTTCTACCTCCTCACAGCCGTCAGAAAGCCCTTACCTGCGCATCGTTTTCGTATGAGCAAGGAAAACTTACCCATGCAAAAAGAAAAAGCACCACAGAGGCTCTGTGCCCCTATGGTGCTTATGCTTGGCTATTGAAGATTTTTCGTGGTTTTATTACTTTTAATTCACATTACACAAACAATATGCCAGTATTTTTCGCAACAAATTTACATTTCCCTGCGGCTATTGCAGTTGCGCTTGTGTCGTTGTATTTTGTTGCTTTTCCGTCTTTAGAGCTTGCTATTCCTTGCATTACATGAATTTGCTTGCCGACAAGGAACACGCTGCCCGGAAAGTTACGGTTCATGTTTCTGTATGTTGGATGATGCTCTTTTACTTTAAGCTTGCAAACATCATCCGGATGCTCTTTGCGGAATTCCTCTAAGCTGACAGTCTTTTGGTCTTTCGCTTTATGCCGGTTTATAGCAACTGCCTTATTATTGAGTGTGTACACGCGGTTCATATTTTCATTGTTTAACACTCTTCTATCATGGCGGCGGAACTGTTTAAGCACATACGGCATATGATTGTTGATGTTGCTATCACAGACATTGCTCGGCAAGACAGAACAAGCAATGCAGTAAGCGTCGAGCCAATGGTCTTTACTTACACCGTGCGCTGCACGATAGTCGTAGGTACTTTTACCATTGGTCACAAAGGAATGCTTCGGGAAAAGAGAACTTAATTCGTTCGTCAGTGTCGGGATGATTTGATTCAACACACCCAAAGCGCCATACTTTTTATAGAGTCCGGTGCTCTTTTTGGCAAGTTTCTTTTCCCAAGCAGAATCTTTGTGTACAAGGTCATGGTGCTTTGCACATAGTCCAACGATATTACCAATAGTGTTGCTGCCATTTTTGTGTTGCGGCACTACATGGTGGTAATGGTCAATCGGCTTTTTGCAAAATAGGCAATGATGTTCTTGTATTTCAGAGACGGCACTTTCAAGGCTTTCTTTTTTGTAAAGAGGTCCTTGCTGATACTGCCACTTTTGAATGTTGGGATTATCAAGCCTCATGAACGCAAATTTGTTGACTTCAAGTACAACATCGCTGATGGGAAGAAACTTTTGAATCTTCTTAACCAAGTTGATGTGTGTTTGGAGCAGCTGATTTGCAGTAGGTGTAAGCCAGCCTTCCGGTCTTGTGCGGTTGGTGAACTTTGTCTCTTTGTTTTTGATGCCGATGCAAAGTACATCTTTTTCACAACCCGGTAGGCGGCGTTTAATAACACCGATATCTTTTGCGCGTTTGCTGACGCTGCCATTTTGAGCAGTAGTTTGCTTAACGCACTTTTTAGAAATAGTTCCATTTGCCTTAGCTCTCCGTTGACGGCGGCAGCGTCTGCCATTGGTGCGTCTTGCGCGGCGGGCTTTTTTACGGTCTTGCATCAACTTTGGAATCTCTTTATTGCGAGTTTCCAGATGTGCAGTAAAGACTGCTGTACCGTCCGCTTTGACAACAGCAATGCCAATGTTAGTTCTGCCAGGGTCAATACCCAAATAGAGTGGCTGTACCGCATCGTCGGTTTCATAAAGCAGCTGGATGGTAAACGGCTTTGTTCTTGCGACTCGTGCTTTTTGCTCTTTAAGCAGATGGCGTACATGTCCGCCGCGAGTCGTAGGCATTAAAGGTTTACCGTCTTTATTAAGCACATAAATAGTGGACATATACGCCACCTCCTTTACGATAAATCTCTCCTGCCGAAACAGGAGGTTGTGTTTCCCTTGGCTAGATGACGCCTTCGCATGGTTGCAGGCTGGAAAAACCGTACAAGTGCAGCTCGTCATCTTGATATACAAAAGTACATCCGCCTGTGATATCGAAGGAACTTAGTGAAATGGGGTCATTCCACTAAAATTCTTCAATACCCTTATGCTTTCTTAGAGATAATCGCTCAGCTTAATGACACCAACCGAGTTCGGAGATGTATCGATGTCCAGATAAGTGCATCCGGAACAAGCCCTGTCAAACCTGACGATTTCGGAATGCGGGATGTGTCCAAAGATATAGAGCGTCTTATCGTGTCCAGGTCGTAACTCATCCAGGTCGTAACTGTAATATCTTCCAAAAGGATTGTTATGCGTAATCACTATATGCTGATATCTATATGGCTCTGTATAATCTATATTAACCTCCGTAACCGTCTGATTCCAAAGCCATTCAAATAATGCTCTTTGTTTTCTTGTACAAGAGAGATATTCATAGATGGTTCTTTCAGCATTATAGGGATTACCGCACATCACTTCCAGCAAGTACAGAATAATCTTCCAAAGGCTATCGTCTTCCCATGCTAATGTATAAGCGATAAAGGCTCGAACAAAAGCATGGAAGGTCTTAGGCTTTCCCTGAATGATTTCGATTCGTTTATCGGCACTGCACTCATACTCTTTGAGTTCTTCTTTTGTTTTGGGATAAGTATATCCTTCCTTGTATGTTCTGAATATTCCTGCCGCAAACAACCGAATTTGGGGGACTTTGATTAACACATGATAGTACTGAAGCATCTTCCTGTGTTGAAGCTCATGGTTGCCCTGAACCAATCTCACATCACATTCATGCTCTTGCAGAAAAGACACCGTTCTGGCATTATCTTTTCCACGGTCGGTGACATCTCCCACGCAGATGATGGTATCGCCTTCCTGCCAGCCTGCTGCATTGAGAGATTCCATCAATCCTTGATAGTTTCCATGGATATCTCCCGCCACGAAGATTTCGCTCATCCTCATCTCCCCTTCTCGTTTTCTCTTAAAGCATCATGAGCAGCCGTTCCATTTCATTGTTGTCCTTATAGGAGGAAATAACCATATTTCGGCGGTCGCGTTCCTGCTCCTCTTCGGGATACCAGTCTTCTGTATAATCATCGCCGAGAAGCTTCTTAGCAATGTCTTCAATCGAGAATCCGATTTGAGGTTCCTTGTTTTCATCAAAAAACCTCTGCGCTTCCTCAAATCTCGTATCGAGCTTTTCCTTTTCCAACTCCACACTGGATTCATCCACTCCGAAGAATGTCATTTCCCATAACACACGGGACAGGCAGAATTCAAGGCCATAGATGTAGATACTAGATGGTGCAAGTTTCCAGCTAAGAATCTCGTCCCAAGCGCTGAGTTCAAAAGCATATTTCGTGGGAAGGTCCTGATTCATCACTGCATTCTCGATTTCGTCCGTGCTCATAAAGGTCAGCATCTCATCATTGATGGGCTCAGATTCTTTCAGGTGCTCTTCTCTCCATTTACGGAGGTCTTCCACTTCGATGCAGACAGTGTCATCCCCCTCATCGCCAAATCCCTTGCAAACCACAATGATACTCTGTTCATCCGGGTTCACCGCTTTCGGCGTGACGGTCTCCATTCTTGCAAATGCTCTATCGACTTCCTTGACTGCTGTCGCCTGTTCCTCGTTATCAGAATACATGGCAGCAAATTCTTTCTTCAGCTTATTTGTATCGCAATGCATAAACGCTTCATAAATGTTCTTGAAATCAGTCTTTGTCATATCATTTTCCTTTCTTCGTTTTCTGTTCTTTAATGATGGTCACCTTGACTTTGGCTGCCAGCTTTTTCTTGACCGCCTCATATTCTTTCTCAGTGCCCTTGAATGTGATTTTGTTACCGCCGCTGAGCATCGCTTCCTGCACACTTAACGGGTCGATGCATTCCGGGTATTCTGTATGCAATCCCACGAATGTTTCTGAACCATGTGGGCGTGGACTGATTACCTCATATACCATTCTCGTCTCTCCTCTAAGCCAAAAAAGACGAATGGCAGCTACGCAACCGGCAGCCTGTTACCGGGCAGCGGCTACGCTTCCGTCATCCGTCTTTCATTTCTTTACAAGCAGCTACGCTTCATTGTATGACCTGCGGTATGCGGGCCTACGGTACTTTCGGAGTAGTCTATTGCGGCTACGCTTCCCGCAAGTACATTTCGCTCAACTTTAGGCAAGTACCTACGGTTTCAAGCACCTACGGTTCCGACCAGGTTATTTATCGTCGTCGTTGTTTTCCCGGTCTTCCAGAATCTGCGGATAAATCCAAAACATGAAATATGCCAGGATAATATAAGAACCAACAAAATGAAAGAACAAGGCCGGTGTAGTCATAACATCCAAAAGACCAACGAACTTGAAAACAACAAGAGTTAAAGCAGAATTAACAAGGAACACAAGGTCCAGAAGCAAGATTCGACCAACAGTGATATTCGACATGATTTATGCCTCCTCAGCAAAATATTGATGCAGTGACTCCGATACGATTTCCTGCGTTTCCTGGCTCCAACGAGTATACGCATTGTCAGGGAACTCGGCATTCTCTACCATGCTCAGCTTCCAGGAGGATACAGGAACCCCGTTCTGGACTGTAATTATGGTGGGCACTCCGATTCTCTTTTCACCGATACTGATGCTTTCGCCGTTCTCGTCTTTCACAGTATAGTCGATGAGATAATCGCTCAGCCAGTCAAGAAGCTCATAATACCCTTTTCCGGGAGCCACGGTCATGACCGGGCCATTCAGAGTCTCATCAAATTCATACTTGTCGCGGTAGTTATCAATCTGGCAATAGTAGAGGGTCTTTCCCTCCTCTTTTGCAGTTTCAATAAGTTCCGGCATCAGGTTCCGGCAATAAGGGCAGGTAGGAAATGCAAAAACGATAATGCCATCAGCTACGCTTCGTGCTTCCTCCGCCGTCACTTCTTTGATGGAGGCAAAGGCAGGAACTTTGATTTCCTGGAATGTCTCTTCCGCCGTCGAGCTACGCTTCATTCCATTATAGCCCTCATAGGTCCTTGCTAAAGCAACGGAAGGTATTCCGGCAGTGCAGATTGCGGCTGCCATTGCCAGTGTTGCTGCAGCGTATGGAATTAAAAACTTTCTTTTCATAGGACATGCTTCCGATTTGATTTAGATAACCTCAAACTTTGATTAGATTGCATCTGAATGATTTGTGGTCAGAGGTATGTACAATTTTTCTTTCCTATATCTGCATTATACCATAAATTGCACTTTTTCTCAATTTGGAAGCCGGTTTGTTAAATGAAAGTTCACGATTAGCGGTCAAAGTGTTGCCAGCCTGCCAGACGAGCGGTTGAAGTAGCTCCATCAACCCCTCTGTCAGCCTTTCAATGCTTCCTGGAAGAAAGCGTTGTCCATGCGTCTTGTCTTTTCCTTGTGCGGCGGAATCAAGTCAAATACTTGTCTACTCTGCTTCCCCTCTTGTGTCTCCGCCTTTTCTTCTTTTCCAGCTTCTGAGATATCGAAATCGTCATCGAAGTCATCGTCATCAAAGAACCAAGAACACACGGACGAATCACTCATGGTTTTGAGTTCAAGACACTCTTCACAATAAGTTTGGGGTTCTCCCACACGAGCTTCAAACTTGCGCTTGCAGGTTGGACATACTCGAATTGCTATCATTGGTCATATTCTGGTCTTCCTTTTCTTTTCTGGACAATAATCCAACAGCGCTGATGTTTGCTACTGCACCGTTTTTATAGACATCCATTGAAAGCAAAACCGGCTCGCTTTTCATTGCCTGCATCTGACTGCACATATCAGATAAATCGCTTTCAAAGAACGCAGAGACCGTTAGTTTGACGCATGGCCCATTTATACTGCACGTAACAAAAATTTCTGTGTCATTTATTGTCGTATGAAACATTCCCGACCGCATATTCGCACACCTACTCACAAAAAATCACCTCGTCACCACTTAATAAATTCATTTTCAGCAAGAGTCATCATTGGCCTGCAATTTTTGCAGTTGCTCACCACGCGCCGCGAGAAGGCTGATGACAATGCGCGGTATCCGGCCACTCGCCAGAAAAGTAAGTGGCCGGGTTTCAGTTACGCCTTATGGCAAGCGCCCCAAACGTAGTTGCGCTTATCATCGTAACCGTAGACAAGCAGCGTCACGCGGTCGCCGCGAGTCAGCAGTTCATCGGAAGCGGTACGAGCAACGCGAGCCTGAATGTTGCCGACATCCACAATCAGGCGGTAGTAGTTGTCCTGAACGGAAGTCACGGTAGCACCGTAAGCGCCGTTGCGAGCCAGGCTGTGGATGTTCATTGCGGGATTAGCGCGGCGTTCCAGGATAGCGCGGTTCATGCGCATGCTGACAGTGCCATTTTCGTTATCCACGTTCAGGTCTTCGATGACCACGGGAATGCCTTCACCGACATGGAACTTCTTGGATACATCGTCGATATACTCGTAAGCAGACAGAGCACCAGCACCGATGCTGGTCTCAACGCCCAGAGCTTCAGCGATGACGTAATCCGGACCACTAGACAGAATAGAAGCGATAGCGCGGGAGCCGTTCTGAACATCCGCATTACGGCCAAAGAAGTGACGGTTGCGCTGGAGCTGCATAGCGTCCTGACGAGAGCCAGCGAATACGACCTCGCCATCCTCAGACTTGGCTTCCATGTACGGGCAGAAGTTGATGATAGCGCCATTCATCAGCTTTGCCTTACGCAGATAACGGCGCTGCCGGGTAGTCGCATCGTTCTCCTCAATGCCCTTCATCAGACTGAAGTAGAAGAAGTCCTCTGCCGGAATCATGACGCGCAGCGTGCCACGGCTCACTTCAACGACAGCGCTGCCATTCTGAACCGGGCGAACGCCAAAGACCTTGCCCTGCAGGAAGCGTCGAGGACCATGCTTGTTGTCAGCAACGCAGCGGCGCATCTCAGCCAGGTCACGAGCGCGGCGGTCTTCGGGCATATCGACATGCAGCATATCGTTGCCGTCATCAATGAAAGCACCAATCGCCAAGTCATCATCATTGAAGCGGCGAGTCGCACGAGGAACCTCATTGACTTCTTCGTCAACGCCCTCATCGGCGGGAGCTGCTTCGGTAGCCTCTTTCGCTTCCTGCGGTTCAGATACCGGCGCGGCGTTTACATTTTCTTCAGGTGCAGCAGCGACAGCAGCTTCATTGGTTTCAACGGCAGTGGGATTCAGCATTTCATTTTCGTTCATGGTATTTGTCTCCTTTGTATTAAAAAAGAAATATGAGATTATCGACATTTGTCGCTGCCCGGTAGCAGGATTCGGGCACTGTCCACCACACGCCGCGCGGAGGCTGTCGATTTGTGTGGTTCCTGACCCGCATGGAGCGAATCAGGGAAAAAGAAAAACCCCGGTCACACAATCAGTAACCAGGGGTTAAGGAACAAACTATTTATTTTTTGAATGCGTTTTTCTTTTTGGGAGCAGGTTCATCCGTAGCCAGCAAATCTTTCTTGGACAAACGCGGTTTCATGCGCTCTTCGGAACGCTTCTGCGTAATATCTGTATTGATTTCTTTCTGGCGCTGGATATCACCGAACGACGATTCACGGGATTCAATTGCGTCGTGTTTCCGGGCATTGGGATAAAGGTCTGCGGTTTTCGGAAGTTCTGCCCATTTGGTGGGGACAAAATGCGGGTCATTGAACAGAGGATGATGAATAAATCCGAAGCGCTTGGCTTCCAACATGTTCTGGCCATTCGTCATAATCAAAATCTGTTCCTTGTCCAAATGCTGAACTTCATCAGGGTTCACAAGATTGCGTTTGCCGTCGCCTTCACTGAGCGAATACCCTTGCATCACGCCGCGATTTCCGGCAGAGGAAGCACGAGTATCGCTGACGCTCTTGGCGCGAATCGTAACAATGCCGCTCTTATCGGAAATATATTCGGCTGTATACTTATCATTACAGCCCAGAACCAGCATCGTATTGCAGCAGCCGATGATAGTTTCGGCGTTTTCCTCGCCGTACAACTGAGTCAACTGCGGCAAACTCTGCAAAATAAGGGAAACTGCAATCTTACGAGAGCGTGCAGTAGCAATCGTCTTTTCAAAGTTCGGCCAGACGCCAGTGTTTGCCAACTCGTCCGCAACAACGTTGACCGGGATGCGTCCTTCACCACCAACTGCATCGAAAGCTTCTTTCAGGTCTTTGAACAGGAAACTCAAAAGCAGAGAGGAAAGCAGCTGCATAGAAGCGTTATCATCGGAAATGATAAGGAACAATGCGGTTTTTTCCGCGCCAAGATTTGCCAGGCGAATGTCATCGTTACTGATAACGCGGCGAACCTTGTAGGTCATGAACAGCTGGAGTCGAGTATTCAAGCCGCCAACAATGTTGGGCTGTACGCGCTCACCCATACCCTTAAACACTGCCCATGCAGATGCGGCCGGATGGCTCAGCGGTACATACTTGAAGTTTGCTTCCCACTTATCAAGGTCGTTGTGAAGCAGAGCGTCATAGATATCAGAGATGTTACAGGTCGGAGCATCTTCTTCCCATTCAGAAAGCTTCCTGTCCCCTTCCTCATCACCGTAGAACGAATGAGCAAGGTATTCGACAACCCGGCGTCTATCCACCATTGCGGATTCCGGATTCTTTACAATCTCAATCAGAGATTGCTCATCTTCCTGAGTGATATACGGCAGCTGAGTCAAAAGCTCTTTTGCACGGCGCTCATAAATCTCAATCAAGCTCTTTTCACGGATATACGCACAATAGGAAACAGCAACGCGGAACAAGTTTTCTTCCGAGCTTTCCCAGAACGGGTCACCCTTACTGTTTGCACCGCCGCCGGTGTTCGCAATAACGGTTTTACAGAAGGTAATCACACGCTGGTCATCAATGTTGCCGGTAATCGGGTCATAAATTTCCTGGACACAATCCCATGCATTAGAAAGGTCCAGATTGATAAGGTTAAAGACCTTGACCTTATAGCCACGGGACTCCAAAAGTTTACGCATATCGTTGTGGATTTCGCCTTTCGGGTCAGTGACCACAACTGATTCACCGCGTACAATAGACTGAAATACAGCCGTTCTGACATAGCCGAAAGACTTGCCGGAGCCCGGAGGTCCGATAAGAATAAGGTTTCGGTTGCCGGTAGGTTCAAAAGGAAGCGCGATGACTTCCTCACCGTCTTGCGTGAACTGTCCAAGAATCGTACCCGTTACGTTTTCGACAGGACCAACCTCATAGACTTTTTTGGCTTCCGTTTCATTCATCCAACGAGCTGTGCCGTATGTGCCCGCCATAGACGTTGCAACGCCACGGTCGTCCACTTCTTTGGTCGCGTTGAGGTCTGTGTTATTGACTGAAAACCGGATAATAACGAATGTAATGGCGCACGCAAAGACAAGCGCCGTCACAATACCGTAACCGGTCGTCAGGGCAAGCACAAAGCCCCGCAAAACCCCCGCATCCCATTCCCCGACAAAGACTTTTGCAATACATCCTGCCGGGAAAAGACTGATAAGAAAGGAAAAGCAGAACAAAAGTACGAGCTTTTCACCCTTTGACAGCATCAAAATTTTCGTTTTGAATTCGTTCCATTTGGTCACTGGTTGTCCACCTCACTGTCAGTGTTTTCGGTTTCTTCTTCGCTGTCGGAAGTATCCAAGTCCTCAACTTTTCCTTCTGTAACGGTCGTATCTACTTCCTGTAGAATAAAATTATCAGGGTTTGTATCGTCAAGAGAATCCGTTACAATCTTCAAAATATTGTCGTTGTACCAGAATTCCCAGCCGAAGATTCTCGAAACATCCTCAATCGGCATTGTAAATGTATTGTCTTGCGCCAATGCCATCGTATCGGTCCAGGCATCCGATGTATTGCGCGACGTGTATTTGAAAGTTTTCTTATCGCCATGAATTTCAAAATATTCACTTGCTTTGGTCAAAGCTCTTGCGGATGGAACATATTCCCAATGCCCATAAGTGATGGGCACATAGAGAAGACCCGCGTCCTCTGCATATTGCGTATTGCTGTCGTAAGCCTCGGCCAATGCTCGAACCGAAACGCACAGGCGGCCATCGCTGTTGATGGAGAAGTGCATGCCCGGAACCAAAGAGCCGTTCAAGATAACGCATTTCGTGGGAGCGGTCTTTTCGCCTTTCAGGATAGCCTGACCATCTTCTCGATTCTTGATTGCCTGGTCGTATTCTTCCTGAGAATTGAAGATGTAAAGCCGCTCGCAAGAACCTTCTTTTCGAAGCTGTGAGAAATCTGTCGGATAATCGATGGCAAGCGAATCCTTGTCAAGCTCATAGACTTCCTCGCCGGAAACAATGCACTTCAAGTATTCATCGTCAACGCTATAGCCATTCGAGTCGTCATATGCGGTCGTGCTCACTCTATCGACGACAAAGTTCCCATCAGCATCAAAATGTCCGGATTCCGAAACGATATCCTTCTCGTCAACTCCCAAAACCGTGTCATCAGATTCTTCACTTGATGCGGAATCATCGGAGGAAGTCTCCGTCCCATCTACAGTCTCATCTCCCAAAGTTTCATCATCAAGCACGGGGGGTTCCTCCGGCTCCATATGTTCCGGGTTTGGACGCAGATACACGGTATGGCCGCTGAAAATCTCAAGGCCGTTTCCGTTATCATCCGTATACGGAATCAAGCCCATGCTTTCTATCACCTGAGCCTTCTCCTTATATAAAGGAGAGCCATCGCCCATTTTCACTTCCTTGTATCCGTTGCAATCGAGGTTGTTCGGGTTTTTGACATTAAGCTTGGTTAGAACGATTTCACCGTCTTTCATTTGGGTGCCGCCTGATGTATCCACTTCACCGCCAATATCGGGATTCGAAGACGGTTCAGGCGTGCTTTGAATGGACGGGGTCGGTGCAGTGGAACTGGTAGCATTTGTGCTGCCGTTTCCGCTGTTGCCTTTACAAGCAGTCAGACAGCAAAGGCAAGCGCCCAAAATGGCGGCGCTTTTCATAAAGTTGTCCATAATAAAAGCGGCCCCACTTTTATCTCAGGTGGGGCCTTACTCCTTTCTTTGGTTAGTTGCTCATTTCAATTTCAGGGTCTTTTTGGGTTTCGCCGTAATAAAGTTCAAGGTGCAAGTGTTCACCCGTTCCACCATGACTACTAAGACAATAGCCACTGTAGCCGGTAGTAGCGATTGTTGCGCCAGCAGAAATTGTATCATCAACATTGTACGAAAGGCCCGGGCTCAAATGCTGATACAGAATGAAAACGCCATTCTTTTCGCCCGGAACTACGCCACCGCGTTCCCCGTAATAAATCATCAGCATGTTACCGCGTTGACCATTCCCTTTTGTAACAAGCACACCGTTTGAATAACCATCCTGTTTACCAACAATGATACCCTTAAACGGCGCACTCATTGGATATATCGAATGAGGGGGGACAATATCAGTGCCATTGTGCTTCGTATCGCCACGAGGCGATTGCCAGCTGGAAGTTACCTTAGCCTTCCAACCGCTCCACGGTCCAGGGAGAAGGCCCGAAGCCGGGCACTCAAACAGTTCGTCGGAATGGTTTGCATAAAACTGCTCAATCATTTGCTTAATAGAACCGCTGATGACTGTGCCAGTACCAGCGCCACCAGTGCTATCACCAGCCCCGATATCCAACGAAGAATCCCCTTCGAAATCTGCTTCAGCGGCATTATACAGCTGCCGCATTGTCGCAGCTTCTTCATCAAAAAGGTCGGCTTCGGAAGTATCACTCTCAACCGTGTCCTCATCTTGCGGAACATTGTAGTATTCCATAATTTTCTTCTTAGCTGCTTCCAAGGGGGAAACTTTGTAGGTACATGTGATGGTTGCGGTCTTTACTACTTCACTTACGCGCTCCATCACGATTGTTCCATCTTCATCAAAAACCGGATTTCCGTCTTCATCCATTTTAGGCTCCATTTTGGTGACGGTCTTTTTGCCATAAGTTGTAGTTGTTGTGGCTTCCGTTTTCCAGACTTTGTCTCCGACAAGCTCTTGGGCTGCTTTCACCATCTTAGGGACCCGGAAATGGAGCCCATCCTCCGTACGTGCCGCATAACTATCTCCGGCCATAATGTAGAATGTCCAGTTAAGATAATTTTTACCATCGTACAATTCTTTGTGAATGGTGTAAGAAATATTATCCATCGTAACGCCATTCGCAATAGCAGCGTCTTTGGCTTTATCAACCTCTTCCTGGGCTTTTGACCTCATGTCTTCCGAATATTTGTCGTACGCATCTCTGAAGTAATTATTCAGAACCGCAACAATAACATTTGATGTTCCCATGTAGGATTGGAAAATTTCATCCGAAGCAATCGCAATATCATCCTGATACGCTTGCGATGCATCGCCTTTTTCCCCTGTTGTAATCCAGGTCAAAAAGTCATCAATGCCATTGGATAGCTGAGCCTTGAAATCCTCCCATTCAAGTACAACTTCATCAACCGATTCTCCTAAAGCACTCATTGTCGTTTCTGCAATTGTGCCTGGAATTTGAGTAATAAACATAAATCCAAAAAGCAGCAAAAGAACCGGAATAAGCGCAATAACAATAACTACTGCGATAACTTTAATCAGCGTCTCTGGATGCGAAACCATAGTGGCAGCAGCACCGGCAAAATCGCCTGCTGCTGCTTGTCCCGCCGCTTTACCAATGACCTTAGCATCCTTAACGCCTTGTTTTACAGCATGTACTGTTGAGGAAACTGCTTTAGCTCCCTGTTTTGCGTCATTGACCGCTTCATCGGTTAAATTACTCAATTTACACCACTCCTTCCTTAATCAAGCCAGTCTCAGCTGTGTAGAAGATTCTGCACATTTCCATCTCACACCCCGTGGAGGTGCTGGCTTTTTCGTGAGACACCCGGCTTTCTTTCGAAAGTCGGGAAAAGGGTATCGTCCAAGAATTACTTGGACGGCTTATCCTTTTTGTTTTTCGAACCGTTGCGATTCTTATTCCCTTGCATCATTTGCTGGAACCTGTTGTTCCGCTCATTTCGAGAGTTGCTTTCACGGAACGATTTTCCTTCATAAGCGTTTTTCTGCTGAGGTTGAGAATTAGAACGAGCAGCAGATTGGGTTCTATCCTGACTGGAGTTTCGATTACGCCGTTTGTAAGACTCATCCGTGTCAGGTCCAACACTCTCGTAGTCATCCACCTTGCCAAGCTGGCGAGCAATACCTTCAAATGTTTCTGGCTCGTAACGGCGGGTTTGCTTGTTGTACTTGGCACTCCGTTCGATATTCATCACATCCGGGGTCTCAGGAACGTTGCCATCAGCATCGAGCTTTTGCATGATACGCCACTGTGTAATGCCCGTATCGGGGTCTACACTAACGCGGGTGACCTGAATGCGGCCAATGCCATCACTCTCAACAAAGCCATTCGTATCATTAAATGCTTTGATAGACAAATGACTCAAGGGCCTGATTTCAGGTCCATTAGAAGCTCCAGATGTATTGGGTTCGGCACTGGATACACCGGCATTATCGCTGGATGTACCGGCTTCGGTAAAGGAATTACTGCGAGATGTATCAGCATAGAACTGAGTTCCATCCACAGGAGGTTTTTCGGCAGGCTGTTTACGAGCTGCGGAGCCATCGGCACCAGCAGAGCCATCATTGTCGGAGCCAGCACTTTCGGAGCTCACTGCACCACCACCTTGAATTTCAGGCGCAGGTGCGGAAGGTGCGCTTACGGTAGTACCGCCGTTATCGTCGTGAGAATTATTGCCAACATTCTGATGCTGAACTGTGGGAGCAGTAGCATCGTCATTGGAAGTTTCCTCTCCGCTGCCCGAAGAAGCATCGGAGCCGGGATTCTCGTTGTGAGAGCTACCGTTGCTGCCGCCAAACGAGGCAGAGCCGACATCGTTATCGTCGAAATCATCGCCATCACCGTCAGCAGAAGGTGCCGCATGACCAGCAACAGCACCAACGTTGGAAGAGCTTTCTCCCTTTGCAGGGGGTTCACCGATACCAGAATCATCTTCATCGGCGGGAGCCTTTACGCCTTGGGCAGTGGGTGCAGTTTCTTCATCGGAGCTGTAATTGTCGCCACCGCCATTACCTCCAGCGAAGCCCGTATTGCCTTCACCGGAAACATCATCGCTGTCAGTGCAGTGTGCAGAGGGTGCAGCAACATCATTGGAAGCGCCGCCAGCGTCAGCAGGAGGTTCAGCATAGTCAGGGCCAGCATTGCCTGCCGCTTCGTCATCAGTATCGACCGTTCTATCAGCGTAACTTGCAGGTGCCTGAGTTTCCACTGTAGCAGAGTCACCATCCATGGGCGAAGCATCCACATCAGCAGAGCCAACATCCTCAGTGCCGCCGACATAGCCAGAAGATGTATCCGAATCATCGGATTCTCCGACAGCCGGTTCATTGTCCGTATGTTGTACAACAGGCGCAGCACTGCCGCCAGAAGCGTTATCTGCGTTAGCAGGAGGTTCAGCGTAATCGACAGAAGCGTCATCAGACACATTGTCATTTGTGGCAGCATTGTCAGCCTGACTAGCGGGTGTATGAGTCTGAACCGCAGCAGAGCTGTCATTCGCGAACTGAGTCTCGGAATCAGTAGACCCAGCGTTTTCATTGACGATGCCGATGTTGGAAGGCGTATTCGAGCCGCCGAATTCCGCATCAGCAGAACCGTAACTCGTAGTCTGCTCTGTAGGACCAGCAAACTCTTCGCTGGGAGCACTACCAGCGGGAGACTCGACGGAAACGGTAGAATCATTTGCTGCGAAATCGCTGCTGTCGGGGCTTACCGGTGTAGTTGTAGGTGCAGGGCCTTCTTCGGTGACGGTCTTGTCGGTTGCAGACTGCATCGCAGACCCAACGGAGCTTTCACTGAAAGTACCAGTGCCATCCACAACAGTCTCGGTTTGAGCCGCGCTGCTATTGGTAACGCTGTCTTCACCAGCAGACTGAGTAACGGTAGAAGTTACGCTGCTGTCAGCAGAGGTTTTCATTTCGACATGTCCAGAAGGAGCTGCATCCTTAGTCTGAGGTACATTACCACCCTGAGCGGGAGAAGCAATAACGACTGTATTACCTTCTCCAGCCGCGCCGTTGCCACCAGCAGAGATTTCGCTCTCGCTCTGAGGCTCAGAACCCGGAGCTGGTTTAGCGGATACATTCTGTGCCTGAGTGCCAGGAGCGACAGCAGTTTCACTGCCAGAAGTGGTAGGTTCAGTGGGCAATGTACCAGCATTGCTGAGTACAGGTGCGGTTGCCTTCGTTGCTGTAGTACCGGCAGTGCCAGCAGGAGCAGTATTGTCTTCACCAACAGTATTGACATTTGCAGACGGGACATTGCCCTGACCCTTTGCTGTAGGTGTATTCGTCAACCACAATCACACTCGCTTCATTATCAAAGCAGCCAAAATACGCTGACTGAATCGTGGATGCTGCGTGTCCTGTTGCTTCCCGCATTCTTGCCGATGCTCGACCAGTAGGAGCACAGAGCAGAATGTCTTCTTCTTTATAGTAGCTGCCTTTAGCAACCATAAACGCTTCAATGATGGTTTTGATGATAGTCGTCTTACCGCTGCCGGGGCCGCCAGTGATTACCGTCACGTTCTGGCTGTCACTGCCATACACCGTGTATGCTGCTTGCTTTTGAGTGTCGTCCAGCAGAAAGCCATCTTTCATCTGCACGTTCTGGATAGCTCTATCCACATCGGCTTTCGAGACCATGCCGCACGCTGCATTCATGCAGTGGTGCAACGTATGGCAAAGGAACGTGATGTCGCATTCAAGTGCCCAGTATCGGCGCAGATAAACGCAGAAGAGAGGTTTTCCGCTTGCGTTCCCACTAGACTTTTCTGCCACCAGCAGTCCTTTTCGTCTCGCGCCATTCACAGCATCTCGTATTGACTGTTCAGGAATTCGTGATTCGTGCAGTTCCTTTTCAACGGTCGTTGCCACGCAGGCCATCAACTGATTCAGCCAAACGAAAGAATGGCCTTCCATCTGTGCCTGCACCTCAAGCGAATGCAGCACGATAGCTTCCACCCTGCGCTGGTCTTTCCTGTCCATTCCCAGCCCGACCAGCGCAATGCGGTCAGATGCAGCAAACCCGATGCCACTGACATCTTGATATAGGCAATACGGATTCTCCTTGATGGCAGCCAATGCCTGCTTGCTGTCTCCGTATTCTTTCAGAACGGCATTGATTTTTTGCATCGAGATAAAGGGAAGCAGAAAAGAAATCAATTCCTGGTCTTTTGCGATATGAATATAGGCATCGTGGATTTTCTTTGCTGCCTTTTCTTTGATTCCGGCAAGTTCTGTCAGTTTTTCCGGACTTTTCTCGATTATTTTGAGGGAATCAGCACCAAATGCTTTGATGATTTTCTTTGTCGTTACAGGTCCAACTCCCGGAACATATCCGCTGGTTAGCAGCTCGTAAATAGAGTCTGTGCCGCCCGCCTCATAGTCAATCTCGGCGCTTTCGACCTTGACATACTGTGTTCCCCGCCGTGCATCCTGCTCCCAATGTCCTTGATAAGTGATGTAAGCATTCTCGACCGGATTCGGGATAATACCCTTGAGGACAATGCTCTTGCCGTCTTCAATACGGGAAGCAACCAGAATCGCAAATCCACTTTCAGGGTCGCAGAATGGAACATCAACGATTTTGGCTTTGAATTTTGTCGCGCTTTGTACTGCATATCTGTGGCTATTGAAGCTCTTTTGTGGTTTCATCACTAAATGCCTTTCTGAATTTGCATTACACAAACAATATGCCAGAATTTTTTGCAACAAATTTACACTTCCCTGCGGCTATTGTGGTTGCTCTTGTGTCATTGTATTTTGTTGCTTTTCCGTCTTTAGAGCTTGCTATTCCTTGCATTACATGAATTTGCTTGCCGACAAGGAATACGCTGCCCGGATAGTTGCGGTTCATGTTTCTGTATGTTGGATGGTGCTCTTTTACTTTGAGTTTGCAAACATCATTCGGATGCTCTTTGCGAAATTCTTCTAGGCTGGCAGCTTCTTGCTCCGTTGCTTTATGCCGATTTGTAGCAACCACCTTATCATTGAGTGTGTACACGCGGTTCATATTTTCATTGTTTAATGCTCTTCTATCGTGACGACGGAACTGTTTCAGCTCATACGGCACACAATTGTTGATGGTGCTATCGCAAACATCGATAGGCAAAACAGAGCAGGCGATACAATAAGCATCAAGCCAGTGGTCTTTACTTATACCGTGCGCTGCACGATAGTCGTGGGTACTTTTACCATTGGTCATAAAGGAATGCTTCGGAAAAAGAAAACTTAATTCTTTCGTCAGCGCTGGAATGATTTGATTCAATACACTCAAAGCGCCGTACTTTTTGTTGAGTCCAGTTTTCTCTTCAACAAGCTTTTCTTGCCAGGCGACATCTTTGTGAACGAGATTATGATGCTCTGCACATAGACCAACAATATTGGCGATGGTGTTGCTACCATTCTCGGATTTCGGCACTACATGGTGGTAATGCTCAATGGGCTTTTCACAAAACAGACAGTGGTGCTCCTGCATTTCGGAAACAGCATTTTCAAGGCTCCCTTTTTGGTAGAGAGGTCCCTGCTGATATTGCCATTTCTGAATGTTAGGATTATCAAGCCGCATGAACGCGAATTTGTTGACTTCCAACACAGCATCACTGATAGGAAGAAACTTTTGAATTTTCTTTACCAAATTGATGTGTGTTTGGAGCAGCTGATTTGCGGTGGGTGTAAGCCATCCTTCCAGCCTTGCGCGATTGGTGTACTTTGCTTCTTTGTTTTTGATGCCAACGCAAAGTACATCTTTCTTGCATCCCGGAAGATGACGTTTGATAACACCAATTTCTTTTGCACGTTTGCTAGGATTCTTGCTTTGGGCAGTATCTTGCTTTACACACTTCTTAGAAATGGTGCCATTTGCCTTAGCTCTCCGCTGACGGCGGCAGCGTCTGCCATTTGTGCGCCTTGCGCGGCGGGCTTTTTTGCGGTCTTGCATCAGTTTTGGAATCTTTTTATTGCGAGTTTCCAGATGTGCGGCAAAGACTGCCGTGCCATCTGCTTTGACTACAGCAACACCAATATTGGTTCTGCCGGGGTCAATGCCTAAATATAGGGGCTGCACTACATCGTTGGTTTCATACAGCAGTTGGATAGTAAACGGATTACTTTGTACGACTCGCGCTTTTTGCTCTTTAAGCAGATGGCGCACATGTCCGCCGCGAGTCGTAGGCATTAAAGGTTTACCGTCTTTGTTGAGCACATAAATAGTGGACATATACGCCACCTCCTTTACGATAAGTCTCTCCTGCCGAAGCAGGAGGTTGTGTTTCCCTTGGCTAGATGACGCCTTCGCATGGTTGCAAGCTGGGAAAACCGTACAAGTGCAGCTCGTCATCTTGATGTACAAAAGTACATCCGCCTGTGATATTGAAGAAACTTAGTGGAATGGGGTCATTCCACTAAAATTCTTCAATACCCCAACCATTTGATACTCCTTAATACAACACGAAATGATAATCCGGATACATTGATTTAAGTAGTTTCCACTTTAGGCGAAAAGCTTCGGTTTGAATGTACTTCCCGTTCTTTTGGTCATATCCCTTTACATCCTCTACCACGACCGTGCCATTTTTATCTCGATAATAGAAATCTGCTCGGTAGTCGATTTTCTGAATTCTTTTTCCTTCATACTGAAACGCTTCCTGAATTGTCAACGGGACCTGCCGTTTCAGCTCCGTGATACTTCCGCCCTTTTCAAGTATCTGCAAATCTAACCACCGACAATATTCTTTAGTAGAGTCAAACACATCCACGATATTGCCATGCTCTTTTGCATCCTTGTTCCCTGCTACAAATCCGTCCTCGTACGCATAAACCTTGTGATTCCCGTATTTGGGATGCGTCACTTTGACAGCTTTTGCTTTGCTGGCTTTGGCACAGTCTTTTCCACACTGCACCTGAATACTCAGCGCAGGGTTCTTTGCCAATGTTTCGTTAAGCCATTTCTGTGTCAACTGCATTTCGGATGCCTCGGATGATGGTGTAAAAAGAAAACTCTTATACTTCAATTATACCATTCCTGCACTTTGGTCACAACAAATTGTTGTTTTGTTAACTATCATTTCACAATTACAGTTTCTTTCAATGTGTAAATCACTTGCGTACCTGTTATTGTATTTTGTTTATTTCATGTCCATGTTATTGCGTTCCTGTTGTTGTAAATTCAAAATTGCTTTGGATAAACATAACGGAGATTATTTACATCGACTTTTCTTGCTGCTCTCAGGCAAAGTGGGCATTCAGAAAAACTTGCATAAATACATTATCCTTGGCCTTTGTGGTATTCTGAGGTTCTCACTGTTACTTTTTTCTTTCCAAACCAATCCATTCAGCCCAACTAAACAAAGATTATTTACGTTCCACTTTTTCTGTTGAGACTATAACAGAGATTGTTTTCACTCATCTTTATACTTACCCACAGTTTAGCAATTCACAATTTCAGTGCTTTCCAGGTCCAGCTTTAACGGAGGTTCTTTTCGTATTTTGCTTCTTCTTTTGTTCATAAACCTTTCCATAAGCAAACGGAGGTTCTTTACGTGCAGTTTTTAGTTTGCAGTGTTTTTGTGTCTGAGCAATTAAACCGGAGATTATTTTCGTTCCAATTTACTCAGTAATATAGTTTGAGAATGAAATGCCGATATATTACCCCGAGGTTATCTACGTTTTAATTTCGGTTTTACAACAGTCGGGTTATCTGAGATGAGGCAAACCAAGTATTGTAGAGTCCCCATAAAACAGAGGATATTTTCGTTCAATTTTACTTTCCAGCTCAGTCATTATTCAATCCTCTCCATCTCTCCCCTACTATCAAGTGAGCTTGACTTTGTGAGTCGTACCAACCGGAAATTGTTTTCTTTCCGTTCTGGATATGATGGCAGCCTTCACTCTTTCACAGGCGTATCGTCAACCTGAGGTTTTTTACGTTCGTTTTCTGGAGTTTCACTTTGAGAGCGGCTTGGCGGAGGTTATTTACATTGATTTTGGGCATTCCTCTACTCTCGACTCGTTTTTTTCTAAAACAGAAGTTATTTACGTTAGTTTTTCGCTGTATTGTAAAACGAGGTTATTTACGTTCAACTTTCTGAACTTACAAATTACCCAAACGCTTCATGGCATTTCCTGAACGTAGAATTACGCAATATTTAACAGGTTGTAATTTATATCGCATAGTTCCCATGCATTTTTAGCTGTTTTTCATCGGTATTCATCTGTAAGTGCAAATTCAAAACTGCTACGTTAATTTTCTCTTATATAGCTTCGTCATTCTCGTTTCCACATCAGCATTATCATCGTGTTATCGTGCTTTTATTTCAGCGAAGCTGAACCATATTTGCAACGTAAATAATCTCCGATTCCTTTGATACATTACCTTTTTTTGTGAGTTACGTCTACTATTTGTATAATATGCTTATCATTGTCCATTTTGGATGTTTTTTTGACCCATAGAATAATGACATTTGCCATAAAACAAACTATTATATTATAAGCAGCCCTGTGTGAGCATGGTACGGTAGCTGTTCCGTTAGGAATTGCTGTAAGCATTTACCAGAGATTCTTTTTATTAGATTTTGAGGTTGAACGAGCAAAGCATCAGTCATTTCAAACGGAGGTTCTTTACGTTCGTTATATACTAATAAGAAAGCAGCGTAAATCAGACCAACCACCACAAACTTGGAAGTTTCACAATTACTTAAACGGAGATAATTTACGTTACGTTTTTGTCTCTGGCGAGGTTAAAGAACTTTTCCAGAGGCATATAAAATCTCAAGCGTAATGCATTGCAAACTGAGGTTATTTACGTTGGATTTTCGGGTAATGATACTTGCCCGTGCGCTGCGATTAAAACAGAGGTTATTTTCGTTCGCTTTTGCCAATACTTTCTTCAATGTGTGACCGCAGCTGGATTGCTACTATAGGCTGACTCATCATTTCAGGTCCGAGTCGTACCCGTTCTCCCCTCCCCTGCTAGTTAAAGAACCCGACATTGCATAACGGAGATTATTTACGTTGCATTTTTTCCCCGCCATTTATGCGAAGAAATAGCTTTGAAATAATTATATTCAGGATGAGCTCGTACTCACAATCAAAAGCAGAGGTTCTTTTCGAGTCAAACAGAGGTTCTTTTCGCAAGTTAACCGAAATAAAGCTCTGTTCCCAAAGCAAACAATCTACTCCGAAACACAAAACAAGCTCCCGTGAAGAGCAAAACAAACTCTTTTTACAAGCAAAATAACCTCCGTTTCTTCTATATATAATAAAGAATAAATAATAAAAGAATAAAATATAAGTTGCATCTAAAAAGAAATAAAAGAATCGTAATTCTAATCAATAGAACCTTGACATTATGTGACAATTGTTGTAAACTAAATTATAATGTTCTTAGTGTAACCATTTTTAGGAAAAGCTTTCTTTGATGGTTTGCTGCATATTAAAAGAAAGGCTGAGCAGCCATCTGGCTTGTCTCAAATCGACGATGAAAAAGAAAGACAGCAATGCAAAAGCTAATGATAATGTTGAGTCAGTTGTTGGTGAAGTTCTCAGTAATGAGGAAGTTCAAGAACAGATGGCATTGGCTCAACTGCCTGAGGTAAAAGCGCTCAACAAATCTATCATCACGAAAAGCAATGACTTGATTCAAAAGACAAAATACTCATTGCCACGAAATGAACAAAAGATTTTGCTCATTATGCTATCCAAAATCGACCAGCGAAATGATAGAGATGCATCGAAATACTACACCATCACATTCCAGGAATTTTCAAAGCTCACCGGCGTAGATATCATGCGCAGCGGTTATAAGCCGCATCTGCAGCAGATTGTTGAGAACCTGGAAAACCGAACCTTTTGGGTTCCCGATGGGCCGGACCAGTTAAAAACCATTTCCTGGATTAGCAAGGGTTCCCGTGTCAACTTCAAGGATAAAACCATCCAGATGCGTTTTAACCCGGATATCTGGAAAGACATCGCGCAGCTGACAAGCAATTATACATCTTATAGCATCGAGTATCTGCTCACAATGCAAAGCACCTATTCGATGCGCATTTATGAGATTGTATTGTCCTATGATAACGGTTCCAGAGAGTACAATTACACGAATGGCGTAATATTCGAGCCCGTGACGGAAGCTGTACTTCGTAAATTTCCAGAAAAGCAGAATGAACTGAAGGGATACAAATACAAAGTCTTTGACATGGAAGAATTCAAAGGAATGCTTTCTATGCCGTCCAAAGATGAGATACTTCGCAGCAAAAAGAGCAGAAAGACGGAAAGCAGCTCTGAGCCTAAATTCAGCAGAGAAAAAACTGTTTCCGAAAAATACAAGGTCTTTTCTGATTTTGAGAAGAACATCCTTGCACCTGTCAAAGCCGAAATTAACGAGATGACGGACCTCTGGTTTGATTATGAACCGGTTCGGCGCAAAGGTGTGAGAAAGTACGAGTTTCTTTATATTTTCATTAAGTACAAGACAAAGGAAGAAATGAAAAAGGTCCGTGCCTTCCATGAAGAGCGGCAGAATCTTGAAACCGAACTTGGCCGAAAGCGCAAGTCCCGCCGCGTAGTTAGTCTTGAAGCTCTTGAACAATATAATCTTCCTCTATCTGAAACTGTCATGAGTATGAGCTACCACATGGCACGAAACGAAGTGAAAGCCAAAGCTCAATACCAGGACTACGAAGAAAAGCTGACGCCGGAAGAGCGCAACATCTTTACTGATGTGTTTACCATTGTCGGTAAAATCCTTACCAGCACTCGGAATCCTGAGCATAACAAAGAAGCTTTTGACGCTCTGAACCGTATTATCAAGGATAACAACGGGTTGAAGACTTGGACGTTCGGCATTGCCACGAGGTACAAATCCTTGCTGGAAGCAGACGGTGGAACAAAGACCGCCAACTATTACCGCAAAGTCATCTTCAATGATTTGATTGAAAGCTCGGCAACCACAATCGCGTTGGGTGAACGGGCAATCAATGCTCATGAGAATGGCCTGAACAAGCTGATTGATTTTACTACAGTGTTCGATGAGGACACAAACGAATGAAATAGGGCCCACCATTTGGTGGGCCTTTTTTGTTTGCCGAACATCAGAAATGAATTTACACCAACAGGGATTTAAGTTCTGGAGCAGAGAGAAACTTTCATTAGCAATGTCATGAAATGCCAACCCAGGTCGTACACCAACAGGAACGTGCGTTCCAGACAGGGGATGAATAGTACTCTGTCCACTGCCAAAAGCAGCGGTAACAAGGCTCTAACAATTAAGATTGGATTTATACCAACAGGGATGTGAGTTCATGACGGCTTGTATAGAATATCAAAAAGAAGCAGTCTCCAAAGTTCGCGTTGACATTTAGCTAAAGCATGTTATAATTGAATCATTGAGATTGTGGGTGTTGACATTTTGTGCGATTTGTATATGCAAGCAGAGTTCGTAATTGGGCCTTGCAAGACAAAAATCACGCTGTCAGGTCAAACACCACGTTAAGACTAAAATTACAATAACAGGTACTCGAGTAACTCAACTCTTGAGTAATGAGGTGCGTAACATGCCAGCGAAAGTCATCACAGTCGCGATTGAAAAGGGCGGAACAGGGAAGACCGTTACCGCTTCGAACCTAGCATATCTGATGGGGGAAGATGGGAAGAAAGTGCTGTGCATTGACACAGACCCCCAAGGCAATTTGACCAGTGCCCTCAGTGATGGGAAAGGTGAAATCACAGAGGGTCTGTATGAAGGGCACGCACTCTATGATATGTTCAGTGGCTTCCGGTATACGAAAACCCGCGATTTCATTGTCCCGACCGAGTATGGTGATAATGTGGATATGATTCCCGGAAGTGCTCAAACGCCGAAAATCAATCAGAGATTAGCTGACTTGTTTGATGATGCGAATATCCTGGCCAAAAGTGGAGCCATGAAACGCATTGATAAGATGTCGGACTTCCTGTTTTATTTCTTGGAGCAGGTGCTGGACGATTATGACTACATAATTATCGATACGCAGCCGACCCGTGACTCATTGCTGCTTACCAATGCAATTAGTGCAGCTGATTATATCCTGATTCCCATGATGTGTGATGCAAACTCCCGTGGGTCTGCGTTCAGAACGTTTGCACTGTGCAATGAGCTATGCAATGCACCGGGGAGCCGAATCAAAGGTGTGGGTGTTCTCTTGACAGCGGTGAATAAAAAGGCGAAAGCTGCAAGGCTGATTCGTACACAGTGTCAGGATGTTTTGGGTCCTGCTCTGTTTGAGCATGAAATCCCGAACAGCATCAGTGTCGGTATGTCTGTTACTAATTATCAGCCAGTGTGTTTCTATGCAGCAAAGCAGCCTGTTTCGATTGCATATCAGCAGGTTTATAAAGAATTGATGAAGCGTTTGGCAAAGCTGGAGGTGAAGTAAAATGGCATTGACAAAGAAGAAGGGGCCTGTAACCACACCCAAGTTGCCTAATATTGAAGCTTTGAAGAAAGTAAACAACAATAACGCCGGTGCATTTTATAACGACTTACTCAATGCAAAGCACAAGATAGAATACGAGAGCCGCGATATATCCCTCTTTAATATCCGAACAAACCCTGATAATGAAATATTCCGTGAAATAGATGACGATGAAGATATTCGGATTCTTGCGGATGATATCAAGCGCAACGGCCTGTTGCATAACCTGGTCATGTTCCCATCCACAGAAGAGGGGAGAGAGGTCTATGTTCTTCTTTCCGGTGAAAGAAGATATCGAGCTCTCAAGCTGCTTGTTGAAGAAGGGGATACGTCCTGGCAGATTGTTAGGAACTGCAATATCATTACGACAGAGCTTTCCGATAACGAAAAGAAGGTATTGCTTTACAGCGCAAACCTGCAGGTGCGTGGTGGCCTAAATGATGAGGCAGTTCGCAGAAAGGCTGTATCAGAGTTTATCGAATGTCTCCAGAAAGAACCCTATAATATGAATAGGGTAGACGCTCTGAAAGCAATCAAGAGCGTGAGTTCTGTAAACCCGAAAACCATCGACAGAGATGCACGGCTCGAAGATAAACTGAAGGGAAGCCTGAAAGAGCTTCTCGACGCAAAATTCCTGAGCCGAAGCGAGTGTGAAAGCTATCTGCGATTCGATGATGAGAAGCAGGAAGAGATTGGCCAAAAGTATCAAGAGCTCAATGCAGTGGATTGTCACGGCGATACTGGGGAAGAAGCAGGGAAGAACCACATCGAAGTGATGCGCGATACGCTTCACGATACGTTCCGGGAATACCTGCTCAGTGCCTTGCAGCAGCGTACCAGAGCAGAGCACGAAGAAACCTATAAGAAATCCATCGAGTATTTTGACAGTGAATTACAGGAGCTCAAAAAGAAAGCCGAAGAGTTCGGGATTATCAAAGAGTGCAACACCCTGGAAGAAGTAGCAGATTTTGAGTATGATGCCCAAAAGGATGCTACCAAGGACGTTGCCAAGAAGGAGAGGGAAGCGGCAGATATCAGTGTAAGTGCCGTATTAAAAACCACTCCGACAATCATCAAGAAGTTGCAGCGAGTCTATTCAAACAAGAGCTATGAAAAAGCATTGCGCCATGTTTCACAGGAATCGAGAGATTCCGACATTGCAGCACTTGAAGAAGTGATTGAGATGGCTACAAAGCTGAAAGAAAAAATCAAAGCCGTGGATTGATTAAGGGAAACCTAAATGAATAGTGAAAAAAGCACGATTTCAGTGCGGTTCCGTTCAGACTTTGCGGAAATAATCGAAGTTCGGGCGTGGTACGAAGGAAGTCGCTTGGGAACACTGACAAACCGATTGGTTAGAAGTGAACTTCAAAAGGTCAGCAGAGTAGGGGAGAAGTACATCATCTCTAAAGGTTCTGCTGAATACGACGAGCTGGTAGCTACCGGAGGTCTGGATGAATCGTACTATCTCTTACCAGAGATTGATGAAATCATATCCTTCATGCCGACCAACGAAGGTAGACGAGGAACAAAGCTAACGAAAAACAAACAGGTCTCGTTGTACTTGACCAAGGATGAAGTGAGCCAGCTGAATAGAGTTGTTTATGCGCAGGATGTATTCGGAACCTATGACAGCGAGAAAATTTTGTCATACCGCTATGCAATCCATGGACTGCTCCTGAATACCGAATTTCTAAAAAAACAGATTCACAAAGATATCTAATACATACAGCGGATATGCAGCCAAGAAAGTGCTTGGAATGTGTATTCGCTGTTTGCATTTTGCAAGAAATGAATTCATACCAACAGACACGCGAGTTCTGTGCGATTTGGGAGTCAAGACAAGTAGCCGAACCGAATGTCGGTAAGGATTGCAAAAACTAAAAATCCCCCCTATATTTCGCTAAACGCAGATTTAGCGAAGTTGCGAATTGAACGCAAAATAGTCCCCTTTTCGTTATTTTTGAAACTAAGCAAAAAATGCAAAAAAAAAAGCCCCAACCAGAAAGGTCGGGGCTTCAATATTATTAGGCAAAGCTGTAGTTTGCAACAACTCCCATGAGCTCTTCACGAGTCTGCGGGTCAGATGTTGCACCGCTCACAACGGTCCATTCGGCAGCTTTAGCATAATCGCCAATCAGCATACCGGCCTGAACCCAGTTCGCGAGAGAGCGCATCGAGTTTACATTGCCATCTGTAGCGCCACAAGTCTGGCACTTCTTGGCAATTTGGTGAACGCAATCTACCATCGTCTGCAGCGGGACATCATTTCCACAGCCGGTCATACCCTTGATACGTTTGATGATAACCGCATCATTCGGGCATTTCATGTCAACGATGAGATGGTGGCGGTCGATGAACGACTGGTTCAGCGGACGGCAGCCTTCCAGGTCAACATTCAACGTGGAGATGATGATGCAGTCAGGATGCCGATGCAGCATCTCACCTGTCGGCAATACGACGCAGCCAGTTTCATCCAAAAGGCCATTCAAACCGGGCATGACAGACGGACGCGTAATCAGAGAAGGCTCCTGCAGCTCACAGACCCAACCATTGCGGATAGCGCGAACCAGAGGGCTCTCAACATAGCGGAAGCCCTGGCCGCAAGCCTCAGAGCAAAGCTTCATCTGCTTGCGGAACAGCTCGGTCATGCATTCAGTTTCAGTGGCATCAGCCTTAGAAACGCCAGTAATAGCTTCATATGCTGTCACGGGGTCCATACTGATATCAGTTGCGGTCGGCAGGTCCTTGAACAGTTCCTCATTGATGCTATCGTCAGAATCAGTAGAATCAATGGGCATCATGTCACCGATTAGGTTATACATTTCAGTACCAGCGTTGCAGGTAATGAATGTATAAGGCAGTCCAAGACCAGCAGCAATCGCACGAGCACCAGCAGTCTTACCAACAGACGGGTCGCCACGCAGCATGATGTTGGTCATAGGGCGTTTGGTGCCGTGTGTTTTAGAAATGAGATAGCAGGAAGTCACAACTTCTTCGGGAAGGATGTATCCGTCATCAAGCTGTGGGACCAGACTCTTCTCCTCGTCAGAGAGAATACGATTGTTATCAGCAAAATAGCCAACAAAGTCTTTAACAGACTTAAACGTGAACTTGCTGGTTCCGGAGCCTTTTTGGTCGCTCATAAACTGGAAAGTGCCCCAAACCATGTCCGGAAGGAACTTCTTGCTCTTGGCAAGGATTTGAGTAACATTTTTCAAGTTGCCGTTGTTGGGATATTTGGCCTTGAGCTCTGTGTTTTGCTTCAGCATAGCGTCCATCGCAGTACCGGCCAAAGCGCAGGCGTATTTGACTTTCTTTGTGGTGTCGGTTTCTGCAACATAAGATTGGAAAATATCTTCAAAACCGTCAACACGATTTCGAAAATCACCCCAGAGAAGCAAAAAGAAAGGAGCAAGTCCAATCTTTGCAACATCCAAAATATTACCATTAAATCCAGTAGATGCGTACATTTGGCCGGTGCTTCTGTCATAAATCAGGCACAGCGTGTTCCCCAAATGGTCAGTTTCACATTCTTTGTAGATATTGTTATCTACCCACTCGGCCATTGTACGACCATCTTTGTTGCAAGAATACGCACCGACTTTTCGTCCATTCTCAATCATCTCAGCGCGGCACAACGCCTTCGCGAAATCTGCAGTTATTTTGCCCGGTACACAGTGTCCATTGGTCTGGTATACCCCGGCCTGCTTTACACTGGCAGCGGTGGGGTCATCAATAAACCTCGTTCCGATGCCTAGCTGAACATCATGGAAAATGTCAGGCAGCGCAGGGTCAAGCAAGTCATTGGTCTTGCCGGTCCACCACATATTTTGCGTATTCATAGTTTTCTACCTCCGATTAAATTAAAATAGTCGAGACCAGCAAGAATGCCAGTCTCGACTTGAATTAGTGTGTAATCGCCCGTATAGCCTGTTAGCACAGCTCACGGGGCTTAGAATTGATGATTAGAAGGGCAAATCGTCCTCTTCAACCGCATCGAATTCATCTGCCCCATATTCACCGTAAGTCGGTGCAGAAGGAGCAGGAGCCGAAGCGGGAGTTGCTGCAGGAGCGGGAGTGCTGTTCTGAGCAGTGTCTTTGCCGCGACTTGCAAAAGATGCTTTGTCAGCCCATACGGAGTAGAACGTACGATTTTCACCGTCCTTATTCTTGTGAGAATAGCTGGACAAAGTACCGGCAACCATGATAGGGTCACCTTTATGGAAATGACTTGCAATAAATTCCGCAAGCTTACCGGAGGCAGCGACAGCCACAAAGGAAGGAACATCAACCCACTGACCATCCTTCTGGTAAGAACGGTTGCTGGCAACCGTAAAGTTTGCAATGTTATTTCCGTTCTGAGTAGAACGGGTCGTAACATCTGCGGTCAGGTTACCCATCAGCATGCCATCGGCAAAGTTGCCACTGACATCTGCTTGAATTGTTGCGGCACTCAGATAAGAATAGTACTTTTTCTGTCCGTCCTTATCATAGGAGCCGGCTTCAAAGCGGCCAGTGGCCAACACTGGTGCGCCCTTGACGAGTTTTGCACGCAGATTGTCACTGATAAACTTCTTCGGAGCGCGAACCGGGATAAAAGAAGTCTCCTTATTCTGTCCACGGTCTACCGCAACACGAAACCCAACGTATGTGTTGTTGCCAATAGTGAATTCTTCTGCATCAGCAGTAAGACGGCCGATGATGGTGAAAATGTTAACGTTAGTCATGATTTTGTCTCCTTTCAAAAGACAGTTAATAAATAAAAAAGGCAGGCTCCCCAAACAAATGAGAAGTCTGCCTTACGACGAGATTGTGAATTGTACGAGCGCATATATCGCCTAGTAGATGGTATCTATCGTACAATATTCATTGTATCGAGTTCGCATATATCGTCAAGCATTTTTGGGATGAAATCACACAATCGTTGCGTGAGCAGTGAGCCAGTCACCTACTTTGTTGTACAGAACCGTCTGGTTCACATATTCTTCGCCGTAGTATTTCTGAGCCTGCTGGACACTCAAAGAATCATCACCAAAATAATCGCTTACATCGGCATCGGTGACCTTGATTTTCTCTGCTTCAGCCACAGCCTGGAAAATCAGATACGCCTTTACGCTTTCTTCAATGCGGTCATTGTAGCTGTCGAGCAAGGCATCCTCAGTATCGTAATCGGTGGTTTCCAGGTACTCGTCCATGGTCTTACCCATGTTCTCTGCACTTGCTTCGATTTCCTTGCGGTAAGTATCACGCTGGTCATCAATAAGGTTCTGAGGAATTTCGGAAACAACGGAGTTATCCATCATATAGTTATAGATGGCGAGGCCCAGAGCATCTTTGGTCAAAAGCTCATTGTAATACTGTTTGAACGTATCCACGGAATTGACCAGAGTGCCATCCTCGGTGTAATACTTGTTATCGCCGAAGCAGTTCACGATAGAGTCATCCGTCAAGGTCAGCTCAGAGACATCCTTGAGTTCGATGCGGAACTGAACATCCTGACCAGCCAGGCTCAGAGTGTTGCCCTCGGAATCCGTGGTGTCAGGGTAGCTGTCGGGAAAAGTCACAGTGATATCGAACTTCTCACCGGCAAAATGTCCTTCAATCTGGCTCTCAAAGCCATCTACGTAATATCCCTGACCCAATACGATTTCGGCATCCTTTGCAGAACCGTTCGGGAATTCATCGCCGTTGTAGGAGCCGGTATAATCCACCGTCACGCAATCGCCTTCCTGCGCCGCGCGGTCCACAGTGGTGTGTTCACCGTAAGTCTGCTTAATCTGCTGCAAAGCAGAATCCAGAGCGCCGTCTTCCATGTGCAGGTCTTCAGTCTTAAAGGTCATATGGTCATAGTCATCCGGAAGAGTAACAATATTCTTGGCCTTGACACCAGCATAGTGACCGTCCTTTTTTAGACCCGCACTGTAATCAATGTCCAGCGCAGTCTCGACGGTTGCAGATTCTTCAGTGGCAGTAGAAGAACTGTCACTGCCGGACACAGCAGTCGATGCACAGCCAGACATGATGATGGATGCAGCCAGAGCAGTTGCAAGGATAAAAGAAACTTTACGTTTATTCATTTGGTATTCTCCTATTTTTGAAATGTTATTTTTACTGGACTTGCAGAATGCTGTTCAGCAAATCTTCATTGTTCGTGACGGCCAGGAAATTGCGGTCAGTGCCTTCCACGAGATAGGTCTTGCTGCTGTCGGAGTCAGCATAATCAGAGCGAGCAACTGTAAAACCAGAAAGTGTCTGCTTGGTATCCGTGAACTGAATATCATCAGCGTTGTAGGATGCAGGTGCAAACACGACCTCAGAATCGCCATCTTTGACCAGAACGCGCTCATTCGTCAGACTCAAAGTGCGTCCATCAAAATCGGCAGGCACATTATCAAGCAGCAAGGAAGCACCATCATTGGCAGGTGCGGCACTGCTCAGCAAAGCGGTTACTTCTTCATTTGCTGCATCGTTGATGCTCTCATCGCCGGTAGCACCGTATGTAGCAATCACAACAAGTACTTTACCGTTCCCGATACCTTCAATGCCGGTAATCATATGAGTGGCACCGTCTTCGTGTTCGGTCATTGTACTATTGCCCAGATAAGAGCTGTCGCTCACCATACGGACAAGATAGGTTACTCCATTGCGCTCATACTGCAAGGCCGCGCCATCGTACTTGATGCTGTCTGCACTGTCTACAGCGACCGCTACCTTGGATTCGCCATCAGTAATCAGGAAAGTCGAGGAACTCAGCGTCCAGGTGTTTCCATCCGAAGCCATAGATACTACAGGAGTCAAGGCTTCCTGATTTTCAAAATTAGTGTCGGTCGTCGCAACATCAGCCGAGATGTTCAGAGTACTTCCAGTAGACGGATAAACGATAGAATCACTCTTACGGCTTTCAGCAATCGTCATGCCCATAACGACCACGGATGCGGCAAGAACTACACAGCTGACACCCAGAATGACATTGCCGCCTTTGTGGGACTTAACAGCCACTTTAGGCTTAACAGTTTTTTTCTCGGTATCTTTCGCTTCAGGTTTTTTCTCCGGTTTCTCTTCCAGTTCTTCATCTGCATACGGATTCTTGAATCCACCAAACGAAGGAGAGACAAAAGAGTCGCTGTCATCATCCTGCTGATTGCTTTCGGGTTTAGCGACAGGCTTTTCCTCAGTGGCGGCAGGAGCCGCTTCCATAACGGGTTTCGTTTCAAACTCATCGGAAGGCTTGCTCTGCTGAGAAGAGCCTTTCGGACGGAATTTATGTTCCGGTGTGGGGATAGGCGTTACGTTCTGAACGTTCCCTTTATTCACGGTGTCTGCCTTGTCCTTCTCGGCTTCCGACATGGGAGCGGGAATGGTAGTGAACTTATCGTCCTGGACCTTTTCAACTTTCACGAACTGAGAAAGGTCGAGTTTGGTTTCAGCGGGAGTATCCTCTTCTTTCTTCTTGTTCAGGTCCTCCGCAAAAACCGTGGTCCAGGGCTGATTCGTCCGAGTCACATAGGGCGGTTTCTTCAATTTGCCAGACTTGTTCTGGCTGTTCTTTTCGTTGCTCATAAATTAGGGCAAGGAGACCCGCGACTTCAGTCGTGGGAGGAATTGCCCGTTCACATCCTTTCAATTAAATAATTTGTTGCGGGCTCTAAAAGTCGCAGCTTTTTGAATGTCACGCCTTTAGAGATGCTCGTACCATCCAGCTTTTTAAGCGCAAAGCTCCCCGAAGAGCGACGTCCGGAAACGAAGCATTCTTGCCCTTTGTAGAGAACCTTATCCCAAAGACGGAACCCTTCAACGAGATAAGGCATTTGGCTCCGTTTACGGATACCCTTTTTAGAGAAATTTGCTTTATGAGTTTGCCGATTATGGTGTCTGATAGCCTTTGTACGGTAGCAAACGCTGCAAGGCTCAGCCAGTGGATGCTTGCTAATGCAACGAGCATCGTTTGTATGACTCTTCTTGATGTCATTTTGCTCACGGCGCATTTTAGTGATATAGCCATAAGTTCCCTGAACAGGGATAGGCAGCTCTTCTTTCAAACGTACCATTAAGGTTTTGCGCATGATTCCCATGAAAGCAGCATCACGAAGAGGCTTGCCGCGTTCCTTGCCGTCAAGGGTCACTCTTCCTTTGTGAAGGTTCTTGTGACATGTGGTACACAAAGTAACAAGATTGCTTGGAGCGTTGCCGCCAGTCTTACGGCTTTCGAGATGATGTACATGCAGCTTGACTACTTTTTTGGCAGTATTATGAGTACCACAGCATTGACAAGTGTAATGGTCACGCTTCAAGACATACTGACGGACATTGTATTCGTCGTACATCTCGCCAAGCTGATAGTCTGTTCCTACAGGAAGAGGCTTTCCAGCAAGCATTGCCTTCAAGCGCTGCGTGTCAAACTCTGCTGTTTCTACTCTTACAAGAGAGATAGGCAAAATTTTGCAGATATGCTTGATGACGGTAATATGCTCTTGAATTTTTACCTCAACCGAAGGTGCCAGCCAGCCTTTATGCTTGCTGTGGACGCGGTTATCAAATCTTGGTACGCGATAGCGGGTCTTACGGTTGCGTCTCGAACGGCGGTTCTGCCTGCGTGTAGAAAGCAATTCTACTACATCGCTGCGAGGAGTAAACTCCTCGCTGTAAAGTTCTCGCTTTTCCGTAGATGCAGATAAACCGACTTGTTTACTGCCAGCATCAACACCCAAAGTGATGGGTTGTTTGTATCCCGCACTTCCGAACAGGAGCTTGATTGTAAACGGTGTGCGTTTTACAACGCATGCTTTTTGCTGTTTTAACAGCAGACGAGCTTTTCCAGGTGAGCACGGCATCAAGGGTTCGCCGTGCTTGTTAAGTACATACACATATTGCATGATGCCATGCTCCTTTCGATAAAATTGCAGCTAAAAAGAAGCTGCTCACTCCTCCGAAGAGGGTTAAAATCCTTCCCCAAGGTTATAAACGGCTTGATGCAGCCACACCTGTCGGCTTTGCCTCAGCTTTACGTGATGTGTTGCCTTAGAGCGCACGGCTAGGATTTACACCGTACGGTAACTGTCTATTCGCTTATAACGGGGCGCAACTTAATGCGCAAAGGGTAGTCAACATATCCTTGCGGACACTTCTAAAGCGTAGACTTACCGGAGCAAGCCCGCGACTTTAGTCGTGGGTTATTGACTGCTTTTCCTCCTCAAGCCCGGTTGAAGCAGACAATGCGAACATTGTAGGCATCGCTCAGGCAGGTATATACGATAAGGTCCGCAGAACCCCAAACAACCGTTCCGTCATTTTTCTGCAAAGCATCAAAACCAGTCACATCGTTGTGGCCGTCACAGGCATCCACACAGATATAATTGATTTGTTCGCCAGACGGAGTGATGACATATGCGGTCGAACCGATTGTCACGGATGTCAAACCAGGCATTTCGTTATCCGCGACGATATTGCTGCCGCCATCTTGCGGTGCTTTCGGGAAAACGCATGCGCTGTCTTCACGGTTGCAGGTTTCCTGGTCCGTGTTGTTATAAAGCGCAACGTCTACCCCGGCCGCAGGGATATGCAATCGGCCGCAGAAGTTCGGGTAATCGTTATCGTCGTTATAGTTCGGACCTGCCGGTGCCGCTTCTGCCTGCTGCTCAGCCTTTGTTTCTTCTTCTTTTTCTTTTTCGGAATCCTTTTCTTCCTGGATGTTCTTCAGCTTGTTATCGATTTTCTGAATAGAAGCCTGAACATCAAGAGTCTGATTGACGGGAGTTAATTCCGTGTTCCGAACCTCAGTAGAAAGAAGTTCAAGGCGGCTGGCATCCACATCAAGTGTCGGCTCCAACAGCGTAGATGACTGAGCCGAAAGAATCGCCTGTGTTGCGAAATCTGCTGCCTGCTTATTTCGCTCAACATTTCGTTTGACATCCATCAGAGAAAAGATAGATGCGAGCAAAGCAGCAATACTAAGCAGCAGCGCAACAATTTGTTTGAGAGTCTTCATTTTTTGCTTGCCTCTGACTTGCGACCATTTTACGGATAATACGATTGAGCTGGAAAATGGGAGACCGGCTCAACATTTTCCATTATTCGCGATTCGCACATTTCCGCAAGTTTCGGAGCGTTTGGGCGAATTTTGTGCTCAATGAAGTTCTTCAAAGCTGATTTGACCATTGCTCTGCTGGGCCTTTTTGGAAGAGCCTCTGCCACGCTTTCGGAAGCTCTGGTCAAACGGCTGGGCCTTTTTGGGTTCGTCAGAATTCTGCTGCTTTTCATTTGCCGGTTTCTTTTGCGATTTTGCAGGAGTCTCTTTGGATGGCTGCTTCTGTTTAGGTGCCTTTGCCGAATCCTCCTTGGGACTTGATTTTGAAGTGCTCGTCCGCTTATCCGTGATGGGTTTCTTAGGCTTCTTCACTTCTTTTGAAGGTTCGACCTTGCGAGTAATGTTAAAGCCTGCGAGAGCCGCTTCCCTGTCTGCTTTTGGGCGCTGAGTTGGTGCTACCGGTTCAGCTTTTGGTTCAGCTTTTGGTGTCTGAGGAACATCAGGATTTTGGGGCCGGGGCTGAGTCGGATGGCTCTCAACGGGTTTTGCAGGCTCGTGAGGTTTGGCTTTAGGCTCGGCCACGACTGCTTTGGGAGTGCCGAACGCATTTGTCTCTTTTGCGGGCAGGTCAGGAACTTTATCCGGCATAGGCGGCTTTTGCTCTATCGCGGGGCTGTCAACGGTATCGGGTTCAGAAGAAGCAGGGATATCGAAGTCCATCATATCCATATCCGGTTCCTCTTCATGTTCATTCACATCATCAGGAGGATTGAACACGTTACCGTCATCCTCCGCAAACGGGTCCTTTTTATCATCGTCCATGTCAACCCCACTGGGGTCAAACGAAAGACCAGCGGGGGAATCAGAGTCTTCTTCAGCGAAGGGGTCCCGCGTATCGTCATCATCCACAGGCAAATCAAAGACCGACTCTTTTTCGGGCTTCGGTTCAGGCTCCAGCTCTGGCTCAAAGATATCCGCAGCGTCAAAGGGCTTCGTGGCATCTGCATTTTCTGGTGTCGATGCAGATTTAGGGGCGGGAGGAACGATAGGTTCAGATTCATCTTCCAGAACGTCAAGGATTTCGGAAGGCTCCGGATTGATTTCGGTGTGAATGTTCACCTTGACGTTTACAGGTTCGTTGTTGTTAATCGGGGCGGATGTTTCGGGTTTCTTAGAATCCTTGGTCGGTTCTTTTTTAGTCGGTTTAGCAGATGTTTCCTGATGCTGTTCATAGTCTTTGTCCGATTTCCCTTTGTCCTGATATTTTTCAGAAATCTCTTCAAGGATAATTGATGCCTGAGAAGCAACTATATCAGAATCCGAGTTCTTCCCTTTTACCTGTTTTGGACGCTTAATGAATTCGCAGGAATCAAACCAAAGTTCGTCATCTAATAGAGGAATGTTCAGATAAATCAGCAAAGCGGCAGATACTATCGTGATTACCGATACCCACCACGCTAATGGATACAGAATAAGAGAGAAGCCATAGAGCACAAAGGCAATGTTGCGAGCGGTGCGGCATTTTGTTTTCAGCTCATCTTCTTTTGCGCCGTCAAATTTCGGGTACGAGTCTTCCTTGCCGGGCTCATGATAAAGAATATAACAGTGCTTGCCGTTGACTTTATATTGAAACAGAGTCACGACCATCGGCTCGTTCCCGCACGCTATCAAGGCTTCCTTGAATTTTTTTACTTCGTGGCGGTTCAGGCGCAAAGCAACATAATCCTTGCACCCCGGAACTTCCAATTTAAGGGCAGTGTTTCCTGTATCCGTCACAATGATTTCGAGTGCCGTCGCTTCCAGCGATTTACTGCGTCGCTTATAGGTTCTACCCATGACCACAATTCCAGTCAGAGTTCTTCTATCTTTCGTTACTCTGCACGAGAACAGACAGCACACGAAGCACAAAAGAACAATCATCGGAAAGTTCATTCAGTATCACCGTCCTGCTTACGGTTTCGATTATCCAGCACAATCAGCTTGGGTTTGTTGGTTACGTTCTGGAAGTTCACTTTCTTCACGCTTGCGCCAACTTCTTGCGTTGCGGTCTGCTCTTGAACCGGTTCCTGTGCCTTTTTTGCGGTCGAGGAAGCCGGAAAGCACTGCTCGATACTGACGAGCGTTTCGTTGTTCATTCCCTTATCACCTTCAAGGCAAAACAGCATATTGTAGGTTCCGCCAATATGGTAGTCGCGGTCCTTTTGCTTTACGGTGAGGAAGATGTCGTGGGAAGCCGTGTCACGAAGCGGATTTCCCTCTTCATCTACCGGGACAAACCGCCAAGTCTCTTTAATGCCGGTCATGTCACGCTGCTGGTCAGCCGAGACGGCCAAAGCCTTTACCGTGACATATTTCCCGTCTTTCGCCCTCTGTACAACTCCCAGATATTCCACGACAAAATACCCGGCCACGAAAAATCCAGCAGCAATGAGCACAATCCTTCGTGTATACAGAGCAAAGATAAGGCCAAGAGCTGCACTGCCAGCAGCACAGAGAGCGTATTTGATTTTCTGCGAGTTAATCATATTGTTCATGTTTCATTCAAGCGAGAAAGCCCAACCGACGCGAAATCGGCTGGGCTTTTTAATGCTGCATTCTTTACTTGTCGGTAAGAAGCGGCATCAGCCCGCTTATCCTCCTTTTTGAGTTGTTAGTGGATGCCGATACCGAATTACTGAGCATTCTGAGTCAACGGATAGCCGCCAGAATCAAGAAGCGAGGTCAGAGTGCCATCGGTGAGGTTTGCGGTAGACAGAGGAACTTTATATTCTCTGCCATCTGCGGTCTTAACGCTGGCGTAGAATTCAATGGTGACATCGCCGCTCATGTCGATATTGCCGAGAGCCTTCGTTGCAGTGTCGGTATTACCCGATGCAGGCTGATTAACAGTGGGCTGAGGCGTAACGACATCATCACTATTGGAATTTTCAGATACGGGAGGTACGCCAACCTGATGTCCGGTTACAGCAGTGAGAACTCCGTTTACACCATCATAGACGGACGGTACGAAAGCATAGCCAGCCACACCGCCAACGATGACAACTGCCAGAATTGCTGCAATGACCTTGCTGCTCTTTTTCTTTTGCGAAGGCCGAGCGGGCTCTGCGGTGGCTTGAGTCGGTGCCGGTGCGGCGTGGTGAACGCCGCTTGCAGGCTTTTCCTTTTTGCCCTTGCCAAGCCCGAAACACTTCTTGGCCGCTTCGTTTGCTTCCTGCTGCATCAATTCCTGAGCCACCATTGTCTGGCGAGTGGCCGTCATCTGGTCCGGAAGTTCATTGGGGTCAGGAATATAGGGAACGGATGCAGTCGCTTGGGAAGGCTGTTCAACAGAACCCGTTACAGGCACTTGATATCCAGGAGCTTGTGCAGGAGAGACGCCATGAGCAGAAACGCCATACTGCATCGTGGTCTGCGGAGTCTGAACAGCGGGCTGAGGTGCGGCAGGCTGCACGGGCTGAACAACAGGCTGAGACTGAACGCGGGTAATAAAAGGTTGAGCAGCGGGGACCTGTTGTGCAGGAGTCTGAGCCGGAATCTCTGCCGCACGTTTCTTTGCAAGCAGTGCATCGACCACCTCCTGTTTGACCTTTCGAATCGTGCCATCCGGCATGATGCAGGTGCGGTCGGCATAGACATTGGCCGGAACTTTCTGGCCGTTGATAGTAACGTGGACAACGCCAATAGGCTCGCCCAGAGTCGAATTCGGTTCCATGAACAAATATCTCCTTTCGGTTTTTGTGTGGTGTTATGTATTAAATCGAAACATTTGAGCAATCGTGTCGGAAATCCAGTGCAGCAAAACATTTGCAATATCTGCAACATATGGAATCAAAAAGCCACGTTTAAGAGTCCCAGACATGCAGCATAGGACAAAAGCTAAGCAAGACAAAAGAAGAATTGCCCAAATCAAAATAAAGATGTACTTGCCGAATCGGCCAAGGAATATCCAGCCGCCGCCCGAATCAGATTTCCTGTTATTGCATTCAGGGCAAGAAGCCGTTAGATTTCGGATATTGTTGATGTCATCGTTCGGAACAAGGATTCGGTACGCCCGATGCTCGTTAGCCAGATTGATGGAAATGATATGGTCAACCTGCATCGAATTGCGCGTCATAATGCGTCCACAATACGGGCACATGTAGAATTTTCCAAAAGTTCCGGGATGATTCAAGATATACAGGTATCGGTAATCCTCAGACCGTTTATACTTTTTTCGGTGATTAGCCATGGCAGGCAGCCGAATGGACCCAAGGATGCTCCGGCGGAACACGGCGCTTCGGGAACCCTTCCGGCAGATGGTCCGGGAACTTGGTGCCGTCAGAATTCGTGCCACCGTTGAGCTTTTCCCATTCGTGTTCCCATGCAGAGAGCTTTGCTCTCATAGCCAATTCCTGTGCGCTAGTAACAGTTTTATTAGATGCTTTCATTTTTTCCTCCTCGCGCTTTGCCTGTTCTCTTCTCATTTTGGCTTCCGCATTGCTGCGATGTGCTGCATTGCGCCGGTTCTGAGCGTAGCACGCAGAGCAAAATTGACGGTTCCCCAGGCTGAAAATCGGTGTACCGCAGATGCGGCAGTGTGTAAGATAACCATTGTTGCTTGCCATTTTCGCTAACCTCCTGCCATTAGTCGAAATTACAGTCTCGATTTTACGTGTGTTTTATCGACCCCATATCCCTGATGATGGGACACGAGGTTAATACATACTTATGGGTTATTTACCAAACCAAGCTGAAATTCGATTAGTCGAAACTCCAGTCTCGATTTTGGGTAACAGAAAACTAATCCTTGCTAAGCAAAGATAGCAAAGACTCAATATCGCATCCCCACAAAAGAGCAGAGAGTGCGGTATATGCGCGATGTTTCTTTTCGCAAAAGTAAGAGCTGTTGATTCCTACTTGTTTGGCGAGAGTTGCTTCATCGGTTCCGTTCGGGCCATACTTCTCATTGACGACGAGCATCAGCACATCGTAGAGTTTCGAGTCACCGTCCGGGAACTGTTTCAGCAGCTCGATTGCGCCGCCAATCAGCTTTGCATACTGCAAAAGAATCTGTGCCTGAGCATAGCGTGCATCTGATTTATGGTCAGATGCATCCAACTGATTGCCAGCAGTTGCAATCAAGCGCAGGGTACTGTTTCCGTCAACGCTTGACGGATGCGTGATACGGGAATATTCACGAAGCAGTACCTCTGTGTTGTGATAGAGATAAGCAGCTTCAGCGCCCTGGACAACTCCCTCATTGGGAGCCAACTGGAGAATCAGTTCCTTGATGGCTTCGCCGCCGACTTTCGTAATATCTTCGATGATTCCGTCAAAGTTATTCCGAATCATAACGGCAGATACCGGGTCGCTGTCCAAAATAGAGCCACGAAGCATTGCCATTGCCAGTGAAATGCGGGCTGGCTTGCAAGGCTGAGCACTCCGGAATACCGCCCGATTCATCGCATCATCAACTGCATCCACCAGCTGTTGGCATCTCGCAAAGAAAAGTTTACGCATTTCCAGATGTAAACGAGGCTTTACGTAACCTGTGCTGTTTTCCAACAGTGACTGAATCTCCGAGATGTTACGGACTGAACCATCCGTATCCATATCATGGAGCTGTTCAATCATAGCATCGATATCTCGTGCTTTGAGAATCCAGTTCAATGCCGGATAGCACATCAAGGCAATGACAACGAATTTTTCGTCGGTTCCTTTTTGCGCCATCCGGTTCGCGCATCGGGCAAACACCCTATTGCGGTTCGTGCCGTTGTTGTAGGCAATAAAAGTTCGATTGATGTTCACAACAATTCCCTCCGAGGACAGGATGGAACTCAAGAAAGCTTTCAGTTCAGCATCCGAATCCACAACCAGATTATTTTCCAGTGCCATCATTCATTTTCCCCCTCTCCCCTGTTTTCCTCAAAACATTCAAAAGCTCAGCTCTCGCGTCGCTTTTGATGGTTTCACCAAGCATTGTATTTTCAGACATGTGCAAATCATAATGATTTTCTTTGCAAAGATTGAAGATTTTCTGGCACGCTCGGAAACTATGTACTGGTAAATCGGACCCAAACCGAATATTTCGTTCAAAATTCTCATAATTCTCAATGCTTCTTGCACATGAAGTATAGACAAAAACAGAAGCCCCATCTTCAAATCTCAGGTTCTCGCCGACCGCTCCATTAAGGACGTCATACAATTCTTTCAAAAAGCCATCACCCATAGCTTTGTTATTGGCTCCGTTCTGAATACGATGGTGGACCACGATATCGCCGGTGATGGGCACTTCGCTTCTCGTGATGCTTGTTGTCTCGTCCGGGATTCTTGCCTGTTCAATGTATACAACGATAGGTCTTTTACTTGATATCATAAACGCACTTCCTCGACTCAAATGATTGTTATTATTTCAGGTTTCGTTGTCGCCATGATTTGTCTTCGATGTTCAGGCTTAGCTCAAAGCATTGTTCCTCGCTATCTTTAACAGGATACTACCTCAAATGATAGCCAATTCGCACAGACGCGCAAGAATACTTTTTAATGTCCCGGACGCTATATCTTGTATCATATTTGCATTATACCACAATATATAGTGGTTTGCAATAGAAAAATGCATATCTGACCACAATATATAGTGTGCATCCAAATTTTGAGCACATTATATGTACAACTTGTTGTCTAGCAAAATTCTGAACGTTGCAATATGATGGACAGCGGTCGCAAAACTGTTGATACTATTGAATTAAATTGCGTTTCATACAACTTTGTGATATACTGTATATAGGGGTATGCTCCCATGAAATACTGTCAGGAGGTGCATGAGTTTGACAAATCAAGATATAGACATTTCCATGGATAACGTTGTTCAATATGCAAATCAAATTCGGATGCCGCTTGATTCGTGGAACAAAGAAACTCAGAAACAGATATTATCTGTAATGGAAGCTCAGAGAATAGCGTCAGGGCTAAATGTTACGACATTCTACAACACGCTTCTAGGCTCTACATGCTCTTATAAAACCATCCAGCACATTCGGGAAGGCACAAAGCAGATGCCGCTCGAGTTGGTGTTGGCGTTCTGCTATGTTTTCCACTACGACATTTCAGAACTCATCAACATTCAGAGTGAAAAAAACAGAGCAGAGAGATTCGCCGATTACATGCAAATTGGTGCATCCATCGAAGCTCTCGGCCCACATATCATTTATAACGCTGCCGCAGATATCGCCAATCTTAATCAAGAAGGCCCTTCCTCTGCTATGGTAAGACGCCGCTGCTCGCAAGTTCTCACCGCTTTTGCGCAGAATCTTCAGAACGAGGAAAAAGCCAAAGAAGAGCAAAGCAAGTAATTCGACAAACAAAAAGAGCCCCGTACAATCCAGTTTATCTGGTGTACGAGGCCCTTTATTTTTAATAGAAAGCGTCCGCCATAGATAGCAGCACATCCATATTTCCATCGGAAGCCGCCGGTCTATCCGGTTCTGGCATCTGCTTGCCCATAGAACGTTCAAGAGGCTTTGGCTGTCTTGGCAATGGAGAAGGCACGGATTTATGTGCCTTAGAAGGTTTCCTTGCCACAACGTCTTGGACCAAAACTTGCGGTTCGGGAGTCTGAACTGCAGAACCAGAAAGCTGATACTTGCGTAATGCAGTTTCAACAGCTTCTTCTATCACATTTCGGAGTTCCGTTGAGGAAGGACGTTGTTCGAGGCTGACGCTCTCAGGAACACTTTGAAGAGAGTTCAAAAGCGCATCTACGATAGTCGGTGTCCGCTTTCCATATCCTGCGTTTTTCAGAATATCGTAAGCCGCCTTCTGTTTCGGGTCTGTGAGGTCAAAAGAAACCGGAAGTCTCACCCGATTACCCTTGTCTTGTTTCGATGATGCCAAGGTGTATCACCCCGCAATCAACGACTTTCGGCAGCCAACCTGCTTTCTGCCATCATTTTGTAGCCAACTGCATTGGCGCGTGGGTCATCGATGAACAGATAATCATCACGACCGAGTTCGCTCTCGATAACGGGACGCATCAAGATAGAGCCGCCACCGATGAACACGGGATACGACAGCGTCAGGTCAACGCCTTTTTCTTTCAGAGACCGAATCAGAGTGCGGGCATAGTTCTGAGCGGTCGTGTGAACCACATCATTGAGTTCTTTGCCGGGATTGTAACCGCAGCGCAGAATGTTGTCGATGGTATAGTCGTCCACATCCAGCTGAAAGCGATTACGGACCGCACGTTGAACCTCATCGTACATCTTGATAACGCCGTTGTTGAAGCTCTCACAGAAAGCCATATCAACCTGACCACCACGGCTGAACTTCACAACGTCGGTGGTATAACCGCCGATATCGATGATATAAGTATAAGCTTCAGGTCGCGCCATGATTTTGGACATGTAAGGTGCAATCGCAGCCACACCCTGCGGGAAGACCATTACTCGAACGATGCGGATTTCAAAATCCACATTATTGTAAGTGAACACCACACGGCGACCATCACGACCAAAATATTTATCGTACTCCGAAGCAAGGTCGTGAATGTGAGTCGGAGGAAGGCCCATCGCAAGGCACACATCCTGCTTGACCTGCTTCTGGCCAGGGCGTACATACCCCATCGCCATCATCTCTTTGGCAATCGCAATGAGAGTCAGAACGTAATAGGACCAGTCCGTCGTTTTATTGTACATATAAGGGATACGAGACTGAGTAAGGGTATAATAGTTGCCGTCAAAGAGAAGCGTATCGGACTTTACTGCCGGAGGAATTGCACCGTGACAGATAAGACCCGAATTGAACGGCTCAGTGTGCGGCGTCTTGATGTTCTTGTTGCCGGTATCAACAGCAATGACCAACGGATTCATAAGCAATTCATCCTCCCCTTAAACATCTTCCCGGAACGCCAGATAGCGAGCCGTTGCAAGTGCAAGCTGTGCATACTCGCTGTGGATATCCCGGTTTGTATCAAACTCAATGCCGATACTGGTCATAGCCTTCCAGGACATCTCGATGTATTTGCGGCAAATCTCGGACTTGCCGTTAATAAGACGGCGAGCGTTCTCTTTCATCGCCTTGGAAAGTTCCGGCTCCGTATAGACGGTCACAGCATGGATATCATGCTCTTCCAGAATCCGGAACATCTCGATAGCGCCGCGCAGTGCATATTCCACTTCATCGCCTGCATCTCCGCTATAAGAGCTCTGAATCAGATTCTTGCCGGTATCAATGCACAGACCAAACGCGCCATACTGATTGTTCTTGTCAAATCGGGCATACAGGAAAGCATTGGCTTCCTCATCGCCCACAGGCTTGACATCGTTGGAAGAGCTTTCTTCCTCGCTGAAATGAGGAGCGCTCATGCCGCTCGGCCATTCTGCTGCTTCATCTTCCTGAGCCAATTCTCCCTGCGCCCCGTCATCATCCGACATGGTATCCGGCATAACAAACTGTTCGTTCGGAATCTCTGAAGAGAAAGAATCCGAAACAGCAGGGGCTTCAGGCTCGTTCTGAGAGAAGCTCAAAGAGGTTTCAATCGGCTCATCATCCCCCTTGACAGGCTCTGCAGCGTCGTTTTCGATATCGCTCAGGTCAATTTCAATCCCATCGTTCTCGGGCTGAGAAACGCTCTGAGCGGCATTTGCGTCAGGGCTCTTTGCACCGTCCAGAATGTGCTGGAATACGAGGGTGTCATCTTCCTGCTCATTGTCCAGGGAAGGAGTGTCGGCAGGCGTAGGCTGCGGTGCCGGAGCAGGCTGTGCAGGCGCAACGGGCTGTGCAGCGGGTTTTGGGACAGCTGCCGGGCTCTGGGTTTTATTGCTGCGGCGGAACAAAGTATTGATAAACGGATTTCCGTCCGTAATTTCATCCATCTCCTGTTCCTTAGTTTCCTTCTTTTCCTTCTTCGGCTTGGCAGGCTGCTGCATAGCGCCAGGGTTTCCTTTCGGAATCATAACTTCCGGCTCGTAATCGTCATCGTACACGCGGTACTTCTCAACAGCGGATTCCTCTACCTTCTTTTTCTGGCGTTCCTTTTCAGCTTCCTCTGCGGCTTTTTCATGTTCACGGTTTGCTTCATTTGCGCGGTTTGCTTTCGATTCATCCAGCCGAGCAAACAAGCTGTTCAAACTGCGGTTCTCAGACATAATTCATAATCCTCCTTCTCAAACATTCGGGGCTTGAGTTTTAGCTTCAGCACTGGGCCCAACTTTGGGCTCAGCACCAGGCATTGCATTGTCGGGCATTGAATCACTGCCCACGGTGCTGGCAGATACCGGGTACGCCGGAACAGTTTTATCAAGATTGACCGTCCGTTTCAGGCAAGTCGGCCAAACGCAGTAGTCCTTCGCGTCACAGCGCCATGGGCAGCTCCGTTCGGCACATACGGCGCGGACCGTTTTCTTTTGAGCAGCCACCGTAAATGCACCACCAGGCGTTGCACGAATCTCAGAGCGTCGCCGGTCAATCAACTTATCGATGCCACGCTGAACAGCTTCCGGAGTAGTATTCAGTGTAGCTGCAATGTCTTCAACCGAATGTCCTGCCTTATCCAGTGAATCAATCTGGCCGAGCAAAACTTTCGTCATCTTGGGATGTGTACGAAGCGGTTTATTAGATTCCATCAATAAAAGCCTCCTGATAATTTATCGAGCCAGGCGCTTGAGGCGCTTGTAGTAGAAGTACTTCTCTTTCCAGGGCATGTTCTGTGCCTTGAGTGGGGGCTGAGCGAATTTGAGGGCTTTCAGCATTGCTTTCATCTCTGCGTCCTCATTGGCGCAGAACAAGCCGATGGTTTCGGGCAAAGCAAGGCTCACAGCAAAGTCCAGCATACCGGTAGCAATCCCGCGCCGTTTATAGGCGTTCTCGACTTTGATAGAGTCGATATAAAGATGTGTCGTAATAGGCAGGACCATCGCAACGCTGTCTTTCGGGTCTTTGTCGCACAACATCTGGCGTTCAGCATTTCGGGCACAGAGATAGTTGATGGCAAGCTGCTTGTCGGGAAGCGGGTAAGCAGGAGTAGGCCAGATATCCGCCATCGTTCCCTGTTTGGTCGGAACCTGAAGGATGTCTGCCATCATTACAGCAACTTGAGCCGTTCCATCATAGACCTTAAAGGTGACGGCAGTATCGGAAAGAAGATTCTGTTCACCGAGTTTCGTGCCCCGGTCCTGATACAGAGCACTACTGCAATCTGCAACAACCACAAGCTGGTTCAGGTCCTTATCCACAATCGTGATTTTCTTTTTCATGGTTTTCTATCTCCTTTCCCTATTCATTCACAGCAGAACTTGCGCTTCGAGCCGGTGAACACAACCACCATTGAGGGTCGCATACCACCGGCAGGGTCCTTCGTTCCGTTCTGACCATACTTTGCATAGGACGGCAGCAGGCGGTTGGTGAACTTAACTCGTTCCGGCAGGAAATGCACCCGAACGCCAGGCTGGAGATAGATGTGTTCCTGAAACCAGGCAGCATCAGTCGATACCGGCAGCAGCATGACAACGGTCGTGTTCTTCTTCTTGCCCTCAGCAGCACCCTTCGCAACCCACAGGCGCAGATTTCGGGTCCCGCTCGGAGGGCAGCAATACACGACATTGCCGCGCCAATCCTGTGCAAGACCATCTTCCTTCTTAGTGAAGAACTTCTGGCACTTGGCATTTTCGGGGCGGGCACAGGCATCCAAAGTGAAATGATAAACGCGGTCAAGTTCCTGGAACAGTTCATCCGGGGTTTCCCATTCACCCGCAATGGCACTGCTCACGCTGCTGTTGACGCTTTTGGTGGATTTCATAAAAACCTCCTTGTTATTTTTGAAAAGGTACATTGTAATTTGTTCTTGTGACACCGTTTTTTGGATGCTCTTGAAAAGACACATTTGCTTTCCAGAAACAAGACAAAAAAAGAAAAGGCAGTCACTTTTTTCAGCGATTAACGTGCTTTTTTGCCCTATGTTTTCATTATCTTTGATTCGCACATTTCCGCAACAATATTTATGAAAAATTAAAAATTGCCCCAGGATTTTTCGTCCCAGGGCACGGAAAAAGTCACATTTTATTTTTTGGAAGGTTCATACCAGCTCACATTCTCACCGAAACTGTAAAGACCAATACCAACGTCGAACGCTGCATCGTCTTTGCCCACAAGATATACCTTGTAGTTGCCGACAGGAAGAACCAGGTCACTGTATGCGTCATCAATATACTCAGCAATAATCTGTTTGTTGTCAGTGTGGATGAACAGAATTTTGAATTCGCCATTTGTGGTATCAACGGTCGTATAGCAATCAACGAGGGTGGACTCATTCTTGACGTCAATATCAAACGCTTCAACGGCTCCTACAAGCTTATCAGCGCTTGCCGTGAAATCAAAAGACCCGTCGCCCATCACATAGCTACCTTGATACCCGGTCGCAGAGTATGCCGTCCTTCCGGCCGCAATCTGCTGCGTATCATCATACAGAGAAGCCTTATCCACACATCCAGTCAGAACCATCATGGTGCAGATAGCTGCAAGGAGCAAGGCTGTAAACTTCTTGATGTGTCTCATCACTCCTCACCTCCCACGCTATCCTGGCTGGAATCGGCGTTGTCAGTGGCTTCTGCGGGCTGATTTTCAGTGTTTTCGTTGGTGCTTTCGGTATCCTCAGATGCGCCAAAAGTCAGCGTCATGTGTGCGGTTTTCGGTACAACATTTACCGTCATTGTTGTCTCAAGGCCGCTGCTGTTCGTAACCTTGACCTTGCTGGTGCCGACCAAAATGCCCGTCACTTTACCCTTAACGTTGACGGCACAAACCGAATTGTCGGTGTTCTCAAACTCATACAGGCTGTTATCGTTATCCGTATCAGGGTCAGGAACATCAGTATAGACATGAATCGTCTTAGTCTCTCCGATTTCGACTTCCAGGTTGTCGGCGTAGAGCTCTTTCGGAGCCTGCTTGACCTTGAGTTTCACAGTCTTGGACACACCATTATCTGCCGTGATAGTGACCGTGGTGGTTCCGGCTTTCAGAGGAACAATCTTATTGTTCTCCACTCGGGCAATCGATTCATCCCCCACACTTACCGTAACTTCACCCACATCAGCCGTTTCGGGAATTGTGGTGTATTCGGGATTCACTAAATTGTTATCAGTAGTAGTGATAATATCATCCATCTCAAAGCCTTCAAGCGGAGATACGACAGTCACTTCCGCGCTGCAGTTCAGCTTGTTATCCCGGCTATAGATATTGATTTCCGTTCTGCCGGACGAGTTGGCCGTCAAGCGCAGCGTGTCATCCAAAGATGCAACGCTCGGCGCAAAGCTCTCAAATGTCATTCCTCGATGTTCGAGAAGCTGCGTGAGCTGGTCTCCCGTCACCTCGGTGCCATTTTTAAGAGTTCCGGTCAGTTCAATTGCGGTGCTTTCACCGAGCTTCAAATCTATCGTTTCCGGCATCGAAATCGATACCAGCCGATGCTCACCGCATCCAGCCATCAGCAGCGCAGCGACCACCGCAACGCAGCCGATTGTGACAATTTGTTTCAATCGTTTCACAGTCATACAATCCTTTCTATTAGGTGTAAATACTATTCAAATTGGTACATTCATGCTTACAAGCTTTATTGTCCGCGAATCGCACGAATTCGCAACGGTTGATTTTAGGATAACGGCGCGGGAATCCTCGGCAATTCAATTGCCGAGTAGTTCACCCTGGGTTGTGTATACTATTAGTAGGAAAGCAGACGTCATTCTGCTGGTGGACTGGCACCTATAATCCGAGTGAGATGCAGGGTACAAAGACCCGTCGGTTGGCGAGCAACGATAAAACTCGAAAGAGATGCAGGACGTAAGGGCCTGTCGGTTGGCGGACAACGATACAAACCAGTCACGAAGGGACATCGGACAATACCACGGTATTGTAGGCGTTCCTTTATTTTTTGCTCAAATGCAGGTAGGGCGAAGCAGCAAGCACAAATAAAAAGAGAGGGCAGCCGGATTTCTCGACTGCCCTCAATTGTTGTACAGAAGCGACCATCAGGTCACACTGGGAAGGTCATTTTGCGTCTTTGAGCCACGGCTGAGACTGCACTTTCTCGAAGTCCGCATCGTTCGGCATCACGCCGCCATACGGAGCAATCGTGTAAGTCACTTTCGTGACCGGAGTGCAGACACCAGATTCATTCACATTACCAGTTGCGATGTAGACTGCCATAGGCACCTGCATTGCGCGGCCAGTGATGTTGTTGTTGATGAAATCGCCGGTAGCTTTCGGAATGACCCAAGCCGTATCGCTATGGTCAATTGCGTTATCACCCTGAGTCAGGACGGTATCGCGCAGACGCATGTACAGTTCGCCACGGCGCAGACGGTTCTTTGTCATGTCGTATACCGAGTTGCCATACTCGCCGTCAGGGTAGTACTCCATGCCAGGCATATCACGCATCAGCCAAGGACCATTGGCCTTGATATTCTTGATTTGGATAGCCACAGTAGAGTAGTTCGTGATGCGATAGTTGGTAGGCTCTTTGACCTCACCACTTGTGGTGTTGCCATACATACAGACGTACAGAGGAACCGTAGCCTTCAGCAGAGCCGGATGCACATACAGGCCGCCATCATGGATAATCAGCTCGTAGTTGCGGACCGTCTCACCATTCGGGTTGACGACCGTATGGACATCCAATGCAGGACCACTCTTGGTGTCGGTGTTGATAGTTACCAGATACGGAGCCAGAAGCTTGTGGTTATAATGGCAGAAATCGCAGGTCTTATCCTCGTAGTTCCACTCAAAATCATCATCGGTGCTCGTACCATCTGCGTACAGAGGCAGGGAGCTGATGGTGCAATCGGTCACAAACGGGATATTGGTCTTGCTTTCCTTGACATTTTCCTGCTTACGATAATCGTAGGCATCCACAAATTCTTGAGTCAGGTTGGAGGGATTACCGCCCGCAACGTACAAGACGCTGCTGACTGTATCTTTCGCCTTGAGCTTTGCATCCAGAATCGGAGTGGCGTCAACGTCGCTCACGACATCAATCAGATTTGCATCATCATCTTCCATCTGAATGTTCACATGGAAGTTCGGGTTCTCGTTGTAGATAATCTTATCGCTGTCAAGAACCGTCACATGCAGCGGACGCGGGTCAACGACAAAGCGGCCATTCAGAACCATGACAATATAGTTCTTCAGAACGGGGTAATTGGCTTCAGTCAAGCCAACATAAGTTAACGGATAAGTGCCAACAGGAGTCGATTCATCAGGAACAAGACTTTCATGACCACTTACCAGAGTCTTGAAATAAGACTTCTTGTAGCTCTGGTCCAAAGTCAAGGTATCACCCTGCACCAGACCATCGATTTCCAGCCAGCAGCCTGCAGAAGCTGCAGTACCGTAACCGTAAGCCTTCTTGTCATGCCAGGGCTTCTCCCCTACGCCGTCACCATACAATCCACGCCAACTTGCAACCTGTGCGGTCAGGTTGGCGCGTGCGATAGCGCCGGAATACTTCTCCTTTGTGATACGGTAGTTCTTGGCATCCTTACCAGTCAGTGTCGGATGAGCATCTGCCGTAATCGGATTCTCGTCCAACTCATAAGGCCAGTTGGAGCTTACCGTGCCATCTGCATTCAGCTTCTGGCCAGCATCCTTGGTCTTATAGTTGCCGGGAAGGGTTTCTTCCTTAATCTTAACGTCATCACCTTCAAGCACGCCATCAATCAGGATATCCTTAATGGTGGCTTTGGTCGTGCCGTCATAGTGTTTGACGTTGCGAGGATAGGTCGGGTCTTCCAGATAAATACTGTGAACGTACAAATCCAGAGGAGTGATAGAGCCAGACAAGTCTTCCTTCTCAATGTAGTAGTTGCCTGCGCTGTTGCCAACGAGAGAGAGTTCACTGGTTCGGATGACGACATAGGGACCGCCAGCATCGCTGACATTCTTGCCATCAACCGTGTAGTTACCAGTCACCGTAGTGGTGCTCAGCTTCACAGTGTTCTCGTCCTTCGCAATCAAGCCGCCAGAAGCAATATGAACATTTTCCAGAGTTGCCTTGCTGGTGCGGTCGTAGGGTTTATCGCCAGTACCGATAATCGTCAATCCGCGAGGATAGATATCGAACTTGACGGTATCACCAATACCGCTCGGACTGCTGCCGTCATAAGTATGACCGGGGTTCGTGTTCTCGTAGCGATATGTGATGATGTAACCCGACACCGTACATTTTGCTGTTGCGGTATAGGAACCGCAATCGGAGCGCGGATACTGGTTCTTGTCCGTAGACGCATCGCTTGGAGCCTTCGTCAATGTACCTTTACGGTTAGCATAGACGATAGTGGTGTTCTTCACGATATTGTCCATATCGGTAGAAGACAGGTTGCCGGAAACGCTGATGGAAGCTTCATCGGGGTTGCCATCATACAGCTTATTGGCTGCAGTGATAGTAATGGTTACATGCTGTTCCTCAATACCGGAATCGGGGTCGGTATCTTCGTATGCGGTATCGAAAGCATTCTTGCCGTTACGAGAGAAACGAGAAACAGAGGATTTGACCAGCTCAATGCTGGAATTACCAGCCTGTTCAGAACCGGAACCGCCGCCATCATTGATGATGTTGACTTCCAAGACCTGAACCTTGTGTCCACCTGCATCAGTTAGAGTAGTACCAACGCCTGCAGCCCAGCTCAAACCGCCATTGCCGTCGCGCTTACAGCTGCCCCAGCCATCTGCATTGGCGAGCTTAGAGGACTCGTTAGCATAGCCGCCGTACCAGCCGCCGCCGCCGCCGCCAGGGCCTTCAACACCAACCTCAGAAGAACCATCAGTAATACCACCGAGGAACATAGAGAAGTCGCCGCCAGACATACCTTGGCCAAACGGACCACCGCCGCCAAGCTGGCCGCCCCAGACATGCAGGACGCCGTTGTTATCGGAACCGCCAGTAGCATCGCAAGCGCCGTGCTGGTTAGCACCGCCACCGCCTGCAACAGCCAGAACATACTTCTTGGCCGTGTTTTCATCGCCGTACTCAGCCAAACGACCTGTGCCGATGATGCCGACAGCCACGGTAGTAGCACCGCCGCCAGAAGCACCCTTCAAGCTCCAGTGAGCGTAGCGCTCCTGCATCATGATACCGCCGTTACCACCGCCGTTGTAGCCGCCCTGGACCACAACTTTTGCGTTAGCATCGGGGCTCGATGCACCGTTGACGTAGTGTGTCGGGTCATGAGAACCAGCACCGCCGTTGACGAAATAGAGCGTCGCGCCCTTTTCCGCCTTGACGCGAATCGTGGTCTTGCCGCCAAGCGAAGTGCGTTCGGGAGACAGACCAAACTGGTTATCAGCGCCACCGCCTGCACCGTTCAGAGTGATGATATACTCACCGGTATACGGAGCAGTGTACATAGAATAGGGTTTCGAAGTGCTGTTGGGTTCGGAGTAGACCTGAGAAGAGGATGCACCGCTGTTCTGTTCATCAATGTAGAAATACACCTGGTCCATGTTGGCCTTTGTGGTCGGAGCATCATAGCAGATGTAGTAGATAGCATTACGCCAGAACCATTCCCAAGTTTCCTTCGGAATCGTGTTGCCGCTCTTAGAACGGTAAGCGAAGCCTTGACGCTTGTTGACGAATTCATCATCCGTAACCTTTTCGAAGAGGTCCGTAAAGCACTTACCGTCAGAGTTGCGAATCTTGTTATCGATAACCACAGTGTCGCGGGAATCGATACCGGAGCGGTTATTTACGCCATTCCCCGCGATGAAGTAGGTTTCCATGTAACGCAGACCATTCGGAGCGATAATCGCCAGGTCTTTGTAGTTGTAAACCGCACCGCCGTTATTCAGAGCTGTGTTGATTTCGGAAATTTCATTCCGCAGGGTCGAAATGTCCTTTGCGCTGCCATTTGCAGTCGTAATAGTATTACGCTTCTTCGTAGCTTTGTTCGGAACATTGGCCTTAATGGAAATGTTGTAATCCAGAACCAGTTCAGCACCGTAAGAGGACTGGCTGATATCCTTATACAGATGGTCTTCCGGATTGCTGGAGTTCACATCGCGGTCGAAGTTGTAAGCATCGGTAGCAGCAGTGGTATAGGGCTTCATATCGGCGCTATCCCAGTTCTGCATGTACTGAGCTTCAGCCTGGCAACGGAAATAGAAGTGCGTATTACCGTAATCCATCGGGTTGGTAGCGTTATCAATGTACAAAGACACGATAGCGTTCCATTCCGCATAAGAACTGTTGTTCAGGTCCTTGGATTCAGTCGGGTACATTGCTTCCAGCTTAATGTAGCCGCTGAACTTATTGAATGCTTTGCCGCTGGACATGAAACTCTTTTCAAGTTCAGCCACTCGGCTGTTCAGCTTGCTGATGTTGCCAATCTTCTTGCCAACATCGCTGTACTTCAATGTGACGGCATCACCGACATCCTTGAACTGAGAGAGGCTGCCGCCGCCTGCCACATCACTGTACAACCACTTAATGGTGGGAGCACTATCTTTATTACCGTAATAGGTAATCTTTGTGGTATAAATGGCCTTGTTATCACCTGCTGCGCCATAGGCTTTACCACCCTGGCCCAGTTTATCAGGATTGATAGCATCCAAAGGAATTTCCTTCGGGCTACGGCCATTATTCGGGTTGGAAGCCGGGGTTGTCCATGCAAGGTTGCCGTTGCTGGAATCGTAGTTATTCAGCAGCAGAGACTGAGCCTTCAATGGCGTCATCTCAATGGGCGGTGCATAGATGATAAGGTGACCGGTACGAGCCTGTGCAATATCGTTTGCCGTGGTAGTATCGGTGCTCATGGTATGCCCGGTAGACTTATAGGTGAAGACACAGCGGAAATCCGTGCCATCCCAATCCATCGCTGCGTTGGAGAGTTCCAGCGTGACGGTAGTGTGCTTATTGAATGTAGATTTACCTGCATTCATCTTCGCATCACTGCCAGTGAAGGAATCAGGAACCCAGAAATCGGACGGATACCAGACACCGCCGCCCAAAGCATCGTTGTCATCAGTTTTCGTTACATAACTGATTTTGTACTTAGAGGACGGGAACAGAGTAGAATCACTGCCAACGGCAACCCAGTTACCGCTTGCATCACGGTACTGGACCTCGTAGGTCAGGCCATCCTCAACACCCTTCCAGTAGAACGCATCGAAGGAGAAGGAAGTGCTGCCACCAACGGAGATGCGGCGGTCAAAAGCCTGCTCGATATACATCGGGCGGATTTCAACGTCAACATAACCGTTGCGGCCATCCTCAGCCTTATCCATACTGGAATATACAGTACCACTCACGTTGTATTCGCACTTAAACTGAATACGGTTCGTGGTGTAATCCAACTTGGAGTAACTTACAGAGCTTGTCGTATAAGGCAAGTCGCTGTCCGTTGCTGCAGTGAACGTCAGGCTGTTAATCTTGCCGCTCACAGTGCCGTCAGAGGTATCGAAGGAAGTGCCAGGATTACCGATTTTCACCCAATCGCCAACCTGGTTGTCAACGGAAATCGTGCGGTAATACCACACAACGTCAGAGGCTTTCAGCTGTTCATTGTAATACAGCTTACTGTCAACCGTCTTGTTGACCGGACCTTCCCAGTCCTTATAGTCATCAATCGGGTCAGCGGTTGGGGTCATCAGCTGCAGAGGATGGGTCTCAGTGTCGTTCCAGAAATGGTTCGGTACGTCAACTGTAATCATGCCAAACTGAGTGACCTTGTTGCCGCTCTTGTCAATGACATCGGCACGCATCATGCCGGTGGTCGGCAGGTTCGAGATAACGTACTTGCTATCGCTGTTTACAACACAGTTATAGTCAACGCCATCGGAGCCATGAACAACAACCTTGTAACCGGTATAATCGGTCACGCCGTAAGAGGTCGGGAACAAAGCATTCAGGTCACCAACAACACGGGCAACACCAGTGATGCGAACATCCGGCTGATTGTCCAGCTTCAGAATAGGCAGCGTACCTTTGGTCATATCAGAACCAAGGTTCCAGCCGTTGTTCTTACCGCTGGTATACATACCGTTTGCAGTCACGCTTGTGTTATCGAACACAGGCTGATTGTTGCTTGCGAGCTTCACCTTATAGACATCTGCGTTCCAGTGACCGGAGAAGTTCTTGATGGGCTTCCAGCCTTCCGGCAGAGTCAGGTTATCCGTCAGCTGATAGCAGCCATTCAGCGGATACCAGAAAGTACCGCCATTCTGCAAAGCGGACAGAACCTGCTGTGCGTTGACAGAGGAAACACGAATCACGAAATGAACATCTTCCTGGCCATTCTGCTGTGCCGCACAAATCTCGCACTGTTTACGCTGAGAGATGTACATGACAGTGTTGGCAAATAATGCAGCTTCATCACGGGTGGCTTTATTATCCGGTAAGTGACCAATCTGGTTCATCAGGAAGTTGCCAGTACCAGACAGGTAGAAGTTGCTTGTACCGAACCAGGACTGTCCGGTCTCTTCATCGGTAATGGTTTTGGTCGTCGGGTCCGGATTGTAACCAAACTCGGCACCAGTCACATTTCCGCCCGCGTAATCAACCCAGATGGGTCCGAAAGCGACCTGAGAGTTGGAGTGCGTCTTAGAGGCGGAAAGCGTTCCACTAAGGTCATACGGAAAGTTCGTAGGAATACGATACTTTACAGTACTCTGAGCCTGAGAGTTGGAATACGGTTTAAGTTTAATGCTCAGTTGGTCAGAGCCGTACATGATACCAGCTTTGCCGTAGGAGCTGTGAGAGCCACCAGTGGACAAAATCATCGAGATAGCATCGGTCGGAAGGACCGTGCCGGAATCAATGTTACCACCGTTTGCACCCATCAAGGCATTCATGTTCCAGTGACCGTTGTCAATGTTAGGGACGCTGTTCAGAACGTAATAGCGGGTAGATGTATCGTTCTTATCGGGCCCGTATCGACCACCCTCGTAGTAATCACGAGAGCCGGGGTCGGTGTAACCAGCCTCATGGGCATCGTACCAGGAACCAGCATAGGCATACATCGTATCGTGTCCGATACACATACCGTAACCCTGGCCTAGAAATGCTTTGATGGCGTAATAGGCTTTACCAGAAAGGTCCGGCTCCTGGTTGACGCAGACGCCCCAGCCAATAGAGTCGATACGGTAATTGCCTTCAGCGTCCATCATGTAACGGTCAGGGTCCTGGTTGAACTGCTCAGCTTTAACAGACAAAACCGTGATATGCTGACTCATTTTCTGACCAGACGTATTGCTCAGCAACCAGCCGTTATCAGTAACATAACTAATAAAGTTGGCGTACATACGGCCAGCGTCAGATACCCAAGGATTCAAGAACACAACAGCATCTTTGTACTTTGTGCCGGAAGCACCAGTACCATAGCTGCCATTGTTGCGAAGAACAGCAGTGTAAGCAGGAACATTAACCGCAGTGCCAGTCAGATTCCAGTCATTACTGTCGTTGTGGGGGCGGAAATAGACGGTCTGACCATACCATTCGGAGTTGACTTCCAGCTTGTCACCGTCAGTTAAGGGAAAGCCGGTATACATTCGTGTGCCACCTGTGGGAAATTTGTTGTCATCCAAAGCGTTGGCTTCGAATGTTGTGGCCCAAGCACCGCCAATCTGCGTCCAGTAACGGTCAGCAGTGGCTTTGTCGATTTTGCCAGCATTGAACCATTCGGTAACCTGGTCGTACATGTTTTTGGTGATGTACTCGTAGTTGCTATCCAGGCCAGTAATCCACTGGTTGTCAGAGGAAATGGCAACACCGCCAGTAGCACGAGCAGAGAAAGTATCCGCCAGCATAGCCACTGTTGCAGGCATACGCCGAACAGCGATATCGCTGCTGTTTTCGTCTCCAGGCAGGCTGACGCTGAACTGAACCGTCTGGAGAATGATATCTCCGGCCTTGTCCTCGTCAGTCAGCTCATTGCCCAAATCTTCGAGAGCCTTGAAGTTTTCCTCGCGGTATGCTTCATCGGCCACAACAATGCGGCAGCGATAGTTGGCGGACAGGTCATCTTCCGTCACTTCAAAAGTGTAGGTAGATTCCGTTGCACCTTCAATATCCTGCCATTCGGTTTTCAGGTTTGCAGTGCTTTCATCGGAAAATTCCCACTTGCCGTCATCGTTGAGATGTGCGGTGTAAGTGCTCTCTCCGTTAGAAGCATAGACTTCAACGGTGCCGTCTTTGGTATTGGCAGCGGTGATGGTGTAGCCATCCAGAACGAAGTTGGGAGTGTGGTATGCAATCTGGACATCGCTGGAATCAGCACCGATTTCATCGAGTGCATCGACTACAGCGTAGTACATCTCGCAGCCCTGCCAGACATAGTTGGGACGCTCTTCAAGGACGGTGTGCTCTGTGGTATCTTCGATAACGAAGTTGTACCAGGTAGGCTCGTCCTCTTCGTAGTTGTAGAGAGCCAACGCCGTATCAACAGCAAAGTTCTGCTTGCGCTGCCACTGATAGGTGACTGCTACATCGTCACGATTCAGCAGAGCATCCAGAGTGACAGAATCGCCGACATTTGCGGTTAGCTTGTCGCCGTATTCCGGCGTTACTGTCTGCAAACCGACGAAAGTGGGTTCTGCAGTTTCAGGAGTAGAGACTTCTGTGTCGTTGGCATCCGATTCAGAAGTCTCTTCCCCATCCACCACATCAGACGTTGCATCCTGAGTAGTTTCATCGTTAGAGTTGGCATCCTCATACGATTCATGCGTCAGGTCCACAACATCCGTGATAGTCGGCGCGGAAGTGGCATCAGAGGAGTCGGCATCATTTGAACTACCGGAATCCACCGCATCTGCCTCTTCCGCAGCCGGGGCATCCGTAACATCGGTCGAAACAGAGGTGCTGTCTCCGGTTTCGTCTGCGAACGCAAGTGCGGTCGTGGACATCATCGAAAACAGCATGCTGGCGGCCAATGCTACGGAGGTCACTTTTTGCATAATTTTCTGCATAATGCGATTTCCTTTCTGTACAGCGGCGTTTTTGTAGGCACTTTGGCTGAGCGCCACGCTTCAACGCCCCTGCACGCATTGCTTTTTGCTTCCGTACATTTTCTATCATATGCGATTCGCAAGCCTTGGCAATAAGCCAGAAAAACAAATTTCGCGGAAAGTGAAAAGTAACTTTTCAACGACACAAATGACAAAAAAGAAGCCGAACCATTATGGAACGGCTTCTTTGTCACATATTAGCTTTTGTGCAATTACGACAACGCGGGTAGAAAAGCTTGTAAAAATTAACAATCAAATATATGGTATATTATTGTTTAGAAGCCTCAGATATCAGTTTTGGCATTTGCTTTTTTTCGAGGAGGCAAAATGTAGAATATCATTTTCCCGTCTTTTGCTTCCCACGCTTGAACTTGCTTTCGCGCATAAGGCAGGAATTTATTGTAGTCATCAACATCATCAATCGCGTATGTTCTATCGTGGACGCGGTCAACAAGCACTTCACCTGTTTTAATGTTGACAATGGCATAGTCGGTGTACGGGTCCGTACAGCAGAAATTGTCCAGCAAATCGTGCAAAGTTATCATAATAGTCACCTCAAATTACAAAGGAGTTGTTAATCTATGGCAAAGTACACAGAGGCGTTCTGCGTCACCACAGGCAGCATGATTTCTATCATGCAGATGCGTAGTGAGTACAATCACGACCCCGCCATTTATGAAAAGGTCTACAAGGGGCACTTGTTCTGCCCTGGCTGCCAGGCTGTCCCACTAACAGTAGTTCATACGAACGGGCAACTCTATTATCGTGGGCACCCACATGAGGAGCACGCCGATGGCTGTTGGTACGCATTGGATGAGAGAGTTGTGAAGAGCGTTACTGAAATTAACGGCGATAGTGAGGAGCAAGCTCTTTCTCAGCTTGACTCGCTCTTACGTGCCACATTTAATGGCAATCAGCAAGCTGCCAATGCAAGGGCTGCAAACCGCAATGCAAACAGAAGCAATGCTCCTGTTGTGCATCAGCAGCAAGAGGCCCGCAGGCGTCTCCCTCAGTGCCGTATTGAAGACTTGCCTGTGCGGTTAGCAACAAATGATAGACCCCAAGAAATTAGCATTTATTATGGCAAAGTGCTTTGCGAGGTTGTTAACGCCAAGAATCCTTACAACGGGGTTGACATCAAGGTGCTAATCGTAAAGGATGCAGTAACAAAGAAAACTATTATGGGGCTTACAATGTCTTTGACTGTTTGGAGCCATTTTACAACCGAAACGCAAACATTACTACAAGCAACACAACGACCTGTCCATATTGCATTTCTTGGTGTATTTACATCATCGCAAGGCAGGGACTTGGGATTACCCTATACGTGCTATCTCAAGACTTCTACATACTTGCAGGTTTTGAGAGACTAAATCACTAACGCTATGAAGCGTGTACTATCTGTTTCCACACGCCAATCCGACAAGATGCGTTCTGCAAGCGCTTTATCTACATCTTTCACTAAGCCTTCAAACAGTGGGACAACATATAACGTATAGTTCTCCGCAATGGCAATTTGCTGCGTAGCAGGGTCTTTAGCCGTTGCAATGAGTTCTTTAAGTTTTATAGGTTTCATTAGTTCACCTTCTTTATCTTTTATTGTAGTGGTATCGCACATTTTGGCAAAGGTGTTATAATACACAGATGTTATTCTTTAAAAAAGAAAACTCGTAGCAAGAAGACTTGTTGCTTCTATACTACGAGTTGGTTATTACTTACATGATTTGATATGCGGAATCAGCACAGACCACCAGCATGCTCCTCTGGAGGGCAACCATTGTCGGTGGGAGTGGAAATTACAGGGCCGCCCCATTCCCAACCATCGCTGCCATTAGGCTTGTTTTCCGTACTGCCGCTATCCCCACCGCTCGGCTGAGGCGGTTCCGGGTTGCTCGGCTGAGGGTCAGGCTGCGCAGGAGCCGGGGCAGCAGGCTCCGGATTGCTCGGCTGTACCATGCCAGTTGCATCAACAGTCGCGACACTCTCATCGGAAGAAGTCCATTCGACCGTCAGTTTACTTGCTGCTTTAGCGAGCTTTTCGTCAGTTTCAGCGCTTTCACCGGTTGCAGCAGTCTCAGGAGTTACGGCCGGAGCATCGTCGGTGCCGTACACAACAGGCAGGGTAATACTTTCACCCTTCTCCACCATCGCAGACTCCGGAACTGCGATGTTCGTTATTTTCACACCGCACCCTACCAGGATGAGCGCCATCGCAGCGGCTGCTACCACTGCTAAAATGATAGTCTTACGTTTCATATCTCGCACTCAAAAAATAGCGGTAGGTCACCCTACCGCTATTTGTATTAGGCAATTTTACAGCAACGAAGAGCTAACATACTCCTCCAGCTTGCTGCTCTGGCGTGCAGCCATTATCAGTAGGAGCCGAGTTCACTGGTCCCCCCCAACGGTCGTAACCTTCGCCGTACTTATCTCCAGAATTGCTGGAATCGCCAGAACCACCATTATCGCCACCACTCGGCTGTTCAGGCTGAGGGTCAGGTGCAGGTGCAGGCTCGCTCGGCTGGACAGGTGCCGGGTCCGGTGCGGGAGCAGGAGCCGGATTGCTCGGAGCGGCAGCCGCTGCTCCACTGTTCGAACTGCTGCCAGTGCCGGAGGAACTACCAGTGTTTCCAGAATTGCTCTTACTGGAGGTCTTGGTGCTCGTGGAAGCGACTACCTTTTTAGCCTGCACAGTTACTGCATACACTGCACTTGCATCAGGATTACTGTCACTTACAGCAGTGATTGTTGCAGTGCCTGGAGCAACGGCCGTAATCTTACCTTCGGAGTCAACAGTTGCAATTGCCTCATCGCTGGAGGACCAAGTCACAGAGGCATTGGTTGCCGTATCGGGAGTGACAGTTGCGGTAACAGTCACAGTATTACCTACCGTGAGCACGCCCTCTGTCTTATCGAGAGTAACACTCTCCACGTTCGTGGTAACTGTAACTTTGGTCTCGGCTTTCAAGTTCTCGGGAACAACGCCGAACGCGGAATCCATTGCTGCCAGGTCTTCGGGCATTGTGGCCACGCTGTCGTCAACTTCTTCAGAATCTGCTGCTTCAACCACGACAGCACTCAGCTCAGAGGCTTCAGCGTCTTCGGTTTTCGCAGTAACATAGGTTGTGATGGTGCATTCGCCGTTGGCCACCGCAGTCACCTTACCGGTTTCATCGACGGTAGCAACAGATTCGTCACTGGACTCGTATGCGAGCTTGACATCAGTTGCGTCTGCAGGAACCAGCTTAGCGTCCAAGTCCTTGGTGTTCTCGCCATTAGTGACGAGGTCAATAGACTCAGGTGCCGCGACACCGGTGGGAGTGACGACAACTTTGATGTGAGTGCTCGCGGCGATGTCGGCGTCCTTTACGGAAGCCGTAACGTTCGCCTCACCGGCCGCCACTGCAGTAACAGTACCGGTCTCATCAACAGTCGCGACACTCTCATCGGAGGAGGTCCACTCAATGGTGAGCTTCTCGGCAGCTTTGGCCACCTTTTCGTCGGTCTCTGCGCTTTCACCGGTTGCAGCAGTCTCAGGAGTTACGGCCGGAGCATCGTCGGTGCCGTACACAACAGGCAGGGTAATACTTTCACCCTTCTCCATCATCGCAGACTCCGGAACCGCGATGTTCGTGATTTTCACGCCGCACCCTACCAGCCCGAGCATCATGATAGCGGCGACTACAGTTGCTAACACAAGTTTTTTCTTCATTATTATACACTCCATAAAAAGGCGGTGAGTCACCCCACCGCCTTTTGTTCTATATAGTATTTGTGGTCGCAATTAGTCGAAATTACAGCAACGAAGAGATGTCAACACAATGCGGCCGCCCTTTCTTCGTCAGTGCAACCGTTGTCGGTTGGTGAAGAGAGAACAGGGCCACCCCATTCCCAACCGCCGCTCGGGTCATTAGGATTGCTATCAGTACTTCCCCCACTGGGCTGTTCAGGCTGAGGGTCCGGTGCAGGCTGGGCAGGTTCTTCGTACGTCGGCTGGCTCGGCTGTTCGGCCGGAGCAGCAGGCTGAGCCGGTGCAGGGTTACTTGCAGGAGCAGAGCTACCTGTACCGGAGGAAGTATTACCCTTGTTGGAACTCTTGTTGGAGGTAGTGTTCTGCACAACTTTCTTGGCCTGGACGGTCAGTTTGTAGGTTGTGCTCTTTTCACCAGCGTTAGCGGTGATGGTTGCCTCACCTGCTGCAATTGCCGTGACTTTACCATTCTCATCGACGGTAGCAACTTTCTCATCAGAAGAAGTCCAGGTAACGATAGTTTCATCTGCAATCTCTTCGGGAAGCACGGTCGCATTCAAGGTAACAGTGTTACCAGCGGTAAGGATGCCTTCGGTCTTGTCCAGTGTGATACCTTCAACTTCGTAGAAAGCCTTGATGTGAGTCTTCTTTTCAACAACCTTCTTGCCTTCCTGAGTGAGGGTTGTCACGATGTCGCATTCACCAGGCTGCAGAATCTGAACCTTGCCATCCTTATCGACGGTGGCCACCGCCTCATCAGTAGAAGCATAACTCACCTTCACATCGGTGGCATCAGCCGGGCTTACAGTTGCCTCGACAGTGGTTTCGTTTCCATCGTTGAGCTTGACGTCAAGGTTATCGGGAACGGTGATGTCTTTCGCGGCCACTTTAACCGTAACCTTGCAGACAGCACTCATCTCAGAATCTGTGACGCTTGCAGTGATGTCAGCTTCACCTGCAGAGACAGCAACCACCATGCCAGTCGCATCAACAGTCGCGACACTCTCATCGGAAGAAGTCCATTCGACCGTCAGCTTACTTGCTGCTTTAGCGAGCTTTTCGTCAGTTTCAGCACTTTCACCGGTTGCAGCAGTCTCAGGAGTTACGGCCGGAGCATCGTCGGTGCCGAAAGCGACCGGCAAAACCACCGCCTCGCCTTTCTCGACAGTAATTGCGTCCGGAACCGCGATGTTCGTGACTTTCACGCCGCACCCTACCAGGGTAATCGCCATCGCAGCGGCTGCTACCACTGCTAAAATGATAGTCTTACGTTTCATATTCAATTCTCCTTTACATCCCGGCGTCTAGTGCCGGGGCCACATAAACTAATAGGTTCGACGTCAGCCCTACGCAGCTTTGGATTTCGTCATCGACGAGGCTGTGGACTCTTTTGCCGCCTATCCTTCTGTACAATTGCATAATACCATCTATGTGGTAATCACACAATACGAACCCCGAAAAGTTCACAGATTGTTAATGCGGTCTATCGAATACCTTTATTTTACCGACAGTGTTTTGAATTGTCAATTTCATGATTAACAAAAAGCAACAAATACTTTTATTGATTATGACGAAATAAAACAACGTCCGATATAATACCAAAGGTTCATAGAGGGACGGTTCTTCATGCAAAAAAGAAAGCGTACAGACCGGTATAGCCTATACGCTATTGCGATATTTGAGATATAACTTTCTTGAATTGCTTTACACGTTCTGAGCTTACGAGGCGTGAACATCAATGTCAGAATAAATCCACCAATCAACATGTGAGCTATCTATTTCTGGCTCTCTATTCAGCTGGATTAACATTTGATTTTCGCGCGTCCGTATGGTAAAATAACACTGAAAATAAATTCAGTGAAATTCGCTTCAGTGTTATTGGAGGTGTGCTATGTTTATTGGCCGCGAGAAAGAGCTGGCTCTTTTGCAGGAAGATTATATCGGAAAGGCCATTATGGTTTACGGCAAGCGCCGCGTTGGAAAGACTACTCTCATTCGAAAAGCACTTGAGAGCTGCCAGTATCAGAAGGTGTACTTTGAGTGCTTGAAGAGCATAATGCAGGACAATATCAATGGCTTTGTGCAGGAGCTTGTCCGTGCCAAGGTTCTGCCTGTGCCTCTGAACTTTAGCACGCTGCAGGATGTATTCACTTATCTCAATGCGCTGCCCCAAAAGATTGTTGTCGTCATCGATGAGTACCCCTATCTCAAATCCATGACGGACTCCGCTGCGGTTGATTCCATCTTCCAGAGCATTATCGACAACCGACTCTCTAACATCGAACTTATCCTTTCTGGTTCTCACATCGGTATTATGAAGGATGCGTTGCAGGAAAAGAACGCTCTATATGGTCGGTTTGCTGTCACAATCAAGTTAAATGAGTTGAGTTATCTGGATGCTGCCAAGTTCTATCCTGACAAAACACCCTACGACAAAGTTGGCCATTATGCCGTTTTTGGCGGTTCCCCATTTGTTAATCAAGCACTAAACCCTGAAGCCACTCTCCGAGAAAATATTATCAACACCGTTCTTAATCCTACGAGCGCAGTGTATCTGTATGCCAGCCAGCTGCTGCTTTCGGACTACTCGGTAAGCATCAATGCAGAACGTATCTTTTCTGTCGTTGGAAATGGGAAGAAGCGTTATACCGAAATCGAAGATAAACTGGATGCGAGGAAGACCGGCAACCTCGCAAAGCAAATCAAGCCCCTGCTTGACTTAGAGATTCTTTCCCGAAATAATCCCATTAACAGGCTGAACGACAATAAAAAGTCTGCTTTTGAAATCAACGACAATCTTCTGAGATTCTACTTCACCTTTGTATATAAGAACAGTAGCGCACTCCAAGTGCTAGGAGCCAAGGCATTCTATGACGAGTACATCAGTCCCGTTCTGACAGACTTTATCTCCCGACGTTTTGAAGGCATCTGCCGTGACTATTTCAGCTTGCAGGTCCGTTCTGGAAAGTTGAAAGGTGTACGCAACATTGGCAGCTACTATTACGATGACCCAGTCCACCGCACGAACGGTGAATTCGATGTTGCTTTAGAGTTTGCTGATGGCTATGAGATTTTCGAAGCAAAGTACTATGCCCAGCCCATGACTCTGGATGAGATTCATCACGAGGCCCAGCAAGTAGAGGCTATCAAAGAACTCAAAGTTAAGCAACTCGGTTTCGTTGCCATCAACGGATTCAACGAGCATGAAAAGCCTTTCATTTATCTCGATGGGAACGACATTTTCGGAGCCCGGGAAAGCCATGAGAAGTAATCTGACATTTTTAGGCTTTCTTCGCCAGTATGTGAAAGAGCTTTCGGGAGAAAGCACCCATATCCTGCAAAAAAAGCTGTCTATTTGTGGGCTCTCTCTGAAGAAAATGCAGAAAAGCCCATTCCAAAACCATTTTAGGCAAACGGAATCGTCGCAAAGCCCGGACGAATCGTCACACTCATTAGACTGACCTTGGATTTCTTCAGCTTGCGAGCCATTATTCAACCTCCTCAATTTCGACATTGGGAGCCGCGCCATATTTTCCGAGGAGATAGCCCTTGCGAACATTTTCGGTCGTGCGAGTGGAAAAATCGCTGATGCTGTACAATTCCGAAACCCCATCATCTTTGTTCTTATCAACAAAGTAGAGTTGGTCTTTACGCAGCAGCTCCATGCTCAACAGGTCGGTGTTGTATGTCGTAAAGACAATTTGTGCTCCATTCGGGTTTGTCTTTTTGCTCTGGAATTTGGCAACAATAAACTCTACCAGAGCAGGATGCAGTTCTTTTTCGATTTCATCTACCAGCAAAAGGCCACCCTTTGACAATACTGATTCAATCGCAGGAGCAACGGCCATCAGCTTTCTTGTGCCATCAGACTCGTCTGCCAGTTCCATCGAAAACATATGGCTTGTTCCGTCCTTGTTTTGGCCTTGATGCATGGATGTTGCGTTAACCTGCCCCATCTTGAGGTGTGTTTCCGAATTATTAGAGGTTTCAGAAAGCACGTGCATGAACTGTACAAGTGCAGCTTTAACCTCTTCGGGAATGTTTGCAGGCAAATCAGCTTCTTCGTTAATTTCTTTACTATTGATTTCGAATTTCATATCTTCGATACCAACATCTGCAGCCTTTGCATAATCGGAAATTGCTTTCAGCATATTAGAGTCGTTCGAGTATTCGAGCAACTGCCGGGGAATATCCGAATAGTCTCTTGAAAAATAGATTTTCTCCCGGAACCAAGTCATAGCTTTGGAGCAGGCAACGTCGTTCATGGTACATGCTACAGAAAAGAACAGTTGATTTTCGGCAACAACCTGACTAATCAGCTTTCTGCGTGCTTTCTCTTCGGTAAAGGAGAATTCCTGTCCTTCTCTAGCAAAAACCAGTGCCTTCTGCCCTTTCGGTGCATGATACAACGACTCAGCATATATCTTTTCTTTTGTGGCAGAAAAGGCATACCAATACCTGATTCCATCCAAGGTATATACAAACGAAAACTCTGTCGGCTCAGATGCCGAGTAGTCATTCAATGCAAACGGAACAACGGGGATAGCTGCTTTCTCATGCTGTGTCTTTTGTGCGTTTCTGATGAATTGAACCGCAAGCCAAAAAGCTCGGATAACATTGCTCTTACCGCCACCGTTCTTTCCGTATATGGCAGCACCCGGCAGAATTCGCATCCCGCCATATGGGATAAGCACACTTTTCAACGTACTTACTCCCGTAGCTTCCATCGAAAGAGTCGCTTCGTCTCGAAAAGACCGATAATTTTTCACAGTAAACTCAATCAGCACAATACCACTCCCTTCCTTCTAATAGTATACCCTGCAAATTAAAGAAATTCAATCGAATTTATCAATGTTTTTGCTTTTATGCTATCAATTTAATGCTTTTGACTGAATCCTTGATGTGATATTCGGAAATTTGAGCAAATGCAGCACACCCATGTCAGAAGGATTTTGCTAAAATAGAAAAGGGAGTCGTGGTTTGCGACTCCCCTTTTTTCTTTGTTTATGCCTTATTCTTTTCCTTCACACAGTTCCAGTGCATAACTCACATCAGTGTTAAGCAGCTCAGCAGCTTTAGAGATACTAATGGAATTATCGGTGTATGCCCTGCATACCAGTTGCAGTATTCTTACAGGCAGTTCATCCTTCTTATATACATCTGGCGGATATAGCTGCCCGTTCTGGATACGGCTGTAGGTTTCGCGGGTGATGATGCCTTCTTCCTTTGCTCGCAGCACCACACACTGCCCAGATACACCGTACTTCTCTCCTACGAGCTCTATTTCTTTCGGGCTGATGTTTGGCCGCTTCTCTCCGATTTCTCGTACCAGGTCAGAGCCCGGAAGCAGAAAATGTCCTGCCGCGTTACTGATTTGCTGCTTGTTCGCGTTAGAGAAGAGTAAGCGTGCGACTTCTCTCGCAAGGGTCATGCGCAGGCAGCCATAAGTCAGTCCTTCATTGAACGCGATGACTGGTAAGCCTTTGTTCGACACGGCATGATACCCGGAAAAGCCTTTGATGGATGACCCAGAATCTTCTTGCTTTACCATGACAACACAGATGCCTTTGTTTTCAAGAATCTGAGTGAGATTACCGGCAGGACCACTCACAGGAAGGTCCAGCGTTTCACGCATATAAGCAGCTGCATCTGCTGCACTATCAGGCATCGTCACTTTATCTTTCGGCAATGCGTACTCGCTGCAATCCACATTTGCACAAGCACACGCATCACAGTATCGCTGCGCTGAATAGCGAATCTGCGCGAGGATGGAGTTTTTCTGAGCTGCTGACAATTCATCTGACTTCTGAAAAGAGCCATCAGAGAGGGTGATACTGTCGCTGAACGCCATGAATTTGCCCAAAGACACATTCAGCGCAGAGCAGATGCGTTTGACAGTCTCAATGTCCGGGCGGCGTTTATCTCTCTCGAAATACGAAATGCTCATTTTACTAACGCCGATGGCATCTGCCAGCCATTGTTGAGATACACCTTTCTGTGAACGGAAGTATCGGATGTTCTTGCCTATTCTCATGACAGCCCTCTCCTTATGTTTACATTATACGATAAAAGCGTTTATTTGTAAACAGGCCAAAGAAAGTCAGGTTTTCACAAAAGCAAAATATATGGTATATTAGAAGTGACATACGCAATGAAGAGGAACCGTATTTACATGAAGACAGCCTACCCTATTGTTTTAACCTCCACAGAAGAAGGATACACAGCATATATTCCAGACTTCAACATCACTGCCAAAGGCGAGCAGCAATCAGATGCCATTAACGCCGCGAAGAACGCCATTTGCATGTGGGCTTTTTCCGAAGAGAATGCAGAAAAACCCATACCGAAGCCGTTCTCGACCAACGGAATCGCTGCTAAATCCGGACAAATCGTAACACTCATTGATGTTTCTTTTAAGGACCAGCAGCGTATGGTTCTGAAGAGCATTGCAATCCCCTGCTGGCTCAATGAGCTTGCCGAAAAAGAGGGCATCGACTTATCGCAAGTACTTCAGGAAGGACTCAAAAAGAAGTTGCACGTCTGACAACCATCACACAAGAAACGGCACGTTAGCTATTGCCCCGCTGCTTTTTAGGCAGTTCTGGTTTTTAGCTTTTGTGCCGTTTAGTGTTAGATTTGCGATTTTATTCGTGCGTTTTAGTGTAATTTTAAGAAAAAATTCCATTGAATTTCGCACGAATATTTGCTATACTGTAATTAACAAAGGAGGGTTGTCTATGTATAGAAAGATTACGAAATTTTTAGAAGCATGGAAAAGCAGTCCTCATCGCAAGCCTCTCATCTTACAAGGAGCCAGGCAGGTCGGAAAAACTTACTCTGTGCTGGAGTTTGGACGTAAGCAGTATGAGAATGTAGCATACTTTAATTTTGAAACCAATCCAAAGCTGAGTGAAACTTTTGCAGAAAGTATCAGTCCCGATTATCTGATACCCATTTTATCTCATATAGCAGGTCAAACTATCGTCAAAGAAAAAACTTTGATTGTATTTGACGAAGTTCAGCTTTGCGAAAGAGCTTTAACTTCTCTTAAATATTTCTGCGAAGACGCACCTGACTATCACATTGTTGTTGCTGGCAGCTTGCTTGGTGTTGCGGTAAACAGAGAGAAGTTCTCTTTTCCTGTTGGCAAAGTTGACATGATAACGCTGTATCCTATGGATATGGAAGAATTCATGATGGCACTTGGTGAAAACGAGCTGGTAGAACAGATTAAAAGCTGTTTTGCCACCAATACACCGCTTCCCTCTGCTCTCCATGACGCTGCAATGCAGCTTTACCGTCAATACCTGGTTGTTGGCGGTATGCCGGAATGTGTGATGCAATTCGTCGAAACGAAAGACTATATTCTCGTTCGGCATACGCAAGACACGATACTTGCGAGTTATCTTAATGATATGAGCAAGTACAATAACTTGAACGAAATCAAGAAGACCAGACTGGCATACGACAATGTTACTGTTCAGCTCTCAAAGAAAAATACCCGCTTTCAATACAAGCTCATAAAAAAGGGTGGTCGTGCTTCAGAATTTGAAAACGCAATTGAATGGCTTTGCCTGTCCGGCATCGTTTCACAAGTATTTAAGGTTGAACAAATCAAAAAGCCTCTGGAAAACTACCGCGATATAGATTCGTTCAAAATCTATGTATCAGATTTAGGGCTTCTGTGTGCAAAGAAGGACCTGGTCGCTAATGATATCCTTTATATGGTTGATGACCTCAATGATTTCAAAGGCGGCATGACAGAAAATTATGTCAATGTTCAGCTTTCCATCAACGGATATCGCACCTATTATTGGGAAAGTGAACGCGGAGCTGAAATAGATTTCATCATTCAGCGTGAGGGCCAGCTCATTCCAATAGAAGTTAAATCTGCCGATAATACCAGAGCCAAAAGTTTGAATTTTTACATGAAAACTTTCAAACCCGCTTATGCTATAAAACTTTCGGCCAAAAACTTTGGCTTTGAGGACAACAAAAAAATTGTCCCCCTTTACGCTGCATTCTGCATTTGACAAAAGAGACGGTCTTCAATTATCGGAAGACCGTCTTTTTTTATTCTGTGCTTTTTACATAAAATCTGCATCTGTTATTGCATCTTCAGAATCTGCCGTTTCCTCATCATTCCCCACAACGGACCAGGTCAGCAGATATGCCCGTCTGCTCCGGAGCCTTGCAGCGGTTGCTTCTTCCTCGGAAACCTTCAAGCCGAAAGCACGGCATACTTGGAGATAGCACCAGCCATTGATGCAGTATCGGCCATCGTCCAGGATGATTCCCTCGTCGAACCCAAATGCACGCAAGAACGCTGCTGCAGCACCGGCACTTCGGGATATTCCCTGGTTGCAATGGACAATGAAATGATGACGGCCAAGCCCGATTTCCTTTCGGACAAACGCCGCGAGAGCATCGGCTTGTTCCTCTGTGATGCACCGGTCATCTTCCTTGTCAAAGAAATGCAGGTGAAGAGACGGGCACGGGAAATGAAGCTCAGCCTGTTCAGGATTTCCGATGCTCACAACGAAGTCATTGGAGCCGAATGTCGGAGCCTGTTCTTCCGCATGCGTTTCGCACGAATACGCAATAACTATTTTTTAGAATTAAGAATCGGAATTTTCCGAACTGTTGCTGTTATCATCGGAACTGGACTCAGCGTTTTCGTCCGCCGTGGAATTGTCACCAGATTCAGCGTCGGTGTTTTCTTCTGCGCTTGTATCCTGTTCGACAGTCGAATCACTGTTGACTGATGCGTATGTACCAGTCAAGATGACGGGAACTTCACCATAACCCAGATAACCGCTAATCAGGCTGCCGGAATTTTCGACTAGGTACTTGGTTTCTGTCATGTTCGGGAACAAGTAAATATCCTGAATCGTAGTGCCCTTCACATTAGCGCTGTCAAAGGTATCGTTGCACGCCGCAACAACACTATACCCGTCATAGTTCCAAACCAGATAGAAGTTCTTGCCGCCAATTTCAACATCATAATCTGCATCTCGGAAATCTTCAAAGGTACGATACTGCTTGCTGGAATTGAAAGCGACAGAATCGTTGTTTGTCCAGTAGAGACCGGACGGATTGCCAAACAAACCATACAGGAAGTTGAACTGTTCCTCTGGCTCTCCGTCGGTCGGATAGCCGTCGAATTTGTCCGGAGTGACAGACGAATAATAGAGGCCGTCAAGGAACGCATCGCCGATATTGATGCCATCATCATTGGCTGCACGACCGTCCAGCATCAAGGTCAGTGAACCGCCGTTATATCCAATCGGATAATAGTCACAGCCGTCATCCTTGCTGGCAGTGTGAATGGAAAAATCACTGATTTCCTTTTCTACGCCTTCGCCTGTGGATTCTGCATTGATTTCACCAATGACTGTATCACCGTTTTCAAGTTCGTTCAATTTCAGATATCCCTTTACAGGCAAATCCCGTACATCCTGTAATGCAACGTCCGTGATATCCAGTGTCTTGCCGGTATCAACGCTGCGCAGCGAATAGAACTTGCTGCCGTCATCGTAAGACAAAGGACTCTGCCCCATCGGAATACCGTCCGGCCAGGTAGTGTCAGGATTGTCCAGCGTGCCGGGCGTGAAATCCGGGAGATTCGACAACAAAGACCAGGCATTGATGGGTTCCGGGGTCGGTTCTGCTGTCGGTTCCGGTGTTGCTGTGACGGCAGCCTGTGCTGCTTCTGCGCTTGCTGCTGCGGCTACCTGGTCTTTCCGTTCCTGAACCACAGCTGTGGCGCAGCCGGAAAGTGTCACGGCGAGTGCCATGGCAGCTGCGGTGATATTGATAATCTTTTTACTCATGCGCGTTTTGCCTCCTTATGTTTGCGGTTTTGCGGCTATTGAAGATTTTTCGTGGTTTTATTACTTTTAATTCATACTACACAAACAATATGCCAGAATTTTTTGCAACAAATTTGCATTTACTCGCCGTTATTGAGTTTGCGTTAGAGTCTTTGTATGTTGTTGCTTTTCCGTCTTTAGAGCCAGCTATTCCTTACATTATATGAACATGCTTTCCAACAAGAAATATGCTTCCTGGATAGTTACGGTTCATGTTTCTGTATGTTGGATGGTGCTCTTTAACTTTAAGCTTGCAAACATCATTCGGATGCTCTTTGCGAAATTCTTCTAGGCTGGCAGCTTCTTGTTCCGTTGCTTTATGCCGATTTATAGCAACCGCCTTATCATTGAGCGTGTACACGCGGTTCATATTTTCATTGTTTAACGCTCTTCTAGCATGGCGGCGAAACTGTTTCAGCTCATACGGCATATGATTGTTGATATTGCTATCACAAACATCACTCGGCAAAACAGAACAAGCAATGCAGTAAGCATCGAGCCAATGGTCTTTACTTACACCGTGCGCTGCACGATAGTCATGGGTGCTCTTTCCTGCTGTCACAAAAAAGTGCTTTGGAAATAGCACACTCAATTTATTCGTCAGTGCCGGAATGATTTGATTCAATACACTCAAAGCGCCGTACTTTTTGTTAAGTCCAACTTTTTCTTCGGCAAGTTTCTTTTGCCAGGCAGCATCTTTATGAACAAGGTTATGATGCTCCGCGCATAGACCAACGATATTGGCAATGGTGTTGCTGTCATTCTCGGATTGCGGCACTACATGGTGGTAATGGTCGATGGGTTTATCACAGAACAGGCAATGGTGTTCCTGCATTTCAGAAACAGCATTTTCAAGACTCCCTTTTTGGTAGAGTGGGCCTTGTTGGTACTGCCATTTCTGAATGTCAGGATTATCAAGCCGCATGAACGCAAATTTGTTTACTTCAAGCACAACATCACTGATAGGAAGGAACTTTTGAATTTTTCTCACCAAATTGATGTGTGTTTGGAGCAACTGATTCGCGGTAGGCGTAAGCCATCCTTCCGGTCTTGTGCGATTGGTGTACTTTGCTTCTTTGTTTTTAATACCAATGCAGAGTACATCTTTCTTATAACCCGGAAGGCGACGTTTGATGATGCCAATTTCTTTTGCACGTTTGCTAGGATTCTTACTTTGAGCAGTATCTTGCTTCACGCACTTCTTAGAAATGGTGCCATTTGCCTTAGCTCTCCGCTGACGGCGACAACGTCTGCCGTTTGTGCGTCTTGCACGGCGGGCTTTTTTACGGTCTTGCATCAATTTTGGAACCTCTTTGTTGCGAGTTTCCAGATGTGCCGTAAAGACTGCCGTTCCATTTGCTTTAACAACGGCAACGCCGATATTGGTTCTACCAGGGTCAATGCCTAAATATAGGGGCTGCACTACATCATTGGTTTCATACAGCAGTTGGATGGTAAACGGTTTTGCTCTTACGACTCGTGCTTTCTGCTCTTTAAGCAGGTGGCGCACATGTCCGCCGCGAGTCGTAGGCATCAAAGGTTTACCGTCTTTGTTAAGTACATAAACAGTGGACATATTCGCCACCTCCTTTACGATAAATCTCTCCTGCCGAAGCAGGAGGTTGTGTTTCCCTTGGCTAGATGACGCCTTCGCATGGTTGCAAGCTGGGAAAACCGTACAAGTGCAGCTCGTCATCTTGATGTACAAAAGTACATCCGCCTGTGATATTGAAGGAACTTAGTGGGATGGGGTCATTCCACTAAAATTCTTCAATACCCCTAATGCCGAGGAGTGAGAGACCCACCATGCCGATAAGCAAAGTGAGGAGTCCAAGTCCAAAAGCAAAGGCAATATATTGAATTACGTCGATGAGTTTAAGCCATTTTGCGACTGCAGCGCCTAAAACAATCAACAGGCCAAAGCAGCCGGTCAGATAAATGAGCAAGCCAAACTGTGCAGTTCTGCTAAAAAAGGATTCAAGTGTTTTCATGATAAACTCCTTTCATACTTTTTATGGTATACGATTCGCAAGAGCCTGCAACAGGAAAACAAAAAAAGCTGCCCAGCCGAAGCTGGACAGCTTGTGTGTTGTAGTATTTTAGCGTCTGTTGTCTCTCTCTTGTCTCCTGCGTTCGCGCTCCTCATACTCTTTTTTCTGATACTTGAGTCGTTCATTCAGCAGGAAGGAGTTTTCATCGCGAGTCATTTGCAGTTTTACCTCGTACCAGCAGCCGTAAAGAAAGGCTGCCAGAATGCAGAAGCCAACGATTTTGACTAAGAGGTTGAAAAGAACGTTCACAATAACCGGGAAAATATAGCCGATGGCTTTGGCGATAAGCAGGATGAGCCCACCGAAGACAACGATTTTTGCGATTGTCTGAACAACGGGCAGGAAATCGCCCAGGACTTTGGAAATGGTATCGTTGATTTTGGTGATGATATTAGTGTTTTTGCCACCGTTGTTATTATTTTCTGCCATGTCGGTTCCTCCTTTTTGTGCCAATTATAGCATATATCTGTACAAAACGCTATATCCCACATGAGGAATCTCGATGTTTGAGCAATGGCTCAACAAAAAAATGCCGCCACCCTTTCGGATGACGGCAAGTGATGTTATTTCTTCACGGGGATATTCTGGTCAAGAATAACATCGAAGTTGTAGTGCGGCATCTTAGATCACTGATATAGCTGTTGTACAGTCGCTGACGGCGTTCAACGGATGTGCCTTTCATATTTGCTTCAATCCAAGAGGCAAGCTTGGTCCAAAAATCGGTTTTGTAGAATTCCGGGTTGGATTCCTGCTCAGGAAGCGGTTCGCCATTGAATTCTGCAACAAGGTCTGGGTGGGTAAAAAGCCATGCACCGTTGTTGAATGCATCAGAATAACCCGTTTTCCCATAGAGGAAGCACTTGATACCGTCATAGCTGCAATCGATATAATGATGTTTTGCATTGGTGCAGAGCGTTTCATAGCTATCAGTCATAGCAAAGCGGTCAACATAATTGAGCGGATGTGCAATCATATCCTCACGAATTTGATTGACCAGCATCTTGCGCTGAAGTTCTTCGACCTTTTGACCTAAAGGGCGCACCTTTATGTTGTCATCGACAAGTTCAAACTCATTGACACCAACAAGTTTTTTCCGGCCTTCGATACCAAAGCCGTGCAGAATTGTAATGGCACTGGCAATCCTGGCCTTTCCTCATATAGCTGCTGCCATAAAAGAACCGGCCGCGTTTGAGGATTTTTGGGGCGTCTTCGTCAAATTCCGTCATGCAGACTTCATCCCCGCCAAATGTGAGGATTTTGTCATGCAGCTTCTTCATAGCATCGAGCGTTTGAGTATCGAAACCAGAAGAGGTGTTGTAAATCTGGCTTTTGGTAAGCCGCATTTTCCAATCCTCGTTCATTGGGTTCCAATGAATCGGCGCGGTCGTCTGGTCAGGGGTCGTAATAGGTTTCAGACTGTTCCAGCCTTTCGTGCTCATTCCAACCCCTCCTCACGAGAACGCAAGCAACTCAGAATCTTTGAGTGCAGTTGATAGCGATTATCGCCGCTTGGCACGGAGTTACCGAGGTTTTTGGATACGAGAAGTTCGTCGAACGCCTTCAAAATTTTAGAAGTAATGACCGGCTTTCTCTGCGCACTCATGTGACTCAGCCAGAACTCGACATCCTCAACGAGATGCCAATATTCCATGCCGTACAGCATCGCGCCGCTTTCATTGTCTTTCCGTTCCCGCTCCTCATCTGCATCATCGCAAACGATGCAAATACCGTTTTCGTCGAGATAGTTTTCGAAGACGTCGCAGATATCGGAGGCAACAGAACGGATATCGGAATTTGCCTTCACCTCAGGTTCAGGCTGGGCGGCTTCAACTTTGTACTCGATACTGTCGTGACGAAGTGACTCTTCGATGCCATCAAAAACGATGTCCGCGCAGTCGTTATCATCCCGACACGCTTCGAAAATGTTTTTGACGGATTCGATTGCCTCTTTGGAATCGGAGTTTCCCTCAACAGAGAACTCCAAAGGAACCAAGGCAACAACTTTGTATTTATTCTTCATGATTTTTTCTCCTTAGTTTAACAGGATGCCGCAGCATTTGTTTAAGGCAAGTGCGCTTGCAGTGAGAGCAGCAACCTTCTCAAAGGTAATGCTCTCCGCAATTGCACAGACGCTCATAACAATGAGCAGAACAGCTGCCACAGCAGATACTATTACTATCTGATTCTTGATGCCGGTTTTCATGAGCTTTTTCTCTTTCTGTTTATGTCCTTATCGGAGCATATCAATGATTTTTCCAACCAACTCATCATTGGTCACGAACTGATTACGTCCTTTTGCACCGAGCGATACAGAGGAGTAATCTTTCATACTGGCGGCATAGCGAACCAGGTTCTTGTCAGACAAGGGCTGATAGCAACTCTTTTCGGTGCTGACGTAAACGCACTTATTGTTGAGGACGTTCTGAATGTGGCCAGAGCAGCCAACACGCTTACCGTTGATGATGATGTTGTGTAGGTTATGGGTTAGCATAAGGTCTTTGCTTTCGGTTTCTTTTACCTTTAACTGGTTCAAGAGTTTTCGGGACAGATAAACGGTTGCTTTCATTGTGATTTCCTCCTAATTCAAATGAAGTATTTGTAAGCGGCAGTTAAGCGTTTGCGGTACAGGTCTAACGTGGTCAGCCCTCCTGCATAGACTTTGCGGGAAGAGATTATCACGTTGGTTCCTGCTTCCATATGGGAGAAGAACATCGAAAGGCAATCTTCCAGGCTGTCGCTTGTAGTGAGAGTTTCGTACACCGGATATGAGTATTTGGCGGCTTTGCTGTATGTGCTATTGAGCTCATACACGAAGAACATCACCTGTCCCGTAACGGTGTTGGGGTCATAGCCATTGCCATAACACCAGTTGAAAAGGTCTGTCTTTCGGCTATAAGTCCATTGCAGGAGTCCATAGCCGCCATCCGAAGGGTTTTCGGCCGAGGCTTTAAGACCGCTTTCCATCGACATGCAGCCCATCACTGCGGCAGTACCGGCCTTTGAAAGGCCAGCGGACCGCAGAGCTGTGTAGATTTCAAGCTCATTGTCGTTGAGATTATCTGGAATTGTTTCGGGTTTCGGTTCAGCTTCTTCGATGGCTGCTTCTGCGGTCTCAATCCGTGGTTCCGGTTCTGCAGCATCGGAAGATTCGACCTCAGCAGTTGTAATTTCCTCCTGTGCTTCTTCGGAAGTTTCCGTTATCGGGAACGCTTTATCGAGCTCATTCACCGTTTCAATGGGAGTGGAAAAAGCGATAGGTTCGGTTTTGGGAGCTATGTTTTCCTCTGCGTGTGCAGGAACAGAAAGCATAAAACCCATGCAGGCGATGATGGTAAAAATACACATCACCGCGACGACAACCAGGACATGCTTGTTCCGAAAAATGCTGTTATTATTCTTTTCGACTTTCATTTTGTGACTCCTTTTTTGTGTCTTTTCCTTGTAGCGGAAGATTGTGATTTGAAATTTGTGGTTTGTTTTGAATTCCTCCTTTTTCTGTAAACAAAAAAAGGCAGGCCCATCATGAAGATGAGTCTGCCTTGAATGAGAACAGAATTATGAATTGTACGAGCACGCGGTGTGCAAAGTAGATGTTATCTGTCGTACAACTTTAATACTATGGAATTCGCAAGGATGTGCAAGAGCTTTTGATGTGCTTCTTTTTCAGGCTTCGTTAAGCCATTTCTGAGTGATATCCATGATTTGATTCTGAAATTCCGGGTCCGGCAAGGTTTTGCTGTCTGCCCAAATTGAGTTACGGACGATTGGGTAATCGTACACGACGCCGTCAACGATATAGGGCCAAAGAACAACTTCACCACCCACAAGCCAGAGCTTTTGGACTTTGACAGGCTTCTCATATCTTGTGAGCCAGCATTCACTGGTCACGACAGAATCCGCCACATATTTCTGTGTTTCTTCCTCAGTTAAGAGATTCGGGTCTTCGTCCTTGATGTTGTACATTCGGACAATGAACGGTAACGGCATGTCCTTGGAGTATTTTTTGTTCTGACGCAGCTCAGCGAGCAGGAATTTTGAGACAAAATGCGCAATGCCGATGCTGGTCAGGCAGTCGTCAAGGGTATGCCCAAGACAAATTCTTGGGATTTCCTGGTCCTCCCCTTTCATCCGATTCGTTGGTATCTGCGGAACAACATCGTCCGGCAGGCATCCGGTGTCTGCCATGATATGATAAAGAATCATTGATGTTTCCTCCTGAAATAGAAAAAATAGCAGGCCCTCAAGAATCGAGAGTCTGCGTTGTTCGCACGATTTATTCTATCGTGCAGTAGATGTTTTGCTTGGTCCGCACATGCAGCCAGCCCCAACAGGCATCGTTCAGAACGTCTTGTCGTTGGGAACTTGCAGATACATCCAGGACTGTGGTGCTCGCTTAACGCCAAGCTCTCGCAGTGACATATCCATAGATTGGATGTCAGAGACGTTCCAACCATATAGAGTGCCAGACTTATTGCCGTATGCAATCAGCTCGTTTGCGGTAAGGCAGCTATCCTTGACGAATCGAGCGGTCTTTTCGGTCACTTTTGTGCCAATAGCATATGCCGGGAGTTCACGCAGACAGTCGAGCGTATCGATGTCTCGGCAAACAAATGCAGCAGTTACTTTTCCGGCACCACCATCAGCTTTTGTCTCGTAGCAAAACACCACAAAAGGATAGCTGATTTCCCACGGCATGGTTTTTCGGACCTCAATGGTCTTTTCTCCGCTCAGAATCTTTTCAAGCCATTGCTTTTTGATGCTGAGAAGCACCGCTTTGCTTGAATTGGTTTCGAGAGCATTATTGATATTTGGATTAAGCATTGTCATGCTCCTTTCACGTTTCTTACAATAGTCGCATCGGCTTCGTTTTTGCTGTTGGTAAGAACCAAGACCGGTTCAATCCAACGGACTCCGAGTCTTGTGCGGCCTTCCCCGACCCAGTAATGATGCCAGTGAGCGCGGCGCACATAAGGGCGAACGCTGTGACTGCTGCCACAATGGGAAAAGCTTTCGGCACAGGTTGCATTAGCAGAACGCATTTGCTGCTCAAAGCTTTTCCCGATAACGTAACCGACATCAAAAACAAAAATAGCGGCAGAACAGCAATGCTGCCCTACCGCATGAGTAATGGGTTGTGATTCATTTGTTTTTTTGGGAACGTTACCATTTATGGAACGGGTTCAAAAGTCCGGGACGGTATTCGTTATCGACATACATCTTGATGTCGTTATCGTCCAGGGCATCCAAAATGTTCATCCAGCATTCCGCTTCGACGTGCATCTCGCCGTCCATTTTCAAGGCCCTGTCGCACTGAACTAAGTCTGCGCGAAAAGAATTCACATAGAAGCAATCTTTTGCGGCAGCCGCGAACTTGGTAAAGCTGTTTTTGGTATTCGTCATGGTATTCATCCTTTCTAAAATAATTTCGTTTCTAATCAATACATACAAAAAAAGAAGCAGGCCCTCAAAAGAGAGTCTGCTTACAAGCATGACAGATTGTTAATGTTCAGTTAGGAGGTAAGTGATGGTATCTGTTATGCAATTATTATTTTAGGCGGTTCGCACATTCGTGCAAGTGGCTTTTTTAGCTTCGTCTGTTTTGTGGTATGGCGCTGGTCCAACCTTTGGGCTTGGTTTTTTCAGAATCGTCACCTTTGAACATTTCGGATACTTTGCTGCCATCATCTTCAGCGTGGGCGATGTATTCAGCGGCAAGAATCTCATACTGGGCGCGGGTAATCCCGGTTTGTTCTGTAAAATTTATGAATTCATGTTCAAACGCCAGGCTGAGTGTTATCAGAACCCGATTAGCCAGTTCTTGCCGGAATTCATCAACGGTGCCATCAAATTTTATGGTGCGGTCGTCATCATCATCTGTGAAATCATCGGCCGCAGTATTGACGGCATCGCTAAAAAATGTAGTCATATCGTATGCCATATCGGAAGGGCTGATGTTAGGGCTACCATTCGCGTCTTTTTCGTTCAGTTTAACCTGGAGTAGCCCTTGTATGATGCTGTAGCGCATCAGAAGCACTGACATTGTTGATGTTGGCTCGAAATTTTCAATTTCTTTTTCAAGAATTTTCTGCTTGTTTGCGATTACTTTGTAGTTTGCTTTCATATGAATCTCCTTTAAGTGCCCATGACGCGTCTTACTGTTGCAATTTTTATCTCACGTTTCCCTTCCGGCAGCACAAAAGTTGGCTCAATCCAGCGGACTTCTAAGCGAGTTCGACCTTCTCCAACCCAGTAGTGGTGCCAATGAGCACGGCGGACATGTGGTCTGACCGTACGGCCTGTGCCAGTTGCTGTGGATTTCTGATATTCTGCACCGGAAACCAGCTGCGTTTCAAAGCTCTTGCCGATTACAAAGCCCACATTGTAAGTTTTGACATTTACTTTTTTAGGAGTAGCACCGGGTTTGGAAACAAGGACGGGCCGCTTCTCTTTCGGGATTTTTACCTCTTTGATTTCTGCGTTTTTTGATGCAAGATAATAAGCGGCAGAGACCGCGATACGAAGATACGGCTCAATACCGGCGTTGAATTCTCGCTGCTTTTGCAGCTCTTCCTCGCTGAGAACGGCACCTGGTACGTTTGAAACCGTGGCGTCATTGACAGTTGCAGAATCAGTTCCGTTCTGAAATGCCTGCTCGCGAGCATCATTGTTGCGGCGATAAGATTCAATCAGCTTTTTGCCGTTGAGACACCACTGCATGCACTGGCAAAGTTCGATGTTATCGACATTCGGGTTCGCCTTAAAAGGAACAATCAGGAAGAGCGTATCCACATCATTTGGCCCGTGGGAAGCATCGAATTCAATGTGTACGAACATCGCATCATGATGAGAGCCAGTGGGCAGATTCATGACAAAATCTCTGTATGGCAACCGCATCATAATGTCAGAATAAATAGGTGCGTCCTCAGTCTCAGCCAATGTTCTGAGAAACTCCGGCGCAAAATTATATACGGTTTTTGCTGCACGCCAATAGTTTGCAACGTATGCCATCGAGAACTGTGCGGCAAGCTCTCCATAAATTTTGTGCGCAGGGTACACCGTCTATAGTCGCTTGCGACTTAGGCGGCGAGGAATGCGCTGACTAAGAGTATATTTGAGGTACACTCAGTAAATGCAAATACCCTATGTCTCCTTTCTTGAGTTTTTAAGATACTTTATCCCACGCAGAGCGCATGGGGCTTATCGTTTTAATAATTTTCAGCTTTTTAAGGCTTGTGGATTTTTTACCGCTTTTTGATGGCGTTTTGAATTCTACGTTTACAGAACCATTCTTTTTGGTATGAGTGCCATGGACAGTAAGAATTTCCCCGTTGAGAGAAACTAAATCTCCGGGATTGAGGGCCAACTTTTTTCGGCGTAGAGCGCGGTGCCCTTTACAAATTCTCTTTCCACGGTACTTGTGCAGGTTCTCGGAATCCTTTTTATGGCTGCGGCTGATTCTACCGTTGAATAAGCTTTTACCGTTAGTCAATTCACCAGTGCGAGTGTCAATGTACTGCGAGTCATAAAACTTTTCGAGAATGCGGTTATTGCGTTTCACCTTTTCATAATGTTCAAACGCGCAGCGGTTAACTGGATGAAAGCTGCCCATTGCATACGCATCGTTGTTATGACTCTTTTCAAGATGAAGGGCAATTCGCTTTTCCTTGGTCATCGCGCCATAAGTGAATGTGACGAACGGCTTTCCAAAAGCAGCGTAAAGTTCATTAACGATTTGCCAGCGTACAGTGTTCATAAATGCTGCACCAGAAAGGTTGGCAAACTTTATATCTTCACCGAATCCATAGAGTTTGCCGCCTTTTTGATGGTTAGCTGGTGTATGGCACTTCTCGCATACTGTTATAAGCTCGCTGAGACTATTGTCATGGCGACCTTTCCAATAAAACATGTGGTGCATATGTAAAATGGCACCATCCGCGACTTTGCGTCCACAAACTTGGCAGGTGTAATTATCACGGTAGAACACTGCCTCACGCAAGGTTGCCAAATTGTAGCGAGGACCTTTTTGATAGTCTGCTCCCTCAGGAATGGCTTTCCCTTCCTGAATTGCTTTTACAAGCATTGTGTCGAAAGAACCAACCTCAACTGTTACATGAGTAATGGGCATTACTGCACAATACATCTTGACAACGTTGACATTGAGTTCTTTCTTATGCCTCAAAGAAGGAGCAAGCCAACCTTCGCCGCGCTTGC
>ERZ1673753.170-NODE-170-length-89399-cov-7.409071_pt1 | contig 89399 bp, 82 predicted proteins | sample MGYA00580201_ERZ1673753 | MGnify/ENA primary metagenome ERZ1673753 (study PRJEB41218, sample SAMN15661747) | gut metagenome | host: Homo sapiens | place: Canada: London | collected 2015-08-20/2019-03-30 | study: EMG produced TPA metagenomics assembly of... | reverse complement strand
ATAAAGCCTCTTTTTCATTGAAAGGAACCGCGAGCCGGATTGCAGTTGTATAAATTAAAATACCAATATTATATACCCACGCCATAGTTTAGATTTTGTGCCAAAGGTAAGGAATTTGTCTTGATAATCATAGTTTGTTAAAAAAATGAAAGAGTATACTCGGGAGAGAAGATGGATTTTCTTACTTAAAATTAGTTTTTTTTATAAAAAAATTCCTATCTTTCCCACACATTTGTGTATTTATAGATATAAATAGAATACTTACTCTTAAATCTTTATTATTATGGAAATGAATGTTAATGTATGGAAAAATTCTACTGCCAAAGTTTTTAATGGTGTATTATTATTTTCTCTTTCAGGTATTGTCGGAGGGATCGTAGCTGCTATAGCTGCTTTTTCAGGAAGTCTTGGGGCTGCCTTATGGATAGCAGTATTGGCTGGTTTAGCTACAATTTTAGGATATGTATTGTACATTATGGGATTGGGGCAGTTTCAGAGTATATTGGAACCTCAGGATGCTGCTGCTGTTTCTAAGGTAAAAACGGCTGCCATTTTATTAATTATCGGGGCCGGAGTCTCCATTATTCTTTCTATTGTGCCGTTTTTAGGAACTGTTGTAGGAAGTATTATCAGTGGTATTTTAAATATTATAGGTTGTATTTTATGTGTAATAGCCTTTTCTGCCTTAAAGAAATCTACAACTTTCCCGGCAAGTGCCAGAGGTGGGGTTTCCAGTCTTTATACAGCTTATTTATTAAATTTGATCGGTTATATTTTAATGATAACCGTTATTTTAGCCGTAGTTACTCCGATTTTAAATTTGATCGCTTTTATTCTGATTTTAGTAGGTTGGTCAAATGTTAAAAAAGCAGATCCGACTAAGTAAGAAAGTTATGTGAATATAAAAAGCTGCTGAAATATTTTGGCAGCTTTTTTTATGTCTTCTTTTTCCCGTCTTGTTTATTATTGTGTAAGACTTTTTTCATTTCTCTTACTTTTTTCTTTTTATTGTCGTACTTTTGTGGCGTTAATTGTGGAAGGATTTGGCTGATTGCAACCACGGGAAAAAATTGCTAAAACGCATACAGTTTGTGTATTCAACCATCCATAGCCTTTCCTGTTTTATTAATTTATAATTGGAGAATTGGGAATATTTTTCAGTTTTCAATGAACAAATGGATTAAATTATGGGCTATTTATTTACTTCAGAGTCAGTATCGGAAGGTCATCCGGATAAAGTGGCAGATCAGATTTCCGATGCTATTTTAGACAAGATTATCGCTTATGATCCGGATGCGAAGGTGGCTTGTGAAACTTTGGTTACCACCGGACAAACAGTGATTGCGGGAGAGATTAAAACAAAAACTTATGTAGATGTGCAGCAGATTGCACGGGAGGTAATCAATGAGATCGGCTATACTAAAAGTGAGTATATGTTCGATGGAAATAGTTGCGGCGTATTCAGTGCCATTCACGAACAGTCGCCGGACATTAACCGGGGAGTTGTACGGGATGATCCTATGGAGCAGGGAGCCGGAGACCAAGGGATGATGTTTGGCTATGCATGTAATGAAACGGATAACTATATGCCTCTTTCTTTGGAACTGGCGCATATCCTGTTGAGCGAATTAGCGCAGGTACGGAAAGAGGGGCAATTGATGAATTATTTACGTCCGGATTCAAAATCGCAGGTTACCGTGCAATACGGAGATAACGGAAAACCTCAGCGTATTCATACGATTGTGATTTCTACTCAGCATGATGATTTTATCCGTCCGGCCAATGAGACGGAGGAGGCTCAGTTAAAAGCCGATAAGGCTATGGTGGAATGGATTAAAAAAGATATTACAGATATTTTGTTGCCCCGGGTAAAAGCGCGGTTGCCGAAGCGGGTACAAGCTTTGTTTGACAAGGATTTGATTCTGTATGTAAATCCTACAGGAAAATTTGTGATCGGAGGTCCGCACGGAGATACGGGTTTAACGGGACGGAAGATTATTGTAGATACGTATGGAGGGAAAGGAGCTCATGGGGGAGGGGCTTTTTCGGGAAAAGATCCTTCAAAGGTAGACCGTTCTGCCGCTTATGCGGCCCGGCACATTGCTAAAAATATGGTGGCTGCCGGAATTGCTGATGAAATTCTGATTCAGATTTCTTATGCTATCGGAGTCGCCCGGCCTGTCGGTATTTTTATAAATACGTATGGTACTGCTAAAGTGGATTTGCCGGATGCAGAGATCGCGCGGAAAGTAGGAGAGATTTTTGATTTGCGTCCCAAGGCAATCGAAGAACGTTTGAAGTTGAGAAATCCGATTTACCGGGAAACGGCTACCTATGGACATATGGGACGTACGCCTCAAATCGTAAAAAAAGTCTTTACTTCCTGTTATTGGCCGCCTTTGGAAAAAGAAGTAGAACTTTTTACCTGGGAAAAGCTCGATTATATCGATGAAATTAAACAGGCATTTAAATGATTTTATACTAAAAAACGCTGCCGGAAACTACTGGCAGCGTTCTTTTTAAGTGGTATAAAATCAATTCCTTCTTCCCAAATAAATCATAATGTAATAAAGTAATGTGGCTAAAGAAGAGAGGGCTGCAATTACATAAGTATAAGCTGCCCATTTCAGAGCATCGAAGGCATATGCCTGTGTTTCATAAGTAGTGATTCCTGAATTTCTCAGCCATGCCAAAGCCCGGTGACTGGCATCAATTTCTACCGGTAAAGTAATAAAGCTAAAGAGAGTCATAGCAGCGAAAAGTATGATTCCTGCCAGCAGTAATTGCGGAAATGTATTGACCAGCAATATGCCTGCCAATAAAATCCATTGTACCCAATGAGAGGCAAAGCTCACTACCGGCACCAGGGCTGAACGGAGTTTGAGCATACTGTAGGCTTTTGCATGCTGGACTGCATGTCCGCATTCATGGGCTGCTACAGCGGCTGCAGCTATACTGTTTCCATAATATACTTCCTTACTCAGATTTATGGTTTTATCTACAGGATTGTAATGGTCAGTTAGCTGACCTTCTACACTGCCGATTTTTACTCCGGTGATTCCGTTGTCCCGGAGCATTTTCTCTACGACCTCTTTTCCGTTCATGCCGTTGGCGGTAGGTATTTTTGAATATTTGACAAAACGGCTTTTAAGTTGCTGACTAATCAGCCAGCTAATCAGGGTGAATCCAATAAAAATAATCCAGATCCACATATTACCTGCAAACAATGTTGTGTGTTCCATATTTATAGTTGATTAAACTGTTTGTTGTAAAGGTGCAAAAAATGTACCAATTTCCTCAAAGATACGATGAATGTCGTTATTACAGATCGCTTTTGAATAATTTAACAATTACTGACAAAATGCTTGTTCCGCAAATAGAAAATAGAAAGAGTTGTTTTCCGGAGAGTTATTTTTATTTTTGCAAGTAAACAGGAGATTATGGGAAAAGTTTTGATTATAGATGACGAAAATCAGTTAAGGAGATTATTGTCCCGTATAATTGGTTTGGAAGGCTATGAGGTTGTACAGGCTGATAGCTGCAAATCAGGAATGAAACAATTGCTGATCACTGATCCGGCAGTCGTATTGTGTGATGTCCGCTTACCGGACGGAAATGGAGTGGATTTAGTAAAGGAGATAAAAAAAGTTAAGCCTTGTGTAGAGATTATAATGCTTACGGCTCATGGGAATATTCCGGATGGGGTACAGGCTATAAAAAATGGAGCCTTTGATTATATTACCAAAGGAGATGACAACAATAAAATTATTCCTCTTTTAAGCCAGGCTATGGGAAAAGCTCTGGCTGCCCAGGAAATGCAGTTCTCTGAAGGAAATAGAGATAAAAAATGTTCTTTCGAAAGTATTTTAGGTAGCTCCCGGATTTTGAAAGAAGCAGTGGTGATTGCGGCAACGAACCGGGATTTACAAAAAGAGATAGCTGAAGGACATTTCCGGGAAGATTTGTTTTACCGCTTGTCGGTATTTCAGATTCATTTGCCCCCTTTAAGAGAACGACCGGTTAATGGTGACAGACTTGCCCGTTAAAATTCAAAATGCACAGGCTATTCAGAGCGGGGAGCCTGTTCTTTCGGATTTTGAGTTAGCTGGTATGGAAAAGAAACATATTCTCAAAGTACTACAATATACGGCGGGTAATAAGACAGAAGCCGCTCGTTTAATGCATATCAGTCTCACCACCTTATACCGGAAAATAGAAGAATACAATATAAAACTCAAAAATTTGGAGTGATTTTGCGGTAAACCTGCTTTTTCCTGCATTTTTTATTTTTGCCGGGCTGCGAACCATTTTAACTTAATTATGGCAAAGAAGTGGTTTTTGTTTAATCTTTATCCTTTTATTTTTCGTAAGGAGAACTAAAGTTAGACGAATTATTAAATTAAAACGGAACGGTATGATTAAGATTATTTTTACAGTTTTATTTTTGATTGGTTCTTGGAGCGGATATGCTCAGGATATAGAGAAAAATGTTGGAGAAGTTGAAAAGAAAGTTATTGAATGGAGACGGCATATTCATCAACATCCGGAATTGTCTTTTCAGGAAAAAAATACGGTGGCATACGTAGATAGTCTTCTGAAAAGTTTTGGAAATATTCAGATCTCTCACCCGACTCCCACCAGTGTTTTAGGTATCTTAAAAGGAACGAGACCGGGGAAAACGGTTGCTTTCCGTGCTGATATGGACGCTTTGCCTGTACAGGAAGAAACAGGGCTGCCGTTTGCTTCGGTCGTTCCCGGGGTGAGCCATGCCTGCGGACATGATGCTCATACGGCTTTATTACTGGGAACAGCGGAGGTACTTTCGAAAATGAAAAATGAAATTCAGGGTACTGTATATTTTATATTTCAGCCCGGGGAAGAAAAAGCGCCTGGAGGTGCACAGGGAATTATAAAATCGGGAGCCTTAAAAGGGGTGGATGCTATTTTTGGAATTCATGTGGTTCCGAATTTTCCGGCAGGCCATATCGGTATTCTTCCGGTAGGAGCTGCCTCTACAGCGTCGGATGGCTTTTTCCTGACCATTCACGGAAAAGGAACACATGGATCCATGCCTCAGTTGGGGATCGATCCTATTGTTATTGGAGCTGATATCGTGATGTCCCTTCAGACAATTATTTCCCGCAATGTTACACCCGGAGAAATGGCTGTTATTTCTGTAGGAAAATTTCAGGCTGGCAATGCACCCAATGTTATTCCTCCGACGGCAGAATTAGCAGCTACCGTACGTACGGTTACAGATACCACCCGTCAGTTGGTTGCCGACTGTATAAAAAACAGAATTGAATACATCACAAAAGCGTATGGCGCCACTTATGATCTGAATTATGTTTTCAGTTACCCTGCCGTTCAGAATGATGCAGCCCTGTGCGCCCTGGCCAAAAAAGCAGCCATTCAGGCTATCGGAGCAAATAATGTCGCTGATGTGCCCCGGATGCCTGCCAGTGAAGATTTTTCCTATTACCAGGAAGTGGCTCCCACCTGTTTTATGGTGCTGGGAGTGGGAAATGGAGTTGCTAATCACAATCCGGCATTTAATCTGGACGAAAGTGCTTTGAAAAATGGAGTGAGGACAGAAGTACAAATTATTCTGGATTATTTAAATTCCAAATAAGACTATCCGAATAAATCGAGTTGTCAAAATTAAGACACTGTTAATCAACAAAATAAACAATTTCTGGAAAAAATCTGTCTGACAAACATTTCTGAATCAGATCTTTTTCTGATTTCCGTTAAAAAATAGAGGGAACAGTATTCGCTGATCCCTCTATTCTCGAAGTAAATATTTTCTTTGGTTTTTATTAACGTTGAAATACTTTCGTGGCATCTTTCGGCGTCTTGTACCAGTCATTGCTGCGGGTGCCTCCGTTGGCGCTATGGGTAAAGTAATAGCAGTCGTCTATGCTGTTTCCTTCCAGACACCAAAGAAATTTCCAGGCGGGGTTTTCCGGGTCACTGATCGGAATTTCCAGTACATAAGGATATGTGCCTGTATTATAATTGGTGTCGAAAATATAGTTCGTTCCATTATACAGGTATGGTTTAATATCTCCATACAATGTATAACTAGTTGTCTTATCCGATTCGGTATACTGCTGTTCCGGTCTTACATTTTCATATCCTTTAAGTCCTGTCAGGAAAGGCGAATAACTGCTTCCTACTTTAAATCCGAATTCGTTGTCATACAAAGCTCCTGTTGCCAAAGGCTTAGTAATAACCTGTTTGGCTTTATTGGAGGTTTTATAATAATCAATAATTTTATATTCAATTACGGCGTCGTTAAAGTCAAAATCTCCTTGTATCGGATAATTATCTTCAAACAAATAAATACCTGTTATTGTTTTATATTCATCTATCACGGGAGGATCAATGGGTTCACTGGGATTGATTGCAAGCGGATTACTTTCTAAAAGACATAACATATCGTTGTAGTCCCCATCGTATTTTGATTCAGTAACACTTCTGTTTTCCATACCTAAGATGTTTCCTTCAAAAGAGCCTTCCTGGATATGCCGGATAAAGCCATTTGCTATGTATTGATTCTCTATCTTGAATTCTCCTTTACCATCCAGATATTTAAGCGTAAAATTGGTAATTTTTTCATTGAGATGAGGAGTGGTAAATTGAATTTTACTGTTTCCGTAATAAACGAAACCGATACTTAAACCTTTTTCAAATCGTCCCAATTTGTATCTCTTGTAAGAAGAAATACCTCCGGAACTGAGTTCATCTTTCGTATAGAATATATGATGTGTTTTATTGTCAATATCAGCGTAAGGGATGGGTTGAATTTGACCGTTTACAATTCCGTAAAATGTACAGTCATCTTTTTCCAGAGAACCTTGTTTGTCACTGTTATACGTATAAAACCAAATTTTTCCGTAAAGTCCTCCCTGTCGACTGCCTCCATCCCCGACAAATGTCATCCATACATCAGCTTCGTTGAAATCCCCCGTACTTCCCGTCTCTGCAATGACTAAATCCGTACATTTGTATAAATTTCCACCCCTTACATTATTGGTCGCTTCCGGAAAATAGGAACTATTGATGGCTGCCAATACATTTTCATCGATACTCTGAGTATCCGAACTCCTGCTGTTTGCATCAATGAGGATGTCTTTTACAGCGGATTCATACATTTTTCCGTTTCCGAGAATGTATAATTTATCGACGTCATTCGGTACTTCTAATAGTGTGTTTATAGGCGTTTTACCAATCAGGCAGGGCTGCTTTATTAAGCTCCCTTCCTCGTAAGGATACTGATAGTAAACAGCATATACCAAACCTTCCTGAGGAGAAGTGATATTTACTTTAATATCTTTACGGTTACTGAAAGATTTTGCGTATTCCAACAGGTTATCTTCATTGTAAAAATTTTTATGATCGACGCATGCCCCGAAAATAAAAAGGCATATAAATAGTACAATAAATGGTTTCATTTTTATTAATTTAAATATGCTACAAAAGTATAAATAATTATTATAGTCCTTTTCTCTCTTTGTAAAATTTTTTAGAGAGCAAAGTAGAATAAATAATGTATTATAAATTTTTTACGGATAAAATTTGTTTGGGTTCACCAGCTTCGGAATTTTATCAATAGCGTTTACTGTTTTGAAAATTGACTTTTTCATTTTGAAAGGGTGGGGCTTTATAAACCGGAAGAGTTTAAATGCTAATAATAACATTCTAAATATATTACTATGAGATAATAAATTGAGGCATGGTATTAGTATAAGAAGGAAAAGGAAAATTTATTAAATCAAAAGTTATGGAAATTTTATCTTTTATTTTTTTATGTGTAACCGGAGCATTGTGTTATTGTTTTTTATTCAAGTGTGTGAATTTATTGTATGTATTAATCAGACCCGAAGAATTTTAGCCGTTCAGAAAGATGTATTTGCGTTTTTATCTGAACAACCGGTCCTCTGAAATCAAAAAATCAAAAAATGGATACAGAAATTTTAGGTAATGTATAGACTGGCTTATTGTCCAATGCGATTCCTTATTCTAAAGAAAATTCACGAATTATAGTAGATGCAAAGCAAGAGGCTTGAAAAGTGGACATTAATGTACAGGATTTTGGAAAAGGGATTGATCCCTATTATCACCAAAGTATTTTGAACGGTATTTCCGTGTGCCGGGTACCTTGGTACAGGGAAGTGGATAGGGGTTAGCTATTTCTAAAGATTTTATGGAAGCTCACGGGGGATGATTCGCTTGGAAAGTGAGGTCGGGAAGGGAAGCCGGTTTACGATTACCTTTCCTATCCGTTAGGGTTCGTAAGTTTTGTGTTAAAATTCAGAAGGTTGCATAATGTGTGCGGCCTTCTGTCGTTTATAAGCCTTTGCTTTCTTGTTTTTTTCAAAAATTGTGTTTAATTTGTGAACCGTTTTAAAACGTTTGAAACGTAAAATTATAATAACTTAAAATTTTTTACCATGAAAACCTACAGTCCTAACGAGATTAAAAATATCGCACTCGTGGGCAGTGCTGGTTCCGGTAAGACCACACTAGCCGAAGCGATGATGTATGAGGGCGGGGTCATCCCGCGCAGAGGTAGCGTAAGTGCTAAAAATACCTCCTCTGATTACCGGCCCGTAGAACAGGAGTATGGTTCTTCGGTATTTCCGGCTGTTTTATATGCAGAATGGAAAGACCAGAAGTTAAATTTTATTGATACTCCGGGGGCTGATGATTTTGTCGGAGGCGTTATCTCTGCGCTGGAAGTTGCAGATACAGCGGTTATGGTAGTAAATGCTGTAAAGGGAGTCGAAGTCGGGACAGAAATTGTAAGTCGTCATGCAAAGCGGATGAATAAGCCTTTGATTTTTGTGGTCAATCAGCTGGATCATGAAAAAGCCAATTTTGAGCAGACGATTGAGCATGCCCGGGCGTCTTTCGGTAAAAAAGTCGTACAGATACAATATCCGGTCAATCCGGGTCTTGATTTTAATATGGTCGTGGATGTTTTGAAGATGGAGATGTATAAATGGAAACCGGAAGGAGGAAAACCGGAAGTATTACCTATTCCGGATTCAGAAAAGGAAAAAGCGGATGAATTGCACAATGCATTGATTGAAGCTGCAGCTGAGAATGATGAGAAATTGATGGAATTGTATTTCGAGAAGGGAAGTTTGACGGAAGACGAGATGCGTGCCGGAATCCGGGCTGGTTTAATTGCACGGGATATGTTTCCTGTTTTCTGTGTTTCTGCAGAGAAAGATATGTGCGTACGGCGGTTTATGGAATTTTTAGTGAATGTTGCCCCCAGTGCTGCCGTAATGCCGGGGACAGAGACCGTTGACGGACGCCTGATTCCTTATGATGATGCAGGGCCGGCTTCCGTGTTTATTTTTGCTACCTCCATAGAGCCTCATTTGGGAGAAATTAACTACTTTAAAGTTATGTCAGGGGCTTTAAAAGAAGGAGACGATCTCACGAATATGACGAATAATACAAAAGAACGTTTTTCTCAGATATTTGCTGCTGCAGGAAAAAACAGGACAAAAGTAACCGAAATGCGGGCAGGGGATATCGGGGCTACTGTGAAGCTGAAAAATACGAAAAACGGGGATACTTTGAATGAAAAGGACTGTGATTATCAATTCCCTGGTTTTAAATATCCGGAACCCCGTTTCCGTACAGCCGTAAAAGCTGTCAATAAAAATGACGATGAAAAGGTCGCAGAGGTTTTAAATCGTATGCATGAGGAAGATCCTTCCTTATTGGTGGAATATTCTAAGGAGTTAAAACAGCTGATTTTGTCAGGACAAGGAGAATTTCATTTGAATACAATGAAATGGCGTATTGAACATAATGATAAATTGCCCATAGAATTTATCGCTCCAAAAATCCCTTACCGGGAAACCATTACAAAATATGCTCAGGCTGACTACCGCCATAAGAAGCAATCCGGAGGAGCCGGTCAGTTCGGAGAAGTCCATATGGTGATCGAACCCTATATGGAAGGAATGCCGGATCCGACTTCCTATAAAATCGGAGGGGTGGACAGTAAAATGTCGGTCAAGGGGAAAGAAGAATATGATCTGCCTTGGGGAGGTAAACTGATATTTTACAATTGTATTGTAGGAGGAGTGATCGAAGCCCGTTTTATGCCGGCTATTTTAAAGGGAATCATGGAGAAGATGGAAGAAGGTCCCCTCACCGGGTCTTATGCCCGGGATATAAGGGTATGTATCTATGATGGGAAGATGCATCCGGTTGACTCAAATGAAATATCTTTCCGTTTGGCAGGAAGACATGCTTTTAGCGAAGCTTTTAAGAATGCCGCCCCGAAAGTATTGGAGCCTATTTACGATGTGGAAGTACTGGTCCCGGAGGAAGACATGGGAGATGTGATGAGTGACCTGCAAACCCGGCGGGCCGTGATTATGGGTATGGATGCGGATAGCGGTTTTCAGAAGATTATAGCTAAAGTACCTTTGAAAGAAATGCAGCGTTATTCTACAGCATTGAGTTCTATTACCGGAGGACGTGCTACATTTGGAATGAAGTTTGCCGGTTACGAAAAAGTGCCTGCTGAAATTCAGGAGGAACTTCTGAAGTCTTACCACGAGGAAGAAGAGGACGAATAAACGTTTCAGAAAATGCCGCTTTGAAGCGGCATTTTTTTTGGAGTTTCCGGGAGATTGCTAATGGTTTGGAGAGAGACGCTCCGGATTTCTGTTTTTAATTTTGTTTTTATTTATACCTTTGTGCGCAGCTTCAGTGCATCTACTCTGGAATAAATATATAAACTGTCTGTTTGGATGAACCAAAGAAGAGGATCGTTTTGAGCGAAATAAAGGTCGCTGTGAGGAAGAACCGGTCCGGAAAAAAAATAAAGTCTGTTTGTAACTAAAGGAAAATATGCATTTATTTTATACCCCCGGCATTGAAGGGGAAATTTACCGGTTGAGTCCTGAAGAATCGAAACATTGTATAAAAGTATTGCGTTTGGAAACAGGGGATTCTGTTATTTTAGTGGATGGAAAGGGGGGATTTTATTCGGGAATTATTACAATAGCAGATGTGAAAGGGTGTCAGGTAAAAATCATAAATACTACGCCTCATTATGGAAAGCGGAAATTCCGTTTTCATCTGGCGGTAGCCCCGACGAAAAATATCGAGCGCACAGAATGGTTATTGGAAAAATGCACGGAAATCGGAACAGATGAATTTAGCCTGATAGAATCTGTTCATTCGGAACGGAAGACAGTGAAAGAGGAACGTTTGGAAAAAGTCATTATAGCGGCGATGAAACAGTCGTTGAAAGCTTACCTTCCGCTGCTTCATCCGATGACAGGTTTTCAGCAATTTATCACAAATTGTGCAGGGAAACAAAAGTTTATAGCTCATTGTCATCCGGGTCCTAAAAAACGCCTGGATGAAGTATACGGGAGAGGAGAAGAAGCCATTGTCTTGATTGGTCCGGAAGGAGATTTTTCGGAAGAAGAAGTGGCTGAAGCCCTAAAATATGGATTTATACCTGTAACATTAGGGCCTAGTCGTTTGCGGACGGAAACAGCTGCTATTGTCGCTTGCCACAGTATAAATTTTCTCAATGAACAAGAGGATATATAAGTGGGGCCTGAAAGAAAAACAGGAGCATTATGAACAGAAAAAATGCTCACGTCAGTAAAAGTCCAGGGAATGTCATTGTTAGGATAAAAACAATCTTTCTATTTTTGAAACATGGAGGATATTTTAAAAATACTGCTGATAATTGCTTTGTTTATGCTTATACCCCGATGGATATGGGGACAGAAAACGAAGCAGAAAATTGCTTTATTAAAATATAAGGGGATCGGACAGGAAAATGTAAAGAAGAACTGGATGGACCGGATTTCGTTTAGTAATAAGAACCTGAATACTGATTTTGCCCGTTGTCCCGTAGGGGTAGAACCTGCGGATCAGGCTATTTTTCAGTATCCTTTTGTATATATGGATGGTGCACAGGTATTAATCTTAACCGAAGCAGAAAAGCAAAATCTCCGGGAATATACAGCTGCCGGAGGTTTTCTGCAGATTCATGTTCCGGAAGTAAGAAAAGCTGATTTTTTTTCAGAAATAAATCAAATATTTCCTGAAGCGAAAAAAGTGAAAATAGAAGGGGATCATCCGATTTTTAACCAGAAATATAAATTTCCGGAAGATTTTCCTTATTTACAGCAGTTTTATAAAAAAGATTTACCGGTTTGGGGGATTACGACAGAAGATCGCTTATGTGTATGCTGTGAAAGTTTTGAAAGGGAAACAGAACAGTTTAAAAATACAGAAATGATCAGTTTACAGATTGTTCCGGAAGAAATTCTGAAAATAGAGGCCAATATTCTCAGTTATGTATTTCAAAACCAATGCCTGTGACATTATACTTTCCGTAGATCCGGGCAATCCCCGGGATAAATAAGGAATTCCGGATTTTGGTGTAGGGTTTGTTTCCGGAACGTCCTCCTGAAAAAAAAGACGAAAAACTTTTCTTATAAAAAGATAAAATAAGTCATTTTGACATTATTTGAGAAGGATTCTCTGTCAAATTGTCTGTATAACTGTAAAAAATTCTTTGAAACATTTTAAGAAAGGATTCGGTATAAGTTTTGTACTCTGGCTGCAACAGAAAGGAGCACGGAATTATGAATACAGATAATTATACAATTAAATCGCAGGAAGCATTACAAAAAGCGGTGCAGCTTGCACAGTCAAAAGGACAACAAGCAATAGAGACGGGTCATCTGTTGAAAGCGGTTGTCGAAGTGGGGGAAAATGTAACCCATTTTATTTTCAATAAACTAGGGGTTAATCGTAATAATTTGCTGGCGGCTTTGGACCGGATTGTCGATACTTATCCCCGGGTATCCGGTGGAGAGGTTTATCTTTCCTCTGATGCTAATAAAGTATTGGAAAAGGCCGCCCGTTTTGCTAAAGAAATGGGAGATCAATACATTTCTTTGGAGCATATCTTATTAGGGCTTTTAGATGGGAAAGATCAGGTTGCCCAGTTGATGAAGGATAGCGGAATGACGGAAAAAGAAACCAAGGCGGCTATCGGGGAGTTACGGAAGGGTTCGAAAGTCAATTCTCAGTCGGCAGAGTCGACCTACGATTCTTTGGGAAGGTTTGCTATTAATTTGAATGAGAGGGCTAGGAATGGGAAATTGGATCCGGTTATCGGAAGGGACGATGAAATCCGGAGAGTATTACAAATACTTTCCAGGCGTACAAAGAATAATCCCATATTAATTGGGGAACCGGGGGTTGGAAAAACGGCAATTGCAGAAGGGTTGGCCCAGCGGATTGTAAATGGGGATGTACCTTCCAATCTGGCTTCCAAGCAAATCTATTCTTTGGATATGGGGGCGTTAATTGCGGGGGCAAAGTATAAAGGAGAATTTGAGGAAAGATTGAAGGCTGTCGTAAACGAGGTAATTTCTTCGGAAGGGGAAATTATATTATTTATTGATGAGATTCACACATTGGTCGGAGCAGGAAAATCGGACGGAGCAATGGATGCTGCCAATATCCTGAAACCGGCTTTAGCCCGTGGAGATCTGAGGGCTATAGGAGCTACAACCCTGAATGAATATCAGAAGTATTTTGAGCAGGATAAGGCTTTGGAACGCCGGTTTCAGAAAGTGATGATAGATGAGCCGGATGTGATGAGTGCAATCAGTATCATGAGGGGGTTGAAGGAAAGGTATGAAAATCATCATAAAGTAAGGATCACGGATGATGCAATTATCGCTTCGGTAGAATTGTCTCATCGTTATATTTCCGATCGTTTTTTGCCCGACAAGGCCATTGATTTGGTTGATGAAGCGGCTGCCCGTTTACGGCTGGAGATGAATTCTGTACCGGAGGAGATAGATGAGCTGGACCGGAAGATCCAGCAACTACAAATTGAAAAGGAAGCATTAAAACGGGAAGGAAGCAGTAAGAAGCTGGACGATATTAAAAAAGAACTGGCAGATCTGAACGAAGAACGGACGAAGTTAAGAGCCCAATGGGAGTCGGAACGTTCGCTGATCGATGAAATACAGAAAAATAAAGATGCGATAGAGCAATATAAATTTGAGGCCACACGGGCAGAACGGGACGGGGATTACGGAAAAGTAGCTGAATTGCGTTACGGAAAAATCAAGGAAGCGGAGAGCCGTATAGAAGAAGTAAAGCAAAAGTTAGCCAATATGAAGAATGGAGAATCCTTGATCCGGGAAGAGGTGACAGCTGACGATATAGCTACGGTCGTATCGAAGTGGACCGGCATACCGGTCAACCGGATGATGCAAAGTGAACGGCAAAAACTGCTCTCTTTGGAAAAAGAATTGCACAGGAGGGTTGTTGGGCAGGAGGTTGCTATCGCAGCTTTGGCTGATGCCGTAAGGCGTAACCGGGCAGGATTGCAGGATGCTAAACGGCCGATCGGATCTTTTATTTTCCTGGGAACGACGGGGGTTGGAAAAACCGAACTGGCAAAAGCGTTGGCTGAGTTTTTATTTGACGATGAAAGTCAGATGACCCGTATCGATATGTCAGAATATCAGGAGAGGCATTCCGTCTCTCGCTTAATCGGAGCTCCTCCGGGATATGTAGGATATGATGAAGGAGGACAGTTGACAGAAGCCGTAAGGCGTAAACCGTATTCTGTCATCCTGCTGGACGAAATCGAAAAAGCCCATCCGGATGTGTTTAACATCCTCTTACAAGTATTGGACGATGGACGTTTGACGGACAATAAAGGACGGGTAGTCGATTTTAAAAATACGATTATTATTATGACTTCGAATATTGGGGCACATATCATTCAGGAAAAACTGAAGGATTTGAATGAAAAGAACCGGGATGAAATATTGGAAAAAACCAATGCCGAAGTATATGAATTGTTGAAGCAAACCATTCGTCCGGAATTTCTCAACCGGATTGACGAGGTGATTATGTTTACTCCCTTGCAGAAAAATGAAATCGTGGATATTGTCCGGCTGCAAATCAATAACGTCAACAAAATGCTGGCCGATAATGGTATTGTATTGGAAGTCACCGATAAAGCAGTCGAATGGATTGCTAAGGAAGGGTATGATCCCCAGTTTGGTGCCCGTCCGGTAAAACGGGTGATACAGCGTACTCTACTGAATGATTTGTCAAAACAGATATTGGCCGAAAAAGTATCTAAGGATAATCATATCGTCATAGATGTGAAGAATGACGAGATTGTTTTCCAGAATAAATGATCGTTAAATGTATAAAGGAAAAAGAAAGTTGTACCGGATAATCTTCGCCAGCGGTTCACGCATGAACAAACTCCGGTTTGGGTGAAGAGGTGTAGGAAGGATTAGGTTTTCCCTTCATCAGTCTCCGGCAAAAGCATACCTTCTATCTTTTGAACATTTAAACATTTGAAATAAGTAGTAAAAACGGAAAAGGGGATGTCTGTAAATATTTGACATCCCCTTGCTTTTGGGTTAAAGGATTTGCCGTATGGATTCCAGTTCGGTTTCGGAAAAAACAGTATTTTCTATGGCTTTCAGATTGTTCTGTAATTGCTCTACGGAACTGACTCCAATGATAACACTGCTCACTTTATCGTTGCGGAGTAGCCAGGCTAAAGCCATTTCGGCCAGTGTTTGTCCGCGTCCTTGAGCGATTGCGTTTAGTTTACGTACTTTGGCAAGAACGGTTTCTGTCACTTGTTCTTTTTGCAGAAATCCCGTAGATTTGGCAGCCCGGGAGTCGGGGCTGATTCCCTGAAGATAACGGTTGCTCAGTAATCCTTGAGCCAGAGGGGAGAAAGCGATCATGCCTAGGTGAAGATTATGTATGGTTTCCAAAAGTCCGTCTTCTACCTGCCGGTCGAATAGTGAATACCGGTCCTGATGGAGCAGACAAGGGGTGCCTGCTTCTTTTAGCAAAGCCACTGCTTGCTGAGTTTGAGTGGTATTGTATTTGGAAAGTCCTGTATAAAGAGCTTTCCCTTGCTTAACGATATCGGAAAGGGCTCCCATTGTTTCTTCAAGCGGTGTGTCCGGATCGGGACGGTGGGAGTAAAAGATATCCACATAATCCAGGCCCATTCGTTTCAGGCTTTGGTCGATGCTGGCCATGAGATGTTTCCGGCTTCCCCCTTGGCCGTAAGGACCGGCCCACATTTCATGTCCGGCCTTGGTCGATATAATGATTTCGTCCCGGTAAGGTTTCAGGCCTTTTTTTAAAATTCGTCCAAAATTTTCCTCGGCTGATCCGGGAGGGGGACCGTAATTATTTGCCAGGTCGAAATGAGTGATTCCGTGGTCGAAAGCGGTATAAAGGATTTCACTGGATTTGTCAAACCCGTCTGTTTCTCCGAAATTATGCCAGAGTCCCAAAGATAGGGCTGGGAGGAACAAGCCACTTTGGCCGCAACGGCGGTAAGGCATAGGCTGATATCTGTTTGGGCTGGCTTTATAAATTTCCATGTCTATCGGATGTTATTTTTTAATTTTTTCATAATATTGGCAGGAGGACGTTGTTGCCGGAGTTCGTTGGCCATAAATTCAAACTGTTTTTGAGTATGCCGGAAAAACAGTTGAAATCCTTGGCAAAGGCAGGAAATATATTCTCCTGCTTCGTTTTTTATAAATCGGTTTTTGGGGCAGTCCCCTCCGCAAATCGCTAGAAATTCACAGGCACGGCATTGGGCAGAAAGCGAATCCTGCTTCCGTTGTTCAAAGAAAAGTTGTTGATCGCTTTTTACCATTTCGGCTAGGGCTGAATCCATGATGTTACCGATCCGATTTTCTGGAAAAACGAAATGGTCACAACAATACACATCCCCGTTGTGCTCAATAGCAGGCGAACAGCCGCAGAAAGGGGCCATTGAACAGAGGGAAGGAGACTGACCGACATAAGCAGCCAGGGTATTGTCGAAATAATTGATAAAATACTTTCCTACGTCTTTTTTCACCCATAAATCGAAAATGCGGCAAAGGAAATTTCCCCAATCTACGGCACTTACATTTTCCTGCATAATAGCTGTTGCCTTGGAATAGGTATTACTGACGACAGACAAAGGCGCATTTTCATCCAGGGCAATCCTTTCTGCAATCGGGGTGAATTGCAGAAAATGACTTCCCGTACTTTTTAGAAATTCGTATATCAATGCAGGTTGTTTACTATTGGAAGCATTTACGACCGTCATGATATTAAATTCCACGCCGTATTCCCGGAACAATTTTGCACATTTCATAACTTTTTCCCAGGAACCTTGTCCATTTACAAAACGCCGGTGGTTGTCGTGGAATTTTTGGGGTCCGTCTAACGATAAGCCGCAAAGGAAATGGTGTTTGGCTAAAAATTCAGCCCATTCTTCATTGATTAATGTACCGTTAGTTTGAAAAGAGTTGGCGATTTCTTTTCCGTTCGCATATTGCTGTTGGAGGGCAACGATATTTTGAAAAAAATCTATTCCTAATAAAGTAGGTTCTCCTCCATGCCAAATAAATTCAATCCGTTTCTGAGGTTGAGAGGCTATGAAATCGCGGACAAGCTTTTCCAGTACTTGCTCATTCATGCGGAAGCTGATCCGACTGAGTTTTTTATCCGGATAGAGCGCATTTTTTTCGAGGTAATAACAATAGTCGCAGTCCAGGTTGCAGACCGGACCAATGCATTTCACCATCACTGAAAAGCTCCGTTGGACTTTTTCACGTTCTTGTTCAAATAAAAAGGAAGCTGTTTGTCGCCTGTCTGTATTCATGCACCGATAATTTGTCCAAAAGTAATAAAAAACTCCTTGCCAGAGGCAAGGAGGGACACAAGATTCTTTATGAAATTGTGTTATCAGATTAGGTTAGTTTAGTTGCGAATTACAGAAAATCAAACGAGAACTTTTTTCGAAATGTTTCAGGTCCGGTCGGATATTTTTTTAAATAGACCTAAAGAGAAGAGAGTTTTGTGAAATAAATAACTTTCTGCGAAAATCAGCGTAAATGAAAAATAAGGGAAGATTTGAAAATTGAGGATAAAAATTATGGACAGATTTAGTATACCTTCAGATGAAAAAATACCCGAACAAAATCAGCGTATTTTGAATGAGTTGAAAATGGCTTTTGGATTTATTCCCAACGTATATGCTTTTATAGCTTATTCTCCGGTTGCTTTGAAAAGTTATTTGCATTTTACCCGGGAAAAAACTTCCCTGACAGATAAAGAAGCTGAAACGATTTATTTGGCAACCAGTCAGGTGAATGAATGTCTTTATTGCCTCAGTGCCCATACCTTTATGGCAAAAGCGATTGGGTTTACAGAAGAGCAGATTGTAGAAATCCGCAAAGGTAAGGTGACATTCGATCCCCGGTTGAATGTACTGTCAGTTTTAACCCGGGAAATTGTGGAGAAACGTGGCAAAATCGGAGAAGAAAACCTGAAAAATTTTTATTCAGCCGGCTACAAAAATGAGAATCTGGTAGATTTGATATTATTAATTTCTCAGATAATGGTGACTAATTTTGTCAATAATATTACTCATAATAAAATCGATTTTCCCGAAGCTCCTGTATTTGAGAATGAAAGCTAAATCCGTTTAAAACCTGTTTGTGAAAAAGAAAGGAGCGCGTTTATGCTCCCGTTTGTTTCCGGCTATTTTTCCCCCATAAGTGAAAATAGAGGGTTAAAAATAAATGCCAGTGATAGAAGACCAGTAATATAAAAAACATACCCAATATGGCATGTGTTTGTTGGAGGTTATCTGTTATCCGGCCGAATCTCATCCATAAGCCCGTTACGGACAGGGCGATAAAGTCTGCCAGTAATAAGGTGGTCATTATTTGAATTCCTCTTTTTTTCATATCTTGTTTTTAAAGCCATTTTATTCCATTTGAGAACTCATCCCCAGATACATTCCGATAAAATAAGGAATGAGCCAGATACACCAAACGAAAATACTGAAACGGCTGAAATTGTGTTTGGCGTTTGCAGATCCTTTCCAGAAAGTCCAGAAGGCCCATATCGCATGTATAGACATCAGAATAATAGCGATAATCCCCATTATAGCATGTAATTTGTCATCATGGCCGGTCAGACGTACTAATCTGGCCATAAAAGAGGTTCCGATGAAATCACAGGCCAATCCCAAACCAAATGTAACGACATGCCATCCTTTCAGCCGCCCTTGAATCCGTTCGCTCCACACTCCGATAGAATAGAAAACTAATGCCATTGAAATGATGACGATGGCAAGAATTAGAAAATGATTTTCGTAGGGCGTAAAATGCATCTTTTTAGGTTTTTGTTCAGATATTCTATTACGAAAGGGAATAAATTTAGTTTTCCTGAACGGTGTAAAAGACAGGTTTTGTACTCTTTGCTGCAGGAGAATATCTTTTGGAAAACAGGCGTGTCCGGATTTCCCGGCTTATTATTCATTCCGGTTGTTCCCCGGGATGTAAATTACAATGTGATGTAAAAATGAATCTAGGGATCAAAGAAAAACCCTGTAAATCAAAAATTTACAGGGTTTAATTGAGTTAATTCTGTACTCGAGGCGGGACTTGAACCCGCACAGCCGCAATGGCCACAGGATTTTAAGTCCTGCGTGTCTACCGATTCCACCACTCGAGCATCCTCTTGCGAGAGAGCGAAAAACGGGACTCGAACCCGCGACCCCGACCTTGGCAAGGTCGTGCTCTACCAACTGAGCTATTTTCGCATTTCAATGAAATTCAGTTTCTGTAACATTACCTTGCCAAGGTCGGTTTTATTCATCCTTTCGGGCAAGGTCGTGCTCTACCAACTGAGCTATTTTCGCATTTCAGTATCTTCCTTTAATTTTATGGGAAGGGAACAAATATGGGAAAGAACTTTTTTCTTTAGCGACTGCAAATATAAAGTGTTTTTTAGTTTGTACAAATAAAATCATAAAAAATATTTTAAAACCTCCGGGAAGAAATTGAAAAAGAAGGGGAAAATTTAAAAACGAAAAGATATTTATAAGTTGGATCGTGTTTAAATTATTGTATGACGATGAGATTATTATTATATTTGTCAGATTTTTAAGAAGAAATAAAATGAGCGGGAAAAAAAGCAGAAGAGTTGTAGGATCCTATTTCGTATCTACCTTGAGCATTGCTCTGGTGTTAGTCGTTGTAGGAATTTTGGTATTTATTCTGTTAAATGCAAAATTCATTTCCGATCATGTGAAGCAAAACATAGGTTTCTCTGTTATTGTGAAAGACAACGTCAATGAGGCAGAGATAAAAAAAATGCAGAAAATTCTGGATACCAAACCTTTTGTTGTGTCTTCAGTCTTTATCAGTAAAGAAGAAGCTGCTCGTAATTTTAAAATGGAACTGGGAGAGGATTTTGAACAAGTTTTGGGCTATAATCCGCTTTTACCTTCTATTGAAATAAAGCTTAATCCCCTTTATGCCAATAATGATTCTTTGGCTGTTTTAGAAAAAAGTCTTTCGGCTTATGAAGTGGTTCAGGAAGTTTCTTACCAGAAATCTTTGGTTCAATATATTAACGAAAATATTCGCAGGATTAGTTTTATCCTTTTGATTGCAGGGGCCGTATTGGTTCTGATCTCCTTCACGTTGATCCGGAATACCATTCATTTATCGGTTTATTCGCAGCGTTTTTTGATAAAGACAATGCAATTGGTCGGAGCAAAGCCTTTTTTTATCTGTAAGCCTTTTATCCGGGACGGGGTATGGTTTGGCTTTTTCGGGAGTATGTTTGCGAATATCATTTTGTTGTCCTCCGTTTATTTTTTACAGAAGGAAGTAGGAAGTGTAATTAATATACTGAATAATCAGATTTTGGTCATTATGGTGGTATTTGTATTTATTACAGGTATTTTACTTTCTTTTTTCTCTTCCTGGTTATCTGTTGTCACTTATTTGAACAAGGATTTGAACGATCTTTACCGCGTCTGAAATGTATATAAAATAGAAATAAAAATATGGCGAAAAATAGCAATTTGAAAGAACCGGTAAAAAAAGCCGGTTTCCCGATACCTGCAGGGAATTATAAAATGATATTAATCGGTTTCGGAATTATTATTTTAGGTTTTATATTGATGATGGGGGGAGGAAGCGAGGATCCGAATCAATTTAATTACGATATATTTAGTTTTAGGAGAATCACTTTGGCTCCTATCGTGGTATTAGGCGGTTTTGGTTTTGTCTTTTGGGCGATTATGCGTAATCCCCGGGGGAAAAAGGAAGACTGTTAAAAAATGAATGGATCGTTTAAACGGAAAGGGGAGGATTTATACGGTTCCCTATTTTAATTTCGAACAGATATGGATTGGTTAGAAGCTATGGTGTTGGGGCTTATCCAAGGCCTTACAGAATTTTTGCCGGTTAGTAGTTCCGGACATCTTCAAATTTTTAATGCGATTTTTGGAATTCAAGGAGGAGAGAACCTTACTTTTGCTGTAGTCGTACATGCGGCTACTGTCTGCAGTACTATTGTTGTTTTACGTAAAGAGATTGCTGACTTATTGGCCGGTTTATTCCGCTTTAAGTGGAATGAAGAAACAATCTATATTGCGAAAATTGTTGTGTCCATGATTCCAGTCGGGATTGTAGGCTTTTGTTTTAAGGATTATGTCGAGGCTCTTTTTGGTTCAGGTTTAACTGTTGTAGGAGGAGCCTTATTGGTAACAGCTGTACTGTTAGCTTTTGCTTATTATGCCAAGCCCCGGGTAAAGACGAAAATATCTTTTAAAGATGCGTTTATTATCGGTTTGGCACAGGCTTGTGCGGTAATCCCGGGTTTGTCTCGTTCGGGATCTACGATAGCTACAGGAATATTACTGGGTAATAATAAAGAGAATGTGGCTAAGTTTTCTTTTTTGATGGTATTGGTGCCTATTTTGGGAGAAGCTTTACTGGATTTGATGAAAGGTGATTTTTCTCATGGGCAAAGCGGAATTTCTGCTTTGGTTTTAACCGTGGGATTCCTTTCTGCTTTTATTTCAGGTTATATTGCTTGCAGCTGGATGTTGAATCTGGTGAAAAAAGGGAAATTGATCTGGTTTGCTGTTTATTGTTTGGTCGTAGGCGTGATTATCCTGATCATTGAATAGGCCGAAGGTATAATTCGACGGAATGAAATATGATTTTATTTAAGGAAGAAGGGATATTTGAGGAAGGTGCTTTGGTTTTAGTGGATAAACCGCTGAAATGGACCTCTTTTGATGTTGTGAACAAGATTCGGTGGTGTTTACGAAGGAAATACGGAAAATTGAAGGTGGGACATGCCGGTACCTTGGACCCCTTGGCTACAGGTTTGGTTATCGTATGTATCGGGAAGTGGACAAAACAAATTGAAAGTTATATGGGGCAGCAAAAAGAATATTTGGCTCAGATTTGTTTAGGAGCTACTACCCCTTCTTTTGATTTGGAAACAGAGATCGATACAAGATACCCCTGGAAGCATATTACGCGGGATTCCTTCGAAAAAATACTTTTGCAGTTTACTGGGGAAATTCAACAGATCCCTCCTGTCTATTCGGCAGTAAGAGTAGATGGCGTAAGGGCTTATGAAAAGGCACGTAAAGGGAAAGGACCGGAAATGTTACCCCGGAATGTTTATATCAAAGAGATAGAAGTGGTAAAATTTGAACTTCCCTACGTAGAACTTCGTATTGTGTGCGGGAAAGGTACCTATATCCGTTCTCTGGCACATGACATTGGAAAAGCTTGTGGGAGTGGTGCTTATTTGTCGGGTTTGAGACGTATGAAAATAGGAGAGTTTCGGGTGGAAAGGGCAAATAAAATGGATGATTTGATTGCTTTTTTGCAAGAAAAAGGCTAACTTGCGCAACTTATTTTGGACTTGGGCGTTTCTTTAAAATAAGGAGAAATAGTGTTCCAAGTGTTTCACTGTGTGGATACTTATGGTTAATATAAAATTGAAGATATGAAGTTATCGAAGTTTAAATATAAATTACCTTCTGATTTAATTGCCTTGCATCCGACTCCTAACCGGGACGAATGCCGTTTGATGGTGCTGAATAAAAAGACGGGGCAGATTGAACATAAGATCTTCAGGGATATTATCGACTACTTTGAGGAGAAAGATGTATTTGTATTTAACGATACAAAGGTTTTTCCGGCTCGGCTTTATGGAAATAAAGAAAAAACCGGAGCGGAAATAGAAGTTTTTTTACTGAGGGAACTGAATAAGGATTTACGTATTTGGGATGTATTGGTGGACCCGGCCCGGAAAATTAGAATTGGAAATAAATTATATTTCGGGGAAGACGACAGTTTGGTTGCAGAGGTAATTGACAATACGACTTCCCGGGGCCGTACATTGAGGTTTTTATTTGACGGAGATTACGATGAGTTCAAAAAGATTTTATACGATTTAGGTGAAACTCCTCTGCCTAAATTTATTAACCGGAAAGTAGGGCCGGAAGATGCTCAGAATTATCAGACGATATTTGCTAAAAATGAAGGGGCTGTAGCAGCACCTACTGCCGGTCTTCATTTCAGCCGGGAATTGATGAAGCGAATGGAAATCAGAGGTATTAATTTTGCCTTTTTGACTTTGCACGTTGGGTTGGGCAATTTCAGGGAAGTGGACGTGGAAGATCTGACCAAGCATAAAATGGATTCGGAACAGATTATTGTAACTCCGGAAACAGTAAAAATTGTCAATGAAGCAAAAGATGAAAAGCGGAAAGTTTGTGCTGTGGGTACTACTGTCGTCAGGACACTGGAAAGTTGTGTGACGACCAAGGGACGTTTGACTGAATTTGAGGGATGGACGAATAAATTCATTTTTCCTCCTTATGATTTCAGTGTACCGGATGCATTTGTTTCAAATTTCCATTTGCCTTATTCTACTTTATTGATGATGGTCGCTGCTTTCGGAGGATATGAAAATGTTATGAAAGCTTATGATGTTGCCGTAAAAGAGAAATATAGATTTGGTACGTATGGGGATGCCATGTTAATTATTTGATTTTTAGCCGGTATTTCTTTTCCGTAAGTAAAGAAAGAGGTATCCCTAAAAGAAAGTATTTTTTGGTTTGGCTGATAGAATGAGAGGTTGTCAAGTATTTTAGGCAACCTTTTTTCGTGTCTATAAAATTATTTGCTTTTGCAGAGGTCGGAATAAATGTTTTATAAATCTTTGAAACTTTCGGTGTATCCCGCAAGTAAAAGAAAAAGGGAGACATTATATAAACAGGGGAACTTATGAAAGGAATAAAGATTTTTTTTATATTGTTTTTAATATATTTTTTCCAACAATGTGCAACTGTTCCGATAACGGGTCGTAAGCAGCTTTTAATTTACCCGGAAGGTGAGATTATGCAAATGAGCCTGACTTCCTATCAGGATTTTTTAAAGGAAAATAAATTGTCTACGGATGTCAGAAATACGCAACGGGTAAAAAATGTTGGGAAGAGAATAGCTCAGGCGGTGGAGACCTATTTGAGATCTCAGGGGTTGGAGTCGCGAATTGAAGGGTTCAACTGGGAATTTAATTTGGTGCAAGGTAAAGAAGTAAATGCTTGGTGTATGCCGGGAGGGAAAGTTGTATTTTACGAAGGAATTTTGCCAGTATGTAAAACAGATGCCGGAATTGCTGTGGTGATGGGGCATGAGATCGCTCATGCGATTGCCCGGCACGGGAATGAACGCATGAGTCAGCAGATGCTGGTACAAGCCGGAAGTACAGCTGCAGCCTATGCTTTAAAGGATAAACCGGAGACTACTCAGCAGTTGCTGGGAACCGCTATCGGATTGGGAACTAATTACGGAGTCGTGCTTCCCTTTTCCCGAAAACACGAAAGTGAAGCAGATCGTCTGGGATTGATTTTTATGGCCATTGCAGGTTATAACCCTCAGGAGGCTGTCGATTTTTGGACACGTATGGCTGCCGCTTCCTCAGGTCAGAGAGTCCCGGAATTTGTTTCTACCCACCCTTCTGATACCCGGCGGATCGCCGATTTGAAAGCTGAAATTCCGGAAGCTATGAAATATTATAAAAAATAGTATATTTAACTTTTAATAGGAAAGGATGGAGGAAGGGATGTGCTAAATTGTAAAGAAGATGAAAAAGGTGTTTTTTATTGTTTTAGGATGTTTATCAGGATTTGTTCTGTGGCCGCTTTCAGGGATTGCTCAGGAATTCAGCTGGCAGCCCGGTTATGAAGAACTGTCGGACGGAAGAAAGGCAGATCAGGAGGAATGGAGCCGTTTGAAAGACTCTGTTTTTGTCAGTTGGGGATCTACAGATGTACGCTACGCTAAGGTTGAAATCCCCCAGCCTTCAGGGAGACGTTCTCTATGGAAAGGAACAGCCTGGCGGGGGGAAAGGATAAATGCACAGGCTTTTATCCGGACATTAAAGGAGCTGGAGCAGGTAGAGATTTCGGTAAGTGATTTAGAGGCTACTGGGGGAAAGAAGATTCCGGCTCAACAGTTAAGCGCTGGTTTTGTCCGCTATGTAATGACGGATGAACTGAATAAAAATAAAAGAGGAACTTGTGGACATCGGCCTGACAGGACTTTGTTTGATTCTTCTTTGGTAGCCGATGCCATTGACCGGAATAAAATCGAATTTATCGAAGCGAATAGTGTGCGTCCGCTTTGGGTGACTATAAGGGTTCCGGCGGATGCAAAACCAGGTGTTTACCGGGGAAAACTGACATTTAACCAAAAGGAAATGGCTCCTTTGACATTAGAGATAAAGGTACTTTCCAGACAGTTACCTGCACCTGAAGATTGGTCTTTCCGGCTGGATTTATGGCAGAATCCTTATGCCGTAGCCCGTTTTTATGGATTGGCTCCCTGGAGTGATGAACATTTGGAGGCCATGCGTCCTGTAATGCAGATATTAGCTGATGCCGGTCAAAAGATAATAACAGCTAGTATAATGCATAAACCCTGGGGAGGGCAAACCGAAGATTATTTTGAATCTATGGTCATGCGCATAAAGACGTTGGAAGGGAAATGGATCTATGACTATGCCGTATTCGACAAATGGGTGGATTTTATGATGAAATTGGGAATAAACCAACAGATCAATTGTTATACCATGATTCCCTGGGATCTTTCCTTCCGGTATTTTGATCAGGCTTCTGACTCTTTTCAAGTCATTCGGGCTGATGTGGGAAGTCCGGAATACATTGCCTATTGGCAGCCTTTTTTGGCAGATTTTGCCCGGCATTTGAAAGAGAAAGGCTGGTTTGAAATAACGACTATTGCTATGGACGAGCGTCCCATGGACGTCATGCAAAAAGCGATCCGGATAATAAGGGAAGCGGATCCGGCTTTTAAAATTGCTTTAGCAGGAAATTATCATCCGGATATCGAGGCCGATATATTCGATTACAGTTTGGCCTCTGCTCAGGTATTTCCGGAAGAAGTATTACGGGAAAGGAATAAAAGTGGTAAACGGAGTACTTTTTATACTTGCTGTGTTGAATCCTATCCCAATACATTTACTTTCTCTCCTCCGGCAGAAGCTGCTTGGCTGGGGTGGTTTGCAGCAGCCAAAGGATTTGGGGGATATTTACGCTGGGCTTATAATAGCTGGACTAAAAATCCACTGACAGATTCCCGTTTCCGGGCTTTTGGAGGAGGAGATTGTTACTTGGTTTACCCCGGAGGACGCTCTTCTATACGTATGGAACGATTGATAGAAGGAATACAGGATTTTGAAAAAATCCGGATATTGAAGGAAGCGTACAGAGAAAAGAAAAATGAAACCGGTTTAAAACGGATCGAAAAAATATTAGCGGACTTTCAAATTGAACGCTTACCTGAATACCCGGCTGCAGAAATGCTTCATGATATCCGTCAGGTATTGAATGAACAATAAAGATAGGATAAAAATACGAATGTCCGGAAGAGAGTTTGCCTGAAAAAGGAAACCTTTCGGAAAAAATAATTCGCTGATGAAAGTATCTTCAGTTCTTCCATCAGCGAATTTTTATGCTGGCCTGATCGGATATAAACGTTATTCAGCTGGCCGGAACGAATTACAAATTATTTGCATCCACCAGCGTTTCCTTATTATATTCGCCTTTGGCTAATTTCTCTGCGACGTTTTTAAAGGCTTTAATGGTGTATTTGACATCTTCAAGCGTATGTGTTGCCGTTGGGATCAAACGTAATAACAACTGTCCTTTGGGAATAACCGGGTAGACAACAATGGAGCAGAAAAGATTATAGTTTTCTCTCAAATCGGTAGCTACCTGCATGCCTTCTGCCACACTTCCGGAAAGGTAAACGGGAGTAACCATGGAATTGGTGTTTCCGATATTCAGTCCGTCTTCTTTCAGTCCGGATTGTAAGGCATGTGCAATCTGCCATAATTTTTCGCGGCGTTCAGGTTGTGTCTTCAGCAGTTCCAGTCGTTTAATAGCTCCTTCTACCATAGGCATGGTCAGGGATTTTGCAAAAGTCTGGGAACGCATATTATAACGGAGATACATGCAAATTTCTTCTTCTGTAGCGATGAACGCTCCAAAACCGGCCATCGCTTTGGCAAAAGTACCGAAGTAAAGGTCTATTTTGTCCTGTACCCCGAAGTGTTCTCCTGTGCCGGCTCCCGTCGGTCCCATGGTTCCGAATCCATGTGCATCGTCTACTAATAAACGGAAATTGAACGTTTCTTTTAAAGCGGTAATTTCATCCAGTTTACCCAAATCGCCTGCCATACCGAAAACTCCTTCGGTAATGACCAGGATGCCTCCTCCTGTCGTTTCTACCCATTTGGTTGCTCTTTCCAGTTGTTTACGGAGACTCGGGATATCGTTGTGTACGTATACAAAACGTTTTGCCGGGGAAAGCCGTAAACCATCCATAATACAAGCATGAGATTCTGCATCGTATACAATGCAGTCGTAACGGCTTGTCATGGCATCGATAATAGAAATCATTCCCTGATAACCGAAATTCAACAGAAAAGCATCCGGCTTACCTACGAAATCAGCGAGCTGAGATTCCAGATATTCGTGCCGGGAAGTCTGCCCGCTCATCATACGGGCTCCCATCGGATAAGCGAGGCCCCATTTGGCTGCATATTCTGCGTCTGCCTTTCTTACTTCCGGGTCATTTGCCAGACCAATATAATTATTCAGACTCCAGTTTAATACTTCTCTACCACGGAACTTCATCCGGGGACCTATTTCCCCTTCTAATTTCGGGAAAGCAAAATAGCCATGGGCTTGTTTTGCATATTGACCGATATTTCCTTTCTGTTTTTTTACTCTTTCAAAAATGTCCACGTCTTTAATATTTTGGAATTTTTAGAATATCATTAAATTTGAAGCAAAGGTAATTAATAAAACTAAAAGCGGAAAACTAAAAACTAAAAAATAGCAGGAGACCCGAAAAACAATAAATCAAAGGGGGAAAAGGAATTTTATCAGAAATGAAAATGTCTTAAAAAAACAATTTTTAAGTTTTTAATTCTTAGTTTTCAGCTGAAATTGTTGTTTGTTGGGATTTATGCTGTATCTTTGCATGTTGCAAAAAAAGCATTCGTTTTATGAAGAAGATAATAGGATTTGTTCTGGTTGCATTGATGTTCAGTTCTTGCGGAGAATATCAAAAGCTTTTGAAGAGTACGGATTATCCTTATGTATATTCTAAAGCCATAGAATATTATAATAAAGGAGAATACCAGAAAGCGATGAATTTATTTGACGGGATCCGTTCTATTTTTACGGGAACCAGTAAAGCTCAGAGTATTGCTTATTATCGGGCTTTCTGTACCTACAATCAGAAAGAGTATCAGTATGCTTCAGAGCTTTTTAAGCAGTTTGTTTCGCTTTATCCGGAGAGTTCTTATGCGGAAGAATGTTTGTATATGATGGGATATTGTAATTATATGGCTTCTCCGAGGCCGCGTCTGGATCAGCAGACGAGCCTGAAAGCTATTCAGGATTTTCAGCTTTACCTCAACCGTTACCCGAATAGTATGCGGAAAGAGAAAATAAACGGTTATATTGATGAATTATTGGATAAACTGGCTTATAAAGATTATCTCAGTGCTAAAAACTACTATTTGCGGGAACATTATAAAGCTGCTGTGGTGAGTTTGCAGAATTGCCTGAAAGACTATCCGGGTTCGAAATACAGAGAAGAAGTGATGTATTTGCTTTTTGACGCGAAATATGAAATGGCTGTGAATAGTGTGGAGGATAAGAAACTGGAGCGTTATAATGCTGCCAAAGAAGAATATTACTATTTCGCTGATGAATATCCGAACAGTAAATATGCCAATGAACTCAAAAAGAAATATGATGCAATCAATGCATTTCTGGACAATTATAAGTTTGACGAATAAAGTAAATTAATATAAAATCAGTTATGGTAGATTTTAAAAAAGTAAAGGCACCTAACAATACGGTTACCCGTAATCCAGCTGTTTTTTCAGCTAAGGCCGGGAATATTTATGAGGCAGTTGCTATTATTGCAAAAAGAGCGAATCAGATTTCTGTAGAAATGAAAGATGAACTGAGCCGGAAATTGCAGGAATTTGCTTCTTATGCTGATAATCTGGAAGAGATTTTTGAAAATCGCGAGCAGATTGAGATTTCGAAATATTACGAACGTATTCCGAAACCTGTACTGATTGCTACCCAGGAATTTTTAGACGACGAAATTTATTTCCGTAATCCTGCAACAGAAAAGGATAAGGAAAAAGTTGCAAAAGAAGATTGATCTATAAAGCCACTTTTGAGTGGCTTTTTTGATTTTTCCGGAGATTTATTTCCAATGATTTTATTATGCTGAGAGGAAAACATATTGTTTTAGGAATAAGCGGGAGTATTGCAGCTTATAAGGCTGCCAGTCTTGCCCGTTTGCTCGTCAAGGAAGGGGCAGAGGTAAAAGTGGTGATGACTCCTTTGGCGAAAGAGTTTATTACCCCCCTGACGATGGCTACTTTGTCTAAAAATCCGATACTGGTCGATTTCTATAATCCCGAAAACGGCGATTGGAATTCTCATGTAAGCCTTGGATTATGGGCGGATCTGCTACTGATCGCACCGGCTACGGCGAATACAATCGGAAAGATGGCTGCCGGGATTGCGGATAATTTGTTGCTGACGACTTATTTGTCAGCGAAGTGTCCGGTGGCTTTGGCTCCGGCAATGGATCTGGATATGTACCAACACCCGGCTACCCGGCGGAATTTGGACATATTAAAGTCTTACGGAAACTGGATTATAGAACCGGAAGAAGGAGAACTTGCCAGCGGGCTTACGGGAAAAGGACGGATGGAAGAACCCGAAAAAATTGTTGCTTTTTTGTCTATGCTTTGGAGTCGGGCAAAAGATTTGGCGGGTAAAAAAGTGCTGTTGACTGCCGGACCGACTTATGAAAAAATAGATCCTGTACGTTTTATTGGGAATTATTCTACAGGAAAAATGGGATTTGCATTGGCAGAAGAATTTGCAGCAAGAGGAGCAAAAGTCATTTTGGTTGCCGGACCGGTAAATCTCAAAACAACTTCGGCAGCTATTCATCGGATAGATGTCGTTTCGGCTGCTGATATGTTTGAACAGGTGATGCAGTTGGCGGATCAATGTGATATTGTTGTATCCTGTGCTGCAGTGGCCGATTTTACGCCGAAGCAAAAATCAGAGGTAAAGATAAAAAGAGGGCAGGAAGAGTTGTGTCTGGAGTTACAGCCGACACGGGATATTGCTGCCGAACTGGGAAGGAGAAAAAGGAAGGGACAGTTATTGATCGGGTTTGCTCTGGAAACCAATGATGAAGCTGGCAATGCCCTTCAAAAACTGAGAAAAAAGAATTTGGATTTAATCGTACTCAATAGCCTGCGGGATAAAGGAGCCGGGTTTGGAGGAGATACCAATAAGGTGACTTTGATTGATAAAAATGAGCAGCAGTATGCCTATAATTTAAAATCAAAACAAGAGGTCGCTACGGATATTGTAGACCGTATTGCGGATTTATTGCAAATGGAATAGAAGAGGAGCTGCATCAGATAAAATGAATACGAAAGGGAGAATAAACCTGCCGTATTTTATTTGAAACAAAGCTCCATAAAATTGTAACATTTTAAAATATTGTTTACATTTGAATTCTGATATGATGTCAGAATTTAAAAATATAAACCGGTATAATTTCAGCCATTGTCTGAAAGCAAGATATAGTTCGAATATACAGAACGGGAAACCAACATTGTCCATAGACAAATGTTGGTTTTTTTATATCAGAGCGAAAGAGTTTTCTTGTCCATTCCTGTCAGAAATTAAGTCAAATTCAAGAACTTAAATATATAAAATATGAATACATCTAGTTTAGTATCGATTGAAGATTATACAAAAGAAGAAATCCTGGAAGTTCTGAAATTAGCTTCAGCGTTTGAAAAGAATCCGAATCAGCGGCTTTTAGAAGGGAAAGTGGTGGCTTCTCTGTTTTTTGAACCTTCTACCCGTACCCGATTGAGCTTTGAGACTGCGATTAACCGTTTGGGAGGGCGTATTGTCGGTTTTTCGGATGCTTCCTCTTCCAGTGTGACAAAAGGAGAGACCTTAAAGGACACCATTAAGATGGTGGATAATTATTGTGATCTCATTGTGATGCGGCATCCGGTTGAAGGGGCTGCCCGGTATGCCAGCGAAGTGGCAGCACATCCCGTTGTAAATGCCGGAGACGGTGCAAATCAGCATCCTTCTCAGACAATGCTGGATCTTTATTCCATATATAAGACACAAGGCACATTGGAAAATCTGACGATTTGTATGGTCGGAGATTTGAAATACGGACGTACGGTACATTCATTGTTACAGGCCATGAGCCATTTTCATCCGACATTTCATTTTGTGGCTCCGGAGTCCTTACAGATGCCGGCGGCTTATAAGTTGAAACTGGAAGAGTTGAACATTCCTTATTACGAACATACTGAATTGGATGAGGTTATTAATCAGGCTGATATTTTATATATGACCCGTGTTCAACGCGAAAGATTTGCTGATCCTTTGGAGTATGAGAAAGTTAAAAATGTATATATACTGAAAAACGCGATGTTGGCCAATGCTAAGGAAAATATGCGTATCCTGCATCCCCTGCCACGGGTCAATGAAATTGACGTAGACGTAGATGAGAATCCGAAGGCTTATTATTTTGAACAGGCCCGTAACGGGGTATTTGCCCGTCAGGCTATTATTACTAAAGCATTAGGATTGAAATAAGTTCTGGAGAAAATTTTGGATCCGGAAAATTAAAGATTTAAATTTTAAATTGATTTACTATGGCTAAAAAGGAATTACAGGTAAGTGCTATTGAAAATGGTACAGTCATCGATCATATCCCCGCAGACAAATTATTTGATGTCATCAATGTACTCGGAATTGCAGACATGGAAAATGCAATGACTTTCGGAACAAATTTACGTAGTGTGAAATTGGGTAAAAAAGCGATTATTAAAATCTGGGATAAATTTCTGGAAGATGCTGAGGTGAATAAACTGGCTTTAGTAGCTCCCTCTGCGAAGATTAATATTATCCGGGATTACGATGTGGTCGAGAAAAAAACGGTAAATGTACCGGAAAAAGTTGAAGGCATTGTTAAGTGTATGAATCCGAAATGTATTACGAATCATGAATATGTACGGACTAAATTTACAGTTGTCAACGATTCTCCCATTATCCTGAAATGTCATTATTGTGAAAAACTGACCGATCAGGAACATATGGAAGTAATTTAAATAAAAGACCGCTATCGGATCAAGTATTCAGATTCTTCCGATAGCGGTTTTTGAAAATAATGTAAATTTAGCCGATATATATTTCTAATATTTCGCTTTCCCGTTCAGGAAGTAAAAAAATATTTTTTAAAGTGGCGGGTATCAATACGGTTTCTCCTTTTTTCATTTTGACGGTTTGGTCGACATTGTATACGACAGAGAATTCTCCTTCCAGGCACATGTAGATCACAAATGAATCGATATCGTAATAATCTTTCTCGATTTCCCGTTCAAATTTTAGGTAATTGGTCGTAAAGTAATTACAGGATACCAATTCTTCAGTATGATTTTCATGTTGGTGGTAATGTACGGCATGTTCTTTTTGTTGTTTGAAACGAATAACATCTGTAGCCAATTCGGTATGCAATTCCCGGAGATTCCCGTTTTTATCCCTTCGGTCGTAGTCGTAAATCCGGTAAGTAATATCCGACGTCTGCTGAATTTCGGCTATAAAACAACCTTTTCCGATAGCGTGTACAGTGCCTGCGGGTATAAAAAAGCAATCTCCTTTTTTGACTTTTTCAATATTCAGCAAATCGGGTAAAGTATTGTCCCGGAGTTTCGTCAGGTATTCGGTTTTATCCGTATCTTTATTAAATCCCAACAATAAGCAGGCTTCGGGACTCGCGTCTACAACATACCACATTTCCGTTTTACCGTAAGCATTATGCCGTTCGCGGGCAACAACATCGTCAGGATGCACCTGGATTGATAAGTTATCACAGGCATCTATATATTTGATTAATAAAGGAAATTCGATTCCAAATTGTTCGTAAATATGGTCTCCCACTAAGTCTCCCATATACACTTCAGTTAATTCTTCCAGGTTGTTTCCGGCAAGGGGACCTTCGCTTACGACAGATATATTTTCCTGGACACCTGATATTTCCCAGCTTTCTCCGATAGAAGACCGGATGTTTTTATCTTGGTTTTTATAAGCTAACTTTTCTCCGCCCCAAAGGGTCTGTTTGAGAATAGGGGTAAATTTTAATGGGTATAACATGTTTTTATATTTATTGTCGTGTATCTATTTTTTCTTTTCTGGCATAAAAATTGTACCTTGCACAAAGATATAGAAATTTAAAAGCTAAAAACGAATAATTAAAAGCTAAAAATTGATGGTTATGAAAATCTTGAAATGGATGTTGGGAATGCTGTGTTTGTGTGGAATGATTTCTTGCAGTGATGATGAGGGACGGGACGATACGATACTAGAGATGCACAGGCTGACGGGGAAATACTGGTATTGTACAAATTGGGCCAACAATAAGGATGGTTATACTACGGATGATTTGCTGGAAATATTGAAGTTCGGAGAAGATGGGAAGCTGTGGAAAATGGATTTTAGTGGAAAAACCGATGCGGTGGCCGGTAGCTGGACAAGTGATAAAAATGAAATTACGTTGACCTATGCAGAAGGGGGAGAAGAAAAATGGAATGTTTTGCATAGTGGGGATGGTTATCTCAATGTAAAGGTGAACAGGGGAGAACGTAATTATACCCTTGAACCCCGTTATTTACAGAACTTGGCTGCTGATGCTTTTTTAATTCAGGAAGTCAGTAAGACAGAAGAGGTCCCCCTGCGGTTGGGAGTGGAAATAACGGGCAGCAATACGGTGAATATTAGAGATGCTGAAGTTATTTTAGCAAAAGACCAGGTCGTGCCCATGGTATATAAAAGCCGCACAAAATCCTGGAATGCCAGGGATGTAATTGAAGCTAGTCGTTTCGGATTGCCGGATACAGAACGTATGGTCGTGTTTTATATAAATGCAGGAGGCAATCCTGTCAAGTTCAGCGACAAAATATATGCCGGAGGAGTGCCGAAAAAGAGTTTTGATGCATTTAAATTGAATGCCATCAATAAAGGACAGACATTAGAGGTGAGTTGGGATGCTTTTTCGGAAACAGGAATTTATTACCGGGTAGAGGTTTTAAACGCGGATATGGATACGTCTAATCCGTATTTTGTGAGTGTTTTATACGCTAATATCAATAGTTTATCGATCACCAAAGATACAAAGACAAATGAGGATCTTCCCAACCGTATGGGAGAATTGAAAAACGGGATGAATTATGTCGTTCGTTTGTCGGCTATTGTTTTAGAACCGGGGATCGACTATAATCATAAATTCAGTTATACTAATCTTCAGTCCGTTACTTACGTAAAAAGGGCATTTGTCTGGGAAGACTGAGAGAGGAAAGCGGAAAAGATTTCTGCGAGCGTTTCGGGTTGCTCAGAATGTATCCAATGGGAAGCACCCTGCACGGTTGTTATCCGGGCTGAGGGGAAATGTTTCTGAATAGAAGCAAAATCTTTTATATAAGGAGAATTTTCGCCTTTTACAAACAGGATCGGATGGGGATAGATCGCTTTTTCCCATGCGGCAGGATGACTGCAGAGGTTTTCCATATTTTGTTCCAGGATAAAGGGATTTGTTTTCCATTCGAAATACTGATTCGTTTTTCTAATGTTTTTCAGGACTAACTGTACTAATTTTTCTTCCGGAAAATGTTGCTGGAGAGAGGAAATGAGTTCTTCCCTTTTGTTGAATTCATTCAGCTTGGCTGACTTCATATAATGCAGTATCTGCTTGTGTTCTTCTGAGAGCTGATAAGTGACCGGAGCGATATCTACGACAATGGCTTTTTGTACAGAAGAAGGGTGGGTAAATAAGAGCTCCATAACAATTTTTCCTCCCATGGAGTGACCGATAATATGAGGGGGGACAGAAAGTTGCAGGCGGGCGATAAATGCTCTGATATCTTCGCTCATGGAGGGGTAAGAATGTTCCGGATGATGTGGAGAACGCCCGTGATTCCGTAAATCCGGAAGAATGACCCGAAAGTGTTCGGCTAATAAAGAAGCTACTGGTAGCCAGTTTTCAGAAGCGCCCCACAAACCGTGTAAAATAAGTAAAGGATACCCTTTCCCTTTTTCCCTGTAAAATAATTGCATTTGCCGAAAAGTAAAGGAAAAAGCCGCCCGGAGGCGGCTTCTTGTTTAGTCTTTTAATTTTGCTTTTAAGAATTCCCGGTTGAGTCGGGCGATGTGTTCGATAGAGATACTCTTCGGACATTCTGCTTCGCAGGCGCCGGTATTGGTACAATTCCCGAAACCGAGCTCATCCATTTTAGCAACCATTGCTTTTGCTCTTCTGGCGGCTTCTATTTTCCCTTGGGGCAATAAAGCCAGTTGGGAAACTTTAGCGGCAACGAAAAGCATAGCGGAGGAGTTTTTACAGGTAGCGGCACAAGCTCCGCAGCCAATACAAGCAGCAGCGTCCATAGCTTCTTCTGCATTGTCGTTGGAGATGGGAATTGCATTTGCATCCGGTACACCTCCTGTATTTACGGAAACATAACCTCCTGCCTGAAGAATTTTATCGTAAGCTTTCCGGTCGACAATAAGGTCTTTTATTACCGGGAAAGCTCCGCAACGCCAGGGTTCGATGGTAATTGTTGCTCCTTCTTTGAAGCGGCGCATATGTAATTGACATGTGGTTACATCATCATCAGGACCGTGTGCACGACCGTCAATAAATAAACTGCAGGTTCCGCAAATACCTTCGCGGCAATCGTGGTCGAAGGCTACCGGTTCTTTATTTTCGCTTACCAGCTGTTCATTCAGAATATCCAGCATTTCCAGAAATGAAGTACCGGTAGAGATATTATGGACTTTATAGGTTTCAAATCCGCCTTTGGATTTGGCATCTTTTTGACGCCATACCTTAAGTGTTAGTTCTTTTAATATTGTATCTGCCATAACGGTTTTCTATTTATGATTTGTGACTGGGACAGCTGCCCGGGGCAGTTCTGTCTTCGTCTGAATCCTCAATTATTTATATGAGCGTTGAGTCAGTTCAACATTCTCGAATACCAGCTCTTCCTTGTGCAATTCCGGAGCTTTATTTTCACCTTTATATTCCCATATGGAAACATATTTATAGTGCTCATCGTCGCGTTTTGCTTCTCCATCGGGTGTGACAGATTCCAGACGGCAATGTCCTCCGCAGGATTCATTCCGGTCGAGAGCATCGTGAGCCATCAGGTCTGCTAATTCGATAAAGTCTGCTACACGGGCTGCTTTTTCCAGTTCATTGTTCATAGCAGAGAATTCACCTACTATACGCAAATCTTTATAGAATTCCGCTTTTAGTTCAGCGATCAACTGGATCGCTTTTTCCAATCCTTTTGCTTCCCGGGCCATACCAATGTAATCCCACATAATATGTCCCAATTGTTTGTGGAAGTGATCCGGTGATTTGGTTCCTTTGATATCGTATAATTTCCGCAGGCGTTCTGTAACATGTTTTTCTGCAGCTTCGAATTCCGGAGTGTTTGTCTGGATCTTCGGAGTCTGAATTTCTTTTGACAGATAATCTCCGATAGTATAAGGAAGGATAAAATACCCGTCTGCTAATCCCTGCATCAAGGCGGAGGCTCCCAAACGGTTGGCTCCGTGGTCCGAGAAGTTGCATTCACCTATGGAGTATAAACCCGGGATGGTTGTCATCAGGTTGTAATCTACCCAAAGTCCGCCCATAGAATAGTGAATAGCCGGATAAATCATCATCGGATTGTGATAAGGATCAACGGCAGTGATCTTTTCATACATCTGGAACAAATTCCCATATCGTTTTTCTATGGTTTCGCGTCCCAATTGTTCAATTGCATATTTGAAGTCCAAGAATACGGCTTTACCCGTGTTATTTACGCCATAACCAGCATCACATCTTTCTTTCGCAGCCCGGGAAGCGACGTCGCGGGGAACGAGGTTACCGAAAGCCGGATAACGGCGTTCCAGGTAAAAGTCGCGGTCTTCGTCTGGTATATCATTGGGGTTTAAAGTTCCGGCTTGCAATTTCTTTGCATCCTCTATTTTTTTAGGAACCCATACCCGTCCGTCATTACGCAGGGATTCTGACATCAGGGTCAGCTTGCTTTGCTGTTCTCCGTGTACCGGAATACAAGTCGGGTGGATTTGTACAAAACAGGGATTTCCAAAGTAAGCTCCTCTTTTATAGGCTTGCCAGGCAGCGCTTCCGTTACATCCCATTGCATTGGTAGAAAGGAAGAATACATTTCCATATCCTCCGGTGGCTAGAACAACGGCGTGTGCTCCGAAACGTTCGATTTTTCCGGTCACCAGGTCACGGGCAATTATTCCTCTGGCTTTCCCTTCAACGACAACGATATCCAGTACTTCGTGACGATTATATACTTTAATTTTCCCTTTTTCGATCTGACGGTTCATGGCAGCATAACATCCTAATAGCAATTGCTGTCCCGTTTGACCGCGGGCATAAAAAGTACGGCTAACCAAGGCTCCTCCGAAAGAACGGTTTGCCAGAAGGCCACCATAATCGCGGGCAAAAGGAACTCCCTGTGCTACACATTGGTCTATGATCGCATTGCTCACTTCAGCCAAACGGTATACATTGGCTTCCCGTGCCCGATAGTCTCCCCCTTTTATCGTTTCATAAAATAATCTGAATACGGAGTCGTTATCATTGGGGTAGTTTTTGGCTGCATTGATACCTCCCTGGGCAGCGATAGAGTGTGCCCGGCGGGGAGAATCCTGATAACAAAAAGCAGTTACATTATATCCGAGTTCAGCAAGACTGGCTGCTGCCGATCCTCCCGCTAATCCGGTACCTACCACGATGATATCCAATTTCTTTTTATTAGCCGGACTGACAACACCGATATGGGCTTTATGGTTTGACCATTTGTCTTTTAACGGTCCGGCAGGTATTTTAGCATCTATTATTGACATAGCGATTAATTTAGAATTTTTGATTTGATTTTTGTCCTCTCACTTGTATAAGCAAGGGGGCTGATTCCAATATGTTTAGTTCCCGAATCCTGCCATAAAATACAGCGGAATAATACTGAAACCTACCGCGATGATGACGGCGAAGATGTAACCCAAACCGCTCAAACGTTTTCTCCAGATATCGTTGGAAAAACCGATAGATTGGAAAGCTGACCAGAATCCGTGTGTCAGGTGAAGGCCTAACAGAATAGCTCCGGCAATGTACAAACCACAATAAACAAGGCTAGATTTAAATAAACTGGAAACCAGTAAATAGGTGTTTTCCATCTCTACTCCGTCGACAACAACAGCTTCGAGATTACCTGTTACTTTGATGTTCCACCAGAAATTGTAAAGGTGAATCACCAGGAACACCAGCACTAACCCCCCTAAAATGTACATGTTGCGGGATGCCCATGTCGCATTCTGGCTTTGATTTCTCTGGGCATACTTAACCGGACGCGCTTTTCGGTTTTGCAAAGTAAGTATACTCGCCCAGATAATGTGAATCAAAAACCCGATTGCCAGGATTGGTTCAACAATTTTAATAACAGGGTTGGTAGCCATAAAATTTGCACCATGATTGAATAATTCTCCGCTGTTATCGAAAATCAGGAATAAATTTAGCGTCAGATGGACGCATAAAAATGCAATCAGGAAAAGTCCAGATAAACTCATAATGACTTTTTTCCCGATGGAGGATGATAAGAAATTACTCATAATTAAGATTATTTATTAATAACTGGTTAAATTCTTTCTTCACATGCAAAAGTATCTTTTTTTCCTGATATTACCAGTAATCAATAAAGAAAAGTTTCCATAATAATAGATGAAATTCTTATTTCTGTATTGTATTATAAATCAGCTATATATATTCCGATTTCAGCCAATTCTGTATTATTGGAGTGGAACAGGTGCCGGCTTACGGATCGCTTTGTAAATAATTTCCTGAATTTTTGTCCGGATACTTTCTTCCGTTAGTTTGGTATTGAATTCATTGGGGTAAGTCCGGTTTGACAAAAATACATAAATAAGCTCATTGGACGGATCGGCCCAGACCATTGTACCTGTAAAACCGGTGTGTCCGAAGCTGCATGCCGGGGCACTTTTACAGGCCGGACTGTTTTTGGTCGTATCGGTTTCCGGTTTATCGAATCCCAGTCCTCTTCGGTTGGTAGGGGGAAAATCGGTTTTTTGCGTAAAAAGCCGTACGGTAGAAGGAGAGAAAAAGCGTTCTCCGCCATAACAACCTTGATTGAGATATATGGCCATGATTTTTGCCAGGTCTTCTGCTGTGGAGAAAAGACCGGCATGCCCGGCTACTCCTCCTAATAGAGCGGCTGTCGGGTCGTGTACATAACCCTTAATCTCTGTTTTACGGTATAATTTGTCCACACTGGAGGGGATAATACGGGATGCGTTAAAGCGTTTGGCGGCCTCAAAGACTGTATTGTAAGCCCCTATTTTCTGGAAAAAATTTTCCCAGCAATAATGGTCCAACGTCTTTCCTGTGAGATTTTCTATGGCTTTTTGAAGGAGTATAAATCCTAAATCACTGTAAATATATTCTTTTTTAGGATTGAGTTCTGAATTCAGGATACAGCAAATGGTTGTGTCCCGGTAAGTTTTGCAAATATATAAGCCGGGTGAAAGAGGTTCGTAATCCGGCAGAGGCTTACGTGAAAGTGTGCTGTCCCGGAAATGATAATTGGGATTGGCATAGAGCCGGTTTTTTAATTTCAGACTGTTTTGCGGAGTCGGCCTCACTGTAAAGAGTTGGCCTGAAAGAGCTTTTTTATCAATGGCGTGAGTAAAAGAGGGGACTATCGGTTTGAGACCGGCAGTATGTGTGAGAACTTCTTTTACTGTAATATTTTTTTTATCGGTTTCCTGTAAGGCGGGATAATAGCGGGCAAGAGGGGCATCTAACTGCAGTATACCTTCGTCGTATAGTTTCATAACAGCCGGTAATGTAGCTGCGATTTTGGTGACAGAGGCCACGTCATAAATATTCGTTGTTTTGTTTGGGGTCTGACGGACATAGGTATGATAGCCGAAGGCTTTATTATAAACGATGTATCCGTTTTTGGCAACCAGTACCTGGCAACCCGGTGTCGCTTTCACCTGAATAGCCCGTTTGCAAAGGGAATCTATCGCTTCTAATTGTCCTGAAGAAAGTCCGCACATTTCCGGAATACTGTAGCCTAAGCGGGTCTTGGGGGTAGAGATGCCGCTGCCGGCAGGATAAGCCGGCGAAATTTCCACTGGTAAACGGCCGTTTACCGGTATGCCCCCGAAGATAGCCTGAGCGGCGTACTGACGCGAATATAAATGATCTTCATAATTGATTAACAGGGCATCTATGGGAAGATCCACATAAGATTTCAATCCGTAAGGAATTCCGGGATGACAGAGAATAATCCTTTTCCCTTTGAGTTGCCCGATAAGCTGGGCAAGACGGGGGGTATATCCAAAATTCCGGGAAGTCAGGTTGGAAGCTTTACTATTGTATAGGATAACACAATTATAAGAAGTCAATTTTTTGACCAATTCATTTATTTCTTCTACAGAAGGTTTTTCACCCGTTTGAAAATGTTCGATTTTTTCATAGTAATCCAGAGTCGTCTGAAAATGATTGAGTTTTTTCCCTCCGAAATTTACACAGGCTAAGCGGAGAGTGTCCAGTCTTTTCAACGGGAGCAGATCCGCTTCGTTTTTTATTAACGTGATGGCCTGTTTGTAAAGTTCTTGTTTTAAAGCGAAATCTTCCGTTGTATTTAAGCGGGACCATAAACTTTCGGTTCGGACTTCCCGGGGACGGGGAGAAACGTATTGGTATTTGGCCAGCAAAATTTTCCGGCATTTTTGGTCGATATCTTCCTGCCGGATCAAACTATCTTTGAGGGCTTGTTTAATGTGGGAGACCGCTTCTTCCAGGTTTTGAGGAAAAAGTAAAACATCATTTCCGGCCATTAAAGCCTCCACTTCTGCTTCTCCTGTTTCCCGCCCCTGCAATACTCCTTTCATATTCAGGGCATCGGTAAAACACAATCCCTGGTAGCTTAGGGAATCCTTCAGGAAGTGCCCGATGATCTGAGGGGAGAGAGAGGCCGGAAGTCCGTTGGTGTCTAAAGCATTTACGTTCAGGTGGGCAATCATCAGTGCCGGAATATGCTGGGAAATCAACTTTTTAAAAGGATAAAGTTCAATCGAATCCAAACGGGCCCGGTTGTGATTTATTGCAGGAAGAGCTTTATGTGAATCCGTGTCTGTATCTCCATGCCCGGGGAAATGCTTCACAACGGGCAATATATGACGGGATAAGGAGCCTTCTACGTACATTTTTGATTTCCGGTATACATTCTCCCGTTCTTCGCCGAAAGAACGCATCCCAATTACCGGATTATTGGGATTGTTATTGATGTCGGCAACCGGAGCAAAATTAATATGTACCCCCATAATCTCACAATGCCGGGCAATACGGGCTCCCAGCAGAAAAATCAACGAATCATCAGCTACAGCTCCGGCAATCAGCATTCGCGGAAATACCATGGCCGTTTGTAACCTCCATCCGATGCCGTGTTCCGCGTCCATTCCGATCCACAAAGGATAGGTTGATTCTTTCTGGAAACGGTTTGTCATTTCTGCCTGCCGTACCGGTTCGCCTTGGAAAAAGATGACCCCTCCGACATGGAACTTTTGAATGAGTTTGCTGAGCTGGTCTTCGTAATCTTTGTCTTTATTGCTATAAGCAGCAATCATAAATAATTGTCCGATTTTTTCCTCTAAAGACATAGATGTAAGCGCCTTGTCCGTCCAGGTTTCGGCTTCGGAAGATTGGGCAAAGGCTGTAGAAAAAGAAAAAAGAAAAGCTAAAACGATTATAAATATTTTGTTTAAACTCATCATGACACTCAATCGACCTCCCTATTGAAAAGCTATGTTTTAATTTTTCTTTTTGATATAAATGTTTTGTCTAAAGAATTCTGATTATCCGGTTTTGATACTTTATGTTTTATGAAAGTTTTCCGCTGGCTGACCGACATGTCTCCGGACCCGATGAAGAGGCCATCTTAAATTTTAGTCTTGTTCCTGAGGAAAACACGAACCGGCGCTTGACGGGAAAAGACTTTGTACCTCTTTCCATGAGTGGACTAATCAATTTTACGTTTCATAAACCATCCTTCTTTGAAAGCGATGTTTATCCGGATTTTTCCGAAATTTTCCCGGATTAATCCGTTTGCTTCCGTACCTCTTACTCCGAAATCAAAGGCAATCCCGAGCAGCAGTTCCCGGTTGGGAATATAAACGGGAATTTGTGTTCCTAAAGTGAAAGCGTAAGTATTGACATTCGTGTGATTTAAACGGATTTGAGAACGTACGGCATAAGTCCCTAAAATATATTTATTCCGTTGCCACCAATATCTGCCGTAACGGGAGGGGAGTAAAGAAACTCCTAAAGAACCTTTGTGGTAATCCTGAAACTCTTGATTTTCTCCAAACTCTTCATAGGCAGACATCCGCTGATAAGTATAATCTCCGGCCAGATTCCACTTGTCTTTGTAATCGTATGAAAATCCTCCGACAATACGGAAAGGATAAGTGATATATCCTCTGTTCAGGAGTTCATTGTCCAGGGTTTGCTGGCCGGAAGTACTGGAGTTGATTTTATAAGCGATAAAAGTACGTTTTCCCCCCAGTTTAGAACCAAAATTCATAGAGGCTCCCAAGGTCAGGTTAGATTTGGCGGATAGAGTAAACATATATTGCAATCCCAGGTTAAAGATAACATCGTGTACTGAGATTTTATTCTGTGTATTGATATAATAACTATCTGTTATTGCAGGAACCAATGTCAATCGCTTTTCCAGATTTCCGAATACAAGAGAAGTATTCAAGCCTACGGATAATTTTCCGAATCTGTAGGCAAAACCTAAATAAAAATCATTTAATCCTCCGCTTCCGGAGACTTGTTGATTATAATATTCGTTTTCACTTCCATTTATCAATTTATAATAGTGGAGATCGTATCCAATGTCCGACCTTTGATTGAAACCGAAAGAAGTGTAGAGATTTTTATAGATACGCAGAGCCATATTCAGGGAAGCGTTTTGGGCTACCCGGTAATTGGTACTTTCCTGATGGGTAGAAATGTTTACAAATTCTCCCGTAATCCCGAATTGGATATAAAAACGATTGCTGTCCAAAGCTGTATAAGAAGCCGGGTTTAAAAAGTTGATATTTGTGGCATCCCGCATGGCTGCAGAAACTCCTCCCATTGCTGTATAAGGCCCGTAATTATCCTGAAGAAGTCCGATTCCATACATGGAATAGGGAGTACCTGTATTATTTTGAGCCAATAGACTGCCTGAAAATAATGCAAAAACAAAAGAGAAAAGGAGCGTTTTTTTCATATTAAAAAAAGCATTATTCATATTTAGCATAGTAAACTTTTAACACCGGTATGCGATCCACCGTTAAACGATTGTAACTTGTCCCCATTCCGTTTACAGGAACACTGACAATGACTTTGTTGTTCTCCAGTGCATTGGGAGTTAAACATAAATTATTGTAATAATCTGTAATGTTAATAACATATTTATTTTTTTCAGGGGTGTTTATATTATAGTATAAAACACCGCTGACGGCATTGCCGGCTGCATCCAGAATAGGGGTGATGACTTTATTTTCCGAATCGGATTGATAAAGATTTATAATAGAAGGTAAACTAAATTCCAGATTAGCATATTGTTCGGGTTGCAATTCGATTTCGGCTTTTACAATTGTTCTGTATTTTTCTCCTGCCGGAGCGATCGGTAATTCCATTTTTATCATAAATCCGGTTAACCCTTGGGTAAGTGTCTGACCGGAAGCTGCATTCCCCCAGGCTGCATCCTGAAAAGATAAATTCTGCATTTGATTGGTAAGCACGCTGTATGGCGTGCCGGCCGCATCATTTGTAATGTGCATAAAGGTATACCGGTTAAATTCCGTACTCTTTGCAAACATATAAGTATAGTTTTTATCGGAATCGTGAAAGTGTAACCGAACGTTTAAACTGTCCGGAAGAGCACTCATTGTAAATACACAACTGTTATTTTTATCGGGAATTAAAGTTAGTCCTTTAAAATAGTTAATGAAAAGAGCATCATTCCGTATTTCTTCCGTATTGTATTTTACCATGTCAAATAACGTACGGCCCAGGTTATCATCCAAGCGGAAATAGAGTTTTTGAAGATTTCGTTTACTGGGTAATAAATCAAAAGTTCCCAGAACCTCCGGGTGATAGGGTACGGTAGAAATATTGTACAACAAATCCGTTTCAGCATCCGGAAGAGGATTTTCTTTTAACTGATGAACATAATAAGTTTGAATTGCTGTCGTATCCCCCCAGATACTTCCCGAATAACTGAAATTAAAAGTGATAGAATCGTAACCGTATGTATTTTTAATTTCGGTACCTCCGTAAGGAACAATTTCAAAATAAGGGGTAACTGTGGTCCTGCCCGTAAAAGGGTCTTTTGCAGATCCCACCATCAAATTCTTCAGCAATGTATAAGATCCTGAAGAGGTGGCAAAGGAGTCTAATTTGACTGTAGACGTTTGTGTAATCGGAAATCGTTCAACTGCAACAAAATCTTCGTCATAAATCAGATCATGTCCGATTGAAGTGACATCATTTGTACACGAACAATAAATTATTACAAAACAAATAAGAATGATATTTTTCATGTTTACGATATTGCATATAATCAAAGGGCGAAGGTAAAATTATTTTCTAAAAATATGATACAGTAAAGGTATTTTAATTTGTTATTACAGGATTTATAAAATTTAGAAACGTAATTTAATAGATTTTTTATTGGATTTGTATATAAATTGTGTAGTTTTGCCCATGTTTTACATGGGAAATAACAAAAAATAAAATTGAAATAGCAAATATTTATGAAAACGGTAAGAAATCTATGTTTTTTGGTTGTTCTAGTGCTATTGGTGGGTGCTTGTCATTCCAATGATGAGAAACGAGGCAACTGGAGAAAAGAACAGTCTTTTGGCGGAGCAGGCCGGATCGGTGCAGTTTGTTTTACAATTGACAATACAGTATATATAGGTACTGGAGTAAATACGAATCAGGTAGAATTGAAGGATTTTTGGGCTTTTAATGAAAATCTCAATTGGAGGGAAGTAGATACGCTGCCGGCAGCAGCTAAAGCCCGTTATGGAGCTGTTGCTTTTTCAGATGGTACTTATGGCTATGTAGGTTTAGGATATGCTGCCAATAACAATCGTTATGGAACTGAACAGCCGGAATATTTTTCTGACTTTTATAGATTTGACCCGAAGGCTTCTCCGGGATCTCAATGGACCAAATTAGGAGATTTTCCTGGAGATCAGCGTCGGTATGCCACCGGTTTTTATGTTCCGAATCCGAATAGTTCCCAGAAAGGAAAAGGATATGTTTGTTTCGGCAGTAACAATGAAGGACGTAATCCGAAAGGATCTTTCAAAGATTGGTGGGAATATGATACAGAAACCGATACCTGGACTCAGATCGGTGTATACGGAGACAAGAGAGAAGGTGCATGCGTAGCTGTAGTTGGCAGTACTGCCTATATCCTTACAGGTGTTGATGATGCCGGAACTTATCCTACGGATGTTATTAAATTTACTCCGTTTTCGGGTGCCGGTTCATGGTGGAGCCTTTTAGATCCTCTAAAAGATTTGGATGGCCGCAGTTATGACAATGATTACGGAATGATACCTAGGGCTTATGCTGTATCTTTTGTTACGGGAGCAGATTCTGAAGCCACTACACGTATACATATTGCTACAGGTTCCCGTCTGAGCTTATTAAGTGACTGCTGGGAATTTAATCCTTATGACCATGAAGAAGGGAGATGGAATGAAGTTTCTAATTTTCCGGCCGGGCAGCTTCGGCAAGCCGGTGTAGGCTTTACGCAGAACGGATTTGGCTGGGTCGCTGTCGGCGGTGCTAATAGTAGCCCGAGTATGAATTTGGCCATGAGAACGACGACTTATTCATTTGAACCTGGAATTGAAAACTGGGATCAGGACGATGACTAATAATTAAAGAAAAAATACCGGATAAATGGAGTTTAATTTTATTAGACTCCATTTTTTATTTCTCCATAGTATAAGTTTCTTTTTTGATTATGAGTTTCCGGGGGACAGATGGTAAGGGGAGGACGAGGAGTAATCAAAGGACGTAGGTGTGAAAGACGAAAGGGGTTATAAACCCTGATGCGGGTAGGGTAAGAAAACAATTATTATTTTCCCGCTTTATTTTATCTGCCGTTTGTTTTGATATATATTCCAGGACGTGGTCAGACTTTCCGGCGATTTTTTTATATCCTACGACTTGTTTAGGTTTTATTTGATTTTTCATTTAATCCTATTTCCGTTTCTTTTTTCCGGTTTATAATTATCGGAGTAGGTGTATACATTTTCGCTTCCCGCTTGAAAATGGCGGACTGCTCTGAAAAGAAAAATGCCTGACTTTTAAGAAAGAAGGACGGTTCCTTTCTGAAAAGTTATCTAAAAGGAAACCCGGGAGAGAAGGCCCGGGTTTTCCTGTTATTATTCCATAAATTTTTACTTTTTACCAAGTTTGTTTTTTAATTTGTCTTTTAGAGAAGACGGATGGGCCTGACCGTATTTTTGTACATTTAAACCCGTTTGCGTTTCGCGGCTAAAACGGTGAGGTACATGGGAAAGAGTTGCTGCTGATTTATTTAATATGGCAGGAGATTGTCCCGCTATAAATGACAAAGGTCCATTATAAGTACATTTGAAATTAATATTTTCAGTAGTGATAAGTTGTATATTAATTTGATAATCGGTTCCATTTTGTGTTACTGTAATGCTACCGGAAGAAAAGTTAATATTGGTTAAATTTCCATCTGCATCCCAGGAGTTAGCCCAGGTATATTCTTCACTGCAGGTACCGAATGCATAAGTATTATTCGGGTCGAAAGTATAAGTACCTGACGGGAAAACGGGATTTTCAGGATCGGTACTTTCGTCACCATAACAATCAATAATTACCCAATTTCCTGCTCCTCCGTCTGTCGGATAATAATTTCCGGTTGCGTCAAGTGTCATCTCGCAATCACCGAATTCTACATAATAATTTCCTCCTGTATAATAGAGCACCTTCAATGCCCGGTCTGCAATGATGTTATATCCACTCGGATTCTCTTTTTTTGCGGTATGAAATCCTTTATTAACTTCCTTTTGATCTCCGTTTGCATCTATTCCAATGAGATACATTACGTAATCTGTATCCGGAGAAAGTTTTTTCCATATAAAATCGTCTGTACCTTCATCACAGCGGTCACCACTGTTCAGAATGTAAGCCCGGAATCCTTCTGCTCCATTTTCTGCTATATACTGTTCGGCAGCTTCTTTTGTGAATAGTGCCTGATAGAAATAGGTGATACCTTGATCGGGAGTGCATATAATGTGAGCGGTTTCAGGTGTAATATCGTTCACTTCAATTGTAATACCGTAAGGAGATGTTGCCGGAGCTTCTGTAATAAATTCGACCATAGAAGTTTGACCGGTGACGTTGCCTTCAGCATCGGTTTCTACGGCTAAAATTACATAAGGTATACCGGCCAGAACTTCCAGCACAGCATTGTCATCCGGATCTATTTCTCCGTCTTTCAGCGTATAAGTTTTTTCGCCGGTCCCATGGTATCCGAAAGCAACCAGGAGTTCCTGTTTTGTCTTTTCAATTTCTGCTTCATCCGTTAAATCTTCCAGGAAGAAGTCGAGTAAATTTTTTTCAACTCCCAAATGAAGGACCGGTGTATTTTCTGCTGTCGTTTTAAGATGATAAGAAAAGTAATTTTTACCTTTTTCCAGTAGGGTGACCAGGTTGGTATAATCTCCTGTCTGTGTTTCTAGCGAAACCACCTCACTCTTCAGTTCTCCGTTCCGGGCTGCTGCATATACTTTGTATTTTGCATTTACTTCCAGGTTTTCGATTATTACCGGCTGATTTTCTGTAGCTGCCTTTATCGTTCCTTCCGAGAAAATTTGGTCGAAAGTGGGAGCTGCAGCATCTGTTTTTGTGAGAAGATAAGCCATGTCTTCAGCATTTTCCGCTATCATGGTAAATGATATCGTTGTGATTGTGGATTCTCCGGCCTGTAAAGCAAGAGTGGGGGGAACAATTTCATTTTTATTGTCGTCATCGCTACAACCCGTAAAGTTAAAGGCTAAAATAGAGATGACCAACAAGTTTACCCAATAATGTAGACCTGATTTCATAATGCTTGATTTTAAAGGTTTATAGTTAATAGCAAATATAAACATAATTTGTTAATACGCAAGTTTTGAGAGTTAAACTTTAAATAAAAGAAAAACAAATACAGGGAAGATTTCATTAACATTTAATAAATTGGGTAAAGAGGTCAATCTTAAATTTGAATTTAATGGGGTAAAAAAAGTGAAAAAAGAAAACTCATCTTTCAGAATTTTCTCTTTTTGTCTATATTTACTGCTTTAAAATAGGTTTGAACACTACATGAAAAATATATTGTGTAAAGGTATCTGGGGAGGTCTTTTGTTGTTACTGACACTAAGTGCGTCTGCGCAGTGGAATACCTATAATATGTTGCAGATGGGAAAAAATGCCATCTATTTTGACGATTATGTAAGTGCAATTGATAATTTTAACAATATTATCCGGGTAAAACCCTATCTTTCGGAACCTTATTTTTTCCGGGGACTGGCTAAGATGAACCTGGATGATTATGAAGGAGCGATTGCAGATTATACTCATGCGATTGATTTAAATCCCAATTATTTTTATGCCTATATGTATAGGGGAATTGCTTATCATAACCTGAGAAAGTTCAAAGAAGCCATGCAGGATTATAATGAAGCGATCTCATTGGATCCCAGCGATGCTTATGTATATGCTAACCGGGGAATTACTAAGGCTGAGACAGGGGATTATAAAGGAGCGGAAAAGGATTACTCTAAATCCTTAATGATTGATAATAAACTATTGGCCGCTTATTTAAACCGGGCGATTATGCGTGAAAAACTGGATGACCCGGAAGGCGCAATGGCGGATTGTAATGCAGCTATTAAGCTGAATATGTTTTCGGATGATGCCTTTGGACTGAGGGGATATCTCTGGTACAAACAAAAAGATTACCATAATGCAATAGAAGATTATAACCGGGCCCTGAAGGCGAATCCGAAAAATAAAAAAATATTGATGAGCCGGGCCATTGTCTGGTATGAAATGAAAAAGTTCCCGGAAGCTTTGAAAGATTACGGAGAGATAATAAAAATAGATAGTACTTATATATATGCTTATTATAACCGGGCTATGCTGAGAGCTGAAGTCGGCGATTATAATAATGCTATTGCCGATTTGGATAAAGTCGTCGATACAAATCCGGATAATATTCTGATTTATTTTAACCGGGGACTGCTGAAAATGGAAATCAAGGATTACGCAGGAGCTTTTGAGGATTTTTCAGAAAGTATCCGTTTGTATCCGGATTTTGTCAAAGCGTATATGGCCCGTGCCGCTGTCAATAACGCCCTTCAGAATTATGCTGCCGCTGATGAAGATCATGGGAAAGCGCTGCTAATAATGGACCGTTACCGTAAAATGAAAGAAGGGGACCGGAATGCGCTGGTGGATACGACTGAAAATTTCCGGCGCTTAATTGATTTTAATGCCCGGGAAGATAAAATGCGGGATGTAATTAACGGAAGAATACAGGATAAAAATGTGATTGTTTCCCTTCAGGATATCTTCTGCGTACAATACCTGAGTCTTGATTCTTTGAGGAGTGGTAAAGTCCAGTATTATAATGTGCATGTTATGAACTATAACCAACAACATAATTATCAGCCTTCTTTGTCTTTGACGAACAGAAAATACAAATATCCGGAATCCTTTATAGCGGAAAATATTGCAAATCTAACTACTCAGATAACACATCGGGCAACAGCGGATGAGTATCTGCTCCGGGGAATTTTCTATATGAACAGTCAGGAATATCCGAAAGCAATAGAGGATTTTGAATATGTTATAAAACAGGACTCCAGTCATTTATTAGCCTTGTTTAATGTAGCCAACGCCCGAATGCTGATGTTGGATTATATAGAATCGGTAGGGGATAATTCCGTCGAAATTATAGGAGATGATAAACAGGTAAAACGTGTGACAGATTATTCCCAGGTATTGGAAGAATACCAGAAATGCCTGGAGATAGATCCGGCTTTTGTGTTTGCTTTATACAATATTGGAAATGTCTATGTAAAAAGTGAAAAAATCGAACAAGCCATAGAGGCTTATTCCAAAGTTATTCAACAAGATAAAGAATTTGCTGAGGCCTATTTCAACAGAGGTTTATTGTATATCTATACCGGAAGAAAAGCGGAAGCAAATGCAGATTTAAGCAAGGCAGGAGAGTTAGGGATTATTGATGCCTATAATATTATTAAGAGGTACTGTAAAGAAGAAAACGATTAGCTGTGCACTAATCGTTTTGCCTTTTTTCTTTTTTTTCGTATTGGTAAAGCCTTTCTTCCAATTTTCCGGATTCTTTGTATTGTGCTTTTAATTCCTGTTCTTTTTTCTCTAACAGGTTTTTGAGCATGGTTATTTCTTTGTCTTTGTCGATACAATCTTCACAAAATCCGTATTCATTCCGGTTTATTTGCCTCAATTGTTTTTGGTCTATCAGCATGCTTCCTACATCCCGTAGTAACCAGTTCGCGTTTAATTCAGGGAATTGCCGGATAATGGATAGTAAATGTTTATCCGGGATATGATCATGACAGTTTATCCAGTTGCTGACTTGCTGTCGCGTTTTTAAACCGAGCTTAATTCTTAATTTTTCCTGAGAAATATTTTTTTCGAATAAAAATTTCTCTAATCTTTTATTAATAGACATGTCCATACATCCCGTTTTTATTTACATGTAAACTTTAAAAGCAATAAATCGCTGAAAAATATTTACTTTATGCAATTTCATATCATAATAAGATAGAATAAATATATAAACAATGCAAATTTTATAGTGTCTTTACGGATACCTTCCTTGTTAATTTATTTCTTTTTCCCTTTGAAAATCTACAAAAATAACGAAAGAGGCATACATTTTGTTAGCAAGAAGCAAGATAAAATAATGACAAAATGATGTGGAAACTTTGTATTTACATTGTGGGTTGCTCTTTATGTTTGTGTAGTTGTGAACAAGTATTTGAATATCATCCTTATGAATTGAGGTTGGATAATAAGTATAAAAATATCAACGAAAAGAATATTGAGCGTTTACGGGCTTTGGATAAAAACAGAGATACTGTCCGTTTTATTGCTATGGGGGATACGCAACGTTGGTATGATGAGACGGAAGATTTCGTAAAGGCTGCAAATCAGCGGGATGATATTGATTTTGTGGTGCATGGGGGCGATATTACCGATTTCGGATTAAAGAAAGAATATTGCTGGATTCACGATATCATGAGTAAGTTGAAAGTTCCCTACGTGGCCGTCATTGGAAATCACGATAATTTGGGTTCAGGGCGGGAAGTTTATGAAGTGATGTATGGCGCTCTGAACTTTGCTTTTGTATATGGAGGGATAAAATTCGTTTGTTTAAATACGAATGCTTTGGATTATGATTATTCCATTCCGGTACCGGATTTTGAATTTATTCAACAACAAATTGCCGATACGCTGGAACAGCCCCTTCATTCTTCAATTGCTATTATGCATACAGAGCCTGGGAATGTTATCTTTAATAATAATGTCAAGGTCCCTTTTCAGGAATATTTAAAAAGGCTGAAGAATCTTCGTTTCTGTGTGCATGCCCATGAACATCATTTAATGGTCAATGATTTTTTTGGAGATGGAATTATTTATTATGGCTCGGATGCGATGAAAAATCGGAATTATCTGTTATTTACAGTGACCAAAGAGAATTATTCTTATGAAGTGGTATATTTTTAAATATCTGTTGATTTTGCTTTGTTTGAATGGAGGGGAAAATACAGTTTTTGCCCAGACTCGTGCTGAAAAGAGGCAGAATAAGCATGAAAGATTGCAGGAACAATATCAGTCGAGGTGGAATAAGCTGGTCCCCCGTTATAATAAATTTCAGTTTGCCGGAGGAATGGGACTTTTTTCTCTGGGTATGGGTTGGGATTATGGTAAGAAAAAACAATGGGAAACAGATATTCTTTTAGGATATTTACCCAAATTTGATGGCAAAGAACACCACATTACAATTACATTAAAAGAAAATTATATTCCCTGGAAAATCCGGATTAAAAATAGTCGTTGGGTGGGGGAACCTTTTACTGCCAGTATTTATATCAATAAAATTTTTGGAGAGGAATTCTGGACGAAAGATCCGGATAAGTATCCGGATAAATATTATAACGTAGCGACCAACCTGCGTTTTAATATTGCTTTCGGACAACGCATAAAATTTAATTTGAAACCGAAGTTGCTGACAGACCACATCACTTTCTTTTATGAAGTCGGGACAAACGATTTATATGTGATCAGTTATTTTACGAATAAGTATTTACATTTGACCGATATATTCAGTTTATCCTTGGGATTAAAATTCCAGTTTTTATAAACTTTTATTCTCCCGGTTTCGTATAAAACTGCGAATATATATAGATTATAAATACGGGAAAATGAAAACAAACTGGAAAACAAAATTCGGATATATTGTATTAATTCTATTGCTTATTTCCATAGCTTCTTGCCGGAATTCTGCAAAAAGGAATGCAGCACAGATGAATCAACCTCAGGATTCTGCTGTCATTATAGAACAGGAAACTGTTATTATTGCGGTGGATAGTATTTCCCCCGATTCGGTACCTCAAAAGTAGAAAGAACCGTTTTATCGGTCGAAAGGATTTTATGCCGGATTAATTTTGGAAATCACTCTTTTTAAAGGACTGAACTTTATATCCGGATGGATAGAAGGGAACCGGGAGTTTTAGTCGTACTATTCAGCAAAGCGACGGATAGTGGAAAATAAAAAGAAAATTGTTACCGGATAATTAATCTTTCAGAAAACAGAAAATCGGGGTAAAAATTGTTTTTATCCCGATTTTCTCAATTAATAATTACCGGAAAGTCCGTGTTACCCTGCAGTTTTAAAGTATCATTTGGGGCATAAATTCGAAACTATTGTATTTCGGACGAAGCCGGTCTGTGTTGTAAAATTTTTCTACATCTACTAATTTTTTGGTACTGGTTACGATTTCTATGGGAGCATTGTCGTAACGTCCGTTACGAAGGATGACAAGGCGCCCGTGCATTCCTTTGGAAATCAGATCCAATGCCAGGTTGCCGTAAGCCATGGGTACAATCGAATCCATGGCATCCGGATTACCGCATCTTACCAGATATCCCAGTTTCTGATTAATCACATTAATGCTTTCTCCGTGATTGAATTTAGGCGAAAGCTCCTTCAGCTGATTGGCTATATGATCTCCTATGCCTCCCAGTTTTTTGTGTCCGAACATATCTGTTTCTTCACTTTGAAACATCATATCTCCTCCGTTATAGGTAGCGCCTTCCGAGATGAGGACAACGGAATATTTACTGGGATTCGTATATCTGTCCTGGCAAAGAAGTTCACAAAGCCGGTCGATATTAAATTGATATTCGGGTATAACGCAACGATTAGCTGCTCCTGCCAGAGTGGGGAGCATGGCGGAAAATCCGGCGTAACGGCCGAACACTTCCAGCACCAGTAAGCGTTCATGGGAACCGGCGCAGGTCCTCAAACTATGGGTCAACTCAATGGTCCGGGTAATACAGGTACTGAATCCGATACAATAGTCCGTTCCCGGTACATCATTATCCATTGTTTTGGGGATAGCAATGACTTTTACTCCTTCTTTGCTTAACCTCACCCCATAGCTCAGTGTGTCATCCCCTCCGATCGGAACAAGGTAGTCAATACCCATAAAATCTAAATTCTGGAGGACTTCTGAAGTCAGGTCGTTGACTTTTTCTGTGTATTTGTCTTTTAAATGCTGGGGTACAGATTCTAGCGGGACATGTGAGGCCCGAGTGCGGGAGGTATGTAAAAAAGTTCCTCCGGTACGGCCTGCCCTGTTGACAATTTCTTCAGTGAGTTCAAAAAAATTCCCGGAATTGTCCGCTTTTTTGTCCCGCACAATATCGATCAGGCCCCGCCATCCACGACGGATGCCAATAACTTTATATCCTTCTCTGAGAGCTCTGATGGTTACTGCACGAATGGCCGGGTTAAGTCCCGGAACATCTCCTCCTCCAGTTAAAATACCGATAATTCCTTTTGATTTTTGGCTCATAATACAATAAAATTTATGTGTTAGTTACAGCTTTAAATTTCACAAAATATATCCGGAATTGCAAAAAAAATCCTAGATAAGTACGTATATTTGTCTGATTTTTTCAAAAAAAATGGAAAATAGTGGAATAAAGAAAGTTAACTGTATAACGGTAAGAATGTATAATGAATAATTTTATAGAATTTTGGGAAGGCCTGGGCGAAAATAGATACTTTTTTTTATTCGCTTCTGTATTTTTCCTCTATCATTTGATTGGTGTTCTGAGTAAAAGTTTACTTATCTGTTCAAAGGAAAAAAAAATTCCGCAGGAAGAAAAAGAGGGGGTATCCGTCATTATTACCTCCAACAACAGAGCTGAAGAATTGAGGGCAAACTTACCTTATTTTTTAAATCAGGAAGATTCGAATTTTGAAGTGATCGTCGTCGACGAGTGCTCTGAAGATGATACTCAGGATGTTTTAGCAGAAATGCAAAAAGAATATCCGCATTTGAGGACCACCCGTATTTTCCCGGAAACAAAATTTAGAAACACGAAGAAATTAGCTATCAATATCGGAGTTTTAGCTGCACATAACGATATTTTACTTTTTTCGGAAATAGATTCTTGCCCGCTTTCTGTACACTGGGTAAGTGCTATGCGGACTTATTTTGATCCGGATACAGCAGTCGTATTAGGATATGCCAATTATACAGACAGTAAATGGAATGTTAAAATCCGGCGCATGTTTCGGTTTTTGCGCTATTTAAAGATGTTGCTACTGGTGAAAAGAGGATGCTTCGTATTCGGTGACGGACATAATATGGGATATAGAAAGAAATTTTATTTGGAAAAAAGAGGCTTTTCAAAAAATTCACAAAGCTATATCGGTTATGATAATGAAATGGTTGCTTGTTTATCTCAATTAGGTAAAGTGAAAGTTGTCCGACAGGAAGATACTTTTGTAGGATTAAATAATAACGAAAAGAAAACCTGGAAAGAAGATTATACGTATTATTATCAAAATAAACTAAAATGGCCGATTAAAGCTTTAATTAGATCCGATTTTGATACATTTATTGAGTTTTTATTTTATATATTTTGTTTTATTTTGATATTTAAACATATATTATATATTTACATTATTGCGTGTATTTTATTAACATTTTTATTAGATTTTATAACAATAAATATCTATTTGAGGCATTTAAAGCAAAGGAAATTATTCTTAATTTCGTTCATTGTTAGTTCTATAGGTTTTTTATACAGATGGTACTATAATGTACATTCAATTTTTACGAAGAAGAAATGGAGATAACGAATAATTTATCGGAGAAGGCGCTTTATGATTATAAGATAGTTAGGAATGCCATCGCCGGGGATGAAAAAGCATATGCGGAACTTTTTAAAAGGTATAAAGATTCTGTATACTTTATGATTCTGAAGATGGTTAATAACCGGACTGATGCAGAGGACTTAATGTTTGAGGCATTTGAAAAAGCGTTTTCCAGTTTAAATTATTATTCTCCTCAGTTTGCTTTCAGTACATGGCTCTTTAAGATCGCTTCAAATAATACGATTGATTTTATCCGGAAACGGAAAACCTTAACGGTTTCTTTGGATAAAGACGATATTAATCCGGACGACCGGGGGTATATCAATAGTATTCCGGCAGATATCCGGACGCCGGATGAAGAAGCGATTCGTTCCCAACGGGCGGATTTTATGCGGGAAAAAGTTTCTATGTTAAAAGGGCGTTACCGTCGTCTGATCGAATTACGTTATTTCGATGAATTTTCATACGAGGAGATTGCTGATGAGCTGGCTATCCCATTGGGTACGGTGAAAGCTCAGTTGTTCCGTGCCAGGGAATTATTGCTGAATATCCTGCAACATACTGAGATTGCGAAGGAAAATGAAAAAAATTAATTTACTGTTGTTTTTAGGGTGTTGGATGTATACGTTTGGGCTGGCGCAAGGTTTAGCCGAAGAGGAAGTACGTTTTTCGGGAGTGGTAATCAACAGTGCTACTACGCAGCCGGTTCCTGATGTAAGCTGCCGGGATGGGGAAAGAGTGACTACAACAGATCTGATGGGACGCTTTGTCATAAACACTTTAAAAGGAGATACAATTTATTTCACTCACATCGGTTATAAATCTTATGAAATTGTAGTTCCTGATACGCTGGCAGGAGGGGAATATATGTTAGCTGTTTTTTTGTCTTCGGATACGATTAATCTGCCTGAAGTGGTGGTAAGGAGGCGTTATGGGGAACAAGCCCGGCAGTACCGGATGAATGCTAAAAATAATATGGCCGGAATTGAAAGGGACGCTTTTTCAAATACACTGGAGATGACTCCGGAACAGAATCAAAAAAGGATATTGGATGATTTTGCTGCCAGTACAAATAAAGGACATGTAAATGTCAAATTGGGGGTTGGCCTGGAAAGCTGGAGGGCGTATGAACAATTGAAGAAAGCCCGTAAATTCCAGGAAGCACCTGAACCTTTGATGGTGGAAGAGATTGACTTGCTTAAAATGATTTTTACCATAAATCGCCGGGAAAAAACTGTAAAATAAATCTTAATTATTTTAATATTTGTTGCATCGCTATTTTAAAAAATAAAATAGCATGTTAAAGAAGATTTTTTATGTAGAAAAAAAAGAAAAAGGTGGAAATTGAAAGAAGATAAGATTATCTTTGTCCAACGAATCTGTATGGTGAAGTTAAAGGAATGAATTGAAATCAGAAAAAGGGAATAGTACTTCGGAATTGATTTTTAATTTCCGGTTACCTGACCGTTTTTCAGGATTTTTGTTTTTTACTGAAAAATACAGTTTCATAAGTGTGATTATTATTAACAAAGTTATAATGTTATGAAGAATTATTCTATTGTATTGAATGTAATATTATTGATTGCCGTAGCAGTGCTTTATATCTTGCATTTTACAGGAAACCGGGAAAATGCGCCGGTAAGAACCAGTATGGAGGGAAACGGGACTGTTAATGGAACGAAAATAGTATATGTAAACACAGATACATTATTGAATAACTATTTGCTTTCAATCGAATTGAATGAAGCCTTTTTGAAAAAACAGGAAGAAAGACGGACTGAATTGAATCTGAAAGCAAAACAGCTGGATCAACAAGCCAATGAATTCCAACGTAAATTAGAAAATAATGGTTTTATCAGCCGGGAAAGGGCAGAAGCTGCCAGACAGGAAATTCTGGATAAAAATCAGCGCTTGCAAATGCTGCAGCAGGATATGACAGAAAAAATGCTGAAGGAGCAGAGCGATTTGAATAAACGTCTGTTTGAATCCATTACTTCTTTCCTGACAGAATACAATAAAGAAAAAGGATATGATATTGTATTGAGCACAGTTTTAGCTGGAAATGTGCTTTATGCAGAATCGGGTTTTGACATTACCGGTGACGTTGTAAAAAGGCTCAACGAGAAATATAATCAGAAAAAGGCTGAGTAATCAGCCTTTTTTCTTAACGGCATTTTATGAAAATTTTTGACCGTTATTTTGAAAAAAATCCATTGAAATTTTTTCCGGATTTTCCGGATACGCTTTCCTTAATTATAGTCATTCCTGTTTTTGACGATCCCGATATTTTCCATACTTTGAAGTCTTTGCAAAATTGCCGTTTGGATAGGGATGTCGGGGTTATTCTGGTGGTGAATCATGCTGAGCATTGTGATGAAGATCTGAAGCAGAGAAATCATCAACTTTATATAGCGCTGAACGATTTCCTGAAAAATTCTCCTGTTGCCGGTTTGTATTGTAATGTTTTTGCAGCTTTTGATTTACCTCGTAAACAGGCCGGTGTCGGTTTGGCTAGAAAAATTGGTATGGATGCTGCAGCCTGGTATTTTTATCAGAGCGGAAAAGAAAAGGGGGGAATTGCATCTCTGGATGCAGATACATTAGTAGATGAAAATTATTGCCGGGAACTGGCGGATTGTTTTGCAAAAACGAATTGTGCCGGGATGACAATTGCTTATGAACATGTTTTACCTGAATCCGGAGAAGAACGGCTCGGCATTATGAAATACGAGTTGTATCTTCGTTATTACCGGATGGCTTTGGCTTATGTGGGACATCCTTATGCTTATTCTTGCCTGGGGTCTGCTTTTGCTGTAAGGGCAGCGGATTATATTGCTCAGGGGGGGATGAACAAGAAACAGGCGGGAGAAGATTTTTATTTTATTCAGAAGCTGATAGCTACGGGACGTTTTTTTCATTTAAATAAGGTGAAAGTATATCCTGCCGGACGGATTTCGGAACGTACTCCTTTTGGGACAGGACAGGTGGTGCGGCAGATCGTAAATGAACGGGGCAATTATGTGACATATCATTTCGGAGCTTTTGAAGTTTTAAAGTCTTTTTTCCGGGATATTCCGCAATTGTTTAAAGTAAACGGAATACAGATAAAGGCCTGTCAGGAGCAGCAGAATAAGTGCCTTTTCCGATTTTTGGAAGCAAATAATTTTGTAGAAATGGTAGAGGAATTGAATGCCAATTGTGCTTCTCCGAAATTATTCTTAAAACGTTTTTTTGATCAGTTTAATGCTTTCCGGGTATTGAAATATTTAAATTACGTACATCCCCTTTATTTTCAAAAGCAGGCAGTAGAAATTGCTGCAGTCGGTTTGCTGGAAAAGATTATGCACAGACCTGTCTCCCGGAATTTGCCGGATTTACTTACTGCTTATCGGGAACGGGATATTTGAAATTTGCAAATTGGATGTATCTTTGTAAGGGTTATTTAAAAGATTATAAAAAGCATGGATTTTAAATACGAAATAAAAATCATGGCGGATCCGGAAGAAGTTTTTTCTGCTTTGACAAATCCTTTCCAGATCGGGCTATGGAGCGGGTATCCTGCTGATATGAAGGCAGAAGTAGGGTATGTCTTTTCTTTATGGGAAGGTGATATTACGGGGGTGAATCTGGAGATAGTGCCGGATCGGCTTTTAGTGCAGGAATGGTTTTTCGGAGAAAATGAAGAACCTTCTATCGTGCGTCTGGAATTGAAAAAAGAAAGGAATCCGGGAACGATTGTACAGCTTTTACATACCCATATCCCGGAAGAAGTATTTGAAGAAATTACGGAAGGTTGGAAAGTATATTATTTGGGTTCTGTGAAAAATATGTTGGAGATGTATTAATATTTTAAAGAGGCAACCGGATGGAGATACGAAAAATAAAGGTAGCAGCTATTGGTGCGGGAAACCGCTTGAATGCTTATGCTGAATATGCCTGTTTACATCCGGAGGAAATGGAGATTGTGGCAGTTGTAGAGCCGAATGAAGTGAGGAGGAAGCATTGTGCGGAGCGTTTTCATATCCCTTCTGAATACTGTTTTGCTTCCTGGACACAATTTTTTGAATATCCCCGTCTGGCAGATGCTGTATTTTTGTGTACTCCTGATCATTTGCATTATCAGCCGGCTTTAGCGGCTTTGGAAAAAGGGTATCATATCTTATTAGAAAAACCGATTGCTCAAACCTGGCAGGAGTGTCAGGATATTGCCCGGAAAGCACAGGTATACGGACGTATTGTCGGAATTTGCCATGTTTTGAGATACCATCCCTATTTCCGGAAATTCCGTCAGATTGTAGAAAACGGGGAATTGGGGGAAATTATTAGTATTAATCACGTGGAAGGGGTGGGGATCGAACGGATGACACATGCTTTTGTAAGGGGATTATGGAGAAGGGCGGAGGAAACGAATCCGATGATTCTTTCCAAAGCTTGCCATGATTTGGATCTTATGGTATGGCTTACCGGGCGAAAGTGCTTGGACGTGAGTTCTTATGGGTCTTTAAAATGGTTTAAAGAAAAAAATGCGCCTGTCGGCAGTACCCTGCGTTGTACGGACGGTTGTCTGATAGAGCGGGAATGTCCTTTTTCTGCTTTGCGTTTGTATTATCGTCAAAAGCGCTGGTTGCGCCATTTTGATATACCGGAAGGAATTGATCCGGATCCGGTTATTATGCAGGAATTAAAAACGGGACCTTATGGGAGGTGTGTGTATCGTTGTGATAACGATGTGGTCGATCATCAGGTCGTTTCCATGTTGATGGAAGATGAAGTGACCGTGAACTTTTCAATGGATGCTTTTACGAAAGAAGGAGGACGGAAAACACATATTATGTTTACGAAAGGAGAAGCTTACGGAGATGAGAAGCAGTTGACTATCCGCTATTTCCTGCCCGGTAAAGCAGATGAGGTTTTCAATTTTGCAGATAGTTTTGGAGAGTGTAATTATCACGGAGGGGCTGATTTGTACATTGTTGGGGATTTCCTTCAGGCTATCCGTAAACAGAAAGCTTCAGCCTTACTCACTTCAATTGAGACTTCTTTGGAAAGTCATAGAATTGCTTTTGAGATAGAAAAAAGACGTTTGAAATAGACGTTATTCTCCTGTTACCTGTATGATTTCTCCCCGGACTTCAATTATTTCCCCTTTTCTGATTTTAGCACGCTTCCGTTGTTCGGTTACTCCATTGCGTTTTACTTCTCCGTTTTCTACTAATATTTTGGCTATTCCCCCGCTTTCTGCTATTCGCGTAATTTTCAGTAAACGGATTAATTCAATATAATCTTCTGTAAGTGTAAATTTTATCATTCGAATATCTTGTTTATGGAGAGAGGTGTACAAAAATAATAAAAGTAACGGAACAAAATTAATTATACATTTCGGAAACAGAGTGATCTTAATTAAAAAAGATGACGGAAATAGGAAATACATCAGTGGATTTAACTTTTTTAAATCCTATTTTAAATGAAATTAAAAATTCAGTCGGGACGGGAGGAAGGGGCAACATACCGTAAAGTAGAAACAAGCCGCTTATAAAATGTTAATTTTGCAACCTTTAATAAAAAGGAGAAACGGGAAAAAGAAAACCAAATAAAAAACTTTTTTCTCGCTTTTTCGTTTTGGAAAAGATAACGAAAAAACAGTTGAATGAAAAAATTAGTAATTTGGGCAATGGCCTGTATTTTAGGAATTCCTGTATTCGCGGAAGGATATCAGGTAAATGTATTGAGTGCAAAACAGACTGGAATGGGGCATGTCGGAACGGCAATGAAATTAGGTGCAGAAAGTATGCATTTTAATCCGGCAGGGCTGGTTTGGCTGGACAATCATATGGATATTTCTATCGGTATTTCTGCTGTTTCTGCCAAGGCGAAATACAGCCACGAAGGTTATTCTGCAAAAACAGATAATCCTTTAAGTACTCCTTTATATGCTTATGTGGGCTATAAAATATACGATAATTTTGCAGCCGGGATTAGTTTGACAACGCCTTATGGAAATTCTTTAAAATGGCCTAAAAATTGGGCCGGCGTGAATCTGATTCAGGATATTACTTTGAGATCCTATGTATTACAGCCTACTCTTTCCTATAAAATCAGTGATAAACTGAGTATCGGTGTCGGATTAATGCTCGCGATCGGGAACGTTAATCTTTCCCGGGCTTTAATGAGTACTGCCGATTTCCAGATGATCGGTAATATTATAGAAGGTTTACCTTTACCCGAAGAGCAAAAAAAATATTTTGTAGAAACCATACGGGATAATAAATTCCCTCCGGCTTCTGCCACTTTGGACGGACACGCTAAAGTACGGGCCGGATTCAATATCGGGATTTTGTACGATATTTCTGAAAAAGTCAGTGTAGGATTATCGTATCGTTCTAAGATTAAAATGCGTGTTAAAGAAGGGGATGCGACTTTGGATTATGCAAACCGTAGTGTAGAAGATTTGATGGCTGTATTGGGAAAATTAGCCCCTGCTTTTGCCGTACCCAAATATGATCAGGGATCTTTCCGGGCAGAACTCCCTTTACCTTCTAATACGACTTTGGGAGTGAGTTATCGTCCGGATGACCGTTGGGAGATGTCTTTGGATTTGCAATATGTCGGTTGGAATGCTTATGATTCTCTGAATGTGTATTTCAACGAAGAAGAGTTGGGTATTAGCCCTATTAAGGCAAATAAAGATTATAAAAATACGATTATTGCCCGTATCGGGGCTCAGTATAAAGCTACGGAACGTTTGGACGTACGGGCCGGTTTATATTTTGACCAAAGTCCTATCCGGAAAAACAATTACAATCCGGAAACGCCGGGAATGAATAAAATCGGGATGTCTGCCGGTTTATCGTTTGAACCTTACCGGAATCTGCAATTTGATTTTGCTTTCCTTTATATTCAGGGGATCGGACGGGATGGATCGTATACCTATAATAATATTGTAATCCCTACTCAGGTAGATACCTTTAGCGGGCATTATAAATCAAATGCATTTACTGCATCTCTTGGGGTTTCTTATAAGTTTTAATTCTTTTTGTTTTCAGGGAGATATTTTAAAATTATAAGCGAATTTTTCAGTTAAGTTCTTGCTGAAAAATCTATACTTGTAAAAATAAAAGGGGGGATGTCCTTGGTATCATTCTTCAGACCTGTATCGGGCTAAATTTCCTGTAAGCAGTGTTGTTTACGGGAATATGGCGGCGAACAGAGAATGATGCTTCTACGCTAAGGCCCCCCTAATATTATACTCTGTGGCAATTCACAGAATTTGGTTATCCTCTCAGAAGATTATACTGTTTCTGCTCGCCTGAGGTTACCCTATTCAGTAACTTTAATATTTACTCTCCTATCTTATAAAAGATTTGTTGGAAAAAATAAATAGGAAAGAAAAGAACTGTTTTGGATAATATTCATTAATTTTCATCGGTCAAATGAAGGAATTTCCGTTAGGGAAATAGAAAAAAAGAAACCCAAAGTCATTGACTGCGGTACAGGGGAAAATACTTAATTTAAAAAGAGAAAAATATGACTATGAAAATTTTATTATCAGCATGTATGATGATAGCATTTCAATCGGTATGGGCTGTAAAACCTCAAACGAAAGTAATTGCACACCGGGGATTCTGGGAAACGGAGAATGCTGCTCAAAATTCCATTGCTTCTTTGAAGAAAGCGGCTGCAATAAAGTGTTACGGAAGTGAGTTCGATGTACAGATGACTTCCGACGGAGAACTGCTCGTCTTTCACGATGCTAAAGTACAGGGTAAAGTAATAGAAAATACGCCTTACGATAGTTTGAAAATGATTCGTCTTTCCAATGGGGAAGGAATCCCGACATTGGATGAATATTTGCAGGCGGCCCAAAAATTGAGGAAAACCCGTTTGATATTGGAAATCAAACCTCATTCAACCCCTGAAAAAGAATCAGAAGTGGTTAAAAAAGTGTTGGAGAAAGTGAAAGCTGCCGGTTTAATGTCTAAAACAGACTATATATCCTTTAGTTTATATATTGTGAAAGAGATTGTGCGTTTGTTACCGGAGGCACAGGTAGCTTATCTGGAAGGTGACCTTGCTCCGGAAGAAGCAAAGGCAGCAGGCTGCACAGGACTGGACTATCATTACCGGGTTTTTCAGAAGAATCCGGACTGGATTAAAAGAGCTCATGATCTGGGGTTGACAGTAAACGTTTGGACCGTGGATAAAGAAGAGATTATGAGGGAAATGACGGACAGGGGAGTGGATTTTATTACAACGAACCAACCTGTACTGTTGCAAAATGTAATAAAAAAGCAATAGTAGTTTGTTCTGGGTAAGAGAGAAAATTTATATAAGTAAAATCCTTTTTAGGAAAACAAGGGACTATTCCTTTTGAAGGGAATAGCCCATTTGCTTAAAAATCAGTTGTAATTTAGTGCTCTTTCTGCTTCTTGTATTTTAATTCCAGGAAAAAAGCAACCAGTAAGCCGATACCTCCGAAAATAAGTATGCTGGCGCCATTGACCATAGATACCAAACTGCCTGATACCCAATGGTCTTCTGTTCCGAAGCCGTCGATACACCCCCTGCAGATAAAGAATCCTACCAGCATACCGATACCGATACCCAGAAGCAGGCAGCCGGCTTTTAAAGCCCCGAATGAAATTTTGCTTCCTGATAAGAACGGAAAATACCTTCCTTTTGCTATCAGGGAAGAATCGATGTTATCTCCTAATTTTTCGATTATCGCCATTCTTTCTCTTCTCCGGACAAAAAGTTCGAATAGTCCGTAAATAGTGGCAAATACTATGAATACTACAATTGTTGCGGTAACGTCCATGATTTTGTGTTTTAAGATTATTTGTTTTGCCTCTTTGACGCTATTGTCTTAGGGAGGTTACACTCTTGACAGACAATTTTTTTTTTTAATTTTACTGTCTGGAATGTAACCTGATCCGTTAAAGTGCGTCCAAAAGACGACATGAAAGAATTGGACGATATATACTATATACAGAAAATATTGGATGGGAAAACGGAATATTTTTCCCGTTTGGTAAATCGGTATAGTCAGCATGTTTATTGGCTCATTTTGAAAATTGTCAGAAAAAGAGAAGATGCAGAGGAATTGACTCAGGATGTTTTCGTTAAAATTTTCCGGGTGCTGCATACTTTTAAGGGAGATTGCCGGTTTTCGACCTGGTTGTACCGGATTGCATTCAATACTGCTGTTTCTGCAACCCGTAAAAAGAAATGCGAATTTCTTTATATGGAGGAACAGACGATAAATAATGTATTGGATGAAAAGGTAGAACAGGCTTTGGAAGATTCAGACAACGAAGAATTATTGGGGAAATTGGAAAGGGCCCGGGAACAATTAACCCCTGAAGAGAGAGGACTGATTGGTTTATTTTATAATGAAGAACATACAATTGAAGAAATAAGTGAGATTTCGGGCTTGAGTATTGCCAATGTAAAAGTAAAATTACACCGGATCCGTAAAAAATTGTATGTAATTATGGAGGGAATGTTATGAAAACAGAAGAGATGAAAGACAAGGCTTTACATGAAATTTTCCGGCGGATGGAAACGTCTGTTCTTCCAGAAAATTTTAACGACCGCATTATGAAAAGGGTGTACCGGGAAAAAAGCCGGCAAGAATGGCGGAATTTTATACTGGTCACTTTTACTTCTGTCGTCATGCTGGCTTTGGCGGTATATGTATTTGTTCACTATTTTTCTTTTCCACTCCCGGCCATGTTCGGAACTCTTTTAGAAAAAGCAGGAAACGATATTTTTTCCGGTTTGCGTTTTTATGGATTTATCTTGTTACCTGTTGGATTTTTACTCTGGCTGGATTATTGGCTAAGGCGCCGTTCTGATTTGAAAAATTTCCGTTCCGAAAAAAGTTGAACCTTATTGGAAAGTCTGTGTCCGTTTTGAATAAACAGAAAAAATAGATGTTTAAAAGTTTTTCACCTCTACATTCTAAATTTGTAGAATAAAATACAACGAAATATAAGGTTGAAGAAGTGGAATATTTATTTGCTATCTTTGCTTTCGTGGAGAGGTAGAAAATGGAAAAACGCAAGATTATTCATATCGATATGGATGCTTTTTATGCTTCAGTGGAGCAGCGGGATCATCCGGAATATCGAGGAAAGCCTGTGGTAGTAGGGCGGGCTTCACAAAGGGGAATCGTTGCTGCTGCCAGTTACGAGGCCCGGAAATTCGGAATTCATTCGGCAATGTCTTCTCAAAAAGCATTGCAGCTCTGCCCTGAGCTTATTTTTGTTCCTTCCCGGATGGATGTTTATAAAGCCGTTTCTGCTGAAATTCACAAAATTTTTTATGAGTATACGGATCTGGTAGAACCTTTGGCATTGGATGAAGCTTTTCTGGATGTAACTGAAAATAAATCAAATTTACAATTAGCTACGGATATCGCCCGTATGATCAAGAAGGAAATTCGGGAGAAACTGGGATTAATAGCTTCTGCAGGTGTATCTTATAATAAGTTTTTGGCAAAAATTGCTTCGGATTACCGGAAACCGGACGGGCTTTATACGATTCATCCGGATAAAGCCCAAAAATTTATAGATGCCCTCCCTATCGAGCTGTTTTGGGGAATAGGAAAAGTAACCGCCCGGAAAATGCACTCTCTCGGAATTCATAACGGAGCAGAGCTGCGGCATTGTTCTCCGGAAATGTTAAAACGGAATTTTGGAAAAAACGGTATCCTTTATTATAATTTTGCACAGGGAGTGGATCTGCGGCCTGTAGAAGCTGTCCGGGTACGCAAGTCCGTCAGTTGTGAATGCACTTTTGAAATTGATATTGGAGAACGTACTGCCATTATTATTGAACTCTATCATGTTACCCTCGAATTAATAGAACGGATTCGGAAGTCGGATTTTAAAGGACGTACATTGACACTGAAAATAAAGTTCAATGATTTTTCCCTGAAGACTAAAAGTATCACTGTAGAGGAACCACTTTTTACGAAAGAAACAATATTGCCTTTGGCTAAAAAGTTATTGCAGGAAACCGATTTGGAAGAAAAGAGGATTCGGTTGTTGGGATTAAGTGTTTCTCATGCAGAAGAACCTCCTTTTACTGACTCACCTGCTCCGGTACAACTTTCTTTTGATTTTTAGAATTGAGGAAATATTGCTTTTATTCCCTCATTCTAGGACCTTTTGAAGGTCTATTGCACCATACTGTCGTATACCAATTTTGAAATGTGGGCAATAATGGCTGCATTCGTCTGGTCCGTCTCTGAGGAGTTCATCACAAAAACTGCTATGTAATATTGTCTCCCGTTCGGCAAAATAATCAAACCTGCATCATTGTCGGCTATTTTTATCCCTTCTTTTGTCCTGTCGGAAGAGCCTGTTTTATGGCCTATCCACACATTTGCAGGTAACTTTCCTTTTAGTTTATCCGTACCGGTAGACGTTTCGGACATGGTTTGCCAGAGGAAGTCTTTATAGGAAGAGTCAAATAATGTTTTGGTATATGCTATTTTCATCAGCTTTACAACTGCTAAAGGAGTACTCCGGTTTAGCAGCTGGTTTTGATTGTCCTGGTGCATAAAATCTTCGGTTGCCGATAAGCAACACTCTTTTATACCCAATTTTTGAATGTATTCCTGGACAGAGGTTATACCTCCGGCATAATCAATTAAAATGTCACAGGCATTGTTGTCACTTAGAGAGATGCTGTATTGCAATAATTCTTTAAAGGAAAGGGTGATATCCTGCCCGGGGTACTTATCCCGTAACGGACTGTATGTATGGGGACGCAGCTGAACGGATTTTATCCTCAGGGTATTGTCCAGACTGATTTTTTCTTTATTTAATTTGTCCAGTACAGCCAATGCAACGTGAAATTTAAAAACACTCAAAAGAGGGAAATGAAGGGAGTTATTGTAGAGAATAATTTTATCGTCATCAGTCAATACCGACACTCCGACAGTTGCTTTTTTATCTTTTAAGAAAAGGGCAATTTGCTCCCCGGTATTTTTTAAAGGTGTCTGGGCTATTGCTTTGCCATTTCTCAATAAGATGGCAATGAGGATACCGTAAAAAAACTTCATTTTCATAACAGACACTAAAACGGGTAATACAAACTTTTCTCTCTGACGAAATAAAGAAAAATCCGGAATACATATTCCGGATTTTGAAGAGGTGGTATCACCTGGAATCGAACCAGGGACACAAGGATTTTCAGTCCTTTGCTCTACCGACTGAGCTATGACACCGTCTTTTTGCGTGTGCAAATGTAGTGGGATTTTCTGAATTTGCAAATAAAATGGTTAGGAAAATGAAAAATATTTTTCATTGTAAAATTATAAGACTTTTTTATTTCTGTGTATTAATTATTTAGTTTATATTTGTCCCCGATAGAAGAATTCCGGACTTATTTTTTGTAACCAAAAAAATCACTCTGCGTATCCTTCTACATGTTTTACTAATTTAATTTTTTTATTGTGAATATTTTTGTTGCAAAAATGAGTTCTGCTACTACTGGCGAGGACTTGGCTGCTCTTTTCGGAGAGCACGGTACTGTTACATCTGCTAAAGTGATTACTGACAGAGAAACCGGAAATTCAAAATGTTTTGGTTTTGTTGAAATGGAAGATGAAACCGAAGGAATGAATGCAATTAATGCCCTTAATGAGACGGAATTTCAAGGAAGAAAGATTGTTGTAAAGAAAGCTAGACCCAGAGAAGAGGGAGAAAGAAATACACATAGATCTTTCCAGAGGGGTGGAGGAGAAAGAAGATTTAACTCCAATCATTAATTTGGAAAACTTTAACTGAGAGCTTTAGGCTCTCAGTTTTTGTATTTGGCCTTTAAGTAAGCATACAACACTTTGTGTAATAAAGCTGCTTCTGCTTTCCCTTCTTCTGTCCAGTCCGGATCCATTTCTATTGCATTGCAGGCTTCACTCAACTGTATATTATCATCAATGGATTGCGGACAGTTTTCTTCCAGCCAGAACAAATCCGATAACTGCATTTTTTCCAGGCATTCCAGTGCTAATTTCCGGGCTTCCAGCATATTGTCCTTCCGGTATTTTTTTAGGAAAATTTCGATGATCGCATCGGTAAAGTAATCACTGAAATAATGCAGGAGTAACAGACGCCTTTGGTAATGTTCGGCGGTAGATGCCGTAGTGTCGAGGACTGAGCTCAGTCCGGTATACGACATTTCTGCAATTTCAATGCTCTCTTCTTCTTCTTCATCCAGTTCCAAGAGCAATATTTTGAATAAAGCGTCACTAAAGGCATCCTCTACATGCTGAGCAATACTTTCCTGATAATAGTTTTGTCGTTTTCTCATCAGCTGCCTTAAAGAAGAAGTCAGTTCTTTCCGGTTTCCGTCAGCGCATTGCTGCTGTATTTTTAGCAACAATGCCTCTAATTCTGTTTTATTTATTTCCATTGTTTTTTCCCGAATAGACGTGGGGTAACTAGTTTTTCAACTGTTTTTTTCCGGTTTACTGAAATTCACCCAGCCCTGTGCTTTGAGTTCGAAAGAATTACCGTCCCGGGTGATCAGGGTATATCCTGCGGATGCTTTACAAGTGTGACCGATAACACTGATGGACTCCATGGCGGTGAGTTTGTCGTATAAGTCCAGGGGTGCCGTAAATAGCAGTTCGTAATCTTCTCCTCCGGAAAGGGCACATACCGTTGCATTTAAATTTAATTCTTCAGCCATTTTATAAGTTTGGTAATCTATCGGAATTTTTTCTTCATAAATAGTGCATCCCACCTGGGAAGCCTTGCATATGTGCATAATTTCTGAGGCCAGGCCATCCGAAATGTCGATCATAGCGGTCGGGCGGATATTTTTTTCTTTCAGCCCTCTTAGGATATCCACTCTTGCTTCCGGTTTCAGTTGCCTTTCTAATATATATTCATATCCGCTAAAGTCCGGCTGTACATTTTCCGGATGATCCGCAAAGACGGCTTTTTCCCTTTCTAATAGTTGAAGTCCCATATAGGCCGCCCCCAGATCTCCGCTTACGCATATCAGTTGGTTTTCTTTTGCTGTATGGCGGTATACGATATCTTCTGTCCGGGCTTCTCCCAAAATAGTAATGCTGATACACATGCCGGTTTGAGAAGAAGTAGTGTCCCCTCCTACTAAATCCACTTCGTAACGTTCACAGGCCAGATAAATTCCGGCATATAATTCTTCCAGACTCTCTACGGAAAAATGATTGGAGACCGCCAGAGATACTGTGATTTGCCGGGGAATACCGTTCATAGCACATATATCACTTACATTGGATGCAACTGCTTTGTAGCCTAAATGCCTGAGGGGAGTATACGTTAAATCAAAATGAATACCCTGAATGAGCATGTCCGTACTCATCAATATTTTTTTGTCGCCGTAATCCAACACAGCAGCGTCGTCTCCTACTCCTTTTAAAGTGGACTTATTTTTCAATTCGATAGGCCGGGTAAGGCGATCGATTAAGCCAAATTCTCCCAAAGAAGAAAGTTCTGTATAATTTTTATTCTCCATATCTGTTTACAAACTGGTTTGTATGTATAAACGTGAAAATGTTTAGACATTCAGGCGATAAAGATAATGTAAAAAATAAAGGTTCGGAATTTCCGGAATAAAAACTGTATAAATGTTTCTCTCTTTTTCTTTGGAATAGAACCGGAGTATCAATGGATAAAGAATATCTATTGATGGAAAGTATAGCAGTAGATATTTTTTTGTATTTTTGCAGAATTCAGAAAATGAGGCTGAAGAAAAGTGGACAGGGAAAAAGATAACGTTTTATCTATTGGAATCGTAAATCTGGAAGCAAAGAATTTTTATGGCTAAAGAACAGGATAATATATTGCAGGAAGTTACAGCTAGTGAATACAAGTACGGTTTTGTAACAAATGTAGAGACGGATACAATCGGGAAAGGATTGAATGAGGAGGTGATCCGAACCATATCGGCTAAGAAAGAAGAACCGGAATGGTTACTTGAATTTCGTTTAAAGGCTTATCGGAAATGGTTGACGATGAAGATGCCCCGTTGGGCACAGTTGAATCTTCCGGAAATTGATTACCAGGACATTATTTATTATGCAGCTCCCAGGCAGGAGGTGAAAAAAGAGTGGGAGGATGTCGATCCGGAGTTGAAGGCTACCTTTGATAAATTGGGAATTCCTTTGAATGAGCAAAAGACACTGTCGGGAGTAGCTGTGGATGCAGTTATGGACAGTATTTCAGTAAAGACTACTTTTAAGGAAGCTTTGGCGGAGAGAGGAGTTATTTTTTGTTCGTTTTCAGAGGCCGTAAAGAATCATCCGGATTTAGTAAAAAAGTATTTAGGTACAGTTGTTCCCTATGGGGATAATTTCTTTGCTGCATTGAATTCTGCAGTATTCAGTGATGGTTCTTTTGTCTATATCCCCAAGGGGGTACGTTGTCCGATGGAATTATCCACCTATTTCCGGATCAATGCCGCGAAAACCGGACAGTTTGAACGGACATTGATTGTTGCAGAAGAAGAGTCTTATGTGAGTTATCTGGAAGGTTGTACAGCTCCTATGAGGGATGAAAACCAATTGCATGCTGCTATTGTGGAAATTATTGTAGAGAAGAATGCTGAAGTCAAGTACAGTACTGTACAGAACTGGTATCCGGGGGATAAAGAGGGAAAGGGAGGAATTTATAACTTTGTTACGAAGCGGGGGATTTGCCGGGGAGAAAATGCCCGTTTGATCTGGGCACAGGTAGAAACGGGTTCAGCGATTACCTGGAAATATCCCAGTACAATTTTGAAAGGGGATGGTTCGGTAAGTGAATTTTATTCGGTTGCGGTAACCAATAATTACCAGCAAGCCGATACGGGAACAAAAATGATTCATATCGGGAATAATACCCGAAGCCGGATTGTGTCGAAAGGGATATCGGCAGGATACAGCAGTAATGCTTACCGGGGCAAAGTGAAAGTGGTGAAGTCTTGTAAGAATGCCAGAAATTATTCCCAATGCGATTCGCTTTTATTGGGGGATAAATGTGGAGCACATACTTTCCCATACCTGGAAATTGAGAATTCTACTGCCCAAGTGGAACATGAAGCTACTACTTCTAAAATCGGGGAGGACCAGATTTTTTATTGTAACCAGCGCGGTATCTCAACTGAGGATGCCGTGGGATTGATTATCAAAGGCTATGCAGGAGATGTGATCAACAAAATGCCCATGGAATTTGCCGTGGAAGCACAGAAATTGCTGCAGATCAGTTTAGAAGGAAGCGTAGGATAAACAAAAATAAAAGAAGAATATACAGGATAATAGAATTCAGATTCCAATTATCATTTCAATTCAAATGTTATGTTAAAGATTAAGAATTTACATGCCGTCGTAGACGGAAAAGAAATACTAAAAGGAATAGATCTGGAAGTAAAAGCCGGAGAAGTTCATGCAATAATGGGGCCAAACGGAGCTGGAAAAAGTACCTTGTCGGCCGTATTGACAGGGCGGGAACGTTTTGAAGTAACAGAGGGGGAAGTAGAGTTTAACGGGAAAAATTTGTTGGAACTGCCGGCAGAAGACCGTGCCCGGGAAGGTATCTTTTTGAGTTTTCAATATCCCGTGGAAATACCGGGAGTCAGTACTGTAAATTTTTTAAAAACTGCAGTCAACGAACACCGGAAATATCAAGGATTACCTCCTTATCCCGCTGGTGAATTTTTAAAAATGATCCGGGAAAAAATGGAATTGGTGGGGATTGACAGTAAGCTTTTAAATCGTTCATTGAATGAAGGTTTTTCCGGTGGAGAGAAGAAAAAGAACGAAATATTCCAAATGGCCGTTCTGGAACCGAAGTTGGCCATATTGGATGAGACGGATTCCGGTTTGGATATAGACGCCTTGCGGACTGTTGCACAGGGTGTAAATAAATTGAAGAAACCGGATAATGCTACGATTGTAATTACGCATTATCAGCGTTTATTGGATTATATTGTTCCGGATGTGGTTCATGTTTTATATGACGGGCGGATTGTGAAAACGGCCGGGAAGGAGTTGGTCGCTGAACTGGAAAAACATGGTTACGACTGGATTAAAGAGGAGATGAAAAAATCCTGATGTTAAATCCGTTGGGAGGCAGAAGCGTATAGAAGAACTGGTAATGTAAAATATATGACTGGAATTGACAAAATAAATAATGATTTCGTATCGCTTTTTAAAGAAGGATACTCCTTGATAGAAGCCGGGTGTGGAAAAGAAGTAAATGCCTTTCGGAAAGAGGCTTTTGACAACTTTTTAGCATTGGGAGGTATTCCTTTTAAAACAGAGGATTATTTATATACAGATTTGTTACCGGTATTCGGAAGAGATTACAAGGTTGTATTAAAATACATTCCTCAGGATGTAGATGTAAATGAAGTATTCCGCTGTGCGGTACCCGAACTCGCTACAGATTTGATATTTACCGTCAATGGCTGGTATTTTAAAGAAAATAAGAAGGCTGAAATTCCGGAAGGCGTAATTGTATGCAGTTTTCAGGAAGCCAGTTTAAAATATCCGGAATTATTTGCTGTCCATTACAATAAATATGCGCCTACAGCGGCTAAAGACGGGTTGGTTGCTTTAAATACAGCTTTTGCCCAGGACGGTGTATTTGTATATATTCCGAAAGGCGTAAAGTTGAAACGTCCTCTTCAAATCGTAAATCTGTTACGGGCTAAAGCTGATTTAATGGCCTATCAGCGGAATATGATTCTTCTGGAAGAAGGAGCGGAGGCTACATTACTCGTATGTGATCATACTTTGTCGGAGGATTATTTTCTGATGAATAATGTGACTGAGGTGTTTACGGGGGAAGGGGCCCATCTGGATTATTATCAGGTACAAAATCAGCATCTGGGGGCTTCTCAGATCAATTCCCTGTTTGTATCAGAAAAGAGAAATGCCGTTTTCGAAAGTAATATGGTTACATTATACGGAGGCATGATCCGGAATAATCAGTACATTGCCTTAACTGAAAAAGGGGGAGAATGTCATTTATATGGAATTTATATTTTGGATAAAAGTCAGAAGGTAGATAATTTTTCCTATATCGACCATATTGCTCCTCATTGTAACAGTAATGAACATTTCAAAGGGGTGCTGGACGATTCGTCTTTGGCTAATTTTTCCGGATGTATACGGGTAGAACCGGATGCTCAGAAAACAGAAGCGTATCAGGCGAATAATAATTTATTATTGACGGATTCTGCCCGGGTAAATGCCAAGCCTCAATTAATTATTGATGCGGATGACGTAAAATGCAGCCATGGGGCTACTGTAGGGCAAATCGACGAAGAAGCTATGTTTTATTTGCGTTCCCGTGGCATTAGTCTGACAGAAGCCCGGATGATGATGATGTTCGGGTTTGCCCATGACATTGTTCAACGGGTAAAACTGGAGCCTTTACGCGTAAAAATAGATGATTTAATAGATAAACGGTTGAGGGGCGAATTTTCAAAATGTCACAATTGTATGATGCAGTGTAAAAAATAAGCAGGAGGGGCAGATTTTGAAGAGCAGTGGATAGAGAAACGGACGATATACGGTAAGGAATTAAATTTAACCGATCATGTTTGATGTAAATAAAATCCGGCAGGATTTTCCGATACTGGGAGAAAAAGTATATGGAAAGCCTTTGGTGTATCTCGATAATGGAGCTACCAGTCAGCGTCCGTACCAGGTTATTGAAAAAATGACCGAATATTACCTGAAATATAATTCCAATGTGCATAGGGGCGTACATTATCTCAGTAATGTGTGTACCGATGCGAATGAGGAGACCCGACGTATTGTACAGCGTTTTATGCGTGCAGCTTCGGAAAAAGAGATTATTTTTACAAGGGGAACAACGGAGAGTATTAATTTGATTGCCTATAGTTTTGGCGAAGCTTTTATTGCGGAGGGGGATGAGATTGTAGTGACAGAAATGGAGCATCATGCCAATATTGTACCCTGGCAGATGCTATGCGAACGGAAAGGGGCTGTCTTGAAAGTTGTTCCCTTTACGGATAAGGGAGAACTGGATCCGGAGGCTTTTCGTCGTCTTATGACGGAACGGGTAAAGTTGGTCGGAGTTGCCTACGTTTCGAATGTATTGGGAACAGTGAATCCTGTACGGGAAATTATTTCCCTGGCGCATCGGTTCGGATCAAAGGTTTTGGTGGACGGAGCTCAGGCCGTACAGCACATTCCGGTAGATGTACAGGAATTGGACTGTGATTTTTTTGTTTTTTCCGGACATAAAATCTATGGACCGACAGGAGTAGGAGTCTTGTATGGAAAAGAAACATTACTGGATCAAATGCCGCCTTGGCAGGGGGGAGGAGAGATGATAAAAGAAGTGCGTTTTGAAAAAACGACTTATAATGAGCTCCCGTTTAAATTTGAGGCAGGGACTCCTGATTTTATCGGTATTATCGGTTTAGGCGAGGCTTTAAAATATGTGGAGGCAATCGGGATAGAGAATTTCGCAGCACATGAACATCAGTTGCTACAGTATGCCATAGAACAGATGAAGAAAATTCCGGGAATGCGGATTTTTGGAGAAGCAGATTGTAAGTCTTCTGTCCTTTCTTTTGCAGTAGGAAATATTCATCATTCCGATATGGGGCTTTTGCTGGACAAAATGGGGATTGCTGTACGGACCGGACAGTTATGTGCAGAACCGGTTATGCAGCATTTTGGGGTTACGGGAATGGTACGCGCTTCTTTAGCGATGTATAATACAGAAGAAGAAATAGATACTTTTTGCCGGGGAGTGGAAAAAGTAGGAAAAATGTTTAAGGTATAAGTATTCCGGAGAATTATAAAGCAGGCAGGCCTACTCTGGAGAATAGATAATTATGAAGACAATAGAGACATTAGAAAAAGAGATTACAGATGAGTTTTCGGTCTATGACGATTGGATGGATAAATATGCTTATCTGATAGAAATTGGCACGGCTATGCCTGGCATGGACGAGCGGCATAAAACGGATGATAATTTGATAAAAGGTTGCCAGTCGCGGGTATGGTTTCATGCTGAATTGCGGGACGGGCTGCTTTATTTTACGGCGGATAGTGATGCCATTATTACAAAAGGGATCGCTGGATTATTGGTCAGGGTATTTTCGGGCCAAAAACCGGCAGATATTGCGAAGGCTGATTTAAAATTTATTGACGAAATCGGTCTGACGCAACATTTGTCTCCCACCCGTTCCAATGGATTATTATCTATGGTAAAACAGATAAAAATGTATGCTATTGCTTTTTCTGCTAAACATTGATTTTCCGTTAATTTAATATCATTAAAAATATGGCTGCAAGTTTGATGAGGGATTTGATTATAGAGAAACTTTCCACGGTCTACGATCCGGAGATACCTGTAAATATCTGGGATTTAGGATTGATTTATGATATTCATTTTGTAAAGCCGGCGGAAGTAATTATCGACATGACTTTGACAGCTCCGGGCTGTCCTATTGCTGATGAAATCGTACAGCAAGTTCACGATGTAGCCATGGAGGTAGAAGGGATAGAGAGCGTCACGGTGAATTTGGTTTTCGAGCCGGCTTGGGGCCCTGAGCGGATGAGTGATGTCGCCAAGTTGGAATTGGGATATGATATCTGATCCGGAAGGAATAGTAAAACTGGAAGATTTTTGCCAGAGGGCCAGAGGGCTTGGGTTTGATGCCGTAGGGGTAGCCCGTTCTGAAAAATTAGTGCGGGAAGTGCAGTATTTACGATTGTGGCTGGAGAGAGGGTGTCAGGCCGGTATGTCTTATATGGAACGGAATGTCGAGAAAAGGGAAGATCCCTGTTTACTTGTAGAGCATGCGCAATCTGTAATTGTTACGCTTACCAATTATTTCCATCCGTTCCGGCAAACGGAAAAAATTCCGCTCATTGCCCGGTATGCCTATGGAAAAGATTATCATATCGTTGTCAAAGAAAAATTGAAGCAATTACAAGGACAGATAAAGGGAAGATGTTTTGTGGATTCTGCACCTGTATTGGAACATGAGTGGGCCAGACGGGCCGGATTAGGCTGGACGGGAAAAAATACATTACTGATTAACCGGGAAAAAGGTTCTTTTTGTTTTATCGGAATTATTATTACACCGGAAAAATTTGACCGCTATAGTGATCCTTTTGAAAAAAATTATTGTGGAAATTGTAACCGGTGTATAGAAGCTTGTCCGACAGGCGCTTTGACTCCTTATCAACTGGATGCCCGTAAATGTATTTCTTACCACACGATTGAAAATAAGGGAGACTATCCCGAAGCACTCAAACAGAAAGCGGGGCGGAGAATATTTGGTTGTGATACTTGTCAGGAAGTATGTCCTTGGAACAGCCGGGCAAAAATTCATCGGTTGCCGGAATTTTTACCTTCCTTGGAACGGCTGAATTTAAGCAAAGAAGATTGGGAACAAATGGATGAATTTACTTTTTTGCGTCTTTTTAAAAATACTCCTTTGGAAAGAACCGGACTGAGTAAAATTCTCCGGAATCTTCCTGTTGTTTGATGCTTGTTTACGGGATAGAAAGAATATATCAGCTGATAGAAAAAAACAACGTTAAATCGTTTCAGCTTTCGGAAATTATTGATAATCTTTGTAAAATGTATAAAGGTGTGTCTGGAAGATTTTTTCGGAAAAATAAGCGATGTCGCAAATTTTGAAACAAAGATGCTGGGAAGACGGAAAAGTATGAAGGTATACTAATACTATTTCAATAAAATAATCAGAGAACCAGAAAATGGTTGTCAGACTTAAATACTAATTGGTTATGGAAGTACAAGCTTGGGTAAAGCAAGTTATACGGCAAAATGAAATCGATAAGTACCTGGTGAAAGGGAAAGATTTTATAGATGAGGAAAAGATCCGGATTCATTTAGAGCAGCAAGCACATCCGGACCCTCAAAAAGTCCGGGATATTTTACAGAAATCTTTGTCGATAAAGTTGCTTACTCCCGAAGAGACCGCCGTATTATTAAATGTAACGGATCCTGCCTTATTGGAAGAAATGCGGGAAGCTGCCCTGGAAGTAAAAAAACGGGTATACGACAACCGTATCGTCTTTTTTGCTCCTTTGTATTGTTCCAATTTGTGTGTAAACCGTTGTGTTTATTGCGGTTTCCGCAGCGATAATCCGGAGGAGAAAAGGCATGTATTATCTTCTGAAGAGATATATCGGGAAACGGAGGCTATTATTGATGAAGGGCATAAACGTTTGATTGCTGTGTATGGGGAACATCCCAAAAGTGATGCGGATTATATAGCCGATTCCATTTCGACTATATATGCGGTGAAGCGGCCCACTCCTACGGGGAACGGTTATAATAATATCCGTAGGGTGAATATAAATGCAGCCCCGATGTCTGTTGAGGATTTGCGGAAATTGTGGCGTGCAGGAATCGGAACTTTTCAGGTTTTTCAGGAGACTTATCACCCCGGACGTTATGCGGAGCTGCATCCGGGGAATACTATAAAGGGAAATTTCCGTTGGAGATTGTATGCCATGCACCGGGCTATGGACGCAGGAATAGATGACGTAGCTATCGGGGCTCTCTTTGGTCTGTACGACTGGAAGTTTGAAGTGATGGGCCTGGTGGAGCACGCCCATGATCTGGAACGGCAGTTCGGAATAGGGCCTCATACAATATCTTTCCCCCGCATGCAGCCGGCGCCGGGAAGTTTCCTTAGTGAAAATTCACCCTATCTGGTGAATGATACTGCATTTAAACGTTTAGTAATGGTATTACGATTGGCTGTACCGTATACAGGTTTGATTGTAACAGCCCGGGAGAGAGCTGAATTGAGGAGAGAGATTATCAACTACGGTTGTACCCAAACGGATGCTTCTTCTAAAATCGGAATCGGAGCTTACGCAGGTAAAAAATTGCAGGAAGAAAATGCGGATAAGGTACAATTTATGTTGGGAGATCAGAGAAGCCTGGATGAAGTGATACGGGAATTGGCTGAAGATGGCTATATTACTTCTTTTTGTACTGCAGGTTATCGTTGCGGACGGACGGGAGATAAGATTATGAATTTGTTGGAGAAAGGGGTGGAAGGAAAGTTTTGTAAATTGAATGCTGTGCTTACCTTCCGGGAGTATCTCAACGACTATGCTTCTGCGGCAACCAGAGAGGCCGGAGAGCGTTTGATTCAGCGGGAATTGCAGGAAATAGAACATGCCCGTTTTTTTACCGATAAAAAATTATTACCGACTTTCCTGAATTATTATAAACGGATCACGGCCGGAGAACGGGATTTGTATATGTAATGCTTAAAGACCGGGGGCGAGAGTTTGCTCCCGGTTTTTTATTCAATCTTATCCCTATAAATAGGGATTTCAAATGTTACTTGAAAATACTATTTTTGCGGCGTAATATTATTAGGAATGGAGAATCGTTTTTTACGGCTGGCTGACATTCCAACGGGGAATGAATGTGTGATCGTCAAAGTGCATGGGCACGGTAGTTTTCGGAATCGGATTGTCGAGATGGGATTTGTAAAAGGGGAGAAAGTGACCGTAATTAAAAATGCGCCTTTACGGGATCCTATCGAATATAAATTAATGGATGGTCACATTTCTTTGCGTCGGAGTGAGGCAGAACTAATCGAAGTAATGGATATCACCGATTATTCCTCTGCTTATTCGGATGATGCTTCCTATAACGGAACTTTTCTGGACGAAGGAGTGGAGAATGTTATCCGGGAAAAAACCAATACCATAGAAATCGCATTGGTGGGTAATCCGAATTGTGGAAAAACTTCTTTTTTTAACCGGGCCACTGGTTTAAGGGAGCATGTAGGGAATTATAGCGGTGTGACAGTGGATGCGAAAGAGGCTGTATTTAAACACCGGGATTATACCATTAATTTGATTGATTTGCCCGGTACCTATTCCATTACTGAATATACACCTGAAGAACTATTTGTACGGACTTATATTACCGACCGCCACCCGGATATTGTGCTGAATATAGTGGACGCTTCAAATCTGGAACGAAATCTTTTCCTGACAACACAGTTAATTGATATGAATATTAAAGTCGTGATGGCTTTGAATATGTATGATGAACTGGGGAAAGAAGGCGCGACTTTGGATTATCAGTATTTAGGGAAATTGTTGGGTTTTCCTATTATTCCCACTACAGCCTGTTCGGGAAAAGGTATTGATAATGTTTTAGATAAGATTATCGAAGTATTTGAAGATAAGAACGAGGACTGCCGTCATATTCATATCAATTATGGCGCAGATATCGAGGCGGCAATTGACAAGGTAAAAGAAGCTATTGTACCGAATAAAACCATTACAGATAAATTTGCTCCGCGGTATCTGGCTATCAAAATGATTGAAAACGATTCTCTTGTAAAAAAAATATTGAGTCATCTTCCGAATTATGATCAAATCAGAGAAGTCGCCCGGAAATGTATTACATTTTTAGAGAAAGAGTATAAAGAGGATACGTGTACGGTTATAACCAATGCGAAATATGGATTTATCCGTGGTGCTTTAAAGGAAACATATATTGTCGGGGATAAAGATAAAAGACAATTGACGAATGCTATTGATACTGTATTGACTCACCAATGGTTAGGTTTTCCGGTATTGATTCTTTTTATGTGGGTAATGTTTCAGGCAACTTTTTCATTAGGGAGTTATCCAATGGATTGGATACAGGAAGGGGTCGACTGGTTAGGAAGTTGGGTATCGGAAAATATGCCTGCAGGACCTTTGAACGATTTGATTGTGGATGGAATTATAGCCGGTGTCGGAGGGGTCATTGTTTTTTTGCCGAATATCCTTATTCTATTTTTCTTTATTTCGTTGATGGAAGATACAGGCTATATGGCCCGTGCGGCTTTTTTAATGGATAGGTTAATGCATAAAATCGGCTTACACGGAAAGTCGTTTATCCCTTTGCTTATCGGTTTCGGTTGTAATGTACCGGCTATCATGGCAACACGAACCCTGGAAAGCCGTCGGGAGCGTTTGATAACCATGTTGATTATCCCTTTTATGTCTTGTAGTGCCCGTTTACCGGTTTATATTTTATTGGTTTCGGCTTTTTTCCCTTCTAATCAGGGCATGGTGTTGCTGTCATTGTATTTGATCGGAATAACTGTAGCGGTATTGACCGCTATTGTATTGAAAAAGTTACTGTTTCATAAAGCCAGCGATCCTTTTGTGATGGAGCTTCCCCCTTATCGTATGCCGACAATGCGGAATACTGTATTCCACATGTGGGAAAAAGCAGGTCAATATTTAAAAAAGATGGGCACTATAATTCTCTTTGCTTCTATTTTGATCTGGGCCTTGGGGTATTTCCCGCATCGTCCCGGATACGAAAAACAAAGTGCTGAACAAATGGAGCATTCCTATATCGGACGCATCGGGAAAACTGTAGAACCGGTGATTGCTCCTTTGGGATTTGATTGGAAAATGGGGGTTAGTATTATTACAGGATTGGCTGCTAAAGAGATTGTCGTCAGTTCTATGGGAATACTTTATCATGCAGAAACGACCGGAGAAGTGGATACTCAGAACCTGGCAGAGAAATTACAAAAGCAAACCAATGCAGGGGGCGAACCTCTTTTTACCCCTTTGATTGCTTATGGTTTTATGCTTTTTATCTTGATTTATTTTCCTTGTATGGCGGTCATTGCAGCTATCCGGAAAGAAGCGGGCTGGAAATGGGCATTTTTTACAATGTTTTATACTACTGCCCTGGCCTGGATTGTTTCGTTTTGCGTATACCAGATCGGACGCTTATGGTAATGGCTGCGGAGGAATAAAGACGGTTTTCCCCCTTAAAGTACCTGGCCGCACAGGCGTTTGGATAAACTTACCGTATAAAATTGAGGGACAGTCGGGAAAGAGAATTCGCTTTCTTGTATTTTAAAAAAGAATAACAAAATTTATGCAATTGATTGGGGTTTATATTATACTTATTGTGACGGTTGCCTGGGTTGTATGGAAGAACATTCGTTTGTGGAGGAAGAAAAACAACTCTTCCTGCTGCGACGGATGTACAGGATGTCCTCTAAAAGATAAATGTAATAAACCGGAAAAGAAAAATTGTTGCTCTTAAAAGGGAAGTTTTAGTGTAATATCTTCCGCTGCTTTTTTCCGTTTTAATCTTTCCCGTTCTCCCTTGCGGAATACATATACGAGTCCGTATTCTTCACAATATTGTCTTTTTTTCTCTTCGTCTTTTTCGAAAGTGAAATAATTCTCCACTTCATTCCATATATTCAGGATCAGAGCGTCGGCTTCATCCCGGAATTGGGCGACTTCCGAACTGAAACGGGAAGAGTTCACCTGAAGTTGTTTTTGGAAATTATAGCTTTGTTTGAAATTTTCATAACTTACCCGGACAAGTGCAATGGCCGGACTATAAATGGGATTTCCATAACGGTTATTCAGGCGTTCCTGTTCTCCGTTGATGACTTTTTCTCCCCATTGGATAAGTTCTTGTTCGGTCAGTAGACTGGGAACTTTAGAGTCATTTTCATCTAAACCATAAAAAGTACGGGCCTGAGGTTTCAATTCCCCTCTGGCTATGGTAAAATTCAATACCTGAATGAAATGTGAAATATAAAGGCGGGCTTTTTTCGTTAATTCTGTAAATTTCTGGCTGTTTTCTATTTGTTTTTCCCGGGCTGCTTTCGAAGTGGTGATAGCTATTTCAAATTTGGGTAAAAAAATATCAATTTTTTGTTTCAAGGGAAATGAATAAGCGATCTGGTTTATGTCATCAAGGCTGTCTCCTTTGTTCAAGGCTGCTTTTAATGCCCTTATTCTCGCTGCATCTGTATTTGGTAATCTTCTGTAAGGCATGAGCTTATGAAATTAAAAAACCTAAATGTTTCATTATGCGAAGGTATGTAAAAAAAAATGGTAAATCAATATTCGTACAAACAATTTTCCCTTAATTTATATTAAGACTTCGTATATTTGTAATTATTATAGGTTTCCAGTATACGGTGTACATAGTCATGAGCCTGTTGCCCGTTGCAATAACCGTTTCGGGAGAGGGAATCCCGGTAATATTTCGGCTCAGATTTGTGTTTTAAATAATAAGCAACATTATGGTCCCATTTATAGGGATCTTTTTCGTATTTACGGGCTAAACGCATGGCATCCATGACGTGACCTGCTCCAACATTATAAGAAGCCAGTACAAATTTCAATTTTTCTTCTGGGGGCAATGGGTATTTAGAAAAAATTTGGTTGAGGTATTCCAAATAGCGTACTCCTACGTAGATATTGCTGTCTGGCCTGAAATAATCGTCTACGCGGAACATTGTAGCTGTTTCCGGAGTAATCTGCATCAGGCCGTAAGCTCCGATTTGGGAGATTGCCTCCGGATCGAATTTGGATTCATTGTAAACTAAAGCGGCCAAAAGACGCCAGTCCCATTCCAGTACTTTGCTCTCCTTTTTCAATTCTTCATCGAAAGGAGAGAGATCGCTTTTTTTCAATAGTATATATTTAGAAGCAGAGTGAGGTACTGAATTCCGGTTGTTAAAGTAACGTTTGTATAGAAAATTCAATTTTCCGTTTTTCTTGACTTCTTTCAGCCATTCATTTATTTCTTCGGTTAAAATATTATTTTCCGGATTTGTAGCCCAGGAAATCGAAATTCCTTTCGACAGCTGCAGGGAATAGTCCAGATTTTTCATAGAAATACTCAGGGCGGCCGCTATATTTTCATCGGTAATTGTATAATCTATTTCTCCGATTTCTACCAGATGGAGCAGGTCTTCGGTAGAATACTCTGTAACTTCTGAAATTTTGATCCGGATGTGTAAAGAATCTTCGACTTGGGAAAGTAATTTTTTACAGGGGGCATCTTTTTTAATGAAAATGGTTTTTCCATTCAGTTCTTCTAGCCTTTGTATTGCTTTCTTTTTATTTTGTACCAATACTTCCCCTGTTTTGAAAAAAGGCTGGGCAAATTTAATTTTTTCTTTCCGCTCCGGAGTTTCTGTTATACTTACGGCAATGAGATCGTATTTGCCCTGGTGAAGCCTGGAAATGGCAGTGTCAATATCATTATTTACTTCCAATACCCGGAGCCTGACCCCCAGAAAATTGGCAAAGTCCTGTGCCAGTTCGTAATGGAACCCCCGGGTAATCCCTTTGTATACATAATAATCAGTAGTAGAATAAAAGGTAGATATGTCGAGAAAACCTTTTGTCAGAATTTTTTCGACAGATAAAGGAGCCGGAATTATAAATTCAGGATTTTTTTCCTTTGTATCTTTACAGGAAAAGCAAAGAAAAAGGATAGTGTATATGACTATTTTCTTCAATTGCATAGGGTAAAGATAAGAAAATATTGGCAAATCTAAAAAAGTGCTTTGCAGAAGAGACAGGAAAATCCCTTGCTTTATACAAAATTTATATAGAAACCAAAAGTCAGTCAAAAAAATTCCATTTCAATCCGAATTTAAACATAGCCGGATTAATCGGATAGTCTAAGGCACTGAAATATTCTCCGTTTGTAAAGTAATAATTGAGGTGTTCATATTTCAGGAAAAGGTGAGCCCGTTTAATGGCGAAATCTATAAATACATCTATTTTAGGATATCCACCTGTTTTTTCATCTCTTTGGTTATAAAATTGCATGGTGGATGGTTTGTATTTATCTGCGTAGAATTTCGTATTGTAAAATAAATCGATACCCGCACAGAATTTAAGTGCCTTTTTAAAGAAGGCATTTTCGTAATAATTATGAGAATATAAAGCTACTAACGGCAGTGATAAAATATCTTCCTGAGTACTTTTCTGAACATACACGGTTTGGTCAAAATGAAAGTTACCGGCTTTGAAATTCTGTTTTGCCCAGGCTGTGAGGACCATTAATGCTTTGGAACTTTGGACAGGCATAGAAGTCGTATCGAAATAAACATAATCAATAATATTCGACCAGGCTATCCCCACTTCTGTACGGAGTTTTTTATTGACATACTTTCCTTCGATATTCATCGTCTTTATATTGTCAAAATTATTTTCCCAATAATCGTGATTCCCGATATAGCTGGTAAAAAAATGATTGACGGCTTTTGATTCGATCAAAGCATTTACTTTTACAAAAGAATTTCTGTTTTTATTGAAATATTGTTGAATAAAACCTTCAATAGTAAAATTTCCCACGTAATCTCCGACTAAACACAGACGGGCGCTGGCATCGAAATTAAAGATAGCAGTGCTATCTATGTTAAACAATCCTCCGGTTAACCAAATGCCGCTATATTTACTTTTCCCATAATTATTCACGGTGTCCAAAGAGGTTCTTCCGCTGTAATCCAGGTATTTATAATTGAGACCTGCATATACCCCCGGCAAATATTTGTGTTTCGGATGTTCATTGACGACAAATTTGGTGGTAATTTCGTATATTTTGTCGCTTTGAATATCCAAACTGCTCAAGGTGTCCAAATAAGTGACAGGGAAAAATTCCCGGTTGACATTTGCTTCTTTAAAACGGTGTATATTGTCTTCTATTTTAGCAGAGAATAAAGCTTTTGCCGGATAAGTAATTGTCGTATCGCTAGGAGTAATGACTTCTTTGGGATTTCCAATATTATATTGTACTTGTGTATAAAAATTGAAATTCCGGTAACTATTGGAAGTATTAGATAAATTGACGGGAATATTTTCAGCATTTACAGTGGTGTCCCGAATGTATTTTTTATCTGTAATTCCACCGTTTTCATTGAATTTCCCATTATTCTGATTGAGAAAGAAAGAAATGGCTAGACGTTCGTATTCGTATGAAGAAAAAAGAGAGAAATTATAAGCTTTCGATTTTTGATTCATGTAACGTCCGTCGCTGGAAATTAAGTTATAACGAAAACCGATATTCCAAAAAGGACGGATATTCTGCGTATGCCATACGTCCAGCATCGTTTCGTTTTTCCCTTTTCCTCCTCCCGTAAAATAAGTCAACTGGGTAAAAGGTGTGGTGGTATTGAAATAAAGTGCGTCTACCGGACGGTAGAGATAAGCCCGTATATTGGTCAGGGCGAAAAAATCCTGATCAGGTGCCCGGTTAATGAAAATATCGGAAATATAAGGAGAGGGAAAATTAGCCAAATAAGTATTAGCGACACTTTTTCTGAAAATATAATTGTAGTTATGAATATTATCTAAAGTGGTATCCAAAGGGATGTCCTGACGGTAAACACCGTCGTGTGCCCATCTCCAGGTTCTCCTGAAATGTTCGACATTTTGCTGGGGCACAGAGTCCCGGTCTGCAAAAGGAGAACGGTTGTCATTATTGTCTCCGAACTGGGAATCATCCATTACCTGGGCAAAGCCTGGCAGGCTCCAGATGCAACAGAATACTATGTATATTAATTTTTTCATTGCCGCAAATATACGTAAACTTTTAAAACTCTCATAAATTACTTACTTTTGTGACTCAAAATATAAATAAATATTATATGGATACAAATCATCACATCTCAGAGATTGAAGATGAAAGCAAATCTTTGAATTTTATTGAACAAATCATTGAGGAAGAATTGGCTGAAGGTAAAAACGGCGGCCGGGTTCATACCCGTTTCCCTCCGGAGCCCAACGGTTATCTTCATATTGGGCACGCTACCTCGATTTGTCTGAATTTCGGATTGGCTGCTAAATATCATGGTAAATGTAATCTTCGTTTTGATGATACGAATCCTGTAAAAGAAGATGTTGAATATACGGATTCCATACAGGAAGATATACAATGGCTGGGATTTCAGTGGGAGGGAGAAGTACGGTATGCTTCCGATTATTTTGATCAGTTGTACGGTTGGGCCGAGCAAATGATTCTGGAAGGAAAAGCATATGTGGATGATCAGACGGCTGAAGAAATCAGTGCCGGGAGGAAAACGATAAATGAAGCGGGAGTGAATAGCCCTTACCGGGACAGAAGTGTAGAAGAGAATCTGGATTTGTTCCGCCGGATGCGGAAAGGTGAGTTTAAGGAAGGATCTAAAGTGTTGAGGGCGAAAATTGATATGGCTTCTCCGAATATGCTGATGAGAGATCCGATTATGTACCGTATTCTTTTCAGTAAACACCACCGTACAGGAGATAAATGGTGTATTTATCCGATGTACGATTTTACCCACGGGCAGAGCGATTATCTGGAAGGGATTACACATTCTATTTGTACATTGGAATTTGAAATCCACCGCCCGCTTTACAATTGGTTCCTGGATCAGTTAACCCATACCGAATACCGGCCCCGGCAGATTGAGTTTGCCCGGCGGAATTTAAATTACACGGTGATGAGTAAGCGGAAACTGTTAGAACTGGTCCAGAAGGGATATGTTTCGGGCTGGGATGATCCCCGTATGCCTACGATATCGGGTTTGAGGCGTCGGGGCTATACCCCGGAATCGATCAGGGCTTTTGCTGAAAAGGTGGGGGTGGCCCGGCGGGAAATTGTGGTAGATATTGCCCTGTTGGAATACTGTGTAAGGGAGCATTTGAATAAGACAGCTCTGCGCGTTATGGCTGTTCTGCATCCGGTAAAGGTCGTTCTGGATAATTATCCGGATCAAACAGAAATGGTCGAAATCGAAAATAACCCGGAAGATGTAAATGCCGGAATGAGAAAAGTGCCATTTTCCCGGGAATTGTATATAGAACGCGACGATTTTATGGAAGATGCCCCGAAAAAATTTTTCCGCTTGACGCCTGGCGGAGAAGTTCGCTTAAAAGGAGCTTATATTATAAAGTGCAGAAGTGTGGAAAAAGATGCAGACGGAAATATAGTCTTGATTCACTGTATGTGCGATATGGAAAGCAGAAGCGGGAGTGGAACGGAAGCCAGCAATCGGAAGGTAAAAGGTACTTTACACTGGGTTTCCGCTACTGAAGCCATAGATGCAGAAGTGCGTCTGTACGATCGTCTGTTTAAAGATGAAGATCCGGCCGGACATAAAGATGTGGATTTTAAAGAATTTATAAATGAGAATTCTTTGGAAGTATTAAAAGGCTGTAAGGTAGAACCTGGTTTAAGAGAAGCGAAACCGGGAGATCGCTTTCAGTTTCAGCGTTTGGGATATTTCTGCGTGGATAAGGATTCCCAGGCAGGTGCAATTGTGTTTAACCGTACTGTGGGTTTAAAAGATACTTGGGCTAAATTGAAAAAATAAAATGGATATTAGTAAGAAAAAACTGATTGGAGAGATAAAGTCTTATTTGATTATATCTCTGGGAATCGCATTGTATTGTTTTTCAGCTTCAGCTTTTCAGATTCCGCATAAAATTGTCGGAGGGGGTGCTACAGGTATAGGTACTATTGTGTATTACCTGACGGGTCAGCATGTACCGGTTGCAGTTACTTATCTGTTGGTCAACGTCTTGCTGTTAGCCATTGCGATAAAGGTATTGGGCCCGAAATTTGGGGTAAAAACAGTATATGCCATCATTATGAGTTCTATCCTTTTGGGGATTTTACAACCTCTTTTCCCGGTGGGAGTAGTGAAGGATGTTTTTATGAGTGCAATTATTGCCGGTATTTTAACCGGAGTGGGAATTGCATTGGCTATATCTAACGGAGGCAGTACAGGCGGGACTGATATTGTAGCCATGATTATCACAAAGTACAAAAATGTAAGTCCGGGTAAGATGATCATGTATTGTGATTGCGGAATTATTGCGTGTAGTTTGTTCATTAATTTCAATCTTGAAGGTTTGATGTATGGGTATGTGTTAATGGGAGTTACTTCATTTACCATTGATTTTGTGCTTACAGGTAAAAAACAATCCGCTCAGTTATTTATTTTTACGGAAAAGTATGAAGAGGTAGCTATCAGGATTACGGAAAGTTTTGTACACGGGGTTACAGTAGTAGATTGTAAAGGATGGTATTCCGGGCAGGCCAAAAAAATGTTGATTATTGTCGTACGGAAAAATGAGGCTATTGAAGTATTGAGAATTGCCAAACAGGTCGATCCGAATGTATTTATGACAATGAATACGGTCATGGGAGTATTCGGAAAAGGTTTTGATGAAGTCAAAGGAATAAAGTAAAAATATTTTTGTATTCTTAAAATAATCCCGGAAACGAAACCTTCCGGGATTATTGTTTTTTTATCGGGCTTATTATCAATCTCTTAAAATAATCAGTATTTTATTTATCAAAAAAAATCGGAAA